>Ga0268298_10001820_pt1 | contig 24184 bp, 8 predicted proteins | sample WWTPWeurt_MetaG_FD_194462 | JGI IMG/M metagenome (GOLD analysis project Ga0268298, IMG submission 194462) | Activated sludge microbial communities from WWTP in Nijmegen, Gelderland, Netherland - WWTP Weurt | ecosystem: Engineered > WWTP > Aerobic digester > Activated sludge | place: Netherlands...
CATCTGGCCCGATAGTGCAGGATTTTTTAATGCAGTTAGTGATACGGGAATTATTACTTTTCAGGTGAATGTGCCAGCTTATTTTACTGCATCTACCTCCTCCTCTCAAACTATTCATGTTACTGCAAGTTCAGTTGATACCCTCTATTTTGGCTTGCAACCTATACCCAACATCAACGATTTAAAAATGGATTTGACCTCCATTACTTTTTTGCGCCCGGGGTTTAAAGCAAAATATAAAATTCATTATCAGAATGTGGGAACCGAAATTATTTCAAATGTGAATGTAAAATTTTTGAAGCCATCTCAACTATCCAATTTATCTGCATTTCCAACTGCTAATACAATTAATGGTGATACATTGATTTGGAACATTGCTTCATTGAATCCTTTTCAGCAAGGTGATATAGTAATTACAGATTCGGTTTTTGTAAATGCAACACTTGGAGATACCGCCAATGCTTATGCTTGGATTGAACCAATAACAGGTGATTCTACTCCCCAAAACAATAGCAGTAAAAGTACCAACATTATCCGCGGCTCATTTGACCCGAACGATAAAGCTGTTTCACCGGAAGTTGTTTTACCGAATACTACAGGCTATCTTGAGTACATTATTCGTTTTCAAAATACAGGAACAGATACTGCTTTTGCAGTAATGGTGATAGATACACTTTCATCGTTGCTGAATGTTTCAAGTATGGAAATGATTTCTGCCTCTCACAGCTATGACCTTTGGATTGAGAACGGTGTTGCGAAATGGAATTTTATAAATATTCTTCTGCCAGATTCTAACACCAATGAATTAGAATCACACGGTTTTGTAAAATTCAGAATAAATCCCTTACTGGGATTGACTGTAGCAGATTCGATACAAAATAAAGCAGATATTTATTTTGATTATAACGCTGCTGTTACTACTAATACAATTGTAGTGAATGTGCTAAATACCTTGCAGGTAAAAGATTTCAAGGAAACTGAATTACAAATTTTCCCTAACCCGGTGCAAGAAAGTTTACGCATTGTGAACCAACATGCAGGTACATTAGGAAAAATAGAATTGATAAATGCCAATGGAAAAGTGCTGGAAACAAAAACTATTTCAACTTCAACTTATACTTGGAACATCCAGCATTTGCCTGCCGGAACTTATATTTTGAAAGGACAAGGTTGGGGGCAGAAGGTGGTGAAGGAATGAGGGAAGGGAATTGAGAATTCAGAATTACAAATTTAGAATTAAGAATTAAAAAAAATCGGTTATGAGACATAAATTTTACTTTGGTTTGCTTTTGATTTTCTTTTTCGTGAATACAAATTTGTTTGCACAAAACTTTTGGGTGCCTGATGCTAATTTTAGAAATGCACTCAAGCAAGTCTGTCCTGGCTGCTTCACTGCTCAGGATTCGCTGATCACCAATAGTAGCAGTATTCAGAGTGTACAGAACTTGTACATTAGCAATTTAAATATCAGTTCTTTGGATGGTATCGGATATTTTACCTCTTTACTCATTTTACATTGTGCTCAAAATCAATTACCAAATCTGCCAGTATTGCCTGCAACATTAACACAGTTAGTTTGCGCTTTTAATCAATTGACAAGTTTGCCAATATTGCCTGATTCATTAGATTGGTTGGAATGCTATTCTAATCAATTAAGCAACCTTCCAGGATTGCCTCCAACGTTAACTTATTTGAATTGCGATAATAATCAATTGACAAGTCTACCTGCATTACCTCCAACATTAACAGATCTAGAATGCCAAAACAATCAATTGACAAGTCTGCCTGCATTACCTGCAACATTAACAATTTTACTTTGTTATGATAATCAATTGTCAAGTCTGCCTGCATTACCTGCAACATTAGTATACCTATATTGTTTTGATAATCAATTGACAAGTCTGCCTCCGTTACCTGCATTGTTAGTAAATTTGTTTTGCGGTACTAATCAATTGACAAGTCTGCCTGCATTACCTGCATCGTTAGAATATTTGAATTGCGGTTCTAATCAATTAACAAATCTGCCTGCATTACCTGCAACATTAACATCTTTAAAATGCCCCGCTAATCAATTGACAAGTCTGCCTGCATTACCTGCAACATTAGAAAAACTATGGTGTTATGATAATCAATTGGCAAGTCTGCCTGCATTACCAGCAACATTAGAATACCTTTGGTGTTATGAAAATCAATTGACAAGTCTCCCTGCATTACCTGCAACATTAACAGCTTTATATAGCGATAATAATCAATTGACAAGTCTGCCTGCATTACCTTCATCATTAACACTTTTATTATGCACTCATAATCAATTGACCAGTCTGCCTGCATTACCTTCAACATTAAAATATTTAAATTGCTATAATAATCAATTGACAAGTCTGCCTGCATTACCTGCATCGTTAGAAGAGTTGTATTGCTATAGTAATCAATTGACCAGTCTGCCCGCAATTCCCGGTTTTACTAGACGCCTTGATTGTAGCTATAACCCAATAACTTGTTTTCCCAAAATACTTCCAAGATCTCCTGGAAGTCAGAATTGGACCAAGATACGTATTGATAGCACTCTAATTTCCTGCATTCCGAATCAAAATTCTTTTCCGCTTTCACTAGTTCAATCCTCCCCGCCCTTTCCATTTTGCTCCCCAGTCAATAGCATCTGCAACTATAACTTTACTTCAGGTTATGTATTTATGGATGTGAACGGAGATGGTATAAAAGACAGCTTAGAAAATGGAATACCAATTCCTGTTTATTATTCTGGCAATTATGGCAGCTGGCCCGATAGTGCAGGATTTTTTAATTCAATTAGTGATACGGGAAATATTACTTTCCAGGTGAATGTGCCCACTTATCATACATCAACCACGCCCGCCTCACAAACGGTTCATGTTGTTACAGGTTCAGTTGATACACTCTATTTTGGCTTGCAACCTATACCCAACATCAACGATTTAAAAATGGATTTGACCTCCATTACTTTTTTGCGTCCGGGGTTTAAAGCAAAATATAAAATTCATTATCAGAATGTGGGAACCGAAATTATTTCAAATGTGAATGTAAAATTTTTGAAGCCATCTCAACTATCCAATTTATCTGCATTTCCAACTGCTAATACAATTAATGGTGATACATTGATTTGGAACATTGCTTCATTGAATCCTTTTCAGCAAGGTGATATAGTAATTACAGATTCGGTTTTTGTAAATGCAACACTTGGAGATACCGCCAATGCTTATGCTTGGATTGAACCAATAACAGGTGATTCTACTCCCCAAAACAATAGCAGTAAAAGTACCAACATTATCCGCGGCTCATTTGACCCGAACGATAAAGCTGTTTCACCGGAAGTTGTTTTACCGAATACTACAGGCTATCTTGAGTACATTATTCGTTTTCAAAATACAGGAACAGATACTGCTTTTGCAGTAATGGTGATAGATACACTTTCATCGTTGCTGAATGTTTCAAGTATGGAAATGATTTCTGCCTCTCACAGCTATGACCTTTGGATTGAGAATGGAGTTGCAAAATGGAATTTTATAAATATACTTCTGCCCGATTCTAACACCAATGAATTAGAATCACACGGTTTTGTAAAATTTGGCATAAAGCCAAAGCCTGGATTGACTGTAACTGATTCAATTCAAAATAAGGCAGATATTTATTTTGATTATAATGCTGCTGTTAGTACAAATACAATTGTTGTGAATGTGCTAAATCCATTGCAGGTAAAAGATTTGAAGGAAACTGAATTGCAAGTTTTTCCAAACCCGGTGCAAGATATTTTACGAATTGTGAACCAACATGCCGGTGCATTAGGAAAAATTGAATTGATAAATGCCAATGGAAAAGTGCTGGAAACAAAAACTATTTCAACTTCAACTTACACTTGGAACATCCAGCATTTGCCTGCCGGAACTTATATTTTAAAAGGACAAGGTTGGGGGCAGAAGGTGGTGAAGGAATGAGGGAAGGGAATTGAGAATTGAGAATTAAGAATTAAAAAAAATCGGTTATGAGACATAAATTTTACTTTGGCTTGCTTTTGATTTTCTTTTTGGTGAATACAAATTTATTTGCTCAAAACTTTTGGGTGCCAGATGCTAATTTTAGAAATAAGCTGAAGTTATTTTATCCTAGCTGTTTTACTGCGCAGGATTCGATGATTACAACTTGTAATTTAATACAAAATGAATCCAGTTTGAACATATCTAATTTATCAATTAGTTCTTTAAATGGGATACAGTATTTTACATCGTTAAATTACTTGAATTGCACATACAATCAATTGAGCAGTTTGCCTGTTTTGCCAGCATCTTTAAATCAGTTATTTTGCTTTGGAAATCAATTGAGCAGTATACCTGTATTGCCTGCATCTTTAACTATTTTTTCTTGCAAATACAATCAATTGACTAGTTTGCCTATATTACCAGCATTATTAACTGTATTAGATTGCGGTTCTAATCAATTGAACAGTTTGCCTACATTACCAGCATCCTTAACATCTTTATCCTGTGATGACAATCTATTGACAATTTTGCCTGCTTTACCAGCATCCTTAACATATTTATATTGTGATGACAATCAATTGAGCAGTTTGCCTGGATTACCCACATCGTTGACTACGTTATATTGCCAATCTAATCAATTGAGCAGTTTGCCTGCATTACCCACATCGCTAACATGGTTATATTGTTTTGATAATCAATTGAGCAGTTTGCCTGTTTTGCCAGCATCGTTAACTCAATTAATATGCGGCGAAAATCAATTGATCAGTTTACCTACGTTACCTGCATCTTTAACTCTTTTAATGTGCCAATACAACCAATTGAACAGTTTGCCATTATTGCCATCATTATTAACTGAATTACTCTGTTTTTATAATCAATTGACAATTTTGCCTAATTTACCAGCATCCTTAACCTATTTATACTGTGATGGCAATCAATTGACAATTTTGCCTACTTTACCAGCAGCGTTAGTGGAATTATCTTGCTCTTATAATCAATTGAGTAGTTTGCCTGCATTACCCGCATCGCTAACTAAGTTATATTGCCAAGCTAATCAATTGACAATTTTGCCTGCTTTGCTAGCAGCGTTAGTGGAATTATCTTGCTCTTATAATCAATTGAGTAGTTTGCCTGCCTTACCCACATCGCTAACTAAGTTATATTGCGTAGCTAATCAATTGACTAGTTTGCCAAGTATACCGGGAAAAATTCGCTATTTCTATTGTGGTTCCAACCCCATAACTTGTTTCCCGGAAATAGCTCCTCGTTTATCAGGAAGTCAGCCTTGGAGTCTAATTAATATTGATACTACCTTAATCTCCTGCATTCCTAACCTGGGTACCTTTCCGCTATCGGTGGTGCATAGTTCTCAAACACTGCCTCTTTGTATACCTACCAATACCGGCTGCAACTATAATTATACATTCGGTTATATATTTCTGGATGCAAACGGAAATGGAAGCAAAGATGGCATAGAGCAAGGCTTGGAGATTCCGGTTTATTATTCAGTTAATTCGGGTGTGTTTCCCGACAGTTCGGGTTTTTTTAATGCTGCTAGCGATACCGGTAATATTAGCTTCCAGGTGGCTGTGCCTTTGTATTATAATGCTACAACTCTTTCAACACAAACGATACATGTAATAAGCGGATACGTGGATACACTTTATTTTGGCTTACAACCCAATGGCACTGTCAATGATTTAAGAATTGATTTAACTCCTATAGGTTTTTTACGCCCGGGTTTTAAAGCTAAGTATCTGCTTCATTATCAAAACGTGGGCACTGATACACTCAACAATGTGCGGGTAAAATTTTTGAAGCCATCGCAACTATCTAATTTATCGGCGTTGCCAACTGCAAATTCAGTAAATGGCGATACCTTAATTTGGAACATAACATCTTTAATTCCTTATCAACAAGGCGATGTAGTAATTAACGATTCGGTTTTTGCAAATGCTTTATTGGGTGATACTGCTAAAGCATTTGCTTGGATAGAGCCATGGGTAGGTGATACAACTCCGGTAAACAATAGCGCAGCAAGCATTACTATTATTGGTGGTTCCTATGATCCAAATGACAAATCGGTTTCTGTTGACAGTGTGTTGCCTAATTCGACAGATAATTTAGAGTACACCATACGCTTTCAAAACACGGGAACAGATACAGCTTTCACCGTAACGCTGCTAGATAAACTTTCAGGCTTACTTGATATTAGCAGCATGCAGATGATTAGTGCTTCGCATAACTATGAACTAAGTATTGTAAATGGCTTTGCAAAATGGATTTTTAAAAATATACTCCTACCCGATTCAAATACCAATGAATTGGAATCACGCGGTTTTGTTAAATTCAAAATAAAGCCCAATCCGGGATTGACAATAACAGATTCGATACAAAATAAAGCCGATATTTATTTTGATTATAATGTTGCTGTGACCACAAATACAATTGTAGTGAATGTTGTAAATCCTTTGCAAGTGCAAGCGTTGAAGGACACAGAATTACAAATTTTCCCTAATCCTGTGCAAGATATTTTGCGCATTGTGAACCAACATGCAGGACCATTGGGTAAAATAGAATTGATAAATGCCAGCGGAAAAGTATTGGAAACAAAAACAATTTCGAGCTCAGCTTATACTTGGAACTTGCTGCACTTACCTGCGGGAACTTATATTTTGAAAGGGCAAGGCTGGGGGCAGAAGGTGGTGAAAGAGTGATGAAAGGGAATTAGAAATTAAAAATTACAAATTATGAATTAAGAAAATTTCGGTTATGAAACATAAATTTTACTTCGGTTTGCTTTTGGTTTTCTTTTCTCTTAATGCAAATTTGTTTGCCCAAAATTTTTGGGTGCCGGATGCTAATTTTAGAACTAAACTCAAACAAGTTTGTCCTGCCTGCTTCACTGCTCAGGATTCCCTGATCACGAATAGCATCAATATTCAAAATGTAACCTCCTTACAAATTTACAATTCGAATATCAGTTCTTTAGCAGGGATTGAATACTTTACCTCATTAATAAGTCTATTATGTAATAACAATCAATTGACCAGTCTACCTTCATTACCTGCAACATTAACAGATTTAAATTGCAGTGATAATCAATTAACAAGTCTGCCTGCATTACCTGCAACATTAACAGATTTAAATTGCAATGATAATCAATTAACAAGTCTGCCTGCATTACCTGCAACATTAGCATATTTAGATTGCAGCGATAATCAATTGACAAGTCTACCTGCATTACCTGCAACATTAACAGATTTAGATTGCAAATCTAATCAATTGACAAGTCTCCCTGCATTACCTGCAACATTAACACTGTTAGATTGCTTTTATAATCAGTTGGCAAGTCTGTCTGCATTACCTGCCACATTAATACATCTAGATTGTGGTTCTAATCAATTGACAAGTCCTCTGCCTGCATTACCTGCAACATTAATAGAACTAGCTTGTTATTACAATCAATTGACTAGTCTGCCTATATTACCCGCAACATTAAGATATCTATATTGCCATAATAATCCATTGGCAACTCTGCCTGCATTACCTGCATCGTTAGAAGTGTTAGATTGCTCTGATAATCAATTGACAAGTCTGCCTGCATTACCTGTAACATTTAAAGTTTTAAATTGCGGTAATAATCAATTGTCAAGTCTCCCTGCATTACCTGCAACATTAACAGCTTTATATAGCGATAATAATCAATTGGCAAATATGCCATCAATTCCCGGTTTTACTAGACTCCTAATTTTCAGTAATAACCCCATTACTTGTTTTCCGAAGTTACTTCCAAGATCTCCTGGAAGTCTTAATTGGTTAGCGATAAACATTCAAAACACTTTAATTTCCTGCATTCCCAATCAAAACACTTTTCCTCTTTCAGTTGTTCAAGCATCTCAGCCCCTACCATTTTGTTCCTCTGTCAATAACAACTGCAACTATAATTTTACTTCAGGTTATGTATTTATGGATGTGAACGGAGATGGTATAAAAGATAGTTTAGAAATTGGAATGACAGTTCCGGTTAATTATTCCAGCAATTATGGGATCTGGCCCGATAGTGCAGGATTTTTTAATGCAATTAGTGATACGGGAATTATTAATTTTCAGATGAATGTGCCAGCTTATTTTACTGCATCTACCTCCTCCTCTCAAACTATTCATGTTACTGCAGGTTCAGTTGATACACTCTATTTTGGCTTGCAACCTTTACCCAACATCAACGATTTAAAAGTGGATTTGACTTCTATTACTTTTTCGCGACCCGGGTTTAAAACAAACTATAAAATCCATTATCAAAATGTGGGAACCGAAATTATTTCAAATGTGAATGTAAAATTTTTGAAGCCACCGCAACTATCCAATATATTGGCATTGCCAACTGCTAATACATCTAATGGTGATACATTGATTTGGAACATTGCCTCATTAAATCCTTTTGAGCAAGGTGATATGGTAATTACAGATTCAGTTTTTGCAAATGCAACACTTGGAGATACCGCTAATGCTTATGCATGGATTGAACCTATAATTGCAGATACCACTTCACAAAATAATGTCAGTAAGTCCACAACTATTATCCGTGGCTCATTTGATCCGAACGATAAAGCTGTTTCACCGGAAGTAGTTTTACCGAATACTACAGGCTATCTTGAATATATTATCCGTTTTCAAAATACAGGAACAGATACTGCTTTTGCTGTGATGTTAATGGATACACTTTCGCCTTTGCTGGATCTTAGCAGTTTGCAAATGATTAGCGCTTCTAATAGTTATGATTTGTGGGTAGAGAATGGAGTTGCGAAATGGAATTTTATAAATATTCTTCTGCCAGATTCTAACACCAATGAATTAGAATCACACGGTTTTGTAAAATTCAGAATAAAGCCCTTGCCGGGATTGACTGTTACAGATTCGATACAAAATAAAGCCGATATTTATTTTGATTACAACACGGCTATTACAACTAACACCATTGTGGTAAATGTGCTAAATCCCTTGCAGGTAAAAGATTTGCAGGAAACGGAATTACAAGTTTTTCCAAATCCGGTGCAAGACATTTTGCGCATTGTGAACCAACAGGCAGGCGCATTAGGAAAAATAGAATTGATAAATGCCAGCGGAAAAGTGTTGGAAACAAAAACAATTTCGAGCTCTACTTATACTTGGAACTTGCAGCAATTGCCTGCGGGAACTTATATTTTAAAAGGCCAAGGTTGGGGGCAGAAGGTGGTGAAGGAGTAGAAAAATTTTTTAAGAATTACGATTTACGATTTTAGAATTAAGATTTACGAATTAAGAATTTTGAATTAAGAATTAAGAAAATTTCGGTTATGAAACATAAATTTTACTTCGGCTTGCTTTTGATTTTCTTTTCACTTAATGCAAATCTGTTTTCACAAAACTTTTGGGTGCCGGATGCTAATTTTAGGAATAAGCTGAAACAACTTTATCCTAGCTGTTTTACTGCTCAGGATTCTATGATTACCAATTGCAATTTAATTCAAAGTGCGCAATCACTGAATGCTAGCAGCTTACCCATTGCGTCATTAAGCGGGCTGGAATATTTTATCACTTTGGATTCATTAACATGCAGACAAACAAATATTACAAGTTTGCCTGTATTACCTTCTTCACTAAGCTATTTAAATTGCGGTAATAATAATTTATCTAGTTTACCCATACTACCTGATTCCTTGAAATTTTTAATTTGTAACGCCAACCATCTTACTAGCCTTCCTGCTTTACCAAATTCAATAACCCATATATTTTGCCTACAAAATCAATTAACTAATTTGCCAACACTTCCTAGTTCTTTAATTGAGTTAGACTGCCGTTTAAATCAATTAATAAATTTACCAACTTTTCCTAATTCATTTCAGTATTTATATTGCAGTGGAAATCAAATAACAAGTATAAACTCCCTTCCTGATTCTTTAAGATTATTAGACTGTGACAATAATCAATTAACCAACCTTCCTGCATTACCTAATTACGTTACCGAGCTAAGATGTGAATACAATCAACTAACTGGGCTTCCGCCACTGCCCCCACTTTTAACAACTTTGTATTGTGCACACAACCAAATATCTAGTTTTCCTACAATTCCTAACTCCTTAATTAGCTTGTTTTGTGCTTATAATCAATTAACCTTCCTTCCCAAAATACCCGGTCATGTTCGCTATCTAAATTGTAGTTATAACCCGCTTTCCTGCATTCCAGAGCTTGCACCACGTGATTTAGGATACCCTTGGGGTGGAATAAATATTCAACACACTAATATCACTTGTGTTCCTAATCAAAGAAGCCTTTATGATTTTCAAATGTTTCAAGCTCAATTACCAATACCTCTCACGTATTGTTCACCCGTCAATAATTACTGCAGCTATAAATTTGTTTCCGGGTTGGTATTTTTGGATGAAAATGGAAATGGGATTAAAGATAGCTTGGAAAAAGGAGTATCATGTGCTATTCAGTATTTAAATTATCTTGCTTGGTCCGACTCCAATGGTGTATTTGATGCGATTAGTGATACTGGAAATATTACGCTTCATCTTATTGTCCCAAACTATTACAGTGCTACTACTCCCGAAACACAGGTTGTTCATGTAACCGCAACGAATAACCCAACACTTTACTTTGGTATAGCACCGATTTCCAAAATTCAAGATTTAAAGCTTGATTTAACAAGCCAAAGTCTTTTACGACCGGGATTTAAAATAAAATATAAAATCCAATACCAAAATATTGGCACTGATACGATAAGCAACGTTAAACTTAAATTTCTAAAGCCTCAGCAACTTTCTAACCTCAACACTTTGCCCGTATCAAACGCAGTTAACGGCGATACATTAGTTTGGAATATTCCAGTTTTATTTCCTTTTGAGAAAGGTGAAATCAACATTAATGATTCAGTTTTTGCAAGCACATTTATTGGTGATACCGCCGCGGCTTATGCTTGGATAGAACCTTTGACAGGTGATAGCACTCCTTTCAACAATAGTGCTATTAGCATGAACATTATTAAAGCCTCCTTTGATCCAAATGATAAATCGGTTACACCAGAGCTTGTAATGTCCAATTCTACACGCTATTTGGAATACACCATTCGGTTTCAAAATACTGGCACAGATACAGCTTTTACAGTGATGGTCATGGATACACTTTCGCCGTTGCTAGATGTTAACAGTTTGCAGATGATTAATGCTTCTCATCCTTTTGACTTTTGGGTGGAGAATCGATTGCTGAGATGCAATTTTACTTCTATACTCCTTCCTGATTCCAACGCCAATGAAGTGGAATCTCATGGTTTTGTAAAATTCAGAATTAAGCCCTTACCTGGACTTCTTGCCGGAAACAATATACCGAACTCAGCCAGTATTTATTTTGATTACAATGCAGCTGTTCTCACTAACACAACTGTGGTGCATGCGGTAAATCCTACCTACTATTGGGTGCCGGATTTTCATTTTAGGAATAAGTTGAAGCAACTTTATCCTAGCTGTTTTACCGCTCAGGATTCTTTGATTACAGGCTGCAGTCAAATACAAAATGAAATAAGCTTAAACCTAACTTTTTTACAAATTAGCTCTTTAGATGGTATACAATATTTTACTTCCTTGGAGCATTTAGTTTGCTATTCTAATCATTTAACAAGTTTACCTGCCTTGCCAACATCCTTGCTCTCTTTGAACTGCAGTCAAAATCAATTAACGAGTTTGCCTGCCTTGCCAACATCCTTGCTCTCTTTGGCCTGCAGTGAAAATCAATTAACGAGTTTGCCTGCATTACCAGCATCTTTAGTCTACCTGTATTGCACTTCAAATCAATTGATCAGTTTGCCAATTTTGCCTTCATCATTAACCCGCTTAACTTGCGAGAATAATCATTTGACAAGTTTACCTGTATTGCCTTCATCATTAACGCATCTAGATTGTACTTACAATCAATTAAGCAGTTTGCCAGCCTTACCTTCTTCGTTAACTTATTTATGGTGCGGTCAAAATCAGTTGACAAGTTTGCCAATACTACCCGATTCTATAAAAGAATTAAAATGCGGTGTGAACCAATTGACCAGCTTACCTACATTACCTGCTTTATTAATAACTTTAGATTGCAGTCTATGCCAATTGATTAGTTTGCCTGCATTACCTGCATCGTTAACCATACTGGGGTGTTCAAATAATCAATTAACTACTTTGCCTGCTTTACCAGCATTGCTGCTTGAATTATATTGCAGAAATAATCAATTAAGCAATTTACCAAGAATACCCGGAAGGACTTGGAAACTGGATTTTTCACATAACCCCATAACATGCTTCCCTGAAATAGCTCCTCGTATACCGGGAAGTCCTTCTTGGGTGGGCATTACAATGTTTAATACTTTAATATCCTGCATTCCTAATCAGGGTACTTTTCCACTTTCAGTCATATACAGTTCGCAACAACTGCCCTTTTGTTCACCTGCTAATAGCGACTGCAACTATAATTATACTTTCGGCTATGTTTTTATAGATGCCAACGGAAATGGAAGGAAAGACAGCCTAGAATATGGATTGGAAGCTCCAGTTAATTATTCTGGTAATTCAGTAGTATTTGCGAACGGTGTAGGTTATTTTAATGCAGTGAGCGATACAGGAAACATTACTTTTCAGGTGGCTGTACCCTTGTATTACAGCGCGACAACTCCTACTTCACAAACAATTCATGTAGTTAGCGGAGTGGTGGATACCCTCTATTTTGCTCTACAACCTATTGGCAATATCAATGATTTAAAAATTGACCTATGCTCCATTGGTTTTTTAAGGCCAAGCTTTAAAGCTAAATATCAAGTTCATTATCAAAATGTGGGTACAAATACTTTGAACAATGTTCAGGTAAAATTTTTGAAGCCATCACAATTATACAATTTTTCATCACTTCCAGGTGCAAATGCGGTTAGTGCAGATACCTTGATTTGGAACATTGATACGTTATTTCCTTTTCAGCAAGGCAATATAGTAATTACTGATTCTGTTTTTTCAAATGCAACACTTGGAGATACTACCACTGCTAATGCTTGGATTGAGCCAATAGGAGGTGATACCGAACCCCTAAACAATCAATGTACAAGTATAAACATTATTCGAGGCGCCTTTGACCCGAACGATAAATCGGTTTCACCGGATGTTGTTTTACTCAATACGGTAGGCTTCCTTGAATATAGTATCCGCTTTCAGAATACCGGAACATATAGAGCTTTTGAAGTAATGGTAATGGATACACTTTCGGCATTGCTTGATGTTAGCAGTTTGCAGATGATTAGTGCTTCGCATAGTTATGATTTGTGGGTAGAGAATGGAGTTGCGAAATGGAATTTTATAAATATACTTCTCCCCGATTCCAACACCAATGAATTAGAATCACACGGTTTTGTAAAATTCAGAATAAAGCCCTTGCCGGGATTAACTGTAGCAGATTCGATACCTAATGAAGCAGATATTTATTTTGATTACAATGTTGCTGTTACAACAAACACCATTGTAGTGAATGTTGTAAATCCTTTGCAAGTGCATGACTTGAAGGATACAGAATTGCAAATTTTCCCTAATCCTGTGCAAGATATTTTGCGCATTGTGAACCAACATGCAGGTGCATTAGGAAAAATAGAATTGATAAATGCCAGCGGAGAAGTGTTGGAAACAAAAACAATTTCAAGCTCAGCTTACACTTGGAACTTGCAGCAATTGCCTGCCGGAACTTATATTTTAAGAGGTCAAGGCTGGGGGCAGAAGGTGGTGAAGGAATGATGGAAGGGAATTGAGAATTCAGAATTAAAAATTTAGAATTAAGAAAATTCGGTTATGAGATATAGATTTTACTTTGGCTTGCTTTTGATTTTCTTTTTGGTGAATACAAATTTGTTTGCTCAAAATTTTTGGGTGCCGGATTCTAATTTCAGAAATGTCTTAAAACAACTTTATCCATCCTGTTTTACTGCCCAGGATTCGTTGAACACTACATGTAGTTTGGTTCAAAGTAATACATATTTGTATGTTGGCAATTCGAATATCAGCTCTTTAAATGGTATTGGATATTTTACTTCGTTGCGCATTTTAATATGTCCTCAAAATAATTTGACAAGTCTGCCTGCATTACCCGCAACATTAACATATTTAGATTGCCAAGAAAATCAATTGACAAGTCTCCCTGCTTTACCTACAACATTAATACAATTATATTGCGATGATAATCAAATGACAAGTTTGCCTGCATTGCCACTATCATTATATTATTTAGACTGCTCTAATAATCAATTAACAAGTCTGACTGCATTACCTGCAACGTTAGAGCTGTTATATTGCCAAAATAATCAATTTGTGAGTCTGCCTGCATTACCTGCAACTTTAATCCAACTATTTTGCAATAACAATCAATTGACAAGTCTGCCTGCATTACCTGCATCGTTAGAAGATTTGAATTGCGGTTCTAATCAATTGACAAGTCTGCCTCCATTACCCGCAACATTAACATGGTTAGATTGCCGTGCTAATCAATTAACGAGTTTGCCTGCATTACCTTCAACATTAACAACTTTATATTGCCCTCAAAATCAATTGATAAGCCTGCCTGCATTACCCGCAACATTAACAGGGTTATTTTGCTATTATAATCAATTGACAAGCCTGCCTTCAATACCCGGTAAAACCAAATTCTTTAATTGTAGCAATAACCCGATAACTTGTTTTCCCACAATAGTTCCACGCTCTCCTGGTTATTTTCCGTGGCATTTGATAGATATTAAAAATACTTCGATTCCCTGTATCCCAAATCAAAACACTTTTCCACTTTCAGTTGTTCAAACTTCTCAACCCCTTCCATTTTGCTCCCCAGCCAATAGCACCTGCAATTATAACTTTACAGCAGGTTATGTATTTATGGATGTCAACGGTGATGGTATAAAAGACAGCTTGGAAAATGGATTACCAATACCTGTTTATTATTCGGGCAATTATGGCAGCTGGCCCGATAGTTCAGGATTTTTTAATTCAATTAGTAATACAGGAAATATTACGTTCGAGTTGAATACACCAGCTTATTATACTTCAACCACACCTTCTTCTCAAACGATTCATGTTGCTCCAGGCTCAGTTGATACCCTCTATTTTGGCTTGCAGCCGATACCCAACATCAATGATTTAAATGTGGATTTGACTTCCATTACTTTTTTGCGCCCCGGGTTTAAAGCAAAATATAAAATTCATTACCAAAATGTGGGAACCGAAATTATTTCAAATGTGAATGTAAAATTTTTGAAGCCATCTCAACTATCCAATTTATCTGCATTTCCAACTGCTAATACATCTAATGGTGATACATTGATTTGGAACATTGCCTCATTGAATCCTTTTCAGCAAGGTGATATAGTAATTACGGATTCGGTTTTTGCAAATGCAACACTTGGAGATACTGCCAATGCTTCTGCATGGATTGAACCTATAATTGCAGATACCTCCTCACAAAATAATGTAAGTAAGTCCACAACTATTATCCGTGGCTCATTTGATCCGAACGATAAAGCTGTTTCACCGGAAGTTGTATTACCAAATGCTACTGGCTATCTTGAATATATTATCCGTTTTCAAAATACAGGAACAGATACTGCTTTTGCAGTAATGGTGATTGATTCACTTTCATCATTGCTGGATATATCAAGTATGGAAATGATTTCTGCCTCGCATAGCTATGATCTTTGGATTGAGAATGGAGTTGCAAAATGGAATTTTATAAATATTCTTCTGCCAGATTCTAACACCAATGAATCAGAATCACACGGTTTTGTAAAATTCAGCATAAAGCCTTTGCCGGGATTGATGGTAACTGATTCTATACCGAATGCTGCCAATATTTATTTTGATTACAACACTGCTGTAACTACCAATACGATTGTGGTGAATGTGCTAAATACTACACAAGTAAACGATTTGCAGGAAATAGCATTACAAGTTTTTCCTAACCCTGTGCAAGAAAGTATTCGCATAGTGAACCAACATGCAGGCGCATTAGGAAAAATTGAATTGATAAATGCCAGCGGAAAAGTGTTGGAAACAAAAACAATTTCAACATCCACTTATACTTGGAACATCCAGCATTTGCCTGCCGGAACCTACATTTTAAAAGGCCAAGGTTGGGGGCAGAAGTTGGTGAAGGAATGATGAAAGGGAATTGAGAATTCAGAATTAAGAAAATTCGGTTATGAGATATAGATTTTACTTTGGCTTGCTTTTGATTTTCTTTTTGGTGAATGCGAATTTGTTTGCTCAAAATTTTTGGGTGCCGGATGCTAATTTTAGGAATAAACTGAAGCAATTGTATAATGGCGCTTTCACGGCCCAGGATTCGTTGATTACTAATAGTAGTTTAATTCTCAACTCAACATATTTAAATGTTGCCGCTTGCAATATTAATAATTTGGATGGTATTCAAAACTTCACTTCATTAACTAGTCTTTTTTGCGCTACTAATTATTTAACTAGTCTTCCGACATTACCGCCTGGATTAGTTTATTTAGATTGTGCGTTTAATCAACTAACGAGCTTACCTCCTTTACCTAATTCTTTAAACTCATTATGGTGTCAGTTCAATGAATTGGTAAGTTTGCCAACATTACCAAGTACATTAACGCTTTTATGGTGTCATAATAACCACCTAACAAGTTTACCATTGCTGCCAAATTCAATAGCCAATTTAGATTGTTATAATAATCAAATAACACTCTTACCAAATTTACCGCTCTCTCTGACAGACTTATTCTGCAACAGTAATCTATTGACAATGCTGCCTTCATTACCCAGTTCCCTTTACTCATTGAATTGCAGTGACAATCAATTAACGAATCTACCAGCGTTACCTAATTCTTTGGTCAAATTGTGGTGTAATTTAAATACATTAACAAACCTGCCCACCCTTCCAAATTCATTAAATGATTTATATTGTGGTTTTAATCAATTATCAAGTTTACCAGTACTACCGAATTCCTTAAATAAATTATATTGTAGCTATAATACATTATTAAGTCTCCCATCTTTACCAGGTTCCTTAACTGAATTATATTGTGCTAAAACTCAATTAACAAGTCTCCCTGCATTACCAGATTCCTTAATTCTTTTATATTGTTTGGGTAATCAATTAACAACTCTGCCGGTATTACCCAATTCTCTGCATGGTTTATACTGCAGTAATAATCAATTAGCAATTCTACCTGAATTACCTATAAACCTAACTGAATTACGTTGTGACACAAATCAGTTGACAACCCTACCGCTTATTCCAGGATCAGTGCACATTTTGAATTGCAAAAACAATCCCATTTCCTGCTTTCCAAACATTGCCCCACATGTTATTGGCAGCTATCCATGGGATGAACTCAACATTGAAAACACGTTCATTACCTGCATTCCCAATCAAACTACTTTTCCGCTTTCAGTGGTTCATTCTTCTCAACCCCTCCCATTATGCTCCCCTGCTAATAACACCTGTTACTATAATTTTACTTCAGGATATGTATATTTAGATACCAATGGAAATGGTATAAAAGACAGTTTAGAAAATGGAATTCCGATACCTGTTTATTATTCGGGCAATTACGGTAGTTGGCCCGACAGCTCAGGATTTTTTAATGCTACGAGTGATACAGGAAATATTATTTTCCAAGTGAATGTGCCCACCTATTACATTTCAACTACTGCCGCCTCTCAAGCGATTCATGTAGCTTCTGGTATAGTTGATACGCTATATTTTGGATTGCAACCTATCCCAAACATTAAGGACTTGAAAGTAGACCTCACTTCTATTGGTTTTCTGCGTCCCGGTTTTAAAGCGAAGTACAAACTTCATTACCAAAATGTAGGAACAGATACTTTGTATAATGTACAACTAAAATTTTTGAAGCCAACTCAATTAACCAATTTATCGGCAACTCCTGCGGCAAGCTTGGTAAGTAGTGATACCTTAATTTGGCACATACCATCTTTAATTCCTTATCAGCAAGGTGATGTAATAATTATCGATTCGGTTTTTGCAAATGCTATATTGGGTGATACTGCTAAAGCATTTGCTTGGATAGCGCCATGGGTAGGTGATACAACTCCATTAAACAATAGTGCAATTAGTACTAACATAATTCGCGGTGCTTATGACCCAAATGATAAATCGGTTTCTATTAATAGAGTATTGCCTAATTCTACAGACAATTTAGAGTATACCATTCGCTTTCAAAACACTGGAACAGATACTGCTTATACAGTAACGGTAATGGATAAACTTTCTGCCTTATTGGATATTAGCAGCATGCAAATGATTGGTGCTTCGCACAATTATGAGTTGAGCATTGTGAACGGTTTTGCAAAATGGATATTTAAAAATATACTCCTCCCCGATTCAAATACCAATGAATTAGAATCACACGGTTTTGTAAAATTTAGTATAAAGCCAAAGCCGGGATTGACTTTAACTGATTCAATACAAAATAAAGCAGATATTTATTTTGATTATAATGCTGCCGTAACTACAAATACAATTGTTGTGAATGTGCTAAATCCATTGCAGGTAAAAGATTTCAAGGAAACTGAATTACAAATTTACCCTAACCCAGTGCAAGAAAGTCTGCGCATTGTGAACCAACATGCAGGTGCTTTAGGTAAAATAGAATTGATAAATGCCAGCGGAAAAGTGTTGGAAACAAAAACAATTTCAAGCTCCACTTATATTTGGAACTTGCAGCACTTACCAGCGGGAACTTACATTTTAAAAGGCCAAGGTTGGGGGCAGAAGGTGGTGAAAGAGTGACAGTAGTGATCCGATGACTAATAGTAATCTGATCAATAAAAATTTAATCAGCTACAGAGCTTATTATTTAGATTCAATAAGCACATTAAATAAGGTTTTCGAAAATTACTGATAACGATTTTAATATTTGCTAAATCGATAAGTTGTAATTGCTAACAGTTTTTATTGATTAGTTTTGATAAAAAAAATTTGGCAATGAAATCAAGAATAAAAATCCTCCTGCTAAGTTTTCTTTTAGCCACAAGCACAAATGTTTTCTCTCAAAAATTTTGGGTCCCTGATAATGTTTTCAGGGATACGCTTAAACACCTTTATCCAAGCTGTTTTGATGCACAAGATTCAATGAAAACAACATGTAATAAAATTAAACAAGCCACCTATTTAGGTGTGGCTAATTTGTCAATTCATTCTTTGAATGGAATTCAGTATTTTACTGCTTTAACGAATCTTGAATGCTGGCAAAATCAATTGACTAGTTTACCAACCCTCCCAGCTACATTGATAAGATTAGATTGCAGTTCTAATCAAATAGCGAGTTTACCTGCCCTACCATCATCATTAACTTACTTACAATGTGGCGGGAATAACTTAACTAGCTTACCCACATTGCCAAATGCTTTGACTGAATTATATTGTATGGTAAATCAATTAACGAGTTTACCCGCTTTACCTGCTTCTTTACTTAAACTTGGCTGTCCAGTAAATCAAATAAGCAACTTACCAAACTTGCCTGCAGGTTTACATAATCTAATGTGCAACAATAATTTATTAACCAGTCTCCCAACATTACCATCAAATTTGCAATCCCTTATTTGTTCATCTAATAATTTAGGCAATTTACCTCCTTTACCAAATTCTATAAATTATTTGGGTTGCATGTCTAATTCATTAACAAGTTTACCAACATTACCTACAGCTTTAAGTACTCTTGAATGTAGCTATAATCAGATAAGTATTTTGCCAACTTTACCAGTGGGATTATATACTTTATATTGTGGAAATAACCAGTTGACCAATTTGCCAACATTACCAGTTTCAACACATTACTTATATTGCGAAGATAACCAATTAACCAATTTGCCTCTGATACCCGGAAATGTTTCACTTATTGATATTAGCAACAATCCTATTTCTTGTTTTCCTGAAATTGGCACTCGTTTACCAGGAAGTTACTGGTCTTTGATAAACATCGACAGTACGTTAATTTCCTGTATTCCAAATCTGGGATTATTTCCGATATGGGTAGTAATTAGTTCAATGCCGCTCCCCTATTGCACACCCTCAACTACTACTTGTAATTATAATTATACTTACGGCTATGTTTTTATTGATTTAAATGGAGATGGAATCAAAGATAATGCTGATAAAGGTTACGTTAGCCCAATTAATTTTACTAACAATTGTAGTATTTGGTCAGATAGTTCAGGTTTTTTTAATGCTGCCAGCGATACCGGAAATATTAGCTTTCAGGTAGCTGCCCCGTTATATTACACAGCTTCAACTCCAAGCACACAGATAACTAATGTGCAAAATGGAATTGTTGACAGCTTGTTTTTTGGAATACACCCAATTCCCAATATCAAAGATTTAATTATTGACTTAACAACCATTACAAGAATTCGACCAGGGTTTAAATCGGGCTACACATTGAAGTATCAAAATATTGGTACGGATACTTTGTTAAATGTTCAGGTAAAATTTTTAAAACCATCACAATTAACAAATCTATATGCGAATCCAATGGCCACCAGCACAAATGGAGATACTTTGATATGGAGTATTCCTTCCTTATCTCCATTTAAGCAAAGCTATATTACAATTTCTGATTCAGTTTTTGCAAGTGCTGTGTTAGGCGACACTGCCAAAGCCTATGCCTGGATTGAGCCAATTGCCGGGGATACAACTCCGACAAACAATAGCTCAATTAGCACAAATATAATTCGAGGTGCATATGATCCAAATGATAAATCGGTGAGCCCTCAAATACTGTCTCCAAATTTTACCGGGAATTTGGAATATATCATTCGCTTTCAAAACACAGGAACAGATACTGCATTTACTGTAACAGTAACGGATAAACTTTCTACATTATTAGATGTATATAGTTTACAGATGTTGAATGCTTCTCATCCATACGAATTAAGCATTACAAACGGAATGGCTAAATGGGTTTTTAAAAAAATACTGTTACCCGATTCCAATACGAATCAACTAGAATCACATGGATTTATAAAATTTAAAATAAAATCCAATCCCGGACTTTTATTAAATGATTCAATTCCCAATCAGGCAAAAATTTATTTTGATTACAATGCAGCTGTGAATACGAATACTATTGTAGTAAATGTAAATTTAGTTGGTGTGAAAGAGCTAAAAATAGAAGAATTAAAAATTTTCCCCAACCCTGTTCAAGAGAGCCTACGAATAGTAAACAAAAATGCAGGCCCATTAGGCAAAGTGGAGTTGTTTGATGCGAATGGAAAATTGTTGGAAACAAAAACAATTTCAGCATCAAGCTACACCTGGAACTTGCAGCACTTGCCTGCCGGAACTTACATTTTAAAAGGGCAAGGCTGGGGGAAGAAGGTGGTGAAGGAGTGATGAAAGGGAATTGAGAATTCAGAATGCAGAATTCAGAATTATAAATTAAGAATTAAAAAAAATTCAGTTATGAAACATAAATTTTACTTCGGCTTGCTTTTGGTTTTCTTTTCTCTTAATGCAAATTTGTTTGCTCAAAATTTTTGGGTGCCGGATAGTAATTTTCGTACTGTGTTAAAAGGTATATATCCCAACTGTTTTACTGCCCAAGATTCATTAATTATTAATTGCAGTGATATACAAAATGAAATCGACATTGATGTAAGTAACCTATCTATTAGTTCTTTAGATGGGATACAATATTTTATTTCATTGGATTCTTTAAATTGTAGTTTGAACCAATTGAGCAATTTGCCTGCCTTGCCAGCATCGTTAACTAAATTATATTGCTTTTATAATCAATTGACAAGCCTGCCTTCATTGCCTGCACAGTTAACCACTCTGTATTGCCACGGTAATCTATTAGTCAGTTTACCCACCTTACCATCATCACTAATCGCCTTATGGTGCCATGGTAATCAATTGATTAGTATACCGCCACTGCCTTCTTCATTAATTGGATTACAATGCAGTTCAAATCAATTGACTAGCTTGCCAACTTTGCCCGTATCATTAACCGATTTATATTGTAGCTCAAATCAATTAGCTAGTTTACCTTCATTACCTGCTTCGTTAACTTGGCTATGGTGTTCTACAAATCAATTAACCATTTTGCCTGCATTGCCACAATCATTAACCGAATTGTTTTGCAATAATAATCAATTGACAAGTTTGCCAGCATTACCTTCGTTCTTAAGTTATTTGGATTGTCAATTTAATCAGTTGACAAACTTACCAACTTTGCCTTCTTCATTAACTAATTTGTATTGCAACAACAATCAACTAACAATTTTGCCCGTATTGCCTGAAACCTTACTAGAAATTTATTGCACTGATAATCAGTTGAGTAGTTTGCCTAAAATTCCAGGAAATGTAGTTAGACTGTTTTGCCAAAACAACCCGATTAGCTGCTTTCCGGATATATTACCCCGCTCGCCTAATGGTAACGGATGGCTTTATATAGACATTTCAAATACCTTAATTTCATGTATTCCCAACTCAGGTACCTTTCCTCTTTCGGCGTTGCTGGGCGCAGTATCACTTCCTGTATGTACTCCTTTAAACAGCAGCTGCAATTATAATTACACAGTAGGTAATGTATTTTGGGATGTGAATGGAAATGGGCTTAAGGATAGTATAGAATCAAGTTTGCCTATTCCCGTTTATTATTCCGGTAACTCAGGTATACTCCCTGATAGCAATGGCGTTTTTTACGCAAGCAGCGATACAGGTAATATCACTTTTCAAGTTGCAGTTCCACTGTATTACACAGCAACGACTCCTGCTTCACAAAGTATATATGTGCAAAATGGAATTGTGGATACACTTTATTTTGGGCTACAAGCCATACCAAATATTAAAGATTTGATTGTGGATGTTACGCCCATTGGTTTTATTCGCCCTGGCTTTAATGCTTCGTACCAGCTGCATTGTGAAAATGTGGGAACAGATACACTTTTTAATGTGCAAATAAAATTCGTGACACCTTCACAATTAGTCTATGTTTCTGCCCTTCCATCAGCAAATGCAATCAACGGAGATACTTTAATTTGGAATTATGCTTATATGAGCCCTTTGCAAACCACTAATATAGCAATTACGGATTCTGTTTTCGCGAGTGCAGTTTTAGGCGATACCGCAACTGCAGCTGCATGGATTGAACCAATCCTAGGTGACACTACACCGGTTAACAATGTTTCGTATAGAGATGATATTATTCGTGGTTCCTATGATCCAAATGATAAATCGGTTAGTCCGGCTGTGTTAGTTCCAAACTCGACCGATGATTTAGAATACACCATTCGCTTTCAAAACACAGGTACAGATACTGCTTTTACAGTAACCGTTATGGACAAGCTTTCGGCCTTGTTGGATATTAGCAGCATGCAAATGATTAGTTCATCACACAACTATGAATTGAGCATTGTAAACGGCTTTGCAAAATGGATATTTAAAAATATCCTCCTCCCCGATTCAAACACCAATGAATTAGCATCACACGGTTTTGTAAAATTCAGCATAAAGCCTTTGCCGGGATTGATGGTAACTGATTCTATACCGAATGCTGCCAATATTTATTTTGATTACAACACTGCTATTACTACCAACACCATTGTAGTAAATGTGCTAAATCCTTTGCAGGTAAAAGATTTGCAGGAACCAGAAATGCAAATTTTTCCTAATCCTGTGCAAGAAAGTATACGCATTGTGAACCAACATGCAGGGCCATTAGGAAAGATAGAATTGATAAATGCCAGCGGAAAAGTGTTGGAAACAAAAACTATTTCTAGCTCAACTTATACTTGGAACTTGCAGCACTTGCCTGCCGGAACTTACATTTTAAAAGGGCAAGGTTGGGGGCAGAAGGTGGTGAAGGAATAAACTACAGCAAGCTATTTCGCATTAAGGATTGAACGGCCTGTTTGAGCTCTCCGCCGACTGGCGGAAGCGAGTAGTGAAAGCCTGGCCAATGCCCAAAAAAAATTAATCTACATTAATCAATTTAGTGTTTGTATAGAAAAAATAGAATTTTTTTGTGCCTTACTGAAATTGTATCTTATTTTTATACTTGCAAAAAACATTTTTTATGGCCAAAAAAGCAAGCAGCAAACTCAGCGAAATACAAAGTAAAGCGCTTATAG
>Ga0268298_10001821_pt1 | contig 24171 bp, 21 predicted proteins | sample WWTPWeurt_MetaG_FD_194462 | JGI IMG/M metagenome (GOLD analysis project Ga0268298, IMG submission 194462) | Activated sludge microbial communities from WWTP in Nijmegen, Gelderland, Netherland - WWTP Weurt | ecosystem: Engineered > WWTP > Aerobic digester > Activated sludge | place...
TACGTCCCCCCCGATCGTCCACTCCCGACCCGGATCCAGGGTACCTACGTAACCAACGACGAGATCAAAGCTCTCATTGACTACCTCAAAAAAACCGATGCTGGTGAGGTTAAATACCAAGAGGAAGTTACCGAGAAATACATTGCCGGCGAAGATGGGGGCGCAGGTAGCTCGGCGCGTGATCCAGAGTTTGACGACGCTGTAAACGTAGTTATTGCGGCGGGCCGCGCGAGCACGAGTTTTCTGCAGCGCAAGATGTCTCTCGGATATAACAAGGCTGCTCGGATCATGGATCAGCTCGAAACTGCCGGAGTTGTCGGTCCCCAAGAGGGTGCCAAGCCTCGCTCGATTTTGATCCATAGCCTCGAGGAGCTCAAAGCTAAAGAAACTGAAAATTCCTAATTGCATATGAAAACCGCTGGCGATTTACTCAGAGATAAACGCTTGATTCTCGAGCTCAGTCTCGAGCAAGTTGCTAGCCGCACCAAAGTAAAGCCAGAATATCTCCTGGCTCTCGAAGAATCAGATTTCGACAAACTCCCGAGCGCCCCAGTTACCAAAGGATTTCTCAAAAGTTACTCAAAAGTGCTTCACCTCAACCCTGATACTCTAATTGCAATGTACCGGCGGGACTACGACGAGGTTATGGGTGAGATTATGCCACATGGGCTAGTCGAACCGATCGTCAAAAAACCACGACTTTTTTCTGTTCCTGTGCTACTAACCATCATCTCAGTCTTAACCTTCTTCGGCTTCTTATTCATCCAGCTTATATCATGGTGGAGTCTCCCCAAACTTAATCTGATGCAGCCAGAAGATGGGGAAACCTATGGTGAGCTAATTACAGTCAAAGGTACAACCGATCCCAATGTGTCGCTCCGGGTGGGTGAACAATCAGTACTCGTTAACCAAAATGGTGAATTTAGTCTTGATTTAAAATATCCGGCCGGTACCCACCGCCTCCTGATCCAGGCAACTACAAGAGATGGCAAAACTAGACTAGTCGAACGCACCTTCACTGTCAGCAAATAACATCTGTCAGATTTATGCTTTCAACTTGTAACTTGTTACTGCGATCATGTATGATCGCTGTATGGACCTACCTCAAATCGTACTGTTAGTAATCATAGTTGCCGTTGGCGTAATTCTCATAGTGATCGGTGTGCAGATTATTGGATTACTAAAAGACGCCAAAGAGACCATGCGCAAAGCCGATCTTGTGCTCGAAGATGTGGGATTTTTAACCCGCAGCCTTACTCGTGGCGGTACCGCGCTCGGCAACATGCTCACCTCTCTCCAGTCCGGGATGCAACTCGTCGGACTAGTTACCAAAGTCCTGGCTCCCAAAGAAAAAAAATAATTATTTGAGATTTGAGAATTTAGGCTTTGAGAATTATGAGTGACAACTCATCACACGATCCATCCGGTTTTATGTCCGGCCTCACTCTCGGCCTCATCCTCGGCGCTGCCGGTTCCCACTACCTCAACAACACAGATCAGGGTAAAGAGGTCATGAAGAATCTCAAAGAAAAAGCAGGGGAGGCACTAGAGTCTGTCAAAGACAATCCAGTGCTAATGGAAAAGTTGTCCGAACTCGAAAAGACTATGGAAGCCGCCAAGGCGACTATTAACGCCGCCGCCGAACGCGTGGTCGAGGTGACCGAACCCACACATCCCAAATCCAAAAAGAAATCCTTTTTCCAAAAAATGGGTGTCAAGCTGGGTAAGTAAATCGACTTTTACTCTAACTTAGTCGTCATCAATAAACAACCCATCCACAGTATCAGCTACTAGCCTCGTGTGTAAAACCTATACATGTAAAGTAGATCGATACCAAGTCCAGTTATTACGCCTACACCAGTCCCAATAATCCCTCCAACCTCAGAGCCCAGATATCCCAAGATTAAAGGTGCTGCAATTAGAAATAAATCCTCTACATAATCTTTAATGGAGTTTTGTTCCTGAGTACCGTTTTTATCACTAGCTACCCACCAGTACGGTCGGTCTGCATGATTATTGGTATTTGAATCAGGTTTTCTATTAAATATACTGAATCTTTTTTGTTCCCTCTTATTGCTCATAATCAAATTATACCCACACTGTCAACATAATATCTTGATTTGCTATAATTCACCCCATGAATAGCTCAGACATCCGTGCCAAATACCTCAAATTCTTTGAAAGTCGTGGCCACGCCATCATTCCGGCTGCACCGATCGTTCCCCTCGAAGATCCCACCACTCTCTTTACTAGTTCCGGCATGCAGCCTTTAGTCCCTTACCTAAAGGGTCAGCCTCATCCTATGGGTACCCGCCTCGTTGATAGCCAGCCTAGTTTCCGAGCCGAAGATATTGAGGAGATTGGGGACAATCGTCACACTTGTATGTTTGAGATGCTAGGTAACTGGAGTCTGGGTGACTATTTTAAATCCGAGCAACTCCCATGGTTTTTTGAATTCATGACCAAGGAAGTTGGCCTAGACCCTAACCGTCTCTATGTCACGGTCTTTGAAGGTGATGAATATGCCGCGCGCGATGATGAAGCAATTAGTATTTGGCAAAAAGTTTTTCAGACGAATTCGCCTGCCAAAAAAGGCGTTGAAGGATTTGATCCTACTACTAAGATCTATATGTATCCCGCCAAAAAGAACTGGTGGAGTAGGTCAGGCGTGCCAGCTAATATGCCAGCAGGTGAGATCGGCGGTCCAGACTCTGAGATGTTCTATGACTTTGGCGCGAGTCTTATGCTTCACGAAAACTCTCCGTGGAAAGATGAGGCTTGTCACGTCAACTGTGATTGTGGTCGCTTTATGGAGATCGGCAATTCCGTCTTTATGCAATTTGAAAAAACTCAGGATGGTCGGTTTAAACCACTACCCAAACAAAACGTCGATTACGGTGGGGGACTAGAGCGTATCGCTGCCGCCAGTAACGGTGATCCCGACGTTTTTAAAATTGATATGTTTGCTCCAATTATTAGCTCTATCGAAGCTTCATCCGGCAAAAGCTATCAGGGTAATGAGGCTCCTATGCGTGTAATTGCCGATCATCTTCGTGCCGCAACATTCATGATGAGCGAGGGACTAGAGCCGAGCAACAAAATGCAAGGATATGTCTTACGAAGGCTTCTTCGCCGCGCTGCAGTCAAAGCAAGACAATTGGGAGGTGATGCTAAAACTATCTTTAATGAGAGTATCCCAGTCGTAATCAAAAACTATGCTGAAGCTGGCTTTATAAAAGCTGATAAACAGAACCATGTTCTCTCTGTTGCCGACTCCGAACTAACTAAGTTTGGCAAAGCCTTAGATCGTGGTCTAAAAGAAATGGAAAAGGTAAAACCTTCTGAGCTCACATCACAATTTGCTTTTGATCTTTTCCAATCATATGGCTTTCCATTTGAAGTAACCGAAGAGCTCGCACTCAAAAAAGGCGTCAACCTCGATAAGCCTGCCTACGAAGCAATATTAGCCAAACACAAAGAGGGTAGTCGCACTGCCTCCGCCGGCATGTTTAAAGGCGGACTCGCTGATCATTCAGAAATAACTACCAAGCTCCATACCGCAACCCACCTCCTCCACAAAGCTCTTCGCACAGTCCTGGGTACTGAGGTCCATCAGGCAGGCAGTAACATTACTCCCGAGCGCCTGCGTTTTGACTATACCTTTGCCGGCAAACCCACACCCGATCAACTCAAAGAGATCGAAGGTATTATTAACAAAGCAATTGCTTCCAACTATCCTGTCACTCGCCGCATCGAAGACAAAGAGGAGGCGATCAAGAGTGGCGCCATGGCCTTCTTTGCCGAGAAATATCCCGATAAGGTTAGCGTCTACATTATTGGCACGGATCCTGACAAAGACTGGTTTAGCAAAGAGCTCTGTGGCGGTCCTCACGTCGAAAATACAGGAGTGATCGGTAAAGTAAGTATTATGAAAGACGAATCACTCGGCTCTGGTACCCGTCGCATCTACGCTAAGTTGAGCTAACTGTACGCTGTTTGCTGTATGCTGTAAGCTAAAGCTATGACCGTCCCCAATTTTTTGGATAAACTAACTGGCAAAAAAGAAACAGTTGATAAAACTTTTCTTGCTCTCGTCCTCTCCGACCACCGTGTCCAGGCTGCAGTCTGGAAGGTTGTCGGGGCAGTGACCGAAATAGTCTCGCTCGGCACTCCCGTGGAGTGGGACGGTGATGTAGCTACCACCAACGAACTCATCCAGGCGGTCGACGCAACCATTAGTAGCGCGACCGAAGGGTTTGATCTCGAACCTGACGAAATCGTGCTCGGTCTAGCTAACGCCTGGGTAGACAGCAGTGGGATCAAACAATCCAAAAAAGACTTGATCAAAAGTATCTGTCGCGAACTCTCTCTCAAACCGATAGGCTACGTAGTAATCGCTGACACGATTGTTAAATATCTCAAAATGCAGGAGGGCACTCCCCCCACTTCAATCCTTATCCAGGTCGATCGAAGGAAGGTTACTCTATCACTAGTCGAATTAGGAGGTATTAAATATACCGTGAGCGTTGGTTCTAGTGACGATATTAGTAGTGATGTTGCCGAAGCTCTCTCCAACCTACCCCCCGATGCGTCTCTTCCCTCACGTTTTATCCTCGTCTCAGCGATGGAGAATACTTCTGACCTGGTTCAGGCTCTAACCGCTTTTGACTGGCAGAAGTCCTTCTCCTTCCTCCATACACCCAAAATTGAGGCACTCCCCAAAGACGTCGAGGTGCACGCAACAGCCGTTGCCGGCGGTAGCGAAGTTGCTGCCTCACTTGGCTTTAGCCTAGAACCAAACGACCAGTCATCAGAGTTAGATCAAGTACCACCGGTCGAAGTCGACAAAGATGTGGTAGCTGCCCCAATAACTGCGGCTGATCTAGGTTTTCGTATCGCGAGTGCGGAAGAGTTATCCGCCACCCTAAAACCTAAACATGAAGAGGCTGAGGACTTGCCAGTTGAGTCAATCGTCGATGAGGAGGGCGAGCTCGAAGAGCCAGAAGATGCTGGCGGAGTGGCCGTTGCGAAAAAGAAAATTAACATACCCACTCTCCCAAGCTTTAGGTTCAATCTCAAGCCACCAAAGCTGAACCTTCCTAAGTTCAATCTCTCCGGTGGTAGTAGTGGTAGTAATCGAGTGCTTTTTGCCATCCTTGGTTTGTTGCTTGCGACAGTAGGCGCATTCGCTGCATATTATTTCGTCCCATCTGCAACCGTTACTATCACTCTGCAAGCTAAGCCCATTACTGAGACCATTAATATTACCTTAAAAGGCGATGCGACAAGGGTGGACCCAGAAGCTGCAGTTGTACCTGCAAAGTACATCGCTAAAGAAGTTAGTGGGCAAGGCGATGTAGCAGTTACTGGAACCAAAACAATCGGTGATCCAGCAAAGGGTGAGGTAACTATTTATAACCGTACCACACTCCCCAAAACACTCTTAAAAGGTACTTCTCTTACAGCCAACTCTCTCAAGTTCACCCTGGACTCGGACGTGACTGTGGCTAGCAAATCCGCTGGTGCTGACTATGTTGACGTTCCAGGTAAGGCAACAGTCAAAGTTACTGCGAGCGCCTTTGGCACTGCTGGTAACCTTAAATCAGGCACAGAGTTTACGATCGCCAGTTTTACCAAGGATAGTTTTGTCGCCAAAAATGACTCTGCGCTTACCGGTGGCACCTCACAAGAGGTCACAGTAGTTTCAGAATCAGATAAAGCAGCGCTCCTTAACTCCTTAAAAACCAAGCTGAGTGCCGAGCTTAAAGACTCGCTTCTTCCTGACCAAAGCTCAGGCGAGAACTTTTTTGTAGTCGATGATGACATTAAAATCATCGAAGAGAAATATAGTAGTAAGGTAGGGGATACTGCCAGTACACTTTCGGCCAACGTGACTCTCAGCATTGGTGTCCTCACCTATAACCAAAATGATGTCCAACAACTAGTCAAAAACACCATCGAAAATAGTGTTCCCTCAGGTTATGTTCGCACACAGATCGAGTCTACTATCACTCTGCGTGACACAAAAGTAGAGGAGGACGGTGATGTATCAGCTGCCGCAGATGTTACCCTCTACGTCGTTCCCACGTTCGACGCTCCAGGTTTAACCCAAGCCATCAAAGGAAAAAAGTATTCAGAAGCCACTAGCTTTATATCTCGCATGCCGTCCGTCATTAATTCTGAGATCTCGCTTTCCCCCAACCTTCCTCCTCGTCTCTCTTCGCTTCCCAATAACTCAGGAAGAATTACTATAAAGGTCATGACTACAAAATAATCCTATGTACGCCTACGTCAAAGCCCCACCCGGCCACTCACTCCGGCATAAATCTAAAGTGCGCGAAGCGAGTCGTATCATTCTTTCATCAATTCTACTCACCCTCGGCTTCACTGCTGTTACAACCGTGGTCTACCCATTTATCGCTTATGAGCGAGTATATGCACCTAAGTTTGCGACCAGTCCGACAGTGCTCGGTACCACCGATCCAACTGCCTTAATCCCTGACTCACAGGCATCACCGAATGAGGATTCTCCAAGCATAGTCCCGGAAGTCGTCAACACCGCGCTCGATTACACTAACGCTGATGTTTGGTATGGCCACACTAGTGGCAACACTTTTGATCACTTGGTCTATTCGCTTTCAATCCCAAAGTTGCGTATTAACAACGCTGTAGTTAGGGACGATCATACTGATCTCAAAGAATCACTCATTCACTATCCCGGAACAGCTCAGCCAGGAGATCTGGGTAACGGTGTTATTTTTGGTCATTCAGTATTGCCTCAATTTTTTAGTCCCAACAATTACCTAACTATTTTCTCAACACTCCACACTCTAGAGGTCGGGGATGAGATTACGATAAAATCTGGCCCTGCCACGTACACTTACCACATAACTCAAATGTATGTCACAACTCCTGATGACCTCAATCCACTCGCACAATCCTACGGCACTCGTAATCTCACGCTTATTACGTGTACTCCACCCGGCACTTATCTTAAACGCCTAATTATCAAAGCAGAGCTAATATGACAAATATCTATCTAGGTATCGACTATGGCACAGTTCATGTGGGTGTAGCCGTCGCCGAGCACATGCTCGCAATCCCATTGCCCACACTCCACAATGATGAATATCTTATTCGTAATCTCCAGGATCTTATTGCTACTCATCAGGTCACCCATATTGTCATTGGTCTGCCATCTGGGCAACTAGTTGCCGAGATTCAAAAATTTGCAAAAACCCTTTCTCATGTAGCCAACCTCCCAGTTGCTCTTCACGATGAAACTCTCTCTAGCTCTGATGCAATAAAACAGCTCGTAGAAGCAGGCGCTAGTCGTAGGAAAAAGCAGAACGAACACAGCTACTCCGCAGCCATAATTTTGGAGGATTACCTCGATTCTGTTAAACTGTAAGTTATATGTTCAAAAAACTAATCTCCCCGATCCAGTTATGGCTACTGTCTCGTGGCCAATGTGTTGGTTGTGGCATGCCACTCTCAAAAGCCAAATCAGAAAAACATTCTGAGACTAACGACAAAATTACTTGTTCATGTGGACGGATTTTTATCTATGACACAAAAAAGAAGTCGTACCGCCGCGCGCTCTTTAGCGAAATTTAGCTTAGTATTGTTAGTCCTACTAGCTCTCTTCGGATACGTCGCCTGGCAATATCTTCTCACTCCACCTGCTGGAAGTAGTAACGTCACCCTCACAATTCCCCCCGGCAGTAGCGTCATCAAGATCGGCCAAATCCTCTACGAGAACAAGCTAATACGCTCCCCACGGATTTTCCAGATTTTTGTTCGTATGAGCGACATCTCTCTTCAAGCAGGTGACTATAGTCTGAGTCCTGGCAAACTCCCGTCGATTGCACAAGCTCTCACTACTGGCCGCGAAGACGAGGTTAGAATTACGATCCCCGAAGGGTACCGTCGGGAGCAGATCGCCGAACTCTTAGCATCAAAACTGGGGATCGATCCAGTGGAGTTTATTATTAAAACCGGGGAGCTAGAGGGATACCTCTTTCCTGACACCTATAGTTTTGCCAAAAATTCTACCGCCGACGATATTATTCAAAGACTACAGAACAATTTTGAGCTTAAAGCTCGCAATCTTAATTTAACCCGCGAAGACATCATTTTGGCTTCTATTGTTGAGCGCGAAGCCTTAACCCAAGCCGAAAAGCCAGTGGTTGCTGGCATTCTCAAAAACCGCCTTAACGATGGTTGGGCACTCGAAGTCGACGCCTCTATCCAATACATCATGGGCAAACCCAGCGATTGGTGGCCCACCCCACTCCTCGGCGACCGCAAACGTAAGTCTCCCTACAACACCTACCTAAATCGTGGCTTACCCCCAGGCCCTATCGGCAATCCTGGCCTAGTTTCTTTGAGTGCTGTCAAAACCCCCGAAAAATCAGACTACTATTTCTACCTCCACGATAAAAATGGGGGTATCCATTACGCCGCTACCAACGCCGAGCACGATGCCAACATTGCAAAGTACATAACCAGGTAAGTTCATGTGTTGACAGCCAGGTTTAAACCTGCTTTAATACACAAGCACGCGCAAGCGGAGCTTTTTTGGGCGTACGAGGGGCCCTACCTCTAGTACGCTTTTTTAATTCGGTAATTCTTAGTAATAAATAAGGAAATACGTATGACAAAAAATGCTCGTCAGTACTGGGGTAAACAAAACATTAAACTTCCCCCGCTTGATCTAACTGGCGTCGCACAAGAGTCATATAACGCTTTTCTTAAACGTGACATTAGTAAGTACCTTCGCGAAATCTCCCCAATCGACGACTTTACCGGTAAGACCTGGGAACTCTCTTTCCTCTCTCACTATTTCGAAGAACCCAAAGTTACTCCACAGGAGGCAATCGCCAAGGGTCTAACCTACGACATGCCTCTCCGCGTCAAAGTCCGCCTTATCAACAAGATCACTAGTGACGAAATCGAGCAGGATGTCTTTTTGGGTGACATCCCCAAGATGACCGAACGCGGCACCTTTATCATCTCCGGTATCGAGCGCGCCGTTGTTAACCAACTTGTCCGCTCCCCCGGTGTCTTCTTTGCGGGTAATATAGACCCCACCACTGGCCGCCTCCTTTTTACTGCAGAGCTTCGTCCTATGCGTGGATCTTGGCTCGAGCTAACCGTCGGCAAAAACGACGTTATTACCGGTAAGATCGATCGTCATCGCAAGTTCTATGCAACCACCTTGCTCCGCGCTCTAGGCTTAGAAGACGACGAAGAAATCAAAGAACTCTTCAAAGAAGTCGATAGTAACAGTGATCATCAATACATCTTTGCCACTCTCGCCAAAGATCCTAACAAAACTCAGGCTGAAGCACTGCTCGACCTTTATGACAAAGTTCGCCCTGGCGAACCTGCCGTACTAGAGAACGCCAAGACTCTCTTCTTCCAGAGTTTCTTTGACCCTCGCCGCTATGACCTTGAGAGTGTTGGTCGCTACAAACTCAACAAAAAACTAGGGCTCGACATCAAAAACACAGCAGATAATCAAGTACTCCAAAAAGCCGATATCATCGGTATGATCAAGTACTTAATTGGACTGCAAAATGGTGTTGGTGTCGTTGATGATATTGATAACTTAAGTAATCGCCGCGTTAGAAGAGTTGGCGAGCTCCTTGGTGCTACTGCCTTCCGCATTGGTCTACTGAGACTAGAGCGCAGTATCAAAGAAAAAATGTCTTTGGTCAAGCCAGAAGAGAGTGTTACTCCCGTCCAGCTAATCAATGCTCGGCCCGTTATCGCAACTATTAGCGAGTTCTTCCGTAGGAACCGCCTCTCTACTATTCTTGATCAAACCAACCCTCTCGCTGAGATCGACAACCTTCGTCGTCTCTCCGTCATGGGTACTGGTGGCGTCACCCGTGAGCGCGCTAGCTTTAGTATGCGCGATATCAACGCCAGTCAATATGGTCGTATCTGTCCTGTCCGCTCACCCGAAGGTCCTAACATCGGTCTCGTTACCTACCTCTCACTCTATGCTCGTGTCAACGAGTTTGGCTTTCTCGAAAGTCCTTATCGCAAAGTTGAGGCAGTGAAAAAGGGTGGCAAGACTGTGATGCACGTAACAGATGAGATTGTCTATCTCTCTCCCGATGATGAGTCTGGATACTATATTACTCACGCTGGTATTAATGTAAATGACAAAAACGAAATCGAGGATTCATGGGTTCCTGCTCGCTACCTCGGCAACTTTGTCGAAGTACCAGTCGAGAATGTTCAATTCATCGACGTTATTCCACGCCAGGTTGTCGGTACCTCCGCATCCCTAATTCCCTTTATTGCTCACGACGAAGCTAACCGTGCTCTCATGGGTACTCACATGCAATGTCAGGCAGTCCCCTTGGTTCGCCCTGATTCGCCGATCGTCGGAACCGGTATGGAAGGTGCAGTAGCTGAGAGTATGAACTGGGCTATCCGTTCTCGTCACAATGGTGAGGTCAGTTTTGTCGACGCAACCAAGATTGTGCTCGACGTAAGTAAAGCAGATTTTGACAAAGCCAAAAAAGAACTAGAGGCTACTAGTAGCATTGTCTACTCCCTTGAAAAAGGCAAAGTAGTCTACTCAATTAGTAAATTTGGTCGCACCGCCAACTCAACCTGTTACAACCAAAAACCAGTTGTTAAAGTTGGCGACAAAGTCAAAGTAGGGGATCTCCTAATCGACGGTCCTGCTAGTGACGGTGGTGAGCTCGCACTCGGTAAAAACTTAACCATTGCTTACGCTTCGTTCATGGGTCTCGGTTACGAAGACGCTATTATCGTATCCGATCGCCTAGTCAAAGAAGATGTCTTAACCAGTATTCACATCAACGAATACGAGAGTCAGGTCATGGACACCAAACTCGGTGCCGAAGAATTGACCAGGGATATCCCGAACGTCAGCGAACATGATCTCCGCAATCTAAGCGAAGACGGTATCGTAGTTGTTGGTGCCGAAGTTGGTCCTAACGATATCTTAGTCGGTAAGATCGCACCAAAGGGTGAGACCGAGCTAACCGCCGAAGAGCGCTTGCTCCGTGCCATCTTTGGCGAAAAAGCCCGCGAAGTCAGAGATACCTCGCTCAGAATGAGTAATGGTGAGAGTGGCACAGTCATCGACGTTAGTATCCTCGATAAGAGCGAAGGTGATGAGCTAGATCCAGGGGTCTTAAAAGTCGTCAAGATCAAAGTCGCCCAGATAAGAAAAGTCACAGTCGGAGATAAGCTCGCTGGTCGCCACGGTAACAAGGGTGTAATCAGTCGCATCATCCCAGTTGCCGACATGCCATACCTCGCTGACGGAACTGCCGTAGATATTATTATCTCCCCACTTTCCGTGCTCGCTCGTATGAACCTTGGTCAGCTCCTCGAAGCTCATCTTGGCTGGGCTGCCCAAAAGCTGGGTTACAAAGTTGCTCTCCCAGTCTTTGAACCAATCAATGAGTCTGCGATCGAAGATGAATTAAAGAAAGCTGGCTTACCAGTCACTGGTAAAGTCACTCTCTACGACGGACGCACCGGTCTTCCTTTTGACAAAGAGACCACCGTTGGTGTCGGCTACATCCTCAAGCTTATTCACATGGTCGAGGATAAGACTCACGCTCGTTCAACAGGTCCATACTCACTCGTGACTCAACAGCCTCTCGGTGGTAAAGCCCAGATGGGTGGACAGCGCTTGGGAGAAATGGAGGTCTGGGCACTCGAATCTCATCGCGCTGCACACGTTCTCCAAGAAATGTTGACTATCAAATCCGATGATCTCGTAGGTCGTGCCAAAGCCTTCGAAGCTATCGTTAAGGGAGTTGATATCCCAGAGAGTACCGTCCCCGAATCCTTCAAGGTTCTCTTGAAAGAGTTAAATTCTCTAGGTCTAGACGTTGTCCCAGTCGAGCCAAAAGAAGTTATCGTCGAAGAGGCAGACGCCGCCGAAATTGAGAAAGATAAAGTCATTCTCGCTGACGACGATGCCACTCTCGCACCCGACGACTCAGCCGCTCCAATGGGTGATGACGACGATGATGCAGACGATGCTACTAGTACAGTCAAAGACGACGATGATCTCGACGATCTCGAAGGACCATCAGATGAAGAATTAAAGGAGAGCGAACTATGATCAAAAATATTCTTGACTTCAAAGGGCTAAAAATCCAGCTCGCTTCTCCTGACACAGTCAGGGAGTGGAGTTTTGGCGAAGTTACCAAACCCGAGACCATCAACTATCGGACCTTAAAACCCGAGAAAGACGGACTCTTCTGTGAAAAGATCTTTGGTCCTACCAAAGATTACGAGTGTTACTGTGGTAAGTACAAGCGCATTCGTTACCGCGGTATTATCTGTGACAAATGTGGTGTTGAAGTCACCCAGAGCCGCGTCCGTCGCGAGCGCATGGGTCACATCAACCTCGCCGCTCCTGTTGCACACATCTGGTACTTCAAAGGTGCACCCAGTAAACTCAGTCTTCTGATGAACGTGGCTCCTAAAGCTCTTTCTTCAGTTGTTTATTTTAGTAAGTATCTCGTTTTGACTGTCGATAAAGACAAAAAGACCACCGTTATCGAAAACGTCATGGCTGAAAAACAAAAGGCTCTCGACGCACTCGAAACTTCTGTCAAAGAAGCAATGGAGAAGGTCAAAGATAACCTCAAAAAAGACGCAACCGAGCACCAAAAACTCAGCGCCAAGAAAACCATTGAGACTCTTCGCGAAAATTTGGTTATCGACAAAGACCAGACCGAAGAAATCTACAAGACTGTTCTCTCTATGGCCAAGCGTATCGTTCCTGGTACCGTTATGTCCGAAGACGAGTTTTTGAAACTCGAAGAGTACGGAGCAGTTGACCACTTAACTGTCGGTATGGGTGCCGAATCAATACTTTCATACCTGGAAGGGCTAGACATCCAAAAACTCAGTCGCGATCTCAAAGAAGAACTAAAGAATGAAGTAGCTGGCGCTAAGCGAGTCAAGCTCGCCAAACGTCTCAAGGTTGTAGATGGACTTAAGAATGCTGGTCTCTCTGCTGCCTGGATGGTACTCAAAGTACTTCCAGTTCTTCCTCCAGAATTGCGTCCTATGGTCCAGCTCTCTGGTGGTCGATTTGCCAGCTCTGACCTAAACGATCTATATCGCCGCGTCATTAACCGCAACAATCGTCTCAAACACTTAATCGACCTCGGTGCTCCCGAGATCATTTTGAGGAACGAAAAGCGCATGCTCCAAGAAGCGGTCGATTCGCTTATCGATGCCTCACAGGCCAAGACCTCACGTCGCCGCGCAGTTAAGCCCCTTCGCTCACTCTCTGACATGCTGTCAGGTAAGCAGGGTCGTTTCCGCCAGAATCTCCTCGGTAAACGTGTAGACTATTCCGGTCGCTCCGTTATCGTTGTTGGGCCTGAGCTCGCTCTCGACCAATGTGGTCTCCCCAAAGACATGGCTCTCGAGATGTTTAAGCCATTCGTACTTAGGGAATTAATTAGCGGCGGTATCGCTCCTAACGTCAAGAGTGCCAAGCACGCAATTGAGAGAAAAGATCCCCTAGTTTTTGATATTCTTGAAAAGATTACCAAGAACCACCCCGTTCTTCTTAACCGTGCTCCAACTCTACATAAGCTAGGTATCCAGGCATTCTACCCAGTCTTGATCGAGGGTAACGCTATTCAGCTACACCCCTGTGTCTGTGCTGGCTACAACGCCGACTTTGATGGCGACCAGATGGCAATCCACGTCCCACTCTCCGGTACCGCAGTGGCCGAAGCTGCCTCTCGCATGCTCGCTGAGAACAACCTCTTGAAGCCTGCTAATGGTAGTCCAATCACCGTTCCTAACAAAGAGATGGCTCTTGGCTGCTACTACCTAACTAGTATTGATCCCGATTTTGCAGAATGTAGTGAGATCTTCCCCGACGAGCACACCGCTCGCGCTGCCTGTGAAGCAGGACGACTTAACTTGCGCCAGAGTGCCAAAGTCAGAGTTAGTGGCAAAATCATTACGACCACTGTCGGACGCATCATCTTTAACGAAGCACTCCCCGAGGAACTTCGCTTCATTAATGAGAGTGTTAATGCCAAGATGATTACTGATCTTGTCAAAGAGGCTATTCGCTTATTTGACAACAAATCAGTTGCCGCTTTGGTCGACAAAATCAAGTCAATGGGCTTTGCACACTTAACCACATCTGGTCTCTCTGTTGCCGTCTCGGACAACATCATGTTCGAAGGTAAAGACGAGATGATTAAGGAGGCTGAGGCTCGTGTTAACCAAATCCTCGAGACCTACAACCAAGGTTTAATCACTGAGGATGAAAAACGTCGTCTCAGTTTCGAAGTCTGGATGGAAACCACCGAGAGCATCGCTAATGCTACCTGGGATAAGTTTGACGAGCGTAACGCTGTCAAGATCATTATCAACTCAGGTGGTACTCGCGCCTCTCGCGACCAGGTCAAACAGCTCTCCGCCATGCGCGGACTCGTTGTCGACCCCTTGGGTAAGATCGTGGAGATGCCAACCAAGAGTAACTTCCGCGAAGGTTTATCAATCTTCGAATACGTTACCTCTTCTCGTGGATCACGCAAAGGTCTAACTGACTCCGCTCTAAAAACTGCGGATGCCGGCTATCTAACTCGTCGTTTGGTTGACGTTTCTCACACTGCGATCGTCCGCGAAGATGATTGTGGTACCGAGGAATTTCTCTCTATCGAGACTACCGGTCCTCGTGGCAAACACTTCGAGAAACGCGTACTCGGTCGGGTACTAGCCAAAGCTGTCAAAGGTATTGCCAAAAAGGGTGATCTCATTGATGACGAACTAGCCAAAAAACTTTACGAATCAAAAGTAGAGAATATCGAGATTAGATCTCCTCTAACTTGTCGCGCTAAGGTCGGAGTCTGTGCTGCCTGTTACGGTTGGGACTTCTCCACTCGCCGCCTCGTCGAGGCTGGTACTCCTGTTGGCGTCATCGCTGCGCAGAGTATTGGTGAGCCAGGTACTCAGCTAACCATGCGTGTTAAGCATGCTGGTGGTATCGTCGGTCTTGACGTTACTCAGGGTCTTCCTCGCGTCGAAGAACTCTTCGAGGTCAGAAATCCCAAAGTTGTTGCACCTCTTTCAACTGTCTCCGGTAAGGTTGAAGTTGTTGAGACTGCCGATGGTAACAAAGTTACCGTTACCGACAGCAAAACTGGTGATAAAGACGAGTACTTTGTCCCAGCAACTCTTACGCTCACCGTCAAAGACAAAGACGTGATTGCCGCTGGTATGCCACTCGCCGTTGGTCCTCAGAATGTTCAGGAGGTCTTACGTGTCCGAGGGCTCCGCGACGCACAGCTTTACCTGATACAAGAGATCCAGAATGTTTATGAGAGTCAGGGTATCCCGATCTCCGACAAACATTTTGAGGTTATCGTCCGCGAGATGAGCAGCAAGGTTAAGGTTGAAGAGTCAGGTGACACCACCCTAATCTCAGGTGAAGTAGTGGATCGTTACACCTTCGAAGGTGCTAATGATGCCGCTCTCGCCGAAGGTGGTGAGCCCGCAACTGCTACCCAGGTTCTCTTGGGTATCACTCGCGCCGCGCTCCACACTCACTCTTGGCTATCTGCTGCCTCCTTCGAGCAGACAACTAACGTTCTCTCCGAAAGTGCCCTAGTCGGCGCCGTTGATCCACTCTTGGGTCTTAAGGAGAACGTCATTATTGGTCGGCTGATTCCCACCGGTCCGAGCGGGGAGGTTGTGGTACAATAACAGCTCATTAAATTAAAGAAATATATTATGCCAACAGTAAATCAACTAATTAAATACGGAAGAAGGAGCAAGCCGAGCCACGGTAAGGCTGGAGCTCTCAGAAAAGGCTACAACGCCAAACGTCGTTCGATGGTCGAGTATAGTTCACCTCAAAAACGCGGCGTCTGTGTCATCGTTAAAACTATGACACCCAAGAAGCCTAACTCAGCACTGCGTAAGGTTGCTCGCGTTCGCCTGTCTAACAAACAAGAGGTTACCGCCTACATCATGGGTGAAGGCCACAACTTGGCTGAACACTCAGTGGTCCTCGTCCGCGGTGGTCGTGTTAAAGACTTACCTGGTGTGAAATATCATATTGTTCGTGGCAAGTACGACACTGCTGGGGTCGACGGCCGAAGGACCAGTCGTAGCAAATACGGCGCCAAAAAACCAAAAGCTAAATAAGGAATAAATAAATATGCGTAGCAAATCAGCTAACCTTCGTACAGTTTCTGTCGATGGTAAATACAAAAGTCTCGAGGTTGCTAAACTCATTAACCGTGTAATGGAAAGCGGCAAGCGCACCATCGCGATGCGTCAGGTTTACAATGCCCTAGACATTGTCGAAGAGAAGACCAAGCAAAAAGCCCTAGATGTTTTAATGCTCGCCTTAAACACCATTAAGCCAAAGACCGAGGTCCGCTCACGCCGCATTGGTGGCGCTGCTTATCAGGTTCCTATGCCTGTCTCTCCTCGTCGCCAATTTAGTCTTTCTATTCGCTGGTTAGTGGAATACGCTAATGCCAGGAGCAATAGTGAATTTCACAGCTTTGGTGAAAAACTAGCTGCCGAGATTCTTGACGCCAGTCAGGGGATCGGTGCTTCCATCAAGAAGCGTGACGACGTCCACCGTATGGCAGAAGCTAACAAAGCCTTTAGTCACTTTAGGTGGTAGAAATTTACAGGTATGATGCTTCCTGAGGCTCCTACACAAGAAAATGAAACAGTAGTTGAACCAATCGGGTTTATGACCGAAGAAGATTGGCAGAGACTAGAGCTTGCAATGGCGATTGAAGCAGCGTTTTCTAACCGCGGGTAGCTATTCGCAATTTCTCCATCAAAATCGCGTAAAATCTCAGGTTATGGATCGTGGCGAGTCTAAGTACCGCTTTATCTTTTGCCTTCCACATTTTATATAAATCTGCTCTTGTCGCTGTAGTGCATAGTTCACAGTCACACGCTGTGGAGACTGTAATCTTTTCTTCTTTGTGGCCCGCATGGGTCGGATTAAAGTATTCATAAAAGAGAGGGGAGTGGACATCAATTTTATCCATAGACTCTGCCGTATAAACATAGAGTCGTCCATGTCGGGCATCGCGCGTGGGCAGCACACAATCAAATATCTGCCAACCTAGGTCCACGCATTTTACGATATCATCAGGTTTGCCTATGCCTAGTCCGTAGAGCAGTGCATCTTTAGGTAGCGTCTCCGCCATCAACCTCGCACTCGCTTCATCAAATACTCCATCTTTCATCGGCCAACCACCATATCCATAAGCAGGGAATCCTATCTCCATGAGCTCTCTCATGCTTTGCTTACGTAACTCTGGATAATTTCCCCCTTGCACTACTCCAACCAAGTATGGTCTGGCTTGACCAGTCTCATTAATAATTCTTTCAAACTCAGCTTTACACCTTCTTGCCCAGAGTGAGGTTCTCTTAACTGTCTCTTCTGCTTCTTCGTAAGTTGCATCGGGTGGGGTAAAGTCGTCTAAAACTACACAAAGATCAGTCTTCATAGTTAGTTGATAACGTATTGATTCCTCGGGAGTTAGAAGACGTTCTTGGTCGTCCATCACAAATATCACTCCTTCATCAGTTATTCGTCCACTTCCTTTCTTTGCAATACTCATCACTTGGAATCCGCCTGAGTCCGAGATGATCGCTCCATCCCATCCAATCAGTCCTCTCACTCCGCCTGCCGCTACCGTTTTGTCATATCCCTGTTCCCGCAGGAGATGAAAGGTATTAACTAGGACTCCAGGTAGTCCAATACTCTTAACGTCCGTCCACGACAGCTCGCGGACAAATCCTCTAGTCGCATCCGGGAAAAACAGGGGTAGGGGGAGGGTGTTACCATTAATGAGCTTAAAGTCTTTTTTCATCTCACGTTATTATATACGTCATCTCCTATTCCAAATTTCCCAGAGCTGCGGTACAATATTCTTCGCCTCATTCGTTTGAGAATTATTTGCTACTAAACTGAAAGTTAATCTGTATGGCTCAAAACACCGTCAAAACTCAAGATCGCGAACTCCCAATGGACAAGATTAGAAACATTGGTATTATCGCTCACATCGACGCTGGTAAGACCACTACTTCTGAGCGTATTCTTTTCTACACAGGCAAATCCTACAAGATTGGCGACATCGACGACGGCAACACCCAGATGGACTGGATGGAGCAGGAAAAAGAGCGTGGTATTACTATCGTCTCTGCTGCCACCACCACCTTCTGGACCCCCAAACTCCCCAAGGCCATGTTCACCGCCCAACATCGCATCAACTTAATCGATACTCCCGGACACGTCGACTTTACTGCAGAGGTGGAGCGCTCGCTTCGCGTCCTCGATGGTGGTGTGACCGTGCTCGACGCCGAAGAAGGTGTGCAATCACAATCCGAAACTGTTTGGCGCCAAGCTGACAAATACAAAGTTCCTCGTATCTGTTTTGTTAACAAAATGGACAAACTCGGCGCTGACTTCAAAAAGACTCTCGCTGACGTCGAAGACAAACTCGGTGTTAAGACTGCCATTGTTACCTACCCAATCGGTGCCGAAAACACCTTTAAGGGTGTCATCATGCTCCTCGAAGAGCAGGCAGTTATCTGGCTCGGTGACGAGACAGGTGCCAAATACGAAGTCGTTGAAATCCCCGAGGACATGAAAGAGGTGGCAGCCAAAGAGCGCGCAATTCTTGTCGAACAAATCTGTGAGACCGACGACGCTCTCCTTGAGAAATATTTAAATGGCGAAGTCCCAACCCTATTAGAACTTAAAGCCGCTCTCAGAAAAGCCACTATCGCCTACAAACTCGTCCCCATGTACTGTGGTACCAGTTTAAGAAACAAAGGGGTTCAACCACTCCTCGACGGTATCGTCGACTATCTCCCATCTCCTCTCGATGTTCCACCCGCACAAGGTACTGTACCTCGCGAAGATACTATTGTTACGCGTAAACCCGACGTCAAAGAACCCTTTGCTGGACTCGCCTTTAAGATTCAGGCTGATCCACATATTGGTAAATTAACCTATCTCCGCGTTTATTCTGGCCGGATTGAATCAGGTAGCTACATCTATAACGCTACTCGCGATGTTACCGAGCGCGTTGGTCGCCTCGTCCTCATGCATGCTAATAATCGCGAAGAAGTTCCTTACGCTGAGGCCGGAGAGATCATTGGTGTAGTTGGTATGAAAGATACCAGAACCGGAGATACTCTCTGTGTCCAGACCAATCCAGTTATCCTCGAAGGTATTAGCTTTGCTGAACCAGTCATTAGTCTTGCCATCGAGCCCAAAACCAAAGCTGACCAAGAAAAGATGGGCACCGCGCTCTCTAAGCTCGCCGAAGAAGACCCCACCTTCCGCATCAAAACCAACCATGAGACCGGCCAGACTCTTATCTCGGGTATGGGTGAACTCCAGCTCGAAGTTCTAGTTGATCGCATGAAGCGTGAGTTTGCCGTTGAAGCTAACGTGGGTGACCCACAGGTTGCTTATCGAGAGACTATTACTAAAGACGGTCAAGCCGAAGGTAAATACATCAAACAGAGTGGTGGTCGTGGTCAATATGGTCACTGTTTGCTCAGGATCAGGCCTCTCGCTCGTGGCGAAGGTTTCAAATTCATCAACGCCATCGTTGGTGGAGCCATTCCTAAAGAATTCATTACTCCTATCGAAAAAGGTGTCAAAGAGGCGATGGAAAACGGCGTTGTTGCGGGTTACCCCCTCGTCGACATGGAAGTCGAGCTCTACGATGGATCTTTCCACGAAGTCGACTCTTCTGAGATTGCCTTTAAGATCGCAGGTTCTATGGCACTGCAGTCTGCCGTTCGTGCTGCCACTCCCGTAATCCTCGAACCCATCATGAAGTTGGAGATTACTACTCCAGACGAATTCATGGGTGATGTCATCGGCGACGTTAGTAGTAAGCGCGGTCAAATCTTAGGGACTGAGCAGCGTGGCAACACTCGCATTATTCTTTGCCAAGTTCCCTTGGCAGAACTCTCGCGTTATGTTACAATGCTACGCAGCATGACCCAAGGTCGGGCCAGTTCGTATATGGAAATGTCCCATTACGACCCCGTTCCTTCTAATATTGCTGAAAAAATTATTAATAAAGAACAAAAGAACTAAGGAGACCAGAATATGGCAGATGCCGCAAAATTCGTTCGCAACAAACCTCACGTCAACATTGGAACCATTGGTCACGTCGATCACGGTAAAACCACTTTGACTGCAGCTATTACTACAGTACTCGCCAAAAAAGGTCTCGCTCAAGCTCGTTCTTACGCTGATATCGACAGTGCTCCAGAAGAGAGACAACGCGGCGTTACCATCAACCTTTCTCACCAAGAGTATGAAACCGAAGCTCGCCACTATGCTCACATCGATGCTCCAGGTCACGCTGACTACATCAAGAACATGATCACTGGTGCCGCCCAGATGGATGGTGCTATCTTGGTCGTTGCTGCAACTGATGGTCCTATGCCTCAGACTCGCGAGCACATTCTCCTCGCTCACCAAGTCAACGTTCCTAAACTCGTTGTTGCTCTTAATAAGTGCGACATGGTTGACGATCCCGAGCTCCTCGACCTCGTCGAAATGGAGATTCGTGATCTCTTAACCAAGTATCACTACCCAGGTGACGAAGTCCCCATCATCCGTGTCTCCGCTCTCAAAGCTCTCGAAGGCGACGCCGCCTACGAAGCCAAGATTGAGGAACTCATGGCCAAAGTCGACGAATACATCCCAACTCCCACTCGTCCACTCGACAAACCCTTCCTCATGCCAGTCGAAGACGTCTTCTCAATCAAGGGTCGCGGCACAGTCGCTACCGGTAAGATTGATCGTGGAATCGTCAAGGTCGGCGAAGAAATGGAAATCGTCGGTATGGGTCATGACAAAAAGACCGTCATCACTGGTGTTGAAATGTTTAGAAAACAACTCGAAGAAGGTCAGGCTGGCGACAACGTCGGTATCCTTTTAAGAGGTGTTGAAAAAGACGATATCGAGCGCGGTCAAGTTATTGCCAAACCCGGTAGTATCAAACCCCACACCGATTTTGAAGCCGAAGTTTACGTTCTAACCAAAGAAGAAGGCGGACGTCACACTCCATTCTTCGGTGGCTACAAACCTCAGTTCTACCTTCGTACCACAGACGTGACCGGCGAGATCAAACTCCCCGAAGGCGTCGAAATGGTTATGCCTGGAGACAACGCAAAAATGACGGTCACTTTGATCGTTCCAGTCGCTATGGAAGAAGGTCTCAACTTCGCTATCCGCGAAGGTGGCAAGACGGTCGGTGCTGGTGTTATCACCAAGATCGTTAAATAAAGTAACTTAGTTAATCAAGTATTGTTCATGAGTCAACCTCATAGAACAAAAGCGGTCCCGCTACGGCGGGACCGCAAAATAGTCAAAAACAAGAAAGGCGAAAAGGCAATGACAGCTAATCGAATCAGAGTCAAACTAAAATCTTTCGACCACCGCGTCATTGACGAGGCAGCCGCTAAGATCTTAGACACTGCAGTTCAAACCGGTGCTCGCGTAATCGGTCCCGTACCTCTTCCTACTCGCCGCAAAGTCATGACTGTTCTAACCAGTCCTCACGTCGACAAGAATGCCCGTGATCACTTCCAGATCCTAACTCACAAAAGATTAATTGATATCGAAAAGCCAACCGGCAAAACAATCGATGCTCTTATGCATCTCGAACTTCCTGCTGGTGTCGGTATTGAAGTAAAGATGTAAATAGGACAACTATGACCAACACTATCTACGCCAAAAAACTCGGAATGACTGAAAGCTACGTGGATGGGTTGCGCAAAAGCGTGACCATTCTCGAAGTATTTCCTATGACAGTGGTTCATCAAAAAACTGTTGAAAAAGATGGTTATGCCAGTGCTCAGGTAATTTTTGGGCAAACTTCCAAAAAAGCTACTAAATCTCTCGCTGGTCACCTCAAGAAATCCAAAACCAAAGGCAAGTATGTTCGTGAAATTGAAGATCTTTCCACACAAGAAATTGGTGCAGAGGTAAATTTTGACGAAGTCGTTAAACCCGGCACAACCGTTGACGTTTCTGGCATCAGTAAGGGTAAAGGAATTGCTGGTGTCGTTAAGCGCTGGAACTTTGCAGGGGGACCTCGCACTCATGGCCAATCAGATCGGCTGCGTCGCGCCGGCTCCATTGGTCAGGGTACTACTCCCGGCCGCGTCTACAAAGGCAAGAAGATGTCTGGTCGTATGGGTAATGATGCTGTCACTATCAAAAACACCATTATTGTTGCCTACAAACCAGAGTCCAAACAACTCTTCGTTGCCGGTAGTGTTCCTGGATCAGTTGGCAATCTCGTTAAGCTCGTTAAGCGAGGTGACGCTCCCGCTAACTTCCCCGCAGTCACCCTAACTAAGCAATACAAGGTAGTGGAGTCACAAGCTAGCGCGCCCGTAGAAAGTGAGACTGTATGAAAATAAATGTCTATTCAATCAATGGCAAATCACAAGAATCCTGGGATCTCGATCTTAAGGTACTCGGTAAACTTAACCCTGCGCTTCTCGCCCAAGCCATCCGCGTCTATCAGAGCAACTCTCATCAAGGCACCAGTAGTGTTAAGACTCGTGGTGAAGTAAATGGTAGTACCAAAAAAATATATCGCCAAAAGGGAACGGGCAATGCTCGTCACGGCGCTAAGTATGCTCCTGTCTTTGTTGGTGGTGGTATAGCACACGGCCCGAAAAGTATTAGGCCAGAGAACCTCAGCCTTAGCAAAGCCATGCGTCGTCGCTCCCTCGCTAGTGCCATTCTAACCAAGCTTAATGAAAAGTCAGTTTCCGGACTTACCGATTTAAAGAAGGCCAGTGGGAAAACTAGTACTGCCGCCACTCTTCTCTCAACCATCGCTGGTCACCCCAAAAACAAGGTCTTAGTTATTACCAAAAACGCCCAACCTCTCCTCTTCCGTATGGTTCGCTCTCTCCAGGGTGTCACAATCAAACGCGCATCTCTCGTTAACGCCTACGACCTTATCGCCAGTGATTATGTCGTTACCACTAAGAGTGCCTACGACGATCTAGTTGCCCGCACCATAAAACCAATTTCGAAAGAGGTTTCAAATGACTAACATTTTAATCAAACCCCATCTTACCGAAAAAACCATGGCAGTAACTTCTAACTCTGGCTTTACCTTCCAGGTGCTACCGTCTGCTACCAAATCACAAATCAAAGAAGTGGTTGCCAATACCTTTAACGTTCATGTACTGCGCCTTACTACTCGCACCACTCACGTGCCAGGTAAAAGGAGTAACACCAGAAGGACCACCACCTCCGATAGCCTGGTCAAATACGCAACAGTCTACCTTAAAAAAGGAGAATCAATAAGCCTTTTTGAATTTAAGGAAAGTAAATAACTATGCTAAAAAAATCACGCCCCACCAGTAGTGGTGTCAGACACAAATTGTCTGTCGTTAAAAATCTAACTACTAGTAAGCCAGTTAAGTCACTCACTCAAATTGTTAAGAAGAATAGTGGTCGTAACGCTCATGGTCATATTACCACTCGTCATCGTGGTGGTGCCGCCAAGCGCCGTTTCCGCATAATCGACTTCAAACGTAATAAGCAGGGTATCGACGCTCGCGTAATGTCACTCGAATATGATCCCAACAGGAGTGCCACAATCGCCCTCCTCCAGTATCGTGATGGTGAAAAACGTTACATTTTAGCTCCCGATGGACTCGAGGTTGACATGACCGTGACCGCCGGCGAGGCAGCAGAGCCCAGGGTAGGCAACAGCCTCCCACTTAAGAAAATCCCGATCGGTATGCCTATCCACAACATAGAGCTAAAAGCTGGCGCCGGCGCCCAAATGGCTCGTGCCGCTGGTACTGCCGCTCTTATTCAATCCAAAGAGGGTGGAGTAGTTACCATCAAGCTTCCTTCAGGCGAAATTCGCTTGTTAAAAGAGGATTGTTTTGCTACAATCGGCCAGGTCTCTAATCTGGATCACAAAAATCGTCAGATTGGTAAAGCAGGACGCAAAAGACATATGGGTTGGCGCCCATCTGTTCGCGGTGTTGCCCAGCATCCTGGGAGCCATCCACATGGTGGTGGTGAAGGCCGTTCTGGTATTGGTATGCCAGGTCCCAAGACTCCTTGGGGTAAAC
>Ga0268298_10001822_pt1 | contig 24165 bp, 19 predicted proteins | sample WWTPWeurt_MetaG_FD_194462 | JGI IMG/M metagenome (GOLD analysis project Ga0268298, IMG submission 194462) | Activated sludge microbial communities from WWTP in Nijmegen, Gelderland, Netherland - WWTP Weurt | ecosystem: Engineered > WWTP > Aerobic digester > Activated sludge | place...
GGTGATCGGCCGAGGGTGCCGGGTGGCCGTCGGCCGGAAGTAGAGGGGGAGGAGGAGGCCGCCAGGCCGACGACGGAGGACATGGAGGCCGGCGGCTGCCCGGCGCCCTCGGCCCGCGCCGACGCGTAAGAGCAAGGCTTTCCTCGTCGACCAAACGTGCAGAGCGAACGTCCGCTTCGTGCCGATCTCGACCTCAAGACTTGGCGAGCACGGCGACCAACTCCAGCACCCCGGCCTGCGCACCGGCCTCGGCGACGCCGCGGTCGTAGGTGCGCAGCACCGCCTCGGCAATGGCATCGGCGGCGCCCAGGTCGCCGGCCATGGTGCGGTAGTAGCCCAGGTCTTTCTGCGCGTTGGACATGGCGAAGCGCAGCGACGAGACGTCGCCGCTGAGCAGGTAGGGCTTGACGCGCTCGAGCGCCACGCCGCCGCCGCCGCCCTTGCCCAGGATGTCGACGAACACCTCGGGCGCGATGCCCGAGCGCTGCGCGGCCGCGGCCGCCTCGGACAGCAGCGCCACGAAGCCCAGCGACACATAGTTGTGCAGCAGCTTCATGCGGTGCCCGGCGCCCACCGCGCCAGCGTGGAAGATGTTCTCGGCAAAGCAGGCCAGCAGTGGCCTCATTGCCTCGAACGTTGTCGCATCGCCGCCCACCAGCAGGTTGAGCTTGCCCAGCGCCGCCTCCTTGGGCGTGCGCGTCATCGGCGCATCGAGGAAGCGGCCGCCGGCGGCCTGCACCGCCTGCGCCATGCGCTCGGTGGACGCCGGAATCGCGGTGGAGCAGTCGATGACGACCGTGCCGGGCCGCAGCGCGGCGATCACGCCGCCGGCCCCTTGCGCATCGCCCAGCAGCACCGCCTCCACCTGCGGCGAGCCGGTGACGCACAGGATCACCACCTCGCTGGCCGCCACCAGATCGGCCACGCGGGCGTGCACCGTGGCGCCACTGGCCTTCAGGTCGTCCAGCGGCTGGTTGCCGGGATGGTCGAGCACGGCCAGCCGATGCCCATGCTTGAGCAGGTTGCTGGCAATGCCGTGGCCCATCAGGCCGATGCCGATCATGCCGATCGAACGGGTGGGCGTGGCAGAGGCTTGCATCAACGAATCCTTGGAGAGCGGCGCGATGCCCGGCATTGTGCGACGGCCATGCGCGCCCCCGCACACCGCAGAACCCGGGCAGCGGCGTCGGGCTGACGCAGGTCAGCCCGGCACGTACACGGAACTGGCCTCAGCGCACCACGCGCGCCGCCGCTGCCGAATCCCAGGCCCCTTCGCCGCGCGCCAGCGCGGCATCGAACATCGCCGCCACGCCGGGCATCACATGCAGCGGGAAGCCGCCGCGCTGAGCCTCCTCGATCATCAACCGCACGTCCTTGCGCGCCATGCTCATCTCGAATGACGGCGGGTGGTACTTGCCCGCCGCGATGCGCGCGGCGCGCTGCGGCAGGAACTGGCCGGGGTTGAAGTGCTGGAACAGCGAGTAGGCGTCCTCGGTGGCGATGCCCACCGACGCGGCCAGGCGGTTGACGTCGCCCAGCACGCCCACCATGCCGATCAGCGTCAGGTTGCCGAACAGCTTGAACGCCGCGGCCCGGTCGGGCGCTTCGCCCAGGTACAGCACCTTGCCGGTCATCTGCTGCAGCGCCGGCAGCAGCGCATCGTGATGGGCCTGCGCGCCGGACATCAGCATCAGCCCGGTGCCCTCGTGGCAGTTGGCGGGCGCCATGAACACCGGCGCATGCACGAAGGTGCGGCCGCGCGCCACCCAGCGCGCCGCGCGCTCGGCGGTGGGCCGCACCGCGGTGGTGGTGTGGTCAACGATCCAGGTGGCCGGCGAAATGGCCTCGGCCAGCGGCTCGAGCACCGCATCCACCGAGGCATCGTCCGACAGCGCCAGGTGAATGCGCTCGGCCCCCTGCAGCGCGGCTGCGGCGTTGTCGAAGGCCTGGGCGCCATGCTCGGCCAGGGCCCGGGCCTTGTCCGGGCTGCGGTTCCAGACGTTGACCTGGTGGCCGTTGGCCAGCATCCGGCGGACGAAGCCGGTGCCCATCAGGCCGGTACCGAAGAAGGCGACTTTCATGACATGTGCTCCTGGAGATCACGGGTTGGCGGATGGCTCACGATAGCGCGGAGCGGGCCGGCCTGCCGCTTGGGGACAATGCGGGGGTTGCCACCCTCGATTCCCGCCTGTGTGCGGGCGCGATGCCATGACCGATGCTGCCTCCACCCGCCCACCCCTGCCCGACCACCTGAGCGCCGATCCGCGCAGCCCGCACCATGTGGCCGCGGTGTTCGAGCACGAGGTGGGCATCCGCTTCAACGGCAAGGAGCGGGTGGATGTGGAGGAGTACTGCGTCAGCGAGGGCTGGATCCGCGTGCCCGCGGGCAAGACACTGGACCGCAAGGGCCATCCGCTGATGATCAAGCTCAAGGGCAAGGTCGAGGCGTTCTACCGCTGAGGCTGGCACAGCCTGTCGCCACCCCAAGGTGGCGAATCTGCGACTTCGTGCCGCAGCCCTGGGGCGCCCTTGCGGCGGGGACTGGACAGCCGAACCGCGTCACCGCACCATCCCAGCGCGGCGGTCTTGGCGGCCCTGCGGGGATCCGGCCCCTGATCGAACCGGCCAACGCATACGCCTCGAGGTGAGCATGCCCGGAGGAGGAGATCGACATGGTCGCGTGGCGCGAGCCGTGGGCTGGTGCGTCGCATGGGCGCTTGGCGCCTGCCTGGCGGCCGGGGCAGCCGCGCAGACCGACCCCCCGTTGCGCCTGCGGATCGTCGGCGGGCTGGCCGGCGTGAACCAGTACGTCAATCACGAGCAGCCATTCTGGACCAAGGAAGTGCCGCGGCTGTCGGGCGGGCGCCTGATCGCAGAGATCGTGCCGTTCGACCAGGCCGGCATCCGCAGCCAGGAGATGCTGCGGGTGATGCAGCTGGGCACGGTGCCCTTCGGCACCGCGCTGCTGTCGCGCATCCAGACGGTGGATGCCGAGCTCTCCACCGCCGATCTGGCCGGCCTGAACCCCGACATGGCCAGCCTGCGCCGGCACATGGGCGCCTTCCGGCCGCACCTGGAGCGCATCATGCGCGAGCGCCACGGCATCGAGGTGCTGGCGGTCTACGTCTACCCGGCCCAGGTCACCTTCTGCACCAGGCCCTTCAATGGCCTGAGCGACCTGGCCGGGCGCCGCGTGCGCACCGGCAGCCCGTCACAGGCCGACCTGATGCGCGCGCTGGGCGCCATCCCGGTGCAGACCGAGTTCGCCGAGATCGTCTCGGCGGTGAAATCGGGCGTGGTGGAGTGCGCCGTCACCGGGGCCATGTCGGGCAACACGATCGGCCTGCACGAGGTCACGCATCACCTCGACCCGAAGGCGGTGTCGTGGGGTTTGTCGATCTTCGGCGCCAACCTGGGCGCCTGGAACGCGCTGCCCGCGCACGCGCGCAAGCTGATGCGCGACGAATTGCCCAAGCTCGAGCAGGCGATCTGGGCCGAGTCCGATCGCGACACCTCCGAAGGCGTGGCCTGCAACACCGGCGGAGCCTGCACCAGCGGCAGAAAGGGGCGCATGACCGAAGTGAAGGCCAGCGCGGCCGATGCCCAGCGCGTGCGGCAGATCTTCACCGGCACGGTGCTGCCTGCCTGGCTCAGGCGCTGCGGCCCGGCCTGCGTGGCGTTGTGGAACCAGTCGATGGCCCCGGTGGTGGGCCTCGAGGCCCGGCCGCAATGACCAGCATCGGCCGGGTGAGCGTGGCGATCTGGACGATCGCCCTGGCGCTTGCCGTGGCCCTGCTCGCCACCACCGGGCTGCACATCCGCGCCGAGCGGCGCGATGCCGTGCTGCGCGCCGAGGCCGAGGTGGCGCGACTCGTGCGCAGCACCGAATCGACGCTCAATCGCAGCCTGCTGGGCATCGACCAATTGCTGGCCGGGCTGCAGGAAGCGCTGCTGCAACAGCGACCCGCGGCCGACGCGCCGCCCGAAGCCACCTCGGCACCCTTGCGCATGGTGGCCAGCCAGAACCTGATGGTGCGCGAGCTGTGCGTGGTGTCGGGCGACGGGCGCATGGTGGCCTGTGCCCACGAGGGGCCACTGCGCGTGGGACTGGCCCTGCCCGCCGGATTCGTCGAGGCGGTGCTGTCGCAGTCCTACGCGACGCTGGCGGTCAGTTCACCCGCGGTCAGCCCCGCCAGTGGCGAGCATGTGCTCTACCTGGCACGGCCGCTGGCCGCCGGGGCCGGTCGCAAGGTGGTGGCCGTGGCCGAAGTGCCGGTCGCGCTGATGTCGGCGCTGGTGGAGCAGGCCGCCGGCATCGAGGGGCTGTCGGCCACCCTGGAGCGCGACAACGGCGAACTGCTGGCGGCCTATCCACCCAGCGACAGCCGGCTGGGCCAGCGCCTGACGGACCCTCCGACCGCCGCGCAGGTGGATGGCAAGCCGCGGCATGCGCCGATGCGGGTCGATGGCTCGGAGGGCATCCTGGCCTCGCGGACCACGCTGTACCCGTCGCTGATCGTGACCGTGGCCACGCCCTTGCGGGCGGTGCTGGCCCCGGTGTCCGCCGACACCACATCCGACTGGCTGGCGGCAGGCGGCATCGCCGCGATGCTGATCGGCCTGGCCGCGCTGCTGCAGCGGCACCTGAAAGGTCAGCTCGACGCGCGACTGCAGATCGCCCAGGCCCATGCCCACCTGGCCGCGGCCAATGTCGAGCTGAAGGCCCAGGTCGCGGCCCGTGAGCACAGCGACGCCGACCTGGCCAGCACGCAGCGCCTGATGTCAGGGCTGCTGCAGACCACCGACGAGGGCTTCTGGTCGATGGATGCCGAGGGCCGCACGCTGGACGTCAACCCGGCCATGTGCCGGCTGCTCGACCGGCCGCGCGAGGCGCTGATCGGCCACGAGATCTACGAGTTTCTCGACGGGCCCAGCATCACGGTGGCGCGCATGGAGCACGAGGCGCTGCTGAACGGCCGCTCCGGCAGCTTCGAGATCACGCTGCTGCGGCCCGACGGCAGCCGGGTGGACTGCATCCACAACGCCACGCCGATCCGCGATGCGCAGGGTCACATCGCCGGATCGGTGGGCCTGTGGACCGAGATCACCAGCATCAAGGCCGCCCAGCGCGAGCTGGCCACCGCCAAGGCCACGCTCGATCGGGCGCTGGAGACGATGGCCGAGGGCTTCATCATGTACGACGCGGCCGACCGCGTGGTGCTGTGGAACCGCAACTACCTGAAGATCTTTCCGCACCTGCGCGCCCTGGTGCGCCAGGGCGCGGCGCTGCGCGACATCCAGCTGGCCGGTGCGCGCGAAGTGCTGCCGCACGCGAGCCCCGACGAGCGTGAAGCCTGGATCGCCCAGCGCGCGGCCCACATCCGCCGCGACGACCCGCCCTTCGAGGTGAACCTGCCCGACGGCCGGGTCATCGAGGTGGTGGAGCGCTCCACACCGGATGGCGGCTTTCTCGGCGTGTTCCGCGACATCAGCCTGTCGAAGGCCGCGCAACGCGAGGTCGAGCGCATCCAGGACACGCTGGACAAGGCACTGGATGCGATGAGCGACGGCTTCGCCGTGTTCGATGCGCAGCACCGGCTGGTGCTGTGGAACCGCCGCTACCTCGAGATCTTTCCGTACCTGCGCGCCGTGGTGGCGCGCGGCGCCTCGGCGACCGAGCTGGGCGCCGAGGCCGCGCGGGCCTACCTGCCCCACGGCACCGACGCCGAGCGCCGCGCCCTGCTCGACGATTTCCACCGCCGCCGGGCCGAATCGCCCGGCGCCTTCGAGCAGGACACGCCGCATGGCACGGTGGTGCAGATCACCGTGCAGCGCACGCCCACCGGGGGTGAGGTGGCCCTGTACCGCGACGTGACCCAGGAGCGCGCCTCGGCCCGTGCCCTCGAGGAGGCGCGAGACGCCGCCGAGTCGGCCGCCAAGGCCAAGTCGCAATTCCTCGCGGCCATGAGCCATGAGATCCGCACCCCGCTCAATGCCGTGCTGGGCATGAACGGCCTGCTGCTGGACACCGCCCTCACCGACGAGCAGCGGCGCTATGCCGAGCTGATCGGCAAATCGGGCGAGAGCCTGCTGGCGGTGATCAACGACATCCTCGACCTGTCGCGGCTGGAGGCCGGCAAGATGGTGCTCGAGTGGGCGCCGTTCTCGATCGGCGGTGCCATCCAGGATGTGGTGTCGATGATGTCGTCGCGCGCTCGGGCCAAGGGCCTGGTCCTGCAGGCCGACATCCCGGCCGACCTGCCGCCCCTGCTCAAGGGCGACCCGAGCCGGCTGCGCCAGGTGATGTTCAACCTGATCGGCAATGCCATCAAGTTCACCGAGCAGGGCCACATCCTGGTGACCGTGCGCCACCGCAGCGCCTCGGCCACCCGCGAGCACATCGACGTGGCCGTCTGCGACACCGGCATCGGCATCGACGAAGCCGACCTGCCGCGGCTGTTCGAGCGCTTCAGCCAGGCCGATGCCAGCACATCGCGCCGCTATGGCGGCAGCGGCCTGGGGCTGGCCATCTCGCGCGAGATCGCCGGCCTGATGGGCGGCCACATCGAGGTGAGCAGCCGGCCGGGCGAAGGCAGCACCTTCACGCTGCACATCACCCTCGAGCGGGGCGAGCCCGAGCCGACGCTCGCCACGCCCTCTCCGGCCGACGCAGAACCCGACCGGCCGGATCCGCATGCCCGCATCCTGGTGGCCGAGGACAACAGCTTCAACCAGGCCCTGATCCGCGTGCTGCTCACCCGGCTGGGCCACTACGTGGACGTGGTGGCCGATGGCAACGAGGCGGTGCGCCAGGTGCAGGCGGCCCCCTACGACCTGGTGCTGATGGATGTGCAGATGCCGCAGATGGACGGGCTGGACGCCACGCGCGCCATCCGGGCCCTGGACGGCCCGGTCGCGCGAATTCCGATCCTGGCCATGACCGCCAACGTGCTGTCGGAAGACCGGGCCGCCTGCACGGCCGCCGGCATGGACGGCTTCGTCGGCAAGCCGATCGACCGGGCCCAGCTGCGGGCCGCGATCGTGCGTCTGCGCAGTGGTGGCGCCGACTGATTGCGAAGGCCTGCAGCGCCAAGGCGCCCTCGCTCGACCGGCCGGCCGGCACACTTTTCGATCCCATCCGGGGTTCGTTCACGCGGGGCCTCGGGCCACCCCGTGACGCGTCGCAGCGCCGGCGATATGCTGCGCAGGCCGGCCCCTTCCGACGCCCCAGCGGTTGCGCCGCCTCTTCGATGCACCCCCCAGACCCTTCTCGCAGACCCACCCTTCTGGTGGCCGAAGACAACCCCCTCGGCCTCGACCTGATCCGCGAACAACTCCTGCTGCTCGGCTGGCGGGCCGAACTGGTCACCGATGGCCAGGCCGCGCTGGACAGCTGGCGCGCCGCCCGTCATCCGCTGGTGCTCACCGACGTGCAGATGCCCAGACTCGATGGCCTGCAGCTCACCGAGGCGATCCGCGCCGAGGAAGCCCGTGACGGCCTTCGCCGCACCCCCATCGTGGCCCTCACCGCCAGCGCCATGCCGCACGAGGCCGCACAGTGCCGGCAGGCCGGCATGGACGACCACCTCGCCAAGCCGGTGTCGATCCACGACCTGAAGGCCGCACTGCAGCGCTGGCTCGAGCCGGCCGGGCCCCAGCCCGCCGCAGGCCCTGCCGGCACACCCGAGACCACCACCCCTGGGCGTCCGGCCCTGGATCTCGGCCGGCTGCGCGACCTGATCGGCGACGACCCGTCGCTGGTGGCCCAGTTCCTGGCCGACTTCCGGATCCAGTTGCAGGACACCGCCCAGGCCCTGGTGGCTGCCCACCAGGCGCAACGCCCCGATGAAGTGCGTCGCCTGGCCCACCACCTCAAGTCGGCCGCCCAGGGTGTCGGCGCGATGCCGCTGGGCGACCTGTGCGGTCAGCTCGAAGCCGCGGCCCGGCGCAACGAGCCTGACACGCTCGGCGCCGTGGTACAGCAGTTCCTCGACGAGACGGCGCGGGTGAGTCGCTGCCTGTAGGTCGGGCCGCGTCCGCCCGTCCAGTCCGTCGTCTCAAACGTTCGAATCGACGATCGCCGCGTTGACCATCGTGCGCAGCTCGCGCCGGATGGGGTACAGGCTCGAGGGCATCAGCTGGGTCAGGAAGACCACGCACAGGTCTTCGACCGGGTCGATCCAGAAGGCGGTGGAGGCCATGCCACCCCACCAGTACTCGCCGGGCGAGCCGGCCACGCCGGTCTTGGCCACGTCGGTGGTCAGCGCAAAGCCCAGGCCGAAGCCCACGCCCTGGTAGATGGCCTCGGAGAACATCGAGATTGACACATCCGCCAGGTCGCGGCCGCCGGGCAGGTGGTTGGCACGCATCAGTTGCAGCGTCTTGGGGCCCAGCAGCCGACCCTCGCCCTGCGGGCCGGTGTAGGCGCCGCCGCGGCGCAGGCATTCGCAGAACTTCAGGTAGTCGGCCGCGGTCGAGACCAGCCCGCCGCCGCCCGACGGCGCCTTGGGCGGCCGTCGGAAGTCACGGCCCGGCGCCGGCGCCAGCGTGCCCGAGGCGCCCACCACATAGCACTGGGCCAGCCGGTGCGCCTGGGCCTCCGGCACGTGGAAGCCGGTGTCGAGCATGCCCAGCGGCTCGAGGATGCGCGTGCGCAGGAACTCGTCGAAGGGCTGGCCCGAGATCACGCCCACCAGATAACCCAGTACATCCGTGGCCACCGAGTAGTTCCAGGCCTTGCCCGGCGAGAACTCGAGCGGGATCTTGGCCAGGCCCTGCACGAAGCCTTCGAGGCTGCCGTCCTCGGCCGCATCCTGGTCGAAGGGCTCGACCTTGCCGCGGCGATAGGCCGAGTCGACGTTGGTGCGCATCTGGAAGCCGTAGGTCAGCCCGGCGGTGTGGCGCAGCAGGTCGATCATGCGCATCGGCTGGTCGGTGGGCCGGGTCATGAAGCCGCCGCCGGGCATCGCCGACACATGCACACCCATGCCCCGCCACGCCGGGATGAAGCGGTGCACCGGGTCGTCCAGCGACACCCGCCCCTCCTCCACCAGCATCATGAAGGCCACGCTGGTGATCGGCTTGGTCATCGAGTAGATGCGCACAATGGTGTCGTCGGCCATCGGCGTGCCGGCTTCCAGGTTGGCCATGCCCTGCACCGACTGGTGCACCAGCTGGCCGCCGCGGCTGACCAGCAGTTGCGCGCAGGGCAGCTTGCCGGTGTGGAGGTAACGCTCGGCCAGGAAGCGATCGATGCGGGCCAGGCGCTGCGGGCACAGGCCCTGGGCACGGGCGGCAGAGGCAAGGGGGGCGGTGGGCACGGCACCGGCAGGAGCGGCGGAGGGAGTGGCGTTCATGGCGGCAGCATACGGTACAGCCCCGTGGTTTCTTCCCGCGCGCCAGCGGGTGCTTTCCCGCTGCCCCTGCCACCGGACGCCTGCCATGCTGGCGCCCCGTCTCCGAGAAGGAACACCGATGTCGATCCGACGATTTGCCCTGCCCCTCGCCGCGGCCTGCTGGCTGGCCGGCTGCGCCGGCACACCGCCCGCACCCGATGCGTCCACCGTGATCCGCCAGGCCGAAGACGCCTTGGGCAGCACCGAGATGCGCTCGCTGTCGGTGGCGCTGCGCGGCACCGGCGGCACCTTCGGGCAGGCCTATGAACCCACGCAGGCCTGGCCGGGGCTGAACTACTCGATCGTCAACCGCGCGATGAACTTCGAGACCGGCGCGTTCCGCGAAGAGTTCGCCCGCGCCCGCTCCGAGCCCCGCGGCGGCGGCGCGGTGCCGCCGTTGGGCCAGGGCGAGCAGCGGCAGGTGTCGTTCACCCGCGAAGGCCTGGCCTGGAACACTGCCGGCACCGCGGTGGTGCCGGTGCTCCTGGGCGTGGGCGCCCGCGAGCACGATCTGTGGCTGGGCACGCCGCATGGCGCCCTGAAGGCAGCACGCAAGTTCAACGCCCGCGCCGGGCGGCGCGAGGAAGGCGGGCAATCGCGCACCACGCTCAGCTTCGAGGTGCCAGGGGCCTTCACGGCCACGCTGGTGCTGGACGAGAAGCACCTGGTCAGCCGCATCGAATCGACGCTGCCGCACCCGGTGCTGGGCGACACGCCGGTGGTCACTCAGTTCAGCGACTATCGCGACCTCGGCGGGCGGCTGCGCTTCCCGATGCGGCTGCAGCAGAGCATGGGCGCCCACCCGGTGTTCGACCTGCAGGCCGGCCAGGTGCATGCCAACGCCACGGTGGACATCCCGGTGCCCGATGGCGTGCGCGGCGCGAAGGAGAACGTGGTCAGCACCGCCGTGGCGCCGGGCGTGTGGTTCCTGGCCGGCGGCTCGCACAACAGCGTGGCGGTGGAACTGGCCGACCAGATCGTGCTGATCGAATCGCCGCTGTACGACGGCCGCGCATTGGCCGCGATGGCTGCGGCCAATGCGCTGGTGCCGGGCAAGAAGGTGGCCACGGTGATCAACTCGCACCACCACTTCGACCATGCCGGTGGCCTGCGCGCCGCGGCAGGCGAAGGCGCCACGCTGGTGACCAGCGCGCTGGCCAAGCCCTACTTCGAGCAGGTGTTCACCAACCCCAACCGGGTGGCCCCCGACCACCTGGCCCGGTCCGGCCGCAGCGCGAAGATCGTCGGCGTCTCGGGCAAGCATGTGATCAGCGACGGCCAACGTTCGATCGAAGTGCACGAGCTGCAGGGCAATGTGCATGCCCAGGGCTTCATGGTGGTGTGGCTGCCCAAGGAGCGGCTGTTGGTGCAGGCCGATGCCTACACGCCCGGCCCACCCAACGCAGCGCCCCCGCCGGTGCCCATCCCGCAGCAGGTGAACCTGGTGCAGAACATCGAGCGCCTGGGCTGGTCGGTCGATCGCATCCTGCCGCTGCACGGGCGGGTGGTGCCGATGCGCGAGCTGCTGGTGGCGGTCGGGCGCTGAGGCAGCGCCGGTTGCGGGCGCCGCATCGAGGGGCGGCGCACCCCCGGTGCGAGGATCGGGCAGGGCTGAACGGAAGCGCCGAGCGAAAGCTGGCACAGTTGCAGGCATGGCAAGGTGCCTGGCCCGGGCGATGTCGTCCGGCGGCAGGTGCCGGCTGATCCACCTCCATGCGCATCCGGAGCCCGGCATGTCCATCTCGGTCCCGTTCGATCTGACCTACGAATTCGAGGTCAAGGCCCCGTTCAAGAACGTCTTCGACGTGCTGGCCGACGTGCCCACCTCGGCCAGCCACTTTCCCAAGCTCGCCCGCCTGCTGGCCTTGGGGGACAACGCCTACCGATGGGAGCTCGAGAAGGTGGGCACCGAGAAGATCCACATCCAGACCATCTACACCAGCCGCTACGTGGCCGACCGGAAGAAGGGCACGATCAGCTGGGCGCCGGTGCCCGATGGCGGCACGGCCGAGGTGTCGGGGCGCTGGACCGTGACCGACCGCAAGACCTCCACCCACCTGCGGCTGCACCTGAACGGGCAGATCGGCGCCCCGCTGCCGGCGCTGACCAAGGCCCTGGCCGGTCCGGTGATCGTGCGCGAGAACGAGAAGCTGGTCGAGAAGTACATCGACAACCTGATCGAACGCTTCGGCGGCGAGGCGTGAGCCGGCAGGTGGCCGTGACGACCTGGCTCAGGCGGCTGAGGGTGGGGCTGCTGGCCCTGGCGGCGGTGATGGCCGCGGCGACTGCCTTGCTGGGCCGCACGGTGCGCGATGCGGCACAGGCCTACCTGTACGGCTTTCCGCTGGTGATCATGGACGTCACGCGCGAGGCCTTCGTCGCCACGCAGGGGCCCGAGAACACGCTGGTGCGGGTGCGGCGTTTTCCCGATGCATCGTTTCGCGCCGTGGTGCGGCCCAACGTCGACACGCTGTACACCACCGCCTTCATCGACATGGACCGCGGGCCCTGGCGATTCGAGATGGCCGCCAACGATCTGCGTTATGAGACCATGCCGCTGATGGACGGCTGGACCAATGTCTTCGCCGCCCCTGGCAGCCGCACCACCGGCCGCGACGGTGGGCGCTTTCTGCTGGTGGGCCCGAAGTGGCAAGGCACGCCGCCAGAGGGCCTGACGCTGCTGCGCTCGCCCACCCGCATCGCCTGGCTGATCGGCCGCACCCAGACCCATGGCGAGGCCGACTACCCCCTGGTGCACCGCCTGCAGGACGGCCTGCGCCTCACCCGCTGGCCGGCCCCGGCCGACTCGGCACCGGATGCAGCGCCGGCACCGGCGGCCGCCTCGGCCGCGGGAGCCGCAGCCGCCACTCGGGCCCCGCCTCCCATCGAGCAGATGCGCGCGATGGACACCACCGCCTTCTTCGAGCGCCTGGCCCGGTTGATGGCCGACAACCCGCCCAGCCCCGCCGACGCGCCGATGGTCGAGACGCTGGATCGCCTGGGCCTGGCGCCCGGCCGGCCACCGCAGTGGGGCCCATTGCAGCGCAGCGCCGCGGCCCTGGGCCGCTGGCTGGCCGATCGCCAGGTGGCGCGCGCGCTGGCCGCGCCACCCACCTCGCCGCAGGGCTGGTTCACCCCGCCAAGCCATGTCGGACGTTACGGCACCGACTACGCCACGCGGGCCGCGGTGGCCATGGTCGGCCTGGGGGCCAACCTGCCCGACGACGCGATCTACCCCGTCGCACGGGTCGATGGCCAGGGGCGCCGGCTCGATGGCTCGCACCGCTACCGCCTGCACTTCGCGGCCGACGCCGGGCCGCCGGTGCACGCGTTCTGGTCCGTCACCGCCTACGGACCCGACGACTTCTTCATCGACCGCCCCGAGCGCCGCTATGCCCTGGGCGACCGCGATCCGCTGGTGCGCAATGCCGATGGCTCGCTCGACCTGTGGATCCAGGCCGAGCCTCCTGCGCCGGCGCATCGTTCCAACTGGCTGCCGGTGCAGGCCGGACAGCCGTTTCTGCTCAATGCCCGGCTGTACTGGCCACGCACCGAAGCCCTGGATGGGCGCTGGCAGATGCCACCGCTCGAACGCCTGGATTGACTCCCCGACCCTTCACCTTCAGAGGATCCCTGATGAGCAAGCTGTTCTCCCTGGAAGGCCGCGTGGCCCTGGTCACCGGCGGCTCGCGCGGCATCGGCAAGATGATTGCCGCGGGCTTCCTGCGCCACGGCGCGCGGGTCTACATCAGTGCGCGCAAGGCTGCCGCCTGCGACGCGGCGGCGGCCGAGCTGTCGGCCCTGGGCCCCTGTGTCTCGCTGCCGGCCGACGTGGGCAGCGCCGAGGGCATCCGCACGCTCGCGGCGGCCCTGCAGGCGCGCGAGAGCCGACTCGACATCCTGGTCAACAACGCCGGCGCGGCGTGGGGCGCGCCGTTCGACGAGTTCCCCGAGGCCGGCTGGGACAAGGTGGTCGACCTGAACATGAAGTCGCCGTTCTTCCTGACCCAGGCCCTGCACGGCCTGCTCAAGGAGGGCGCCAAGGCGCAGCCCGCCAAGGTGATCCACATCGCGTCGATCGACGGCCTGTCGGTCAACCCCTGGGAGACCTACTCGTACGCCGCCAGCAAGGCTGGCCTGATCCACCTCACCCGGCGCATGGCGCTGCGGTTGGTGCAGGACAACATCGTCGTCAGCGCCATCGCCCCGGGTGCCTTCGCCTCCGACATGAACCGCGACGCACGCGACCACGCCGACGCGGTGGCCGCCCGCATCCCGGCGCGGCGCATCGGCACCGACGACGACATGGCCGGCGCGGCCATCTACCTGGCCTCGCGGGCCGGCGACTACGTGGTCGGCGCCACGCTCACCGTCGATGGCGGCGTCACCCTGGCCCGCTGAGCCGCCGATCCACGCCCGACCATGCTCTACCTGATCCGACACGGCGAAACCACCCTGAACGTGCAACGCGTGCTGCAGCCGGTGCACACGCTGCTCTCGGCGCGGGGCGTGCAGCAGTCCGAAGCCCTGGCCCTGCGCCTGGCCGACGGCCCCGATCCGCGCCCGGTGGCCGTACTGGCCAGCGACCTGCCACGGGCGCTGAAGACCGGCGAAATCATCGCGCGGGCCTGCGGCATCGACCTGGCGTTGTCCCCCACCCTGCGCGAGCGCGACTTCGGCGAGCTGCGGGGCCGCCCCTACGACAGCCTGGGCTTCGATCCGCTGGCCATGGCCGCCGCGCCGGCCGGAGGCGAATCGATGGCCGCCTTCCTGGTCCGTTGCGACATCGCCTGGCGCGAGGTGCTGGCCCGACAGGCCATGCTTCAGGGGCCGCTGGCGGTGGTGACGCATGGGCTGGTGATCCGGGCCTGGCTGGCACCCACGCGGGTGGTGTTTCCGCCCGGCCAGCCGTCGGCACCCGCCGCCGGCCTGCCCAATGCGTCGCTCACCGTCGTGGAGCCGACACCGCCGCACACGGTGCACCGGCTGGCCTGCGTGGCGCACCTGCAGGGCGGCACCTCGTCGGGCGCACGCAACCTGAGCGGTGGCTGAGCCCGCGACCAGGGCCTGAGCACAGGACAGAGGCGACCGCTCCGTCATGTCCACAGACCCCGCGTGCGTCAATCGCCGCGATCGGCCATCGCCTCGCCCATGCGGATCGGCGCCGCGGGCGCCCAGGCGGGGTTGAACCGCCAGTGGCCCTGGGCGGGCCTGGGGAACAGCATCACCACCGTCGAGCCGAGCAGGAAGCGCCCCATCTCGTCGCCCTGCGCCAGCTCGACCTGGCCGGGCGCATAGTCCCAACGCCTGAGTTCACCTGGCCGTGGCGGATTGACCACCCCGTGCCACACCGTGGCCATGCTGCCGACGATGGTGGCGCCCACCAGCACCAGCACGAACGGCCCGTACTCGCCCTCGAACGCGCACACCACGCGCTCGTTGCGGGCGAACAGCCCCGGCACGCCGCGGGCGGTGGTCGGATTCACCGAGAACAGCGCCCCGGGCACATGCACCATGCGCGTCAACCGGCCGGCGCAGGGCATGTGGATGCGGTGGTAGTCGCGCGGGCTCAGGTACAGCGTGGCGAAGGCGCCATCCTGGTAGGGTGCGGCCAGTTCGCGATCGCCGCCCACCAGCGCCAGGGTGCTGTAGGCATGGCCCTTGGCCTGGTAGACCTGGTCGCCCTCGACAGGGCCGAGCTGGCTCACCGCGCCATCCACCGGGCAGATCAGTTCGGACGCTGCCAGCGGCCGCGCCCCGGTCTTCAGCGGGCGGGTGAAGAACTCGTTGAAGCTCTCGTAGGCCGCCGGGTCGGGCTCGGCCGCCTCGGCCATGTTGACGCCGTAGCGCCCGATGAACCAGCGGATCGCCGCCGTCGTCGCCGCGCCGCCCTGGCGACCGGCCAGCGCCCCGGCCAGCTGCGTCAGCGCCTGCTTGGGCAGCAGGTATTGCGGCGCAACCGCCAGGCGCTCGGCCAGCCCGGCCATCAGAACGTCCCCCCGTAGGAGCCGCCGTCGATCAGCAGGTTCTGCCCGGTGATGAAGCCGGCATGGGCGCTGCACACGTAGGCGCACAGTGCGCCGAACTCGTCGGGTTGGCCGAAACGTTGCGCCGGGATGGCCTTGCGCCGGCGGTCGGCCAGCTCTTCCACCGGCAGACCGGTCTTGGCCGCGCTGCCGCGGAAGGTGGCCTGCAGGCGATCGGTGTCGAACGCGCCGGGCAGCAGGTTGTTGATGGTCACGTTGCGGGCGGCCAGCTGCGGCTGCCGGGCCAGGCCAGCGACAAAGCCGGTCAGGCCGGTGCGCGCGCCATTGGACAGGCCCAGGATGTCGATCGGCGCCTTCACCGCCCCCGAGGTGATGTTGACGATGCGACCGAAGCCGCGCTCGGCCATGCCGTCCACCGTGGCCTTGATCAGCTCGATCGGCGTGAGCATGTTGGCATCCACCGCGGCGATCCAGGTCTCGCGCGTCCACTGACGGAAGTCGCCGGGCGGCGGCCCGCCGGCGTTGTTGACCAGGATGTCCACCTGCGGGCAGGCGGCCAGCGCGGCGGCGCGACCTTCGGGCGTGGTGATGTCGCCGGCCACGGCCCGCACCTCGATGGCCGGGTTCAGCGCGCGCAACTCGGCGGCCGTGGCCTGCAGCGCCTCGTCGCCCCGGGCGGTGATCACCAGGTTCACCCCTTCGGCGGCCAGCGCCGCGGCGCAGCCCTTGCCCAGACCCTTGCTGGCGGCACACACCAGGGCCCAGCGGCCCGAGATCCCCATGTCCATGTCTCGTTCCTTTCGTTATCGAGTCGCTTGGTTGGTCGCTTCGTGGCGTGGCTGGCTCTGTGCCCTGGCCAGCATCCACACACCGGCCAGCACGCACAGCGTGCCCGCCGCCAGCCAGACCGTGAAGGGCTCGCCCAGCAGGCCCACGCCCATCAGGATGGTGGTGATCGGACCGATCATGCCGGCCTGCGAGGCCATCGCCGGGCCGATGCGCTCGATGGCCATCATCACCATCAGCACCGGCGCCACGGTGCACAGCACCGCGTTGAGCACCGACAGCCACAGCACCGGCGGGGCCACCACGGCCGCCGACATCGGCCGCCACACCATGAACTGCACGATGCAGAACACGCACGCCACGGCGCTGGCCCAGCCGGTCAGGCGCATCGAGCCGATGCGCCGCACCGCCTCGCCGCTGTACAGCAGGTACAGCGCATAGGTGACGGTGCTGGCCAGCACCAACGCACCGCCCAGCAGCACGGCCGAGCCCTCGATGCGTGCCTCGCGCCCGAACACCAGCGCCACGCCGCAGTAGCTGACGGCCAGCGCCAGCAGTTGCGCACGAGTGGCGCGCCGCCCGAAGAGCCACCCGCCCAGCAGCAGCACCATGGTCGGGTTGAGGTACAGGATCAGCCGCTCGAGGCTGGCGGTGATGTAGTGCAGGCCGATGAAGTCCAGCGTGCTCGAGAGGTAGTAGCCCGAGAACCCCAGCCCCAGGATAGCCAGCAGGTCCTGCCGCGTGAGGGCCGGCCGTCCCCTGCCCGACCACCAGGCCAGCCCGATGAAGAACGGCAGCGCGAACAGCATGCGGTACATGATCAGGGTGATCGCATCCACCCCGTGCCGGTAGGCCAGCTTGACGATGATGGCCTTGGCCGAGAAGGCCACCGCACCGGCCAGCGCCAGGAGCAGCCCGGTGACCCGTTGGGTGGAGAGATCGGCGGCGCCGTCGCTCGCGGCTGGCAGCGCAGGCGTGGACATTGACACGGATTCTAGGTGTGCATGCCGGGATGACCCTCGGCACCCTCGCGTTTCCGGGGAGGGCGTGCCAAGGCGTCGGTGATAGGCTGCTTCCATTGCTGCAGTAGTGCCCCTGGTGGGGCTCGCCATGGTCTCCTCCTCCGCCCCCCAGTCACAGGCCTTCCAAGACACCGCGATCGTCGTGCCGTTGCCGCCTTCCGCGGCCTCGGGCCATGGGGATGACGCCGGCCCTGGCGGGGCTGCATCGATGCCCGTGCCCTGGATGCTGGCCCTGCTGGTGGGCGTGGTGCTGCTGAACTGGCTGGTGCCCCATTACGAAGCCTCGGGCGTGCAGGTCGCGCCGCTGGCACCGGCGCTGGCCCTGGCGGTCTGTGCCAGCGCCCTCTTCGGCTGGCACTCCATGCCGTTCATCCTGATCGGCGGCGCCATCACGGCCTTCGGGTGGCCGGTCGGCAAGCCGGGTGCCCAGGGCGTGATCGATGCGCTCACCCTGGTGGCCCAGGCCGGGTTCGGTGGCCTGCTGCTCAGCCATGGGGGCCGCGAGGACGACCTGGCGCTCGACAGCCGCCCGGCCCTGCGCCGCCTGCTGGCGGCCGCGCTGGCCTGCGGCGTGATCGGCGGCGTGATGTGTGTCGTGGGCGACCTGATCGGCGCAGACGATCCCACCCGCCGCCCGCTGATGGTGGCCCTGGCCCGCGGCACGGCGGATGCGGGCAGCATCGTGCTGCTGTTGCCCATCCTGATGGCCTTCGTGGCGCCGGCCCACCTGCGCGAACGCTGGTTGCCGCGTCGACGCAGCGTGGCCATGCCGCTGCTGGCCGTGACGGCGCTGCTGCTGGTGGCGCTGGCCAGTGTCGACGAGCGCGACCGGCACCAGGCGCAGTTGCGGTTCGAACGCGATGCCGAGTTGGTGTTCTCGCGCACGCAATCGCTGCTGGATGCCTCGATGCAGGCGCTGCTGGCGCTGCAGGGTGCCTTCCAGGCCGCCAGCCCGACACTCACCCCGGAGCAGTTCAACCGCATCGCACAGCCCTGGCTGAAGCGGGCGCCTGGCTTGGTGGGCATGGGCTGGGTGGATGCGCCGATCGGGGGCCCCACCGAAGCCGCGCCGATCGCTCCCGCCACTGCCGCATCGGCAGCCGGCCGGGCCGCGTCGGCGCCCGTGGGCCACGCCCTCGCCGAGCCGCGGGCCGACCTGGTGATCCGGCATGCGTTGGGCCCGGTGCCGGCGTGGGCCGCCGCAGCCTCTTCGCCCGCAGCGACGGTGTTCACCCAGCCGGCGGTGCGCTTCAGTGCCGCACGGGCCACGATGCAGGAGGCCGCCGCCGCCACGCCGCCCCTGTTCACCGGCTCACCCGCCGACCCGCGACCGAGCTTCGTGGCCATGCAGGGCGTGGAGACCGGCACCGCGGCAGGCACGCGCGCGCTGGCCTACGCCAGCATTGCCACCGAACCCCTGCTGACCGCCACGCTGGCCTCTCGCGCCGATGCCTTGCGGGCCTGCCTGTTCGACACCGACGCCCGTCTCGAGCATCGGCGGCTGGCCGGCCGCGCCGGCTGCGAATCGGCCTCCCTGCCGGACCGGACCTTCCTCCGCGAGGCGGCCTTCGAATTCGGCGGGCGCCGCTGGGCCCTGCGGGTGAGCCAGCCCATCCACACCACCGGCAGCGTGTGGCTGTTTGCGCTGCCCGCCGTCACCGGCACGGCGCTGCTGGCGGTGCTGCTGCTGGGCATGACCGGTCGGGTGCAGCGGGTGCGCGATGAGGTGCGCCACCGCAGCGACGAGTTGCGCAACGAGATCGATCAGCGCGAGCGCACGATGTCCATGCACCAGAAGACCGTGCGGGCACTGCTCGACACGGTGCAGATCGGCATGGCCATGATCGATCCGGAAGGCCGCATCCTGCGCGCCAACCAGACCTTCACCGAGTTGGCCGGCGGCAAGTCCGACGCCCTGATCGGCCGCCCGCTGGACGATGTGCTGATCGACAGCGAGCGCCCGGCCATCGACCGCTTCAAGCGCCTGATCCAGGGGGCCGACGACACGCTGGCCCACCAGACCCTCACGCTGCGCCGCTCAGATGGCCGGGTGATGCCATCGCTGGTGACGCTGCGTGTGCTTCGGGACGACGCCGGGCGCACCATGTTCGCCGTGGTCGCGGTGCACGACCTGAGCGAGAACCTGCGCCGCCGCCAGGTGGAGCAGGTGCTGGGCAGCGTGCTCGACATGTCGATGGCCGAGACGCGTGCGGCCGCGCTGATGCCGATGGATTCGCCCATCATGCAGGCCACGTCGCCGGCGATGCCGGCGACGGCACCCGCGCCGGCGGCCGCCGGCGGCGCCACGCCGCCGGGCAAGACCTTCAAGCCCGCACCGGCCGCGAAAGACCTGCGCAAGCTGGTGTGCATCTCGGCCGACGCCAACGCCCGCATGGCGGTGCGCGAAGCGTTGCACGATCGCCCGCACATCAAGGTCACCGGCACCGACACCGCCTTCGAAGGCGAATCGCTGGTGCGCTCCGACAACCCCAAGCTGGTGCTGCTGGACCTGGATCTGCCCGGCGCCGACAGCCTGGCGCTGATGCGCAGCTTCAGCGACATGGGTGTACCGGTGATCGCGCTGTCGAAAGACCTGCGGCCCCAGCGCATCGACGAGGCCTTCGCCGCCGGCGCCCGCGCCTACCTGACCTTGCCGCCCGAGGCCCGCGAGCTGCGCGCCGTCATCGACGACCTGATCTGAGCACCACCGGCGCCGCGGCCCCCGCAGGTCCGCCGCCAGGCCAGGCCGAACGTTGCCCGATCGGCTCGCGGCTCAGAACCCCGCGGCCAGGCCGTCGCGGCGCGGATCGCTGGCTGCGGCATAGCCTTCCACGGCCGGGTCGCCCAGGCGCCAGATGAACTGGCCGGCCCCCAGGTCCTGGTGGCTCTCGGTCAGCCGCGAGACGGCGTGGCCTCGGTCGGCCAAGCCCTGGGCCACCGCCGGATCGATCCACCCGTCCACATCGATGGCCAGCCCCTCGTTGAAGCGCCAGCGCGGCGCATCGCAGGCCGCCTGCGGGTTCTGCGCCCAGTCGATCATGCGCACCAGCGTCTGCAGGTGGCCTTGCGGCTGCATGTTGCCGCCCATCACGCCATAGCTCATCTGCGGCTGGCCGTCGCGGGTGACGAAGGCCGGGATGATGGTGTGGAAGGGGCGCTTGCGCGGGGCCACCACGTTGGCACTGGCCGCATCGCGGCTGAAGCCCCAGCCACGGTTCTGCAGGCTCAGGCCGTACTCGGGCACCACCACGCCGGAGCCGAAGCCCATGTAGTTGCTCTGGATGAAGCTGACCATCAGCCCCTGCTCGTCGGCCGCGGTGAGGTAGATGGTGCCGCCGCGGCGGTGCGCATCGGCCGGGCTGCCGGCCTCGAACACCTGCGCCCGGGCCGGGTCGATCAGCTTGGCGCGCTGCGCCAGGTAGGCCGGATCGAGCATCTGCGCCGGCGTGATGTGCATGGTGCGGGGGTCGGACACATAACGGTAGACATCGGCGAAGGCCAGCTTCATGGCCTCGATCAGCAGGTGCTGCGACTGCACGCTGTCGGGCGGCATCGAGGCCAGATCGAAGTGCTGCGCGATGCCCAACGCGATCAGCGCGGCGATGCCCTGCCCGTTGGGCGGGATCTCGTGCAGCGTGACGCCGCGGTAGTCCTGCGCGATGGGCTGCACCCACTCGGCCTGGTAACTTTCCAGATCGGCCAGCGTGTGCGCGCCGCCCTGGGCCTGCGACTGCCGCACCAGCGCCTGGGCGATCTCGCCGCGATAGAACGCCTCGCCCTGCGTGGCGGCGATGGCCCGCAGCGCGCGGGCCGCCCCGGGCATGCGGAACAGCTCGCCCACCCGCGGCGCCCGCCCATGCGGCAGGAAGGTTTCGGCAAAGCCGGGTTGCGACACCAGGTCGGCCACCCCAGCCGCCGCGGCCCACTTGTCGGCCACCACCACCGGCACGATGTAGCCGCGCTCGGCGATGGCGATGGCCGGCGCCATCAGGTCGGCGAAGGGCAGCTTGCCGTACCGCTTCGACAGTGCCATCCACGCCGCCACCGCACCGGGCACGGTCACCGCATCCCAGCCGCGCATCGGCATGGCCTTGCCCTCGCCATGGCGACGGGTGACGTACTCGGGCGTCCAGGCCTCGGGCGAATGGCCCGACGCATTCAGGCCCTGCAGTTGCTGGCCGTCCCACAGGATGCAGAAGGCATCCGAGCCCAGCCCGTTGCTGCAGGGTTCGACGATGGTCATCGCCGCGGCCGCCGCCACCGCCGCATCCACCGCGTTGCCGCCAGCCGCCAGCATGCGCAGGCCCGCCTGCGCGGCCAGCGGATGCGAAGTGGCCACCACGTTGCGCGCGAACACCGGCACGCGATGGCTGGGGTAGGGATTGCGATAGTCGAAGGCGTGCGTCATGGCGGTGTCGGTCCGGGCGATGGTCGATGGTCGATGGTCGATGGTCGATGGTCGATGGTCGATGGTCGATGGTCGATTCTGGCAGTACCGACCTGGGCACGGAATCGCCGGGCCTTGACGCAGCCCACCGGCAGTGACGCGGTGCTGTCCGAAGAACCTGTCAGGCCGGCGGCAGCCGCAGCGCCGCGCCGAGGTCGTCGACCGAGCTGCCCTGCGCCGCCAGCAGCTTCTCGAGTGCCGGCAGCAAGGGCCCCAGGCGCTCGTCCAGCGCATCGCGCACCGTGTCCACCACCACCTGGGTGCCGCGCTCGATCTCCAGGTTCAGGCCGTCGCCCACCCGCTTGTCGGCAAAGGTGGTCATGCGCAGCGTCTCGGGGATCAGCCACACCTCGAACCAGCCGGCGCGGCGATCGGTCTCGGCGATGGTCAGGCTGGCGCCGTTGACGGCGATGTAGCCCTTGGCGAACACATAGCGCCGATGCGACGCAGGCACCTCGATGCGCAGCACGTGGTTGTTCTCGGGCTGGCGGATGTCCACCAGCCGGGCCAGGCAGTCGACATGGCCCGACAGCGGGTGCCCGCCGATCTCGGCGCCATCCTTGGCGGCGCGCTCGACGTTGAGCCGGCTGCCTTCCGCCAGGCTGCCCAGCGTGGTCAGCGCCAGGCTTTGCTGCATCACGTCGAAGCAGGCGCGGCCGGGGCCAGGCAGTTGGGTGACGGTGAGGCACACGCCATCGCAGGCCACGCTGGCCCCGATCTCGAGGCCCAAGTCGAACCCGGCGGGCAGCGCCAGCTCGAAGCTGCGCAGGCCGGGGCGGTCGGTGAGCCGGGCCACATGGGCCACGCCTTGAACAATGCCGGTGAACATCGCGGGATTTTCCTGATCGAGCCGGCAGCTTAGCAGCGGCCCGGGCGGGGCACACTCGATGTTGGCCCTGCCGATCCCGGCGGCCTCACCGACCGCCCTTCGATCCATCGTTCGCCAAGAGGCCGCCATGCCCGATGCCACACCCGCCGTCCGCTTCGATTCCGAGGGCCCGGTGGCCACCATCACACTGCACCGCCCGCACAAGCGCAACGCCGTCGACGGGCCCACGGCCGCTGCGCTGCGCGAGGCCTTCGAGCGCTTCGAGGCCGACGCGTCGCTCTCGGTGGCGGTGTTCACCGGCGGCGGCGGGCACTTCTGCGCCGGCGCCGACCTGGCCGCGCTGGGCGACGCGGCGCTGCGCAACCCGATCAGCGCCGACGGCAGCGGCCATGGCCCGATGGGCCCGACGCGCATGGCCTTCGCCAAGCCGGTGATCGCCGCCATCGAAGGGTATGCGGTGGCTGGCGGGCTGGAGCTGGCGCTGATGTGCGACCTGCGCGTGGTGGGGCGCAGCGCCACCTTCGGCGTGTTCTGCCGCCGCTGGGGCGTGCCGCTGATCGACGGCGGCACCATCCGCCTGCCACGGCTCGTGGGCATGGGCCGGGCGCTCGACCTGATCCTCACCGGCCGGCCGGTAGGCGCCGACGAGGCCCTGGCCATGGGCCTGGCCAACCGCGTCGTCGACGATGGGCAGACTTTGGCCGCAGCGCACGCGTTGGCGCGGCAGATCGCCGGCTTTCCGCAACTGTGCATGCGGGCCGACCGCGCCTCGGCCTTCGCGCAGTGGGACCTGCCGATGGCCGAGGCCTTGCGGCAGGAAGGCGCCGGCGGCTTCGCGGCGGTGCAGGCCGAGGGCATCGACGGCGCCGCGCGCTTCGCGGCCGGGGCCGGGCGGCACGGCGCCTTCAACCCGCCACCGGCCGATCCCTGAAATCCACCGACAACCGATTCCGGCGCCAGGCGAGCCGCAGAACCTCAACGCATGAGAAGACCCGAAATGCCACGCTTCGACACCGACCAGGCCGCGGCCATCGCCCGCACGTTCTCGCTGGCCACCGCGCCTGACGACTTCATCGACGATCCGTTCCCGTACTACGCGGCGCTGCGCGAGCACGACCCGGTGCACGAGATGAGCCCCGGGCAGTGGATCCTCACCCGGCATGCCGACATCGAGGCGCTGTACCGCCACCCCGCCGCCAGCTCCGACAAGCACCGCGAGTTCGCGCCCAAGTTCGGCGCCGGCACGCCGCTGTACGAGCACCACACCACCAGCCTGGTGTTCAGCGACCCGCCGCTGCACACCCGCGTGCGCAAGCTGCTGATGGGGGCCTTGAACCAGCGCGCCATCACCCGCATGGAGCCGGGCCTGGTGGCGCTGGTCGATCACCTGCTCGACCGCCTGGCCGACGAGCCGGCACCCTGCCTGATCGAGCATTTCGCGGCGCAGATCCCGGTCGAGGTGATCGGCAACCTGCTGGGCGTGCCGCGTGGCGAGCGTGGGCCGCTGCGCGAATGGTCGCTGGCCATCCTGTCGGCGCTGGAGCCCGCGCCGTCGGCCGCGCTGCTGGCGCGCGGCAACGCCGCGGTGGACGAGTTCATGCGCTACCTGCGCGGCCTGATCGCCGACCGGCGTGCCCACCCCGGCGACCCCGAGGCCGACGTGCTCACCCGCCTGATCCAGGGCGAGGTGGGCGGCGAG
>Ga0268298_10001823_pt1 | contig 24163 bp, 20 predicted proteins | sample WWTPWeurt_MetaG_FD_194462 | JGI IMG/M metagenome (GOLD analysis project Ga0268298, IMG submission 194462) | Activated sludge microbial communities from WWTP in Nijmegen, Gelderland, Netherland - WWTP Weurt | ecosystem: Engineered > WWTP > Aerobic digester > Activated sludge | place...
AGAAAACGAGGAAGGCACCGACCAGGAGGGCCATGGTGGCGAGCAGGGTCAGGTTGACCCGGTAGGCGCGGGACAGATTGGCCGCCTCGCTCTGGGCGGCGGCCGGCGCTTCGACCACCACCCCGGAGGGCAGCAGGGCCTGCAGATCGGCCTGGGCAGCCGCTGGAGAGACGCCGCTGGCGAGGGTGAGGTCGATGCGGGTGAGGCGGCCGAGACGGCCGAAGCGGGCCTGGACGGCGGCGATGTCCATCACCGCAAGGATCTGGCCGGGGGCCGCGCCGGGTAGGTCGCCGGCGACCCGCAGGCTGATTTCGCCGCCGGCGGCGGGCAGGTGCAGGCGATCCCCCGGGGAGACGCCCAGCGCGGTGCGGGCAGCGGGGCTGAGGAAGATGGTTTCGTCGGCAAGGGGGGCGAGGCGATCTTCTCCTGGAGCGGGATGCGGCAGCAGGGTGGGGGCTAGCTTGGCCAGCGCCAGGACGTCGACGCCCAGAAGCGGCAGGGGGGATTTCAGGTCGGCCGGACGCAGGTCGACCTCCACCACCGGGCTGGCCGCGGCGACTTCCGGACGGGCGGCGAGCAGGGCGTAGAGGCCCTCGTCGAAGCCGCTGCGCGGACCGCTGATCTGGAGGTCGGCGTTGCCGGCGAGGGTGCGCAGCGCATGGGAGAATTCGGCGAGGGCGGCCTCGTGCACCGCTTGCACCGCCAGCCCGAGAGCGACGCCGAGGACGATGGCGGCGAAGGAAAATCCTGTCGCCGCCCGCCGGCGGGCGAGGGAGCCCAGGAAGACAGGGGAGAGGATCATTCGACTGCCCCCGCGACCCTGGGCGCCATTCTCCCCAGGGGCGAGGCATCGCCTCCAGGCGGCCGGTCGGCAGCGCTCATGGCCGCAGCCCGTCGGCGGTGAGGGTGAGGATCCGGTCGGCCGTGGCGGCCGCCGCCGGGGAATGGGTGACCAGCAGGCCGATGGCGCCGGCGGCATGGATGCGTTCGGCGAGCAGGGCGAGGACCCGGGCGGCGTTGCTCGGGTCGAGGTTGCCGGTGGGCTCGTCGGCGAGCACGAGGCGAGGCCCATGGACCAGGGCGCGGGCGATGGCGACGCGCTGCAGTTCGCCGCCGGAGAGCTCGCGCGGCCAGCTTTCGGCACGGTCGGCAAGGCCGACGGCGGCAAGCAGGGGATCGACCGCCGCATCGGCGGCGGCGCCGTCTGTCCCCTGCAGCCAGAGGGGCAGCGCCACATTCTGGCGCAAGGTGAGGTGGGGGAGGATGTGGAAGGCCTGGAAGACGAAACCCAGCTTGTCGCGGCGCAGGCGGGTGAGGCCGTCGTCGTCGAGGCTCGCGTAGTCGTTGCCGTCGAGGGCCAGGCGTCCGGAATCGGGGCGATCGAGCCCGGCGATCAGGTTGAGGAGGGTGGATTTGCCGACCCCCGATTCGCCGACGATGGCCACGTATTCCCCGGCCCGCAGGGTCAGGCTGACGTCCCGCAGGACAGAACGGCCATTGAAGCTGCGCGAGAGGTTGGCGATCTCAAGCATGGCGGGCAAGTTTTTCCTGGAGCCGCACGCCGAGTCGCCGTGCCGCCTCGCCCCCTATTCTTCGCTGCGCCAGTCCCGCAGGGTTTCCTTCTTGGGAATCTTGGTTTCCTCCTTGTCCTTGAGCAGCGGCAGGGCGGCGCCGGCGACGAAGACGAGGCAGACGCCGAGGATGAGCCAGAGTTCGCTCACGCCCGCGCCTACTTCAGGACGCCGAGGAGTTCGAGATCGGTGAGGACGCCCTTGTCGTCGGCGTAGATTTCCATGATCCGCTTGATTTCCGGGAAGGCCTTGCGGAAGGCGGCCATGAGAGCGGGGTCGAACTGGCGGCCGTCTTCTTCTTCCATGATCTTGAGGGCTTGCTCGAGCGGGTAGGCTGGCTTGTACGAGCGTACCGAGATGAGGGCGTCGAAGACGTCGGCGATGGCGACGATGCGTCCTTCCAGGGGAATGTCCTCGCCCCTTAGGCGCTGCGGATAGCCGTTGCCGTCCCAGCGTTCGTGGTGGGTGAGGGCGATGGTCCGGGCAGTGTTGAGGAGATCGTTGTCGTGCTTGCCGATGATTTCGGCGCCCATCAGCGGGTGCTGCTGCATGAGCTTCCACTCGCCGGCATCGAGCTTGCCGGCCTTGAGGAGGATGGAGTCCGGGATGCCGATCTTGCCGACGTCGTGCATGGGGGCCGTATGGAAGATGACGGCGGTGGCTTCGGGTCCGAGGCCGAAGGCTTCGGCGATGAGGCGGGCGTAGTGGGCCATGCGCACCACATGGTTGCCGGTTTCGTTGTCCTTGAATTCGGCGGCGCGGCCCAGGCGGCGGATGATCTGCTGGCGGGTGGTAATCAGTTCGGCCGTCCGCTGTTCCACCATGCGCTCGAGCTCCCGGGTCTGGTCGTAGAGGGCCAGATGGGTGCGCACCCGCGCACGCACGATGGGCGGGCTGATCGGCTTGGTGATGTAATCGACGGCTCCGATGGAGAGTCCCAACTGCTCGTCCTCGACGGTGCTCATGGCGGTGACGAAGATGACCGGGATGCCGCGGCGGTCTGGATTGGCCTTGAGACGGCGGCAGATTTCGTGGCCCGAGAGGTCGGGCATCATGATGTCGAGGAGGATGAGGTCGGGAGGATCGTCGGAATAGACGATCTTGAGGGCTTTTTCCCCGTTGTTGGCGACCTTGACCCGGTACTCGTCGGAAAGGATTTCGCTGAGGACGTCGATGTTCTCCGGCGTGTCGTCGACCACCAGTATGGTCTGCCTGTTCATCAGACTGCTCTTCATCCTGCATCCCCCTTGGCTTCACCGGCAGCGGACTCGCGTACCCTCCGGAGTATTCCGGCGGCCTCATCGAAATCATAGCGCGTTACCGCCCGATTCAGGGCGTCGGCGTCCCGATCGCCGAGAATGGTTCGCAGGGCGGCGGCATGCTCCAGATAGAACCCGACCGCATGCGCGTCGTCGCTGGTCAGGAGGCCGAGGAGGCGATCCAGGGTATTCGGCTCCAGGATGGGAGCGGTCGTATCGACGACCCGGGGCGGGGAACCGAGGACTGCGGGCAAGGCGGCCAGGGTTTCGCTCAGGCGATTTTCCAGGGCAGCCAGGGCAAGGTCGAACTCGGGACCCGAAATGGCGCCCTTGACCAGAATCTCCTGGGCGGCGCTCTCGAGGCGGTGGGCGCCGATGTTGCCGGCGAGTCCCTTGAGGGTATGGACGATGCGCAGGGCTCCCTTGGCATCTCCCGCGGAGAGGGCGGCGCGGACATCGTCCAGGCTGTGGGATTGCTGCTCGGCAAAGCGCTCGACGAGGCGGCGGTAGAGTCGGGCGTCCCCACCCAGGCGGGCAAGGGCGGCGGCCGCGTCTATGGGCTCTCCCGAGGCGGGCGGCGGCGGCGGCGGGATGGCGGCGGGACTCTCGCCACGTCCGGTCCAGCGCGCGAGTCGCGCGTAGAGATCCGCCACGTCGATGGGTTTGGCGATGTAGTCGTTCATGCCGCAGGCCAGACAACGTTCCCGGTCGCTGGCCAGGGCGCCCGCGGTCATGGCCAGGATGGGCAGGCGGGCGAAGCGGGATTCGCCCCGCAGGAGACGGGTGGCCTCATAGCCATCCATGACGGGCATGTGGCAATCCATCAGGACTGCGTCGAAGCGGGTGCCACTGCGTAGGCGCTCGACGGCCACCACGCCGTTTTCGGCGCTCTCGACCTGGACGCCGGCCTGGGCGAGGATTTCCTCGGCCAGCTCCCGATTGACCGCGTGGTCTTCGACCAGGAGGACCCGCAGCCCGGCCAGGGCGAAGCGCGAGGCAATGGAGCGGGAACGCCCGGCCACCGGGGCTGGGCGGCCGGAAGCGCGGAGTGCGGCGGCGATGCCGTCGCACAGGGCCGATGCGGTCACCGGCTTGGGCAGTACGGCGCCGACGTCGAGTCCGCGTACCGCTTCCGTCAGTTCGTCGCGGTCGTAGGCGGTGGTCATCACGATGGCCGGCGTGGCGGCAGCCATCTCGGCGGCTCGCAGGCGGCGTACCGTTTCGACGCCGTCAAGTCCGGGCATCTGCCAGTCGGCCAGGAGCAGCCCATAGGGGTCGCCCGCCGCCGCCGCCCGCGCGAGCTCCGCCAGGGCCTCCTCGCCGGAGTTGCTGGCACGCGCCTTGATGCCCAGTCCGGCGAAGATGTGCAGGAAGACTTCCCGGGCGGCGGCGTTGTCGTCCACCACCAGGACCGACAGGCCGGGAACGATAGTCTCCGATCCCCGGGCGGGAATGGGCTCTGCGCTTTGCGGTAGGAAGAAGCGGGCGGTGAAATGGAAGCGGCTGCCCAGGCCTGGCGTGCTGTCGACACCGATGTCGCCGTCCATCAGTTCGATGATGCGCTTGCAGATCGAGAGTCCGAGACCGGTACCGCCGTAACGGCGGGTGGTCGAGCTGTCGGCCTGGGAAAAGGCGACGAAGAGTCGGTCGGCTTCCTCCGGGGCGATACCGACCCCGGTGTCGCGGACCGCGAAGGCGAGACGGAAGCCGTCTCCGTCGCCGCCGGCGAGGGCGACGGAAACCGTGATTTCGCCGCGCTCGGTGAATTTCAGGGCGTTGCCCACCAGATTGATCAGCACCTGCCCGAGGCGCAGGGAATCGCCCCTTAGCCGGCGGGGGACGTCGGGGGCGACGTCGAAGAGCAATTCGATGCCCTTGTCCCGGGCCTTGAGGACGGACAGGTCGGCCAGGCGACCGAAGACCTCTTCCAGGTCGAAATCGGCCTGTTCCAAACGCATCATCCCCGCCTCGATCTTGGAGAAGTCGAGGATGTCGTTGATGATTCCCAGGAGTCCCTTGGCGGCGGCGTCGATCTTGTCCAGGTAGTTGCGTTGGCGGGGATTGAGGTCGGTTTGCTGGGCCAGGTGGGTCATGCCGACGATGGCGTTCATCGGGGTGCGGATCTCGTGGCTCATATTGGCCAGGAAATCGGCCTTGGCCGCGGCGGCGGCCTCGGCTTCGGCCCGGGCGGCGCTGGCCGCCCTTTCGGCGTCCTTGAGGTCGGTGATGTCGACGATGAGGCCGATCAGACCGCCGGGGGTGCCATCCGGATTGCGGAAACCGGTCACCGAGTAGAGGGCGTCGTGGGGACGGCCGTCGGCCAGGACCATGGTCACTTCCCGGGAGACCCGGCCGCAATTCCGGATGACCGCTTCGTCTTCGGCCTGGTAGGCGACGCGGTCGGCTTCCGGGAGAAATTCCAGGTCGAGGACGCGGCGACCGATGAAGCTGTGGCGGTCGATGCCAAAAGCCGCCTCGTAGGCCGCATTGCAGCCCAGGAAGCGGGTATGGGCGCCCTTGTAGAAAATGGGATTGGGGATGGTGTCGAGGAGGGCCTGGAGCAAGGCGAACTGGCGGGCCAGTTCCTCCTCGACAATTCTGCGGTCGGTGACGTCGAGGACGGTGGCCAGCAGCGAGACCACGCGCGCGTCGCCATCGCGGATGGCGGTGAGCTGGACGTCCGCCCAAATCGGATGGCCATCCTTGTGCAGGAAGCGCGCCTCGGTGCGAAAGCGGGCGGTCTCGCCCCGGGCGAGCTCTTCGTAGGCACCGCGTATACGTTCGCGTTCGTCGGGCGCCAGGAGGTCCAGGGCGGTTCCGGCCAGGAGTTCGTCGGCACTATATCCGGTGAATTCGGCAAAGGCGCGGTTGACCCTCAGCCGGTGCAGATCGGGAGCCAGATTGGAGATGCCTATGGCGGCATTGTCGAAGATTGCCCGGAAGAAGGTTTCGCTTTCCAGGGCGGCCCGCCGGCTTTCCTCCAGCTCCCGGGTGCGCTCCTCGACCGTCGCTTCCAGAGCCGCGTTCGCTTCGTCGAGACGATGGGTCGCTTCCCGCAGGCGTTGGCGCATGGTTTCCTGAGCCCCGGCCAGTTGACGCACTTCGCGCCAGGGGGCGTCGGTGGTGACGGGAGTATCGAGCTCCATGCGCCCGATCCGTTTGGCTTCCCCGGCCAGGCGTTCGAGGGGGGCGCCAAATTGGCGACCGATGCGGATGGCGACGAAGACGCCGGCCAGGAGCGATAGGAGAGCGATGAAGGCGAGGACGCTCCGGTCGCGTGTGGTTCCGGGGACGAATTCGTCCTCCGGAGCAAAGACGCCCAGCCAGAATCGTTGATGACCCACCGAAACCGGCGTGAAAAGGCTGAACCAGTCCTGATTGGCAACCGAGTAACGCAAGACCTGGCCCGGGCGATCGGATTCGGCCTTCCAGTCGTGGCCCGCTGCGGCAATTTCACCCATGCCCAGTTCCGCTGGGGTCTTGAGGACCGCAGCCTTCAGCTTTTCGCGATCGGAGAGGGCCGCACTGTGCGGCAGGGCGAGAAATCTTCCCGTGGCGTCGAAGAGGGCGGTGACGCCCTGATTCCCGACCCGCAATTCGGATGTGAAGGTGGACAAGTCGATCAGCCGCACGTCGTGACCGATGATGTAACGCCGCCCGTCGGCGGCGGTCCAGCGCATCGACGCGGAAATGCCCGGTTCGCGGGTGGTGAAGAAGATGTAAGGTTCGGTCCAGTGGATGGCCTGGTCGTTGGGGAGCGCCATCGCCCCCTTGAACCAGGGGCGGCGACGGGCGTCGTAGTCCAACTCCCGCATCTCGACCTTTTCCAGGGTACGCTCCGAGGACCAGGTGAGCCAATAGGTCTGGCGGCCCCATTCGGCGGGGTTGGTGATGCGGTTGATCCAGCGGCCGTCCGGGGCCAGCAGGAGCAGGATTTCGCGCCCGGACTCCTCGGCGAAGATGACCGAGGAGATTTCGCCGTGATGGGCGATGATGGGAAAGAAGAATTCGTTGAAGCGCAGCACCTGGGCCTGATCTAGCCCCCCGTTCTTGCCCCAGCCCTGGCTGCTGCGCAGCGTGACCTCGACGGTCTGCAGGAGCCGGGTGACGCGCGCCTGGAGCTGTTCCGATACCAGGCCCATCTGCGCCTGGGCGAGGCCGCGGATGGTGGGACGCACGATGAGCTGATAGCTGCCCAGGGCAAAGAGCAGGAGGGCAAGAAAGATCAGCAGGCCGATCCGCAGAATCAGGCTGTTGCCGAAACTCGGCCGCCGGAACGGAAATCCCCCGAACATCGCAGTCTGGGCCGGTGTATCCGGCGCTTCCCCCCGTATTTATATGTCTATCTTCGACGTATACGCCCGGGCGCCGGGCCATGTCAACGGAATGGAGACGTCAGTGGGCGACGAGGACCAGCCAGCACGCCGACGCCGCGGTGGCGACCAGGAGTCCCCAGGTGATGCGGCGCACGAGGAGGCGGTTCTCTTCTTCCTGACGGCGTTCCTCGTCGACCAGCCGCCGCAGGCGCCTTAACGCGGCAATCCCGACGGCGCGTCGGACGGTGGGTTCGAGATCGGGGGAGCCGCTCACGGGACGACCTCGAGGTCGGGGAGCGGGCCGATAAAGTTGAGCCGTCGGTGCAGGGCTGCGGTCAGCGCGACATGGCCGTCGGCATCGACCCGCAGCGCTTGGCTGACGCCCATGCGGCGAGCGGCCTCCTGCCAGCCGCCGCGGCCGGCAATGAAGAGCGGCTTGGAGGCTGCGTCGGACAGGGTTCCCGCCCGCGGGCCGCCGGGGATGACCACGGTGATCGCCTGGGTTTCGGCAGCCGGGGCGCCGGTGCGTGGATCGAGCAGATGGGCGTAGCGCTTGCCGTCTACCTCGAAGAAACGCTGGTAGTCGCCGGAGGTGCCGACGGCCTCGCCATCGTCGAGTTCCAGCGTCGCCATCGGTCCCGATTGGCGCGGATGCTGGATGCCGACCCGCCAATGACGTCCTTCCTTGCTGCCCAGGGCGAGAATGTTGCCGCCGATGTTGATCAGGGCATTGGCGATGCCCTGTTCCCGTAGCAGGGCCGCGGCGCGATCGAGGGCGACGCCCTTGAGGTAGCCCCCGAAATCGAGGGCCACCGCCCGGTTGCTGCTGCGCACGGTGGTGCCGCTGACGGTGAGGTCGGCGATCGAGGGATGCGTCTTGCGCCAGGCGGCGATGGCGGCGGGGGAAGGAAGCTCGGCTTTGAATTCGTCGGACTGGAAACCCCAAAGGGCGATGAGGCCGCCGATTCCCGGATCGAAGAGATGGTTCCCCTGGGCTGCCAGGGACTGGGCCTCGACGATGAAGGCGGCGAGTTCCGGCGTCACCGTGTGGGGCCGGCCGGCGGCGATGGCCTCGTTGAGGGCGGTGAGTTCGGAGGGCTGCCAGGCGTGGTAGGCGCGATGCAGGCGATCGAATTCGCGCAGGACGGCAGCGATGGCGGTGCGGGCGGTGGTGGGGTCGGCGGCGACCACCAGGACTTCGACCCGGGTTCCGAAGACGTAGGCTTCCTGCTGCTGGACCGGAGTCCGCCCGCAGCCGGCGAGCAGCCCGAGAAAGAGCGCCAGGGCGATCAGGCGGCGCAAACGTCCTCCAGGGCCGCGATGGTGGCGGCGGCGACGTCGAAGCCGGTCTGCTGTTCGATTTCGACCAGGCAGGTCGGGCTGGTGACGTTGATTTCGGTCAGACGGTCGCCGATGACGTCGATCCCGACCAGGAAGAGACCCCGCTCCCAGAGGACCGGTCCGAGGGCGGCCGCGATGGCGCAGTCTGCCGGCGACAGCGGGCGGGCGACCCCGGTCCCGCCGGTCGCCAGGTTGCCCCGGCTCTCCCCCGGCCGCGGGATGCGGGCGAGGACGTAGGGGGCAGGCCGACCGGCGATGAGGAGGATGCGCTTGTCGCCCTGGGCGATGGCCGGCAGGTAGCCCTGGGCGACGATGCGGCGGCGACCCAGGTCGGTGAGGGTCTCGACGATGACGTTGCGGTTGGGGTCGTCCCGCCGCACCCGGAAGATTCCGGTCCCGCCCATGCCGTCGAGAGGTTTGAGGACGGCGTCGCCTTCGCGGTCTATGAAGTCGGCCAGGGCATCCATGTCCCGGGTGACCAGCCCCGGGGGAGTGAACTCGGGGAATTCGGCGACGGAGAGTTTTTCGGAATGGTCGCGCAGGGCGCGGGGACGGTTGAAGACCCGGGCACCCTCGGCCTCCGCCCGTTCAAGCAGCCAGGTGGCTGCGAGATATTCGTTGTCGAAGGGGGGATCCTGGCGCATGAGGACGGCGTCGAAATGGGCCAGCGGGACTTCCTCGCGGCCGGTTTCCCGGTACCAGTCCCGGTCGTCGTCGTTCAGTTCTAGAGTGATGGCTTCGCCCCGCACCGTGGGACCGCCGTCGCTCCGGGGGTATCGCCAGCCCAGGCTGGGCGCCTCGATGGCGAAGATCGCGTGGCCCCGGACTTGGGCGGCTCGCATGAGCGCCACCGAGGAATCCTTCCAGGCCTTGAGATGGGCCAGCGGATCGACCACGAAGGCCAGTCGCAGTGGAAGACCTGGGCGCGTCGGAAGGGCGGGCGGGAGGAAGTCCATGGGCCGGGGTCAGGCGGCCTCGGGGGCCGTCCGCTCCAGTTCAATGGCGGCCGCCAGGGCGGCAAGGCGGGCAACGACGCCGTAGGCGTAGAAGCGATTGGGGGGGTCGTCCGGATTGCAACCCGGCGCGGGTAGACTGCAGGAGGTCTCGAACGCCAGAGGTTCGAAATGCATCCCGGGGGCGTTGAGATTCTCGTCCTTGCCGCGATTGCTATGCACCCGGTAGAAGCCGCCGACCACATAGCGGTCGATGAGGTAGATCACCGGCTCGGCCACCGCGTCATGGACGGTCTCGCAGGTGGGAACGCCTTCCTGGATGAGGACCTCGCTGACCGCCAGGCCTTCCTTGATGACGCTCATCTTGTTGCGCTGTTTGCGGTTCAGGCCGATGACCTCGTCGGCGTCGCGGACGGTCATGACACCCATGCCGTAGGTGCCGGCGTCGGCCTTGACCACGACGTAGGGCGTTTCGTCGATGCCGTACTGGCGGTATTTCTCCCGGATTTCGTCAAGGACGGCGGCGACGTTGGCCGCCAGACACTCTTCGCCCTGGCGCTCATGGAAATTGACGCTGCGGCAGACCGAAAAGGCGGGGTTGATGCGCCAGGGATCGATGCCGATGTGTTCGCCGAAGGCCGTCGCCACTTCGGCATAGGCGGTGAAGTGATGGGACTTGCGGCGCACCGCCCAGCCGGCGTGAAGAGGGGGCAGGACGAATTGCTCGTTGAGGTCTTGGAGTATCGGCGGGATCCCGGCCGAGAGATCGTTGTTGAGCAGGATCGCGCAGGGGTCGAATCCTTCGAGGCCCAGTCGGTAGGGACCCCGTTTCAGGGGTTCGAGTACCAGGGTTCCGCCGTCGGGCAGGTCGACGGGGGTGGGCGCGGCGATCTCCGGCAAAAGCGTCCCGATGCGTACGTTCAAGCCGGTCAGGGAGAGCAGGTGGGCAAGCCGGGCAACGTTCTGCAAATAGTAGACGTTGCGCGTGTGATTTTCCGGGATGAGGAGCAGGTTGCGGGCATCGGGGCAGATCTTCTCGATGGCGACCATGGCCGCATGGACACAGAGGGGCAGGAAGGCCGGGTTGAGGTTGTTGAATCCGCCGGGAAAGAGATTGGTATCCACCGGGGCCAGCTTGAAACCCGAATTCCGCAAATCGCACGAGGCGTAGAAGGGGGGGGTGTGGTCTTGCCATTGCCCCCGCAGCCAATGTTCGATGGCCGTGCTGTTGTCGAGGAAGCGGCGCTCGAGGTCGAGCAGGGGACCCGACAGGGCGGTGGTGAGGTGGGGAACCATGGAAACTCCGGGGTGCTGCCGTAGGGAACTATCTTACACGGCGGGATTCAGGTGGGGCGCGAACGAGGCCGGGAGAGGGGCGTTTTCCAGACTGCGCTGGGTGAACAGAAAACGGCCGTCGCAGACGAAGCCCAGGGCTTCCCAGTCTACGGCGTTGAGGCGGGCGCAGAGGTCGGCCAGGTCGGCATCGGCGCGACGGGGAAAGAGGGCGAGGACGGCGCCGTCGTAATGGGGGCAGGAATGGAGAAAGAACGGAGCGGGCCGGCGGGTCTTGCCGTTCACATAGATGCGGGGGGCGTCGGTTTCCGGATAGCCGCGGCCCCACTGCCACCAATTGCTTTCGTCGTAGGGTCGGATGCGGCGCGCAATCAGCCGGGCCTTGTGAGGCAGCAGAGCAGGATGGGGGCCGGGGCCGCCGGGGGGCTGCCAGATCATGCGCCGGGTTTCGCCGCTGGTGGCAGTGCGGGAGCAGACGAATTCGCGGGTGCCTAGGACAGGGTCGGTGTAGACGTCGTCGGCACCCGATACGGCACCCACCTTGACCGAGAAGAGGTCGCCCAGATGGAGCGGATGGTCCTCCCTGGAAAAACATAAGTGGCCACTCACTTCCTTGAATACCCTTTTTTCCCATTGAGGGTGTCTCAGGGCCGAGGCGAGATCGGCGCCGCGGGGAAGGGTGGCGTAGCTCGCACGGCGGGTCAGGTCGTCGGCTTCGAAGCGCCAGATGAGGCAATTGGGTACCGCGCCGGCGAATACCCGGGCATCGCCCAGGTCGATCACGTCGGTGAGGGTGCCGCGGGTGTACAGCCAGCGGTTGAGGGTCACCGCCGAGGTCGTTTTGAGGAAGTCCCGCGGGGTGATGAAGATCAGTTCGCCGCCCGGTTCCAGGTGGCGCACCGCCTTTTCGATGAAAAAGAGGTAGAGGTTGGAGCGGCCGTCAAAGTGCTGCCGGTTCAGCAGTTGTCGCGTCTCGGGCGCGATGTCCTGGAAGCGCACATAGGGGGGATTTCCGATGATTGTATGGAAGCGCTCACTCTCAGGATAAGCAAAGAAATCCATGACGATGGCCCCTGGCGGAGCGTGTCTAGGGTCGATTTCGACGGCCACGCATCCGGGAATGCGACGGGAAAAGGCACCGTCCCCGGCCGAGGGTTCGAGCACCCGGCCGCTGCGCCTGCGTAGGGCGAGCATCGCTTCGACGACGGCGGGCGCGGTGAACACCTGCCCGCGGGCCGCCACGTCCAGGACGGCGGGCGCGGGTACGATCGAGGTCGGTTCGGCGAGATCTTGCAAATCGAAAATCACAGACGGTAGTCCGAAGCGGCCAGCCGTTCCAATCGACCCAGCACCTGGGCGAATTCGTCCTCGCCCTCGGCGGCTTGGTCGAAGAATTGCAGAGCCGTATCGAGGGTGTCGCGGACGAGGTCGCCGACGAAGTTTTCCTGGATTTCCGAAAGGCCGAGGGTGCCCAGCGTTCGGGCCAACCCTTCGAGCCGGTCCATGATGTGCCGCTGGCCGGCCAGGCGATTGTCGACGATGCGCTGATTGGTCCGCTGCAGGGCATTGCGCAATTCGGCAAGCGAGCCCTCGATGCCGAGTTTCTGCAAGTCGCGTTCGTTGGCGGCATCGATGCCGCTCACCCGAATATCGGCGCTTTCCGCGAGAACTGCCAAATGATCCCGCAGGCGGCCTACCTTGTCCGGGTCGTCCATGGGGAGGTTGTTCACCAGCAGGGAGACATGCTTGTAATTGACCACCGCCCGCGAGCCGAATTCGAAGATGCGGCCCATTTCCCGCATGGTGTCGAGCACCGACGCCTGCAGGGGAGAGAGTTCGCCCTCGGTGGACACGGTCATCCGCTCGCCCCGGGCGCGGATCTGCACGGCGCCGCGCAGGCCCCAGGCCCCCATGGCGGAGACCAGGCCGCGGGCGATGCTGTCTAGGCTGGCCGCTGCGGCACCCTGGCGCAGGAAATCGATGACCACGCCGAGATCGCCCATGGAACTCATCGCCGAGAAGGCGGCCCGCGTCGCCGAGGCCGATTGGGCCGCCAGTTGCCGCAGGCTTTCCCTCTGCCGTACGACCGTGGCCACCTTGTGGCGGAGTTCCGCTGCCGCGATGGGCTTGGTGATGAAGTCGTCGCCTCCCGCTTCGTAGGCGGCCAGCCGCTCGGGGGCGGTATCGTGGGCAGATACGAAGATGACCGGTACGTCCCCGCCATACTCCCGCAGTCGCCGGCAGGTGTCGTAGCCGGAAAGCCCCGGCATTTCGATATCCAGGAGTACGGCGTCGAAATCGGCATGCGCGGCGATGAAAGCGTCGCCGTCCGCGTAGGCGGAGACGGCGTATTCTCCCTCGAGCAGGCGGGCCAGAATCATCCTCTGGGGCGCATTGTCTTCGACGATGGCGATCCGGTGCTTGGCGGACATGGTCTTCGCTCCCCGGGGCTCAGTCGCGGGTGACCGAAAGGACGGGCTGGGTTTCGGTTTCCGAGACCAGCACGGTCAGCAGATTGGTCACCAGGCGAACCCGATCTTCCTGGTTGAGGGAGACGATGCTCGCTTGCTCCAGTTCATCCAGGGCCTGGCGCACCATCCCGACGGCGCCCTCGACAATGCGCTGGCGGGCGGCAATCACCGCTTCCGCCTGCTGGCGCCGCAACATGGCGTTGGCGATTTCCGGGGCGTAGGCGAGGTGGGCGATCTTGGCTTCGACCACTTCCAGCCCGGCGATGGCCACGTGCTCCTGGATGGTCCGGCCGAGGAGTTCGGCGACCGCCTCGAGATCGCCCCGCAGGGAATTGCCTCCCCGGGCGTCGCCGTCGTAATAGCGAGTGCTTGCTACCGCGCGAACCGCCGATTCGCTTTGGATGATGACGAAGGCCGCGTAGTTTTCGACCTCGAAGGCGGCTTTCGCGGTATCGGAAACCCGCCAGGCGATGACCGCAGCGACCTCGATGGGATTGCCGGCCTTGTCGTTGACCTTGATGGCCGGGGTGTTGAGATTGGCGACGCGCAGGGAAATCTTCTGGCGACTGCACAGGGGGTTGTACCAGAAGAAGCCGTCTTCCCGGATCGTCCCCGCATACTTGCCGAAAAAGGTGAGCACGGCGGCGATGTTCGGTTCGAGGATGACGAAGCCCTTGCCCAGGAAGAACAGCAAGGGAATCAGCGGAACCAGGCGCAGGGGAGGCTGGCCGTAAGCCAGGAGTTCGCCGACGAAGCGCCAGCCGAGCCACGCGAAGGCACCTAGCCAGAGGGCAAGCGCCAACCAGCCGGAAAGGGAGAAGGCGGCGCGTTCGGCGAGTTCGGTGCGGGGAGGGCTGGCCATGGGAGGGATGTCCGGAATGGAGTTCGTCCATTCTACCCGAGGGGGGGCATGTCCTTGAAAGCAGGTACAATTCGCCCCCTCGCCGACAATCGTCGGCCACCCCCTCCCGAGTAGAGAGTCACCATGCTGGTCGCAGCCAACATCACCATGCAGTTCGGGGCCAAGCCCCTGTTCGAGAACGTCAACGTCAAGTTCGGCGAAGGCTATCGCTATGGCCTGATCGGCGCCAACGGCGCCGGCAAATCCACCTTCATGAAAATTCTCTGCGGGGCTCTGGAACCGTCCGCCGGCAATGTCTCCAAGGACCCCCACGAGCGCATGGCCTACCTGCGCCAGGACCAGTTCGCCTACGAGGACGTGCGGGTGCTCGACGTGGTCATGATGGGCCACGAGGCGATGTGGGCCGCCATGCAGGAGCGGGATGCCATCTATGCCAACCCCGAGGCCAGCGAGGACGACTACATGAAGGCCGCCGACCTCGAACATCACTTCGCCGAATACGGGGGCTACACGGCGGAAGCCCGGGCGGGCGAACTGCTTCTGGGCGTGGGCATCCCCACCGAGCAGCACGACGGCCCCATGAGCCAGGTGGCGCCGGGCTGGAAGCTGCGGGTCCTGCTCTGCCAGGCGCTCTTCGCCAATCCGGACATCCTGCTGCTGGACGAGCCGACCAACAACCTGGACATCAATACCATCCGCTGGCTGGAAGACGTGCTCAACGCCCGGGAATCGACCATGGTCATCATTTCCCACGACCGCCACTTCCTGAACCAGGTGTGCACCCACATGGCCGACCTGGATTACGGCAAGATCACGACCTACGCCGGCAATTACGACGACTTCATGGAGGCCTCCGCCCAGGCTAGGGCTCGCCAGTCGGCCGCCAACGCCAAGGCCAAGGAACGCATCGCCGAATTGCAGACCTTCGTCCGCCGCTTCTCGGCCAATGCCTCCAAGGCCAAGCAGGCCACCAGCCGTTTGAAGCTCATCGACAAGCTGAAGCCCGAAGACGTCAAGCCTTCGTCCCGCCAGTACCCGTGGATCCGCTTCGAGTACGACGACAAGGAAAAGCTGCACCGCCAGGCCGTCGAAGTGGAAAACCTTTCCTTCGCCTACCCGGGATCGGAGCGCAAGGTCTTCAACAACCTGAGCTTCACCATCAATGCCGGCGAGAAGATCGCCATCATCGGCGAGAACGGCGTAGGCAAGACGACCTTGCTCAAGCTTCTGATGGGCGAGCTCCAGCCCCAGTTCGGTACCCTCAAGTGGGCGGAGAAGGCCAAGCCGGGCTACTACGCCCAGGACCACTCGGCCCTGTTTCAGTCCGATATCAGCCTGACCGACTGGATCGCCGCCGACGCCCGGGATTCGGCCGGCGAGGGCGGCGACGTGGAGACGCTCATCCGCGGCACCCTCGGCCGTTTGCTTTTTTCCGGCGACGAGGTGAAGAAACCGGTCAAGGTCATCTCCGGCGGCGAGCAGGGCCGCATGCTCTTCGGCAAGCTCATGCTGCAGCGGGGCAACGTTCTCATCATGGACGAACCGACCAACCACCTCGACATGGAATCCATCGAAGCCCTCAACAGCGGCCTGGAGAAATTCCCCGGCACCCTGGTCTTCGTCTCCCACGACCGGGAGTTCGTCTCGTCGCTCTCGACCCGGGTCTTCGAGGTCAAGGGCGATGGAACCGTGGTCGACTACCTGGGCGGCTACGAGGACTACCTGGCCAGCCAGGGCGTCCAATAGTCATTGGGGTCTTCCCCCGGCGGCCATCATCCGGATCAGCCGCACGCAGTCCACATCGGACTGGTGGTAGGCCGATTTGATGTATTCCACATAGGCGCTGTCCTCGGAGGCGGGGTCGACGGCGAAGGACGTGGCGTAGGTAAAGCGCAGGAAGAGATAGCCGGGTTCCGGCTCCTCGATGGCGATGGTCAGGCTGCCGCCGGCGTGGTTCGCGGCGGGGAGGATGTCGAAGCGTACCCAATGGTGATGCTCCTGGGTCACCTTGTCTTCGATCACGGCGGCACCGAAATTCAGTCGCCGTAGCAGGCCTTCCGGGGTGCGCTCGACAATGACGCAGGATTCCAGCCCAGGCAGGAAGGGGGTCGGGTCTTCCACCCTCGCGATGAGGCCGGACCACACCTGCTGCCTTGAAAGGGGCGGGATCAGGGGATTCCCGGGGTCGTTGATGGCGATCAGATGTTCGAAGTTCATGCCCGGATGTTAACATCCCCCCATGCAGCTCGAACGCCTCCTTCAGCGTCAGGGATTCGGGACCCGCAAGGGCTGCCGGGCGCTCGTCCGCCAGGGGCGGGTCGCGTTGGCCGGGCAGACCTGTGACGACCCTTTCGTCGAGGTGGATACCGACGGTCTGGTGTTCAGTGTCGACGGAACCGTGTGGCGGTGGCAGGAGTCGGCTACGGTCATCCTCAATAAGCCCGCCGGCTACGAGTGCTCGCAGCGTCCCCGGCACCATCCGTCAGTTCTCGAACTCTTGCCCGGACCGCTGCGGGAACGGGGGGTGCAGCCGGTAGGACGGCTCGACGAGGACACCACCGGTCTCCTCATCGTCACCGACGACGGGAGCCTCAACCATCGCCTCTCGTCGCCCCGCAAAAAGCTGCCCAAGGTCTATGTCGCGACCACCGCCGACCCGCTCGATGCCATCCAGGTGGAGCGCTTGCTGGCCGGGGTCGTCCTCAACGACGATCCCGAACCGGTCGCTGCGGCGGGGGCGGAAATCGTCGCCCCCAACCGTCTGCGCCTTACGCTGACCCAGGGCAAGTACCACCAGGTCAAACGCATGATCGGCGCCGCCGGCAACCGGGTCGTCGCCCTGCATCGGGAATCCATCGGCGGCCTCTCCCTGCCGCCGGACCTGCCGCCCGGTGCCTGGCGCTGGCTGGAAGCTGCCGACCTGCAACGCCTGGAAGGAACGCCATGACCCTGACCGAAATGCGCTACATCATCGCCCTGGCCCGGGAACGGCACTTCGGCAAGGCGGCGGACGCCTGCCACGTCAGCCAGCCCACCCTTTCGGTGGCGATCAAGAAGGTCGAAGGCCAGTTGGGCGGCGCACTCTTCGAGCGCAATGCGGCGGAAGTGCGCATCACCTCTTTGGGCGAGCGCGTGGTGGCCCAGGCCCGCCGGGTTCTGGAGGAATCGGTCAAGCTCGAGGAAATCGCCAAGGAAGGTCGCGACCCCCTCGCCGGTCCGTTGCGTTTGGGCGTCATCTATACCATCGCTCCCTATCTCCTGCCGCCTCTGATCCCGGCCTTGCACCGCTGCGCTCCGGCCATGCCGCTCTTCCTCAAGGAGGACTTCACCGGCAATCTGATCCCGGCGCTGAAATCCGGCGAACTCGACGTCATCGTCATCGCCCTGCCCATCGACGAACCGGGCCTGGTGGCTCAACCGGTCTACGACGAGCCTTTCCGGGTGGTGGTCCCCGCCGGTCATCCGTGGTCCCGCCGCCCGGAAGTGGAGGCCGCCGAACTCGACGGCCAGGACCTGCTGCTCTTGGGCCAGGGCAATTGCTTCCGCGACCAGGTGCTCGAATCGTGCCCTCACCTGAACGGCCCCGACGCCCTGGAGCATTCCCTGGAAGGCAGTTCCCTGGAGACGATCCGCCACATGGTCGCCAGCGGTGCCGGCGTCGCCGTCATGCCCAGCACCGCGGCCGATCCCCTGGATGGCAAGGAATCCCTGGTCAAGGTACTACCCTTCGTCGGTCCATCTCCCTCCCGGCGCGTGGGTCTCGTCTGGCGCGTGACCTTTCCCCGTCCCCAGGCCATCGACGCCGTACGGGCGGCGGTGCTGGGGTGCAAGCTGCCGGGGGCGACGGCAGTACGGTAGTCTGTTTCACGTGGAACGACACGAGTGCAGCGGGCACAGAAATCTCTGCTCGCGCGAGGGTCCTGCGGCGCTTCCCTTGCTCTGCCATCGGTAGATAGGGCATGGCATGCACGTGCCTAACGGGCTTTTCTAGAAGGGATAAGCCGAACTGTTCCGTCATAGATGGGTATCGTCGCTATGGCGCTGAACTAAGGTTGACCCCAGAGGTCCACCTCTGCAAATTGGATAGAGGCGAATCGATCATCCCCAGGCCAAGGGCTGTCATGGCTGTGCGGCAAGCAGACGAGCCTGGGGGACGGTCAAGTTGAGTGGAAATCCCAGGGGAGTCGGCCGCCCGCCGGCTAGTTGAGCGATCGCGTCATGCCTTGCGATCCGACCCTGCCATCATCTCTTAAAAGCAAAGTGAAATTACGTGACGAAGAAGATCTCGCCTCTTTGGAACCCGACTTATAGCGTCGGTCATGACGTCCTCGATGCTCAGCACCGCATGATCCTGAAGCTTTGTGACGAAGTCGGAGCGTTCGAGACGAATCCGAGTGCTTCGATCGCGGAGATCCAGATGGTCTTCAATCAGCTCCGGCTGTATGCCCAGATCCATTTCGTCACCGAGGAGGAAATTCTGGCTTCGATCGAGTATCCGGAACTCGACCTGCAAAGGGGTGAGCATGACGAATACTGGGACACGCTCGGCGTACGATTCGGAGCGGTCGCCAAGGGCGAGGTCGACTATGCCGGTCTTCGGGAATTTCTGGTCGGGTGGTGGCAACGACACATTCTTGTCTCGGACATGCGCTACAAGGAAGCGCTGAAAGGCTTGGCGCCCGCGAAGACGAAGCTAGACCGGGAGTACGCGACCGCTGCGCTGGATACGCTCGCAGTGCCGGGGCTGGATGGAGCCAAGGTTCTGTCTGCGCCGGTAAGCAAGGAAAGCACGGCACGTTCTGAGATGTTCCTCGATCAGCTCGCCACCCTCTATCCGAAATGTCCGGTATGCGGGCCGGACGACCGGCCGAAGCGCTGCGATGCGCAGCGGTGTCGACTTTCCGGCGGATGCGATTTCGCCATTCGGGAATTTCTGCAGATCGCAGAAAAGGTGTCCAAGAAGCACTTCGACGAGGAGCGCTTGGTCATGCACTGGATTGGCGATATCGACCACGAGCAGGTCCATCGCGAAGCGCACAAACGGCTCCTGGAAATTGTTGCCGAAATCGGGCGGGCCTACCAGCCGCAGGGCGACCGGTTGAAGACGATGCAGGACATTGTCGCTTGGGGCGAACGGGTGCAGGAACACAAGCGAACCGACGACATCGATTTTCGGCGCTTGTGGGCTCTGCGCGAAAAGCAGCTTGCCTAGCCGATTGAGTTTCAAGCGGTCCGGTCGGTTCGGCGACTTATTTGCGCCAGTCCCGCGTCTTCGAGATCAGGAAGGAAACCCGGCTTACTGCGCCTCTGGCGCCTTGGCCTGCCGTAAGGTAGGGTGAAGGGTGTTCTGATCGGGAGATTTCCATGCGCAAGATTCTCTTTACCGCTGCCCTCGTCCTCGCGCCGACTCTGGCCCCGGCGGTGGATATCAATGTCAATGTCGGTTCGGTACGGGTGGAAGGTCCGGGTGGGGTCTCGGTCACCTTCGGTTCCCGCAACGATCGCGGGTATTACTGGGATGGCTACGAATGGCGCGATCCCGACTACTGGCGGCGCCACGACGGACCCCGCGGCGAACGCTACTACACCGGCCGGGGGAAGGGCGGAGCCCATCGGGATGGCGGCTTCTGTCCGCCAGGACAGGCCAAGAAGGGGAACTGCTGACCGCGTCGTCCGGTAAGGCCGGGCCGGTCGCGGATGCCATCGCTTTGGTTGAGAACCCGGTCGGATTCGGTGGCCGCGCGCCTTTCTGTCCGCTCCGAAAGCAGGGCGGATAGGGTCGCCACAGACTCCGTGGACCACTCGGGTGGGCCCCGGAGGGATCAGCCCGCCTTGGCCTTGCGGCCGCTACCCTTTGTCTTTTCCCGCTTGCCCGGTGCCGCGCGCCCGGTGGCGCCCGCCTGATCCAGCCAGATCAAGCCGTCCAGATAAGGCAACCAGTGCCGCAGGTAGGCTGGCGCGATTTCCCGTAGGCGCTGCAAAGCACGCATGGCGAGAAATTCGGGGTTGAAGGGGCCGGCGTTTTCCGGCACCTGGGCCAGTGCCTGGGCGAGCTGTTGGTCGATGCTCATCTGCGACCAGGTGCGCTGGAAGTAGGCCACCGATTTCAGTTCGCCCCGGGGCGCGACGTCGGCGGCGGCGTGGTGCGGGTGGCTGGGCGCTTCCGGCAGGGCGTGGTCACGGATATGGGCGAGGAGTTCAGCCAGGGGGCTGGCAGGCGGCGCCGAATCGCCGGTTGCGAGCGCGTTCGCCGAAGGCGAAGCCGCGCAGCGTTCCCCCAGGGCTGTGGCTGCCCGGACCAAGCGTTCGTCCAGCCGCCGCCGGGCTTCGCCGCTGTGGCCCTCGGCCCGGCGGGCCAGTGCTTCGAGAAAGCGAAAACGCACCGGGTCGCGGCCCTCGGCGCCGCTCGCCCGCAGGGCGTCGAGCAGGGCGGCGGCGGGCGTGGCGGCGTCCGGACCGGCTTCGGCCATCAGGCCTCCGGCTTGCTGCGGGCGGTTTTCGGCACCGGCGCCATTTCCACCCGCCGGTTCCTGGCCCGGCCGGCGGCATCGTCATTGGATGCCACCGGCTGCTGGGGTCCGAAAGCGGCAGCGAAAATGGCGTCGGACGGCAGGCCCGCCTCGATCAGGGCCCGCGTCACGGTCAGCGCCCGCTGCGCCGAAAGCTCCAGGTTGTCGGCGAACTGCCGGTTGCTGCCCAGCACCGGACGGTCGTCGGTGAAGCCGCTCACCATCAGCATCTCTTCCCGGGCGCCCAGGTAGGCGGCCAGCGGCGCCGCCAGGGTCTTCAGGAGTTGCCGGCCCTCGGGCTGCAACTGATCCGAATTGAGGGCGAAGAGCACGCTGCCGCTGATGCCGATGCGGCCATCGGCGAAGGTCACCCGGCCCGAGGCCAGGGGGATGGCCAGGGCCTTTTCCAGGGCCTGGCGGCGTTGCTCTTCCACCTGCCGCTTCTTGACCTCGGCCTCCAGGCTGCTCACCAGGTCGAGCTGCACGCCCAGCACCCCCACCAGGATGATGACGAAGGCCCCCAGCAGCCCCGCCATGAGGTCGCCGAAGACCGCCCAGACGGGCGCGGTGGGCTCGAGGGTTTCGCTGTGGTCCATGGTCAGGCTGCGGCGGCCAGGGCGGGTTGCCGGCCGGAGAGCTCTTGCAGGTCATCCACCATGCGCTTCTGGGAGAGGATGCTGAGGTCGATGATCTCCCGCGCCTGGGCCACGTAGTAGGCGAGCTGGTCGTCGCTGCGCGCCAGCGTCTTGCCCAGGGCGCCCTCGATGCGCTCCAGGGCGGCCATGAGCTGATTGTTGCTGTCGCTGAAGCGCTCCACGGCGAGCCCGAAGGCCTCGCCCAGGCTGGCCACCTCGGCGGCGCTGCCGGTGACTTGTGCCGCCACCATATCGAGCCGCGCCGATTCCGCCTCCAGCCGCTCCTCCAGCCGGCCGCCGGCCCGCTCCAGCAAGGTGGCGGCGGAAGCCACCAGGGCGTCGATGGCGCCTCGCTGCTCGGTGGAGGCGTGGTTGATGGCATCCAGCAGGGCGCCCAGGGTTTCCATGATGCGGCTGCGTTCTTCCAGTAGGGTGTTGTCCCGGGCGATGCTGGCGGAAAGCTCCTGGCGCAACTGGCCGATGACCTCGGCGGCGGCCTTGGGCGCCTCCGCCGCCGTCTGCATCAGGCGCGACACTTCGGCTATGGTGCCGCTGGCCTGGGCCTTGCTGTCGGCGCTGATGGCGGTGGCCGTTTCCCGCAGGGTGTGGCAGATGGCCTCCTGCTGGGCGAGGGTCTGGGCGCCTGCCGCCTGCCACTCCTGGCGCAGGCCGGCGCCCATGGCTTCCAGGGCCGTGGCCAGGGCGGTCTGGCGTTCCCGGTCGCCGGCGGCCAGTTCGCCCCGCAGGGCGGTGTGGGCCTCGCCCACGGTGGCGAGCAGGGCCTCGGCCCGCTGGGCGAAGGTTTCGGCAAAGCCGGCGAGGGCGGCTTGCCACTCGGCGGCCACCCGGTCGCTGGTGCCTTCGTGCTTGGCCAGGGCGGTGCGCCAGGTGTCGGCCACGCTTTCGGCAGTGGCGATGAAGCGCTCGGCCAGGGCAGTGAAACGGGCCTCGGCGGTGGCCGCCAGGGTGTCGTGCAGCGCCGCGGTGTCCTTGGCCAGGGCGGCGGTGGTAGCGGCCAGCTCGCTCTGGCGGGTGGCGTGGGCAGCTTCCACGCCGGCCAGCAGCGCGGCGGCGCGCTGCTCGAAGGTGGCGGCGTAGCTGGCCAAAGCGGCTTCCGTGCTCGCGGCCTGCCGTTCACCGGTTAGCTGTTGGTGGCCCAGGGCAGCCTGCCAGCCTTCCGTTACAGAGGCGGCGGTGGTGGCGAAGCGCTGGGCCACGCCGTCGAGCTGGGTTTGCACTGTGGCCGCCACGCCGGCGTGCAGGGCGGCGGTTTCGCGGGCGATGCCGGCCATGGTGGCTTCCACCACGGGCTGGATGGTCTGGCCGGCGAGGCGGGCGCTTGCGCTGAGGCTGGCATTTAGGGAGCGATCCACCGAAGCCGCCAGTTCGCCGTAGGCGCCCCGGGCTTCGGCGTAGAAGCCTTCCTGCCCGGCCAGCAGGCGCTCGCCGAGGGCGCGGTGGTGGGTTTCCATCTGCGCCATCATGGCCTGCAGCTGTTCCACCACCGCCGGCAGGGCCTGGGCCTGGCCTTGCAGGGCCTTGAAGGTTTCCTGTCGCTGGTGGGTGAGGGAAAAGCCGCGCAGGGTGGTGGCGATGCGGCTATCCAGCAACTGACCGGCCAGCAGCCGCTCCCGGCGGCAGAGGGCGGAGATGAGCCCCAGCATGGCCGAGGCCGCCACGCCGGCGACGGAGGTGCCGAAGGCCAGCCCCAGGCCCTTGACCGGGGCGGCCAGGGCGGCGCGGATGGTGTGCAAGTCGGTGGTGCTTTCCAGGGCCAGGACGGCGCCGTTCAGGGTGACCACCATGCCGAGGAAGGTGCCGAGCATGCCCAACAGCACCAGCAAACCCACGAGATAGGGCGTGACCGCCGGGCCGGGCAGCCCGACCCGCTCGCCCTCGACGCGTAGGCGCACGGCATTTTGCAGGGAGGGGTGGATGCGGCCCAGCCAGGGGCTGAGTTCGGGGAGATCGGCGGGTAATTCGGCCAGGGCGCGGGTGAGCGATGCCGTAGCCTGGTCGAAACGGCGCAATTCCGAAGCGCCGACCCCATAGACGGCACCGATGAGCGCCGTCATGGCCAGGGCCAGGGGGCTGGCGCCCACGTAACCGGCACCCACCCAGGCCACCGCGGCGAGGCCCGCAAAAAAGGCCGTCCAACAGAGTTTCTTGTTCATTGCTTCGTCACTTCCTCGATACCCAGCGCCTCGATCAACCCGGCCACGGGCGCCAGGCGCAATTCCAGTTCCGCCAGCAGCACCGCCCGCAGGTCCTTGCAAAAGGCGGTGAGCCAGCCCCCCGGCTGCAGCCAGCGCTGCACATCGTCCGCCCGTTCGCCCATGGCCGCCACGTGCGCTGCGTGCAGGTGCGCGAAGCGCCTGGCCAGCAGCAAGGGCACCGTCGCCAGCAGGTTGCGCTCGCGGGCGCCCAGGGCCTGCTCCAGCACCGCATCCAGATCGGCGAGTTGCTTGAGGGCGGGGGAGCGGCCCGCCAGCGCCGCCCGCGCATTGGCGCGCAGGGGGGCGATGCTGCCGCCCATGTCCCGCTGGTGGGCGAGGACATACCGGTGATAGGGGTCGAAATCCGCCGCACTTTCGGTAGCGGCACCCAAGGCCGGAAGGGGCAATTTTACCCGGGACGGACCCGGATTGAGCACCCCGTCATTGACAATGGATTCGGCGAGGAAATTCCGCACCCGGGCATATTCCGCCCGCAGGGTCTCGGCACCCGCCGCCGGCGCAGCGCCGCGCAGGCTGCCGCCACCCGCCAGGGCGCCGGAAAGGGCGATGGAATCCGTAAAGTCCAGCCACTGCCCCAGCCGCTCCGCGACGGTGGGCCGCCCCTCGCCAACCTCCGCCACCGCCATTTCGGCCAGCACGCGCACCAGCCGGGAACTGGTGAAACTCGATCGCGGCAATGCCTGCGCCATACAAAAACCGACTTCCGACTGCTGAAA
>Ga0268298_10001824_pt1 | contig 24155 bp, 20 predicted proteins | sample WWTPWeurt_MetaG_FD_194462 | JGI IMG/M metagenome (GOLD analysis project Ga0268298, IMG submission 194462) | Activated sludge microbial communities from WWTP in Nijmegen, Gelderland, Netherland - WWTP Weurt | ecosystem: Engineered > WWTP > Aerobic digester > Activated sludge | place...
TGATCAAACCAAACCTGATTTTCTTCATCCAGAAAATGGCCAATTTTCTCCAGCATGGTAACTGTGTCGGCCTTTTCCCGAGGGTGCTGACCAATATCTACCAATAATCCGAAAAGCTCATCTACATTGGTCATATTAAAATTTCCGGCCAGCATCAGGTTTCGGCTCATCCAGTTGTTTTCACGAATAAAAGGATGGCATTTATCTTCTGAATTCTCTCCGTGTGTGCCGTAACGTAAATGCCCAAGCAATAATTCACCTGCAAATGGCGCATTGGCTTTTAAAAAATCGGCATCTTTATTTCCGCTCTGGTTTATTTTGGTACTAATACGGGCAAAAATATCGGCAATAGCGCCACTGCCTGCCGTACGTTTTCTGAACACATACGGATTCCCGGGTTCCGGATCAAGTTTAATAACTCCTAATCCTGCTCCGTCCTGCCCGCGGTTGTGCTGCTTTTCCATAAGCAGGTACAATTTTTTCAACCCGTAAAGGGCCGAACCGTATTTTTCCTGATAAAATGATAAGGGCTTTAGAAGACGAATAAGTGCGATTCCGCACTCGTGTTTTATGGCGTCACTCATTGTGAAATTTCAAAGTGCAAAAATAGCCAATTTAATATGGAATGATTCAAAAACGGGCTTTATAAATTAACCATCAATTAACATTTGGGTAAAATTCGAGAATTACACAAGGCTAACCACTTTGCTTAAAAATAAAATGCTTCTGGCCTATTTTTTTACTAAAGGTTAACACATAAGAACGACAAAGAAGAAGAAATTTAACCTTTAAGGGGTTCTATCAGGCTGTTTAGAAAAAGCAACTACGTACTTTAGAACATAATCCTGCGAAACAGGGTCAAGTTTTGCCTTTAAAGACATTTTCGGAATGATCTTCATCCACTCAAGTTCACTGTATTCATCTGGTTTATGATATTTGTGGCACCGATTGCAACTTTGCTCAAATAACATTTTCCCCTTTGATAACTCAGATAAGGTAACACCAGGAAAACGTCTATCCACTTGTTTCACCTGTTGTTCGTCAGGAACTGGCATTTTTTTAACTGAACAAGCTAGTGCCACCAACAGAAGTAGTGCGATAAAATATTTCACTTGCTTGCCAATCGAGAAAATTTACCCACGCTTATGCTCCCCCTTTGGGCGAATAAGAGTAAGAGCATTGATGATAATATCAAGTTGCTCTATCAAATCTTTATTTTCAGTTTGGCATACCACAAAAACCGGTTCAAGGGTGATGAGGTATGGAGCAGCAGCTAAAACACCAGCTATATATGCCTTCTGTAATTTCATGGCCGGCTTACTGCCCGGTTTCACTTCATTTACAATAAAAACAATATTCAGGCGATCCTTTATTTTTTTCAGACGGTTAATTCGATGGTTAATTTTCTGATCGTTCTTCTTTAATGGTTTCATTTCTCTACTGTATGGAGTTATTATCTAAATTAATTCTAAGCATGCAGAAAAATAGGCAAGAAAAAAATTTAGCAACATTTTTATAGACGAAAGAGTTTAACGAACTGCTTAGTAACTAACAGGTGAATCGTTATGAAGTTATATGGCCAAATTTAAGCTTTTTTATCTTTTTTAAAGGCCCGGGGCAATTTTCTGTATGGCATTGAATACAAGCATCAAGCACCAAATTATACCGCTCCATCACATTCCCTCCCGGCTGAACCAACTCATTAAACCTCCGCTTAAACTGTCCGGCTCGCAAAAAAAACTGATCGGTAAGAACGCTTGAATCGGTGGGTTCGGCATATATAAAATCAACCATTTTAAACTGCCCTGTTTGCAATTTATTGCCCTCTTCAATTTGGGAACGTATTGCCACCATTTGTTCATACATGGCCCGCATGCCTACTGCCATAGGTTTCATATTATCGGAGTAAGGATTGGTGCAGGACGACATGGAATCATTTTCCATTGCCGAACTGTCTGCTGAAGATGTAATTTTTTCCTCACCTTTGTGCTCAGTCGTGCAGGCAGCCGCCAATACAAATAAATTAACAATATAGAATACGATAATCCGATGCATGCTGATGTAAACTACAGAATAAGTACTCCGTCAGCCTCAAAAACCAGTTCACGTTTTGGTTCTTTTATGGCATCAATTTCGGCCTGCGATTTACCTGCATCTTTTGCATAATGTTTCAGCTCTTCTACCGAAGTTTCCTGCCAGCTGGCAACACCTTCAATCACTACGGTTTTACCGGCAGCATTTTTAGGAATAAAAAAAGCATAATCTTTAAAGGTAATGCGCATGGATTGTCCGTTACCGATATCAAGTTTCATCCAACAGCCTTTTTTCTGACATACCTCCAGAATTTTGCCGGTGAGCTTTACTTTTACTTCCTTTTTTCCTTTCATCATTGACGAAAGTTCGGAAGCTGGTTTGGCATTGTCTTTAGTAACCTTTGCCCCGTAATTTTGTTGTGCAAAACCTGCTAATGTAAACAGGCTGATTAAAGTTAGAATAAATAAACGCTTCATATTTTTTCTTCAAATTTAATAACTGAATTGATCACTTCCTGATTTCCCTTTATTTTTTTGAAAATTTATCTTTTCTGTTTCCGCCAAAAGAACTTTTTTCCCCTTTGCCAGTAAAAGATGACCGGCTGCTGCCTCCCCTGTCGCTTCTTCCATAACCACCGCGTCCGCGCGATTCATTGCCGTTCCCTCCGTTTCGTCTTCCACCACCAAAACCTCCCCGATCTCCTCCTCTTTCAAATTTGCGACCTCCGTCACGCGAACGTGGTTCCTCGCCCGATACTTCAGCCCTTATTTTGCGCCCGCGATATTGCTGGTTGCGCATATTATCAATAAACTGTTCGGCAAGCGATGAACTTACCTCAACAAAAGCATATGCATTTTTTAGACTTATGCGGCCAATATCAGTTTTATTATAATTGGTGCAATCCAATACAAACCGGAACAACGATCCTTTATCAAATCCATCCATGGTTCCTACGCTCACAAATACACGGGTAAAATCGCCCGAGTCGCGCGAAGAAAACTCTTTCTGGCTGGCATCGTAATTCAAATCGGGAGCATTTTTGTAATAATTCAGAAAACGATTGAACTCTACTGAAGCAAATTTTTTGATTAATTCTTCTTTGGTTAAATCCTGAAGTTCTTCCATAATGCGGCCAACGTATGGCTGAATGGCCGAATCATTCACTTCTACTTTGTGAACATTGTTTATAATATGGAACAATTGCTTTTCGCATACATCAACACCGCTCGGAATAATTTCTTTTTCAAACTTTGCTCTTGTGATTCGTTCCATCTGTTTCAGCTTTCCTACTTCCTTAGGATTAACGATGGTAATTGAAATTCCTTTTTTACCTGCACGTGCCGTACGTCCGCTACGGTGCGTATAACTTTCAAGCTCATCAGGAATGGAGTAATTAATTACGTGTGTAATATCATTCACATCAATACCCCTTGCTGCTACATCGGTTGCAACCAACAGTTGAAGTGAGCGCTGACGAAAACGATTCATTACCTTATCGCGCTGCTGCTGACTTAAATCTCCGTGCAGGGCGTCTGCGTTATATCCTTCACGAATTAATTTTTCGGCAATTTCCTGAGTTTCGATTTTTGTCTGCGCAAAAATAATCCCGAAAATATCGGGCTGATAATCGATAACCCTTTTAAGCGCATCAAATTTGTGATTAGCGCGGGTGATGTAATACACGTGTTTGATATTTTCGGCAGTAGTGTTTTTATGCCCTACTGTTAATTCAAACGGATCAATCATGAAACGCTCGGCAATCTGACGAACTTCACGCGGCATTGTAGCTGAGAATAACCAAACATTTTTCTCTCCGGTAACGTGAGAAAGAATAAATTCAATATCGTCACGAAAGCCCATATTCAGCATTTCATCGGCTTCGTCAAGTACAACATATCTGATTGCTGCAAGGTTTATTACCTTACGTTCCATTAAATCCATTAACCGGCCAGGAGTAGCTACAATAATTTGTGCACCTCGTTTTATATCCGAAATCTGCCCGCTGATGCTTGCCCCGCCATATACTGCTACTAAATGCGCTCCTTTAGTGTGAGAAGAATATTTTTCTAAATCACTTTTTACCTGCATACACAACTCGCGTGTAGGGCAAAGAATTAGGCCCTGGGTTGTTTTAATGGAGAAATTCAAGTGATTGATAAGCGGTAACCCAAATGCGGCTGTTTTGCCGGTTCCTGTTTGAGCAAGGCCCATAAAATCTCTTGTACCTGTGAGCAATACAGGGATAGATTGCTCCTGGATTGGCGTTGGTTGTTGAAAGCCTAACTCTTCTACTGCCTTGGCAATCTCCGGCTTCAACCCCAGCGTTGAAAATAATGTCATAAATTGTGTTTCCTAAAATGAGGCGCAAAGGTATTGAAATATATCCGTCTTACAAAGAACTTATTGAAATTCAGACATTCGGATTGTCCATCCATTGCTCCATTAACCAATTACATTCCCACATGAATACTTTAACGGGCTTAATTTGTTTCCTTGTTCTTTTGATGTACTCAAATAAGCTAACCAACAGATAGATAATAACGAATAAGATTAGCTGCCCAACTAAAACAGGCAAGAGAAAGGAAGGTACAATGGTTTCCATTTGAAAGCGATTGGTAAATTTTATTTTATCAATACAAAGGAAATAATGGAGGTTTAAGCAAATGTTTCCTGCAGGTTATGAGTATATTTTCTTTAATATCATGTAAATTATATTCCTGATAATCTGCTTATCGATTTATATTTGCAGCGAAATATGAGCGAAAAAACAAAGTACCTGATTTTACTCTATTACTGTTACAGCCCTATTGAAAATGCCGAACAGTTTGCAATTGACCACCTGGCATTTTGCAAAGAGTTAAAACTCAGGGGTAGAATAATTGTTGCCGGTGAAGGCTTGAACGGAACCATTAGCGGAACCCGGGAAGCTTGTGAAAAATATATGGCGACTATACTTGCTGACCCCCGCTTTGCAAAAACCGATTTTAAAATTGATGAGAGTGACAGCCACGCGTTTCAAAAAATGCACGTGCGATATAAACCTGAAATTGTTCACTCGGGTCTCAGAAATCCTGAAGAGGTAAATCCGAATAAAAAAACGGGGATTCATCTGAGCGGTGAAGAATTTCAAAAACTAAAAGAAAGCGATGATGTGGTGGTGCTTGATGTGCGTTCAAATTACGAACATCATGTTGGTCACTTTAAGGGAGCAATTACCCTTGACATGGAAAACTTCAGAGAGTTCCCGGAAAAAGTAAAAGAACTGGAACATTTGAAGGATAAAAAAATTATTACCTATTGTACCGGAGGAATTAAATGCGAAAAAGCATCTGCCCTGCTATTAAAAGAAGGATTTAAAGATGTTTTTCAGCTTCACGGTGGTATTGTAAAATACGCAAAAGAAACCGGAGGTAAAGATTTTGACGGAGTTTGTTATGTATTTGATAACCGTGTTACGGTTCCGGTAAATTCAGTGAATCCTTCCACGGTGAGCAAGTGTCATATTTGCGGTATTCCCACTTTCAGAATGATTAATTGTGCCAACCCCGAATGTAATAATCACCTGCCGCTATGCGAAGAATGCGGATGGGAAATGGAAGGAGCATGTTCAGCCGAATGCAAAGAACATCCTAAGAAAAGAACTTACAACGGAACAGGTTACTATGTTAAAAATACCGACCCTGCTCATCTGGACTAAGGTTAATGAATACGATTAAGTCAAACCTTAATCCTGCACAGGGGTAGATTTATATGCCGATTCTCTCTTTCGCTTTGCCTGTAAATGAATAAATCAAAGGGAAACCTTGAGAGAACTTTTTCAGGAAACTTTTTTGGCTTCCCTTTATAACATGCCAAATTTTAAAGGAGACGTATCAGAAAAGAACTGGTTCTTTACAATTCTGAAAAATAAAATTTTGGATGAGTTCTATAATGAACCTTTCATCGCTGGGTTTTGCAATACCGACCCAAAATAGCTCTACGAAAGTGCATAGAAAAAGCTGGTTAAAGAAATGAAGGTTAACATTACATGTAAGGAAACCACAATACTAACTGCAAAAAATGAGGATTTGTGTCTCATATTGGCAAAAAGCACTCGATTGCGGCTTCACCTTATATTATTACTCTTTGTAAACGTTTCAATAAACAAAATCGCATATTAAGCAAGGCAGTATCAAGTGAAACAACAGATATTACAATATTACTCTTAACCCATGCCCAAAAAACTGCCTTGAAAGAATTACCAAAATCTTAACTGTAAACTATGAGGCAGAGGGATTGGCAAAGGCACGTATTGGAACCAATTGCATATAATCGGGTACGGCAACTCCAAATGACTTCAAAATATTTGGCGTAATTGCGGTTGACGGAATTTTTTCGAGACCACTTTTTAGTGATAAATCAAGGGGGTCATAAACAATGAATATTCCTTCCGGAATGTGGTAGGCCGTAGTTGCCGATTTGTCTTCTATTTCCATATTAACGAGCCCAAACTTTTCGAATTCAAATGGCTGATCATTGTACACTACTTCATTAATTTTAAGGTTATCCTGCCCCAGCTCGAGAGAAAAGAAACCTGCTTCGGCTTCCCTGAAAACTAAAGGATTTCCACTAATTCTAACTTTGAGAAGGTTGGTACGGAATAACTCAACTTTGCTAGCATGCACTTTCACATTGTATTGTGGAAACATACAGGGCACTCTAGTAAAATCCGTTTCGTTTAACCCTAACTGACTAAAAAAAAACTTTGTCGTTTTGCATGTAAAGCTGAGTTTCGCACATCCTGGCATTAGTAGCTGCCTGCCCCATACTACTGGCTAGTATTAAACGGTAATCAGAATGTGTATCAACAAACCTTTTTAACTCAGTGAGAAAACTATCAAAAATATCCATTGTGAAAACAATCTCACCCCGGTATCTTTCTACCCAATTCTGATCAATATTATATGTTTTGTAGTCCTCCGGAAATGCAGCTGCCCAGTATCGGTGCATACTTGAGGCAACATGGTTAGAAAAAAAAGTTGTAAATTCCGGTTCATGATATTTTAGTTGTTTCATAAAAACATCCCAGGAAAGTACAACCTGATAGGTGCGCCTCCTCCCCTTCTTCCAGGAGTGTGTACGTTCATCGATCAATTGCTTTATTATTTTACCTAATGTTATGAGACGAAAACCCAGTTGAGGGAATTTCATTATCACGTTTAGTCCTGCCCTTATATTGATATCCCCTGAAACGTTTCGAGCCGACCCGCGCGACATTATTAAACTAAACTCCTGAAAGGCCTCCACATATTGTGGTGAAGCAGTTTTCTCAGACGAAAAGGGGTCAGGAATGAAAAAAGCGTAATCTTTATAATCTGTTGGAGGCGGAGCCGAATGAAGACTGCCAAACACACCTGTTTTAATTTGATATTTTTTTAACAACTCCCACACAGCTGGGTAGGTTTTGTTGACCTCAGTAATTTCTTGATTAAGGTCGGCAATAGAATGTTTCTGATTGTTTACCCCTCTATGAAAAGTAGGCCAGGTAATCCATGGTGAAAGTTTACCTGTATCCGGGGTTATAGTCTCATACTTATAAGAAACCTTGAGCAAAGTGGCCAGCGTTGACTGCGGTTTTAATGTACAATAATGATTGACTACTTTCCATGGTACTTCATTTATCTCAAATTGGATTAACTTTCTTTTCATATTACCTATGTTGCTTTTAAAAGTATGGTTAGCAAAGATAGGAATCCCTCGATAAATTCAAATCTAACGATTCCTGTTTTCAATCCCGATTTAAAAACTTAATTTTGTTGGGTGCATGCCCCTGAAGTAATTACGGAAAGCGAACTCATATTAAATAAAGACGGCTCTATTTATCACCTGCATTTATTGCCCGAAGATATTGCTGATACCATATTTTTGGTGGGCGACCCCGACCGGGTTAAAAAAGTATCGAATTTTTTTGACCGCATTGAGCTGAAAAAGCAAAAAAGAGAATTCATCACGCACACCGGATACGTAGGAAAAAAAAGATTCACTGTTCTTTCTACCGGTATTGGAACCGATAATATTGATATTGTAATGAACGAACTGGATGCTTTAGCCAATATTGATTTAAAGGCGCGGGTTCCTAATAAAAAGACAAAATCGTTACAGTTAATAAGGCTGGGTACCTCGGGAGCTTTGCAAAAAGACATTCCGGTAGATTCAATGGTGGTTTCAACGCACGGGCTGGGACTTGACGGACTTTTAAACTACTACTTGCTTACCAGCGGCAAAAAAGAAAAAGACTTACTTCATGCGTTTAATGAATATTTTCACGATGAACACCTGTTTCCTAAAACATACCTTGCAAAAGCAAGTAGCGAATTGCTTTTAAAACTGGGGAAGCATGAGATTTCAGGAATCACTGCTACCTGTTCGGGGTTTTATGGTCCACAGGGACGCACCGTAAGAACAACACTTAAAAAGCCCGATTTGATTGATATACTTGCAGCATTTAGTCACGGTAAAAGTCGTATTACCAATTTTGAGATGGAAACCTCGGCCATTTATGGTTTAGCTTCCGTTTTTGGCCACCGGGCCTGTTCGGTAAACGCCATTATTGCCAACCGGCCAAATAAAATTTTCAGCACTAAAGCCGATAAAAGCGTTGACGAAATGATTAAAAAAGTAATTGACTTATTGGCGTAACAAAACACGCATTACTGGCTGTTCAATATTTGTAATAACTCATCTAATTTAGGAGTTAAAATAATTTCGGTTCTTCTGTTTTTCTTACGTGCTTCGGCAGTTTTAGCAGGAGCCACCGGATAATATTCACCCCTTCCAGCTGCAACAAATCTTTTAGGATCAACTTTCCCGTCTGTGGTAAGCAGCTTCACTATATTGGTTGCCCGCAGTACGCTCAAATCCCAATTATCTTTAATGGCTCCACCGCTTATCGGAACATCATCAGTGTGGCCTTCTACCAGCACATTTACATCTTTTTCCTTATTCAGCGCTTCGGCCAATTTTAACAATGCTTCTTTTCCTTTTTCATCTACTTCCGTTTTTCCCGATTTAAAAAGTAATTGTTCCTCAAGCGAAACATATACTTTCCCGTTCTTTATCTCCACGGTGAGCCCTTTATCTTTAAAACCCAATAATGCGTTGCTGATATTTGCCTTTAATGCCCTCACAGCCGAATCCTTGGCATTGAGTACACTTTGCAATTCATTAATTTTTGCCTGCGAAAGTTTCAGATTATCCTCTTTGGCATCCAAATCTTTTTGCTTGGCTGTAAGTTTCGCATCTAAATCTTTTAAACTGGCCAGCATCTTTTTCTGTTCTACTTCACTCATTTTACTAAAATCGCGGAATTTTTCATCTAGCTCCTGCATTGATTTGGTGGTTTTGGATAAGAGCGTGGCTAATTCGGTTGAATCAACTTTTAGATTTTTAACCTGCGATTCCAGCGCTTTAGCCGTATTGGTTAATGAATCGTTGGATGACATAGCCTTCTCAAGCCTGTCTTTACATTCGGCATTACTTTTCTCGAGTTCTTTTTTGGTGAACTCAAGCGCATCATATTTTTTTCGCGAAACGCAACCGGTAAATACTACCAGAGCAGCCAACGCAATCATCAGCTTCTTCATAAAATCATTTAATTTATAAGGCGGCTCAGAGTTTAACCTCTTCGCCATTTTTATCAAAGAAATGATACTCCGACAAATAATAGGATGAAACGGGTTTAATTTTTATCCACTTACCATACTTGAGAAACCAATTAAAGCGCTTTGATTTGACGCCTTTGGTGAGGTAAGACTCTATGTATGGGTGTACTTGCAGCGTAATTGACTTAATGTTCAATTCTTCATACAGGTACTCCATATTCTTTTCAATCTCATCAACCAGAAGTATGCTGGCTGCACTTTGACCGGTGCCGTTGCACATGGCACAAACCTCGGTTGTAACCACATTTGTTTCGGGGCGCACACGCTGGCGGGTGATTTGCACCAAACCAAATTGACTCATGGGAAGAATTTTGTGTTTGGCCTTATCGTTTTTCATGGCCTCCTTCAGCCTTTCATAAACCTGCCTGCGGTTACCCGCATTTTTAAGGTCGATAAAGTCTATTACCACAATGCCGCCCATATCGCGCAAACGCAGTTGCCGGGCAATTTCATCAGCTGCCTCCAGATTTACATTCAGCGCGTTTTCCTCCTGATTTTTTTCAACCACCGTCTTGCCGCCACTGTTCACATCAATTACGTGCATGGCCTCGGTATGTTCAATAATGAGATAAGACCCTCCGCTAAACACTACTTCTTTTCCAAATGCAGTTTTAATTTGCTTCTCTACGCCAAAGTGCTCAAATATGGAAGTTTTTCCGTGGTGCAGTTTTACAATTTTTTCGAGATGTGGTGCAATGGTTTTAATATACAGTTTTACCTGCTGAAAAACATACGGATCATTTACGTGAATTCCGGAGAAATCGTCATTCAGCATATCCCTGAGCATGGAAATAAACCGGTCGCTTTCACCAAGAATTTTTTGAGGAGGCGATGCTTTTTTTAATTGCTTAAAAATACTCTCCCATTTCTCCACCAAATCGTAGTAATCCCGCTCCACATCTTCGAGGTTTGCGCCTTCGGCCACTGTTCTCACAATTACCCCGAACTGATTTCCGCGAATACCCTGAAACAATTGCTTCAGGCGCACCCGTTCTTCGTTACGTTTTATTTTTTTAGATACAGTAATTGAATTACTAAAGGGTACCAGCACCAAAAACCGGCCGGCTAATGAAATCTGCGAACTTAACCTGGGGCCTTTTGACTGGATAGGTTCTTTTACAATTTGAACAAGCAATTGCTTTTCCTTACCAAGAACGGTAGTTATTTTGCCTGTTTTATCAATATCCTTTTCAGGTTCAAATTTGCTCAAATCGGAGGTTTTAATACTACCTCCCTGAACCTGCCTTGAATATTTTATAAGGGATTTTATCTGCGGACCCAAATCAAGGTAATGCAAAAAAGCATCCCTCTCATGCCCCACATTGATAAATGCGGCATTTAATCCGGGCATTATTTTATTTACAACCCCAAGGTAAATATCGCCTACCGAAAAATTATTGGAATTTTTTTCCTGATGTAATTCAGTAAGCTTTTTATTTACGGTAAGGGCTATTACCACACCCGAAGAGTCGGAACTAACAAATAGTTCACTACTCACTCTGATTCATATAAAAGTTAATAAGTAAGAGGTAACCTCATTCAGAGATTACTTCTTCTTATGCCTGTTTTTCCTTAACCTTTTTTTGCGTTTGTGAGTGGCAATTTTGTGTCTTTTTCTTTTCTTTCCGCTTGGCATAGCTCTAATTATTTTGAATTTCTTTAATTAAATCGTCAATTCTGTTTTTGGCCTTTTGTTCTTTGGTAAGTGCTTTACATTTTTCAAGCATCATCACCGCTTTTTCTTTTCTTCCCAGCTGATTGTAAATATCGGCCAGATAGTAGTAGTACTCCGTATTATTAGGCTCCAGTCTGCGAAGCTTCTCAAAACGGTCAGCAGCTTTATCCATTTGCCCCGATTGGATGGCAAGCATGCCTAAAGTAAATGTAGCCTGAACATTATTTGAATCGATGGCTAACACCTCTCTGAGCATTTTTACTGCTGACATAATCTGAGAAGGGTTTTGAGCTAAACAAAGCGCTAATGAATTTTTTGCATCGAGGTTGCTTCCGTTGTAAGAAAGAACCTTTTCAAATGATTCAGTTGCCTTGCCTATACAAAAAAACACCTCGGCAGAGTCTGTTGCATTTCTTGCGGCCTGTATATACGCTTTTCCTGCACTAAGCCAGCTGGCTTCTGAAGGAGCTGCAATTGCAGCTTTGAAATAATAACTCCCTGAAACAGGCCATGCTTTCAGGGAGTCATATAAATTGGCCAATGCCATATAAGCAGAGGCACTACCCAAAGACGACTTTACGGCCGCTTCAAGTAAATCCACATGTTTCTTTATACCCTCAGGTAAGGAATTAATGACCTTTTGTTCCGTTGCCTTCTCATCAAAGGCAGCAACAGTTGTCTGCCCGGTTTCTATGGTCTTTACTGCACTTTTGTACCCTTTTACAAAAAGGATGGAGCAACAGGAAAGAATAATAATCCCTAAAAGCAGGGGGCCTTTTATTCCCTTCATCGGGTAATGCGAATAAACCCTTAAGCTTTAGTGGCTGATTTTTTTGCAGCCATTGTCTTAACTGTTTCGCTCTTTTTTACTTTGTCAACAAAGGTTTTAGCCGGTTTGAAGGCAGGAATCCAATGCTCATCAATTACCATTGCCGTATTTTTTGAAATATTACGGGCAATTTTTTTAGCTCTTTTCTTTACGATGAAACTTCCGAAACCTCTGAAATACACGTTTTTGCCTTCAACCATTGAATTGCGTACAACTTTAAAAAAAGTTTCAACACACTCTTGAGCGGCAAGTTTTTCAACTCCTGTTTTAGCAGAGATTTCTGCAATTACTTCAGCTTTTGTCATTGTTCTGTAGCTTTTAATTTTTTATGATTCAACTATTTAATAAAAACTTTTGGTATTAGTTTTTGGGACGGCAAATTTAGTTAAATTTCCATTTAAAAAAATTTTTTCTGCTTGAAACAAAATTATTTGGGAATAATTTTGTGCAATTCATGAGCTTCTCCTCCCAACTAATTAAATGGTATCGCAAAAGCAAGCGTGACTTGCCATGGCGCGAAACAACTGACCCTTACCAAATTTGGTTATCGGAAATCATACTGCAACAAACACGTGTTGAACAGGGACTTCCATACTTTTTAAGGTATATCAAAGCATACCCTACTTTAGCTGATTTTGCCCATGCCCCGGAAGACGAAATTCTTAAACACTGGCAGGGGCTGGGCTATTATAGCCGGGCAAGAAATATGTTAAGCACTGCTAAACAAGTAATTAAATTTCATAATGGAAAATTTCCGAAAAAATATGAGGAGCTTTTACACCTTAAAGGAATTGGGCCATACACAGCCGCAGCCATTGCTTCTTTTGCTTTTAACCAAGTTGTTCCGGTAGTTGACGGAAATGTGTTCCGAGTGTTGAGTCGGTTTTTAGGAATTTATGAACCCATTAACCGTTCGACAGCCAGGAAACTTTTTACCGAAGCCGCTTTTGAACTACTTGATAAAAAAAATCCGTCCGAATTTAATCAGGCGATAATGGAATTTGGAGCCACCTTATGTAAACCGGCTAAACCCGATTGTACCCGCTGCCCTGTTTCACCATCTTGTTTTGCCTTAACCAAAAATAAAATTGCCGAATTACCGGTTAAAACTCCAAAAACAAAACAGAGAATCAGGCATTTCAATTATATACACTTCACAAAAAACGGAAACACCTTGCTGAAAAAACGGGACGCTAAAGACATTTGGCAGGGGCTTTATGAATTTCCGCTGATAGAAACTCCGAAGGCAATTAACCCTGAGGAACTTTTTGAACATCTCGCCTTTATTGATTGGACAAAAAAAACTAAAATTAAAATAACAAATTGGCATTCAGCCAAAAAACACATCCTAAGCCACCAAATCATCTATGCCAGGTTTTGGCAAATTGAAGTAATGAAAGGGAGTTTGAAACCGGATAAATCAACTATCATGGTTTCTGAAGAGAGATTGGCAGAGTACCCTGTTCCTCGGATTTTGGATATATATTTGAAAAAAATTAATTTAGTTTAAGAATTAGTATTGAATCTCTATGTCAGTAAATAAAGTAATTTTATTGGGGAATTTGGGAAAAGACCCCGAGGTAAGAAATTTAGAAGGCGGAGCAAAAGTGGTAAAATTTCCGCTGGCTACTTCAGAAACCTATAAGGACAAAAGCGGGAACAAAGTAGAGCAAACCGAGTGGCATAATATTGTTGTGTGGAGAGGCCTGGCCGATATTGCTGAAAAATATTTACGCAAAGGGAGTTCTGTTTTTATTGAAGGCAAAATAAGATCCCGCTCGTGGGACGATAAAGACGGAAACAAAAGATACATTACAGAAATTGTTGCCGACAACTTAACACTTGTCGGGGGCAAGCGGGATGAAAATTCCGGTGGAAACCCATCTGCGGCCAACACAACAAGTGGTGATTTTAGTTCAGCAAATCCCGCATTAACAAGTGACAGTTCGGATGATCTGCCATTTTAATGTTTAACTTAATCAGGTAAATTTTGGAAAGTTCCCTTCCTAACCCATTCTTAACTCTACTTTACGTACCATTATCGGTTTTAAAACAAAATATTCCGGCATCCGACTGGTTGAGTGTACTCATAAGTATTCTTATTATTTTTATTTTCCTGGCCTGTGTGGCAGTGTTCTCTGCCTCTGAAAATGCATTCTTTTCCATAACCCCTACCACCGTTGATGAATTAAGGGAAGACGACAGCCGCTTTGCCAAAGCAACTGTTTTCTTAATGACTCATCCCAAAAAACTTTTGGCTACCATTCTTATAGGTACAAATTTCGTGAATGTGGGTATTGTAGTTTTATCTTCCTTCATCATGAATATACTTTTTGATTTTTCAATTAACCCCATAGCCGGATTTATTTTTCAGGTGGTTATTGTTACTTTTTTAATTGTGATGATTGGGGAAGTGCTCCCAAAGATATATGCCGTACAAAACAGCATGAAGATGGTAAAACTTATCGCTTCGCCCATGTATACATTGAGCAAAGTGTTAAGCCCGTTGGTATTTATCCTTGAAAAATCAACTTCGATTATTGATAAGCGTATCACCAAAAAAGGGCATATGCTCTCCATTGACGAACTTAATCATGCCATTGATATTACCAGCGAAGAAGACGCCCCGGAAGAAGAAAAAGAAATACTAAAGAGCATTGTAAATTTCGGGAATATAAGTGTAAAAGAAATAATGAAGCCCCGCATGGACGTGGTGGCATATGATAAAAAAACCGACTTATCTTCCCTTATAAAAGAAATAAACGAATGGGGTTACTCCCGCATTCCGATTTTTGAAGGGAATTTTGACCGTATAGTTGGGGTGTTATACATTAAAGATTTACTTCCTCATTTAGGCAAAGTGAATGATTTGGCCTGGCAAAAACTGATAAAGCCTCCCTATTTCGTTCCTGAGAGTAAAAAAATAGATGATCTGCTGAAAGAGTTTCAGAACAAGCGGGTGCATTTAGCAATTGTAGTTGACGAGTTTGGCGGTACCAGTGGCATTGTTACTATGGAAGATATTCTGGAAGAAATTTTTGGTGAAATAAAAGACGAATTTGACGAAGATGAACTGTTTTACTCTAAACTTGATGAAAGCACTTTTGTGTTTGAAGCCAAAATTTCGTTAAACGATATGTGCCGCCTGATGGAAATTGAGGATAATAGTTTTGATGATATAAGAGGAGATGCCGATACTTTGGGCGGGTTAATTCTGGAGATGACAGGTAAAATTCCGAACCTTAAACAAAAAATAGAATACAACCATTTTATGTTTACGATTGAATCGGTTGACAAACGAAAAATTAAACGGGTGAAAGTAGAACTAACTCCGTTGCTCGAGGGATAACCATGAAGCGAATTTTTATTGCATTCGTCAGTACCTTATTAATCGGAGCATTTGCTTCGTGCGGAGATGAGTATATTCCAAAACCCAGAGGCTATAACCGCATCGAATTTCCATCAAAATCATATATCACCTATGATTCCCTTTGTCCGTTCACATTTCAATATCCGGTGTATGCAAAAGTACTGCCCTATAAGGGAAGTGATGGCCCTCATCCCTGCTGGCTCAATCTGTATTTCCCCGAGCTAAAAGCTACACTTCACTTAAGTTACCTCGATATACAATCGCAGAAGCAATTAATCCAAATGATTGAGGACTCCAGACGTTTAGTTTTTAAACATACCGTAAAGGCCGAAGAGATAATAGAAAATTACCTTGAAAAGCCGGGTAAATACGGCATTGTTTACGAACTTACGGGATCAACAGCCAGTTCTTTACAATTTTATATAACCGATAGTACCCAACACTTTTTAAGAGGCTCACTTTATTTTAATGTAGCTACTAATCCCGATTCGGTAGCACCTGTTGTCAGGTTCATTAATAAAGATGTGGAGCGCTTTCTTGAAAGTTTGGCCTGGAAGTTGAAATGACCATGTTTCAGGAAAATAATTTCCTGTAGTTCCTGATTTTATTAACCTAAACCCACCCGTTATGAAGTACACCATTTTACTTTATTTCGCCACCTGCTATTTAACCCTCTCATCTGTTAATTTAAAGGCTCAAACTGCACCCGATATTAAAAACGGGTTACTGGTTTATTACCAGCTAAACGGAAACACAAAGGATTCTTCGGGGCTAAACAAACATGCGAAAACCACAGGTACCTCTTTTATACCGGATAAAATGGGGAACCTTACAAGAGCCGTAAACTTTAATAAAGGAGATAAAATCGAGATCCCGGCTCCTGCGGTTTCAATAAAGAGCTTTACTTTTAATATCTGGTACAAAACAACTGATACCGCTTTTGCCTTTTTGAGCGGGTATAACCCGACTACTAAAAATGAACTGTATATAGGCACTGCCGACAAAGGCTCGAAGCTTTCTATCGGGTACCATGATTCAACAGGTGAAAACCTCACTTCCTACACCGGTGTGCCAATTGACGGAGTATGGCATATGCTTACCGTACTTGCGACAGAAGATTTCACTAAAATATTTATTGACGCAAAACCTGCGGATGCAGAAGATATTGGAACCGAATCGGGGCTGAGTATTAAAAATTTATTCTCCGGAGCAAAACAACAATGTGCAGCTTCATGCTGGGATGAAAATAAATATTTTGAAGGTTCACTGGATGAACTGAGAATATACAACCGCGTATTAACTGAGACGGAAATTGCACTTCTGTTTGAAGACATAAAAGATATTACTGCCCCTAAAATTACCATCAGCGCACCGCTGGTAACAAGAGGTCTTAAAATAATAGAACGCGACCGCTCCCTTCAAACCGTTGTATCGGGTAAAATTACCGAAGAGGGAAGCCTGAAAAAAGTTTGGGTAAATAATATTCCGGTGCAGGTAAATGCGGATGGTCATTTTTCGTTGCCGGTAGAATTGCAGAAAAATGTTTTTGTAGTTACCGCTGAAGATGCGGAAGGAAACAAAACGATAGAGCAGTTTTCGGTAGATGAACAAAATTTTGCAAAAACCGATACCTCAAGAGCCGTTAAGCAAATAGGGAAATATTATGCCATCATCATTGGTGTGGAAGACTACAATGACCCCAATATTAACGACCTTGAAAACCCCGTAAAAGATTCAGAACGATTGATGAATTTACTGCGTACCAAATATACGTTTGAAGACAGCAATATTATTTTTCTTAAAAATCCGAAGAGGGAAGAAATTACGCGGCAATTTGATTTGCTCACAGATAAAATGACCGAAAATGATAACCTGTTAATTTTTTATGCCGGACATGGTTACTGGGACGAAAAACTAAAACAGGGATACTGGCTTCCGTCTGATGCGTCAAAAGGAAACCGTGGAAGTTGGTTTTCGAACTCTGACTTAAAAACATATATAGGAGGTATTAGCAGCAAACATACCCTGCTTATTGCCGATGCCTGTTTTGGTGGTAGCATTTTTAAAACCCGTGATGCATTTTCAAATAACACTTTTGCTATTAACGAACTTAACAAAATGCCAAGCCGGAAAGCTATGACCAGCGGTGCCATGAAAACTGTACCCGATAAAAGCGTATTTATTGAATACCTTGTAAAAAGACTTAATGACAATACTGAAAAATACCTGAGCACCGAACAACTTTTTGCCAGTTTTAAAACCGCGGTTATTAATAATAGTCCCAACGGACAAATTCCGCAATTTGGAGATATCAGAGAAACCGGAGATGAAGGCGGGGATTTTATTTTTGTGCTGAAATAATTTTCAAGTGTTCTGCTGCTGATTGCTACTGAGCTTCCATCGCTATATTAAATAAAAGTCCTGAAAGTTTGAGCACCTTCAGGACTTTTTACCTTTTCCCCATTTCATTTTTCATACATTTTAGTGCACTTTTGCATTTGTGAGTGATTTTCTTCAAACGCCCGTTGAATTTTTAAAAGGAGTTGGTCAGGCCCGTGCTGATTTACTCAAGAAGGAATTAGACATTTTCACCTTTGAAGACCTCCTTTATTTCTACCCATACCGTCATATAGACCGAACCCGTTTTTACAAAATTTCGGAACTGCAGGATGAATTACCGTATATACAGTTACGGGGAAAATTTACCGATTTCAGAAGCGAAAAATTAAATCGCGGACAACGATTGACAGGTAGCTTCACCGATGGAACAGGTGATTTGGAGATTGTCTGGTTTCAGGGAGTAAAATGGGTAAAAGAATTAATTAAACCACAAACCGAGTATATTCTGTTTGGTAAGCCTTCTATTTTTAACGGCAAGTTTAATATGGTACACCCGTCAGTTGATTTGTACAACGATGAAAACATAAAAATGCTTTCAGCCATGATGCCCATGTACAACACAACTGAAAAAATGAAACAACGCAATTTTGAAAGCAAGGCCATACTAAAACTTTTGCATAACCTTTTAAAAGACGAGCGGCTGGTAATTCCCGAAAACTTGCCTGATAATCTCATCAGCAAAGAAAACATGGTAGCAAGAGGGAGAGCCATACATGCCATACATTTTCCGGGGAGTGCAGATGAGTTGATACAAACTACCGAACGATTAAAATTTGAAGAATTGTTTTTTCTCCAAATCAGAATTCTGCGATACAAAGTTCAGCGTGGAAAACTTCATAACGGAATAAGTTTCGGACTTATTGGAGAATTATTCAACACCTTTTATGAAAAACATTTACCATTTAACCTGACTGAAGCGCAAAAAAGAGTAATACGCGAAATAAGAGGAGATATGAAAAGCGGCATTCAAATGAACCGCTTGTTGCAGGGGGATGTGGGCAGTGGTAAAACCATAGTTGCCCTGCTGTGCATGTTAATTGCCATTGACAATAACTATCAGGCTACATTAATGGCTCCAACTGAAATTTTGGCTCAGCAACACTTCCATAATCTGAAAGAACTATTGAGCGGATTGCCCGTTTCCATTCAACTGCTCACCGGAAATACGTCAGCCAAGGAGCGAAAAAAAATGTTGCTGGATCTTGAATCGGGCTCTTTAAATATTCTTATCGGAACGCATGCCCTTATTGAAAATGCCGTTCAATATAAAAACCTTGGCCTTGTTATCATTGATGAGCAACACCGGTTTGGGGTAGAACAGCGATCGAGGTTATGGCAAAAAAATGAAAAACCTCCGCATGTATTGGTTATGACAGCTACTCCGATTCCGCGTACTTTGGCTATGACCGTTTACGGAGATTTGGATGTATCGGTAATTGATGAACTCCCTGAAGGAAGAAAACCAATAAAAACCGTACACCGGTTTGAAAGCGGAAGGCTGGCCGTGTTTGAATTTATGAAGCAGGAACTAAGCAAAGGAAGGCAGATATATATTGTGTATCCACTGATAGCCGAAAGCGAAAAAATGGATTACATGAATTTGCAGGACGGATTTGAAAGTATATCGCGGGCATTTCCGTTGCCGCAATATAAAGTGAGCATTGTACATGGAAAAATGAAACCGGCCGATAAAGATTTTGAGATGGCTCGTTTTGTAAGGGGAGAAACCAATATAATGGTTGCCACTACTGTGATTGAAGTTGGGGTAAATGTTCCAAATGCCTCGGTGATGATTATTGAAAGTGCCGAGCGTTTCGGATTATCTCAATTGCACCAGTTGCGCGGGCGAGTGGGCCGGGGAGCCGAACAAAGTTACTGCATATTGATGACCGGAAATAAATTAGGCAACGAGGCTAAAACCCGGATTAAAACAATGGAGCAAAGCAATGATGGATTTTATATTTCGGAAGTTGATTTAAAGTTGCGCGGCCCGGGCGATTTAGAAGGTACACAACAAAGCGGATTGCTCGATTTAAAACTGGCCGATTTAAAAACGGATGACCTGATTTTACAAAGAGCCCGGAAAAGCGCATCCATATTACTGAGTGAAGATGCCGGTTTTGCACAACCCGAAAATCTCCCGGTAAAATTATGGCTGAACAAACAGCAGCGTCACGCTAAAGTGTGGTCGAGAATTTCGTAAAAAATTAATTGCAGTACTTTTTCAAAAACTCATTGGCTTTTTTTTCGCCCAGAGCTAAAGCTGCTTTCCAATCGGCACAGGAGTCTTTTTTCTCTCCAGCCTCTCTCCTGGCCCAGGCTCTCATCATCAAAATTTCGGCAGAGGTTGGCTTAATTTTTACAGCCATATCCATATCAACCAACGCTTCTTTAAATTTTTTCTGCTGTTGTTTTACCTTACCGCGTCCGGCATAAGCCTCGGCCATATTCGGGTCTTCTTTAATAGCGAGCGTATAATTTTTAATTGCCTCGTTATAATTTCCGGCTTTAAAATTTACTTCGCCCATTTTACAATATGACAATGCTAGTTTATACTCATATTGAATTGCTTTTGCATAATCGGCTGCTGCTTCAATAAACTCATCTAAGTTTTTTCTGGCCTCGGCCCGTTGAAAATACGTTTCGCCCGAGGATGGCTCCATCTCAATGGCTTTATTAAAATCTAAAATGGCCCACTCGTATTCATTTACTCTCAATTTTCGCACTCCGCGTCCGTAGTAAGCAAAGGAAGTAAGAAGCGCTTTATCATTATCACCAAGCCTTAATATAATTGCATCGAGCCATATGTTTTTTTCTTTCCCCGGTTCGGGATTCACATTATCCGGAGTGTTTAAAGCAGGGTCGGACTTGGAGTAAACAGCAAAACTCTCTTTCATAAACGGAATCATATCAATGCTGTCGTGCTGCGTTCTGAATCGTTTAATTTCAGCTTCCACCTTTGCCCTGAATTGCGGATACAGATTAATGTAAAACCACATGGCTTTTGAATACTCTTTCCGGGCAATAAACTCGTCCGCTTTTTCAAACGTATAAGTAGTGGGGTAGGCATCCTTTTTATCTCCGTCATCCTGCCCGCTGGCCCGGAAAACAAAAAGAGTTGATAAAAGAAGGTAAATTAGTTTATTCATTCAATGAAGGTAATATGGAATACGAGTATAGTTGCTTTTTAAAAGAATGCCAAAACATATTTTAAACCGGGAGTTAATTACTCTGGTAAACCAACTCTCCGTTGAGATAGGTTGCCAGAACTTTTGCCTTTACCACATCGGATATTAACACCTTGGCAATATCCATATCCATAATTACAAAATCGGCTGCCATACCGTTTTGAAGGCAACCTTTTTCTTTTTCTTCAAACTGAGCATAAGCCGCCCAATACGTAATTCCCTTCAGTGCTTCCCAAATAGTAAGTGCATTATGTATCTGAAAGGACCCCATTGGGTGTTCCTGAATGGTGGTACGCATTACAGCCGAATAAAGCGTAGCCATGGGGTTTGCTCCTTCTACCGGAAAATCGGTTCCCAGAGCCAGCCTGCCCGAATAGGGAAGAAATGATTTATATGCATAAGCCCTCTCTAACCTGGCTTGACCCAATCGGGAAGGCACCCAGTCTTTATCGGAACTTACATGAGTGGGTTGCACCGATGGAATAACCGAATATAGATTTATTTTAATCCAATCGGCCTGATGTACCACCTGAGCATGCTCAATACGCCAGCGAAAATCATTTTTCTGTTTTAAAACCTCTCCGTAAATATCGAGCATTACCCTGCTTGCCGAATCTCCGATGCAATGCGTGTTTAATTGATATCCCGCTGCAAAAACCCGTTTGGCCATTGCCCGCAAATAACTTGTATCCTTATTCATGAGACCATAAGAACCGGGCTTATCCGAATAGGGTTCAAGCAAACATGCTCCGCGGCTTCCCAATGCTCCGTCAGCATACAGTTTTACAGACTGGATATGAATATTACCATTACGATATGGTCCTTTCGACATTATTTTTTTGAAATTTTCTTCGGTAGGATTAAGCATTGCATATGATTTGATTTTAAGCAATCCTGCCTTGTGCAACGACTCCATTTTCTTAATCACAAAATAGTCAACACCGGCATCCTGAACCGAAGTAATGCCATACATAAAACAAATACGCTGTGCTTCCAAAAGGGCATCCTGCATTTCGGCATCGGCAGGCTTTGGAATTATCCGCTCCACTAAATCCATGGCATTATCCAGTAATAAACCGGTAGGATTTCCGCTGGCATCCCGTACAATCTCCCCTCCTGCTGCCTTGGTTTTCGAACCAATCTTAGCCAGTTTCAATGCTTTTGAATTTACAAGAGCTGCATGCCCATCCACACGTTTTAAAATAACCGGAGTTTTAGGAAACAGGGAATCCAATTTTTCTTTAGTAGGAAATTCCTTTACAACCCAAATATTCTGGTCCCATCCTCTGCCCTGAATCCAATTAATTTTTTTCTTTTTAGCCAATGCATCCTGCTCATATTTTTTCAAGAGAGTAAGTACCTCATCATGCGACTTTGCCCCGCGTAAATCGGCCTGCATCATCATCATCCCCAAACCCATAAAGTGGCAGTGTGCATCGTTAAATCCCGGAAAAATAAATTTCCCCTGCAGGTCTATTATTTTTTTGCTGGTATACTTGCTGAAAACATCATCTTTCAGCATAGAAACAGCCACCACCTTACCCTGATGAACGGCCATATAATACCCGTTGCTCAGCCGGGCATCCATGGTATAGATAAATCCGTTCACAAAAATCATGTCCACTTCCTGCTGTGCCTTTGCACCCGACCAAAACAAAAGTGAGAAAAGTAAAATGAGTGTTTTTTTCATTGAAATATTTTTCTTTATGACGTTTGTCCCGTTTAAAATGTTGCAAAATCAGGTTTGTAAAATACCCGGATTGTAGGCGCGTGTTAACGGTGCATGATTTGCTGCTTCAATACCTGTTGAAATCAACTGCCGCGTTTTTACGGGATCAATAATCGCATCTACCCACAACCTGGCTGCCGCATAATACGGGGTAGTTTGTTTCAGGTATCTGTCGGTAATGGTTTTCAATAATTCCTTTTCTTTTTCCTCAGTAATCTCCACTCCCTTTGCTTTAAGGTTGGCCTCCTGTATTTGTAACAGGGTTTTGGCGGCCTGAGCCCCTCCCATTACCGCAATTTGTGCAGTAGGCCAAGCTACAATTAGTCGGGGGTCATAAGCTTTACCACACATAGCATAGTTACCTGCTCCGTAGGAATTACCTGTGACAATGGTAAATTTGGGGACTACCGAATTAGCTACCGCATTTACCATTTTCGCCCCGTCTTTTATAATGCCTCCGTGCTCGCTGCGCGAACCTACCATAAAACCGGTAACGTCCTGTAAAAACACCAATGGAATTTTTTTCTGGTTGCAATTGGCAATAAAACGGGCTGCTTTATCGGCAGAGTCGGAATAGATTACTCCTCCAATTTGCATCTCCCCCTTTTTTGATTTAACAATTTTTCGGTTGTTGGCCACAATACCTACCGCCCAACCGTCAATGCGGGCATACCCGCACAGAATGCTTTTACCATATAACTCTTTGTACTGATCAAATACCGAATCATCCACCAAACGCTCTATCAACTCCATGGTATCATATGGTTTTGATGTATCGGACGGAATGATATCATAAATCTCGTTGATATTTTTCAGCGGAGGTTTAGGAACAGATCTGTCAAAACCTGCTTTTTCTTTGTGCCCTATCTTATCCATGATTGCACGTATGCGATCAAGGCAGGCCTCGTCATTCGGGAATTTGTAATCAGTTACACCCGATATTTCGCAATGAGTAGTTGCTCCTCCCAAAGTTTCGTTGTCGATATCTTCGCCAATAGCAGCTTTTACAAGATACGAACCTGCAAGAAATATTGAACCGGTTTTATCTACAATCATGGCCTCGTCACTCATAATGGGCAGGTAAGCACCTCCGGCCACACAACTTCCCATAATGGCGGCAATTTGAATAATACCCATAGAACTCATCACCGCATTGTTTCTGAAAATGCGTCCGAAATGTTCTTTATCGGGAAATATTTCATCCTGCATGGGCAGGTACACTCCCGCACT
>Ga0268298_10001825_pt1 | contig 24141 bp, 23 predicted proteins | sample WWTPWeurt_MetaG_FD_194462 | JGI IMG/M metagenome (GOLD analysis project Ga0268298, IMG submission 194462) | Activated sludge microbial communities from WWTP in Nijmegen, Gelderland, Netherland - WWTP Weurt | ecosystem: Engineered > WWTP > Aerobic digester > Activated sludge | place...
CCTCACCAACTCGAGCCACGTGGGAACGCAAGGTGACTTGCTCACCACCGAGTGCCTGACCTCCACCGCCGCCTCGCTGCGGGTCGACTTCGTATGGGTGGTCGACAACTCGGCCTCCATGCAGGAAGAGCAGGCCGCCTTGGCCATCGCCGCCGACACCTTCTTCGCCGCGCTCCAGCGCACGCGCATCGACTTCCGCCTGGGCGTGGTCACCACCGACGGCGACGCGCTGCAAGGCGGAGGCTTCACGAACGACCTCGAGACCTTCCGCGATCGCGTGCGCGTCGGCATCAATGGCAACGGCATCGAGGAGGGCATCGAGTTCGGGATGCGGGCCATCGAGCGCGCCGCGACCGCGACCGACACCACCGCCAAGCTGCGGCCCAGCGCGATCCCGGTGCTCATCTTCTACAGCGACGAAGAGTCCTCGAACCTGCGGCCGATCCAGGGCTACATCGATGCCCTCCGCCGGCGAAACGTGCTGGCCTTCGCGATCGTCGGCCCGCGTCCACGAGGATGTCTGGCGGTGGGACGCGGGGTCGCGCGCGTAGGTGAGGCCTACATCCAGGTCGCCGATGCGCTCGGCGGGCTCTCGGCGTCGATCTGCGCGGAGGACCTGACCCGGCCCATTGAGGAAATCTTGGTCGCAGCTGCCGGTGCAGCCTCACTCACTCAGCTGGCGAACCAGCCGATCTCGGGCTCCCTCGAGGTGCAGCTACCCGAGCGCCTCATTCCCCGAGCGCGGACCAGCGGCTTTGACTACGAGCCGGCCGCCAACTCGATCCTCTTCTTCGGAGACGCCGCGCTCCAGGAGGGGACGCGCTTCCGGGTAAGCTACCAGCGCTTCGTGCCATTCGTTCCCTGATCGTCACCGCGCTGCTTTCAACCGTCCATCGACCTGGCTACCATCAGGAGGTCGATGCAGATCGCAGTGCTCAGCGACTTCCACCTCGGCGCCAAGGACCGGCTCGATCGCTTCGGGCGAAACCGGGAGGCGGAGTCGCGGGTGCTCCAGCTCTTCAGCGAGCTCGAGCAGAGCGTGGATCGCGTCGTCCTCCTCGGCGACGTCTTCGAGACGCTCCGCGGGCGCTGGCTCGGCCAAGCTCACGCCAAGGCCGAGCTCCAGCGCGCGTTCGAGGCCTACCCAGAGATCGCCAAGAAGGCCTTCGATGACCCCCGCTACCAGCTCGTGCTGGGCAACCACGACGCGGTGATGAGCGGATCAAACGGCGTCCCCGAGCTGTTTCGGGTGGAGGCCGATCGGATGAAGCTGCTCTTCTTCCACGGCCACCAGCTCGACCCGCTCGCCCGCGGGGATGCGCCGCTGTCGAGGCTGTCGATCTGGCTCGGAGGATGGCTCGAGCGCATCGGCCTCGGGATCACGCAGATCGCCGACCAGGTCGAGGGCAAGCTCGCGCGAGACGGACACGACATCGACCCCGGACGCTTCGAGAAGGGGGCAGTCGCCATGGGCGTTGCCGATGGGGCGGACATCGTGGTCACCGGCCACACGCACCGGGCCGCCCGCGCGGAGATCGGCTCGACCCTGTACATGAACAGCGGCACCTGCGTGGGCGGGCGCCGAGAGATGCTGATCCTCGATACGACGAGCAAGCGCTTCGAGGTCATCGAGACCCTCGCGGTATGAATGGCGAGGTGCGATAAGCGCCTCTATGTAAGCCAAACCCGTGGACTTTCGGCAATTTCCGAGCAACCCGCGGCCACACTCGCCGAGAATCTACCCGTCTACCGAACCACAAATGTACGAGGCAAATCGGTGCTCAGGACGAGCTCCGCGCCTCCTAAGGAGTAAGCAATGATGAACATCCCAGGTCTTCCCGGTGCAGGTGCTGGCGGCGGCGGTCTTCCCGGTCTTCCCGGTCTCCCCGGCCTCGGCGGCAAAGACGGCGCGGGCGGCGGGCTCGAGGATCTCCTCAACCCAGCCAAGATGATCGAGAAGATGCACAAGGACATCATGGGCCTTCTGCAGCAGCTCCTCGGGGGCGGCCAGCAGGCTCAAGGTGGTCAGCAGGCCGGCGGCGCGGGCGGCGCGCAGGGAGCTGGCGGCGCTCAGGGTGCCAGCGGCGGCGAGCCCAGCGCGACGGATCCCGAGAAGCTGGCCGAGCTGATGAAGAAGCTGCGCGACCTCGAGCAGCAGCAGCCGGGCGCGATCGAAGCTCTCTGCAAGCAGAACCCCCAGCTGGCCGGGATGCTCAAGGCCCTGACCGGCGGCGGAGCCTCGGGCGGCATGGTCGCCAGCGCCAGCATGGGTGGCGGACGCCGCTAAGCCTTCCACCAGACCGACTCCCCAAAGGGCGCCCTAAACCGGCGCCCTTTGGCGTTTAAGGGCCCCTGCCCCTCCGTCCGCAAGCCCGGCGCTGCAGCGAACGCATGGCAAGGACTGCAGTTTGGCCCTGGCGGGAAGAAAAACGACCGCTCAGCGAGCAGGCCGGGCAACGGCACGGCTGTTGCGATGGTCCAAGGCATCATGAGCAAGACGATGATTCCCCGACTCACCCGCAGCATCGCCGAGGACATCGCCTTTGTGGCCGCGATCGTCCTGAGCACCGCGGGCGGTTACCTCAGCCTCCTGCTCGCGTGACAGCTCCGGGGCCCCGTGGCACAAGCCGCGCGTGGGCCTGGGCTTTCGGATCAAGAAGAAGCTGGGCAAGAAGCTCTTCGGCTACAACCAAGCGCGGCGTTATCAGCACCTGACCCGGCTGGTCCGAGCCGGTGGCGCGCGGAGGCTGCTCGAGATCGGCGTCTTCAATGGGCGCCACGCGCTGGAGTTGATCGAGGCGGCCAAGGAACAGCACCCCGCAGACCTGGTGGAGTACTACGGCTTCGATCTCTTCGAGGCCCTGGACGAGGCCTGGCGCAGCGCGGAGCACTCGAAGATGCCGCTCCCCCAGGATCAGATCCAGGCGATGCTGAACAAGTCCGGCGCGAAGATCGCGCTCTACGCCGGGGACACGACCAAGACCTTGCCGGCGATCGCGCCCCAGTTACCGGTGATGGACTTCATCCTGATCGACGGCGGCCATGCGCCCGCGACCATCGCGTCCGACTGGAACAGCGTCGCGCCCCTGATCGGGCCGAGCACCGTCGTGCTCTTCGACGACTATTGGAACGACGAGACCGCCGGCTGCAAGACACTGATCGACGGCCTCGATCGCCAGCGCTACCAGGTCGAGCATCTGCTCCCGGTGGATCGCTTCCTTCGGGAGTGGGGGACGCAGGAGATCTCGATGGTGAAGGTCGTCTTGGCGCCGGCTCACTCGTAGCGCAGCGCTTCGCTGGCCTTGCTCAGATCCAGCCGCAGCACCGCCGCTTTGTTGGGCCGTACGGTGAGGTTCTTGACGACGTCCGGGCGCGTACCGTCCGCGGCCACGGCGCGGATCGTGATGCAGCCGGCGAGCGCCGGGACCCGGGTGAGCGGCGTCGAGCCGAGCTTCTCCCCGTTTACGAAGATCACCGACCAAGGGACCGTATCGATGGTCACCGTCCCCCACTCGCGCTTGGGGTTGGCGACGCAGCCGACGCTGGGCGCCGCGTTCGTCTCGACCTGAGAGCTGCCCGAAAGCTCGACCTCTAGGGCCTCATGGCGGATGCGATCGAGCTCAGCCTGGTCCTTCTCCGCCTCGGCGACGACCAAACGCTTCACCAAGGCGGCGTGCCGTCCTTCGTCGACCTGACGGATGCGGTCGAGGACCCACAGCACCTGCTCGGCGCTGGCCGGCTTCTTTCGGAGGACCTCCCACGCGTGCACCCGCTGCTGGTTCAGGAAGGCCGGTTTGGCGTTGCTTCCGACCTCGGCCATGGTGACCAAGCCGCGCATGCCCTCGGCCCAGTCGAGCTTGCGCGCCTCGAGCATGAGATCGACGACCTCGCGGCGAGTGGCGTCGCCGGGGTGTCGCTGGGGCTGGGGCGCTTTGGGGATGGTCAGCTTCTCGCGGAGCGCGGTCTCCTCACCGATGTCCATGACGCAGCGAGCGATCACCTCATCAAAGCGCGCGACCGCGTGAGAGAGCGAGGGGCAACTCGGGCAAGCCTCGAAGAAGCGACGATAGGTCGCCAGCGTCTTCTCGCAGCCCTTGGGCTTCTTCTCTTCGAGATCCGCGATCGCGAGCAGGATGCTCGGCTCAGGCTGGGCCGCGTAGGCTGCCTCCAGGCTCGTCAGCGCGAGATCGAGATCTCCTGCCGTCCCCGGAACCCCTACGAACACCCCGACGATCAGTGACCAGTGCATTCGGCGATAGTAGTCGCTCTCGTGCGCTGCTGGAACCGCCGAGCCCTCGGACCAATGACCGGTAGGCTGTGCTGCGAGGTCATACCGTCGAGCGCCAGAGCGAAACTCATCGTCGCGGGCCAAAGCAAGTGTCGCTTGACGGCTGGGAGGCCCGCCGCCACGGTAGCCATCGATGAGCGATGAGGTCCTCGCGTCCGCCAAAGGTGGTGATCAGGGCGCCTTCGCCCGCTTGGTGAGCCCCTACCGCCGCGAGCTCCGAGCGCATTGCTACCGGATGTCGGGGTCCCTGCATGACGCCGACGACCTCCTCCAGGAGAGCTTGCTGCGGGCCTGGAAGGGCCTCGGTACCTTCGAAGGGCGGGCGAGCGTTCGGACCTGGCTCTATCGCGTCACCACCAACGCTTGTCTGGACGCCCTCGACCAGCGCGCGTCGCGCCGGCTGCCTACCGATCTTGGGCCCCCGAGTGGGCCGAGTGATCCGGTCGGACCCCCGGCCTTCGAACGTCCCTGGCTCGAGCCCTGTCCGAGCGAGCTGTATAGCGAGACCGCGGGCCCCGATGCTCGGTACGACGCGCGCGAGTCCGTCGCCTTGGCGTTCTTGGTGGCCCTTCAGCTGCTACCAGCCAAGCAACGCGCGGTCCTGATCTTGCGGGATGTGCTGGGTTGGCAGGCCAGCGAGTGCGGAGAGCTCCTCGGGATGAGCGTGGCGGCGGTGAACAGCGCGCTGCAGCGGGCCCGCGAGACGCTGGCGACCAAGGCCGCGCCGGAGACCAAACCGAGCCCCTCGTTGACCGAAGTGCTCGGTCGCTACGTGCGCGCGTGGGAGCAGGCCGATGTGTCGAGCTTGGTCGCGCTCCTCTCTGATGACGCGACGCTGTCGATGCCGCCCATGTCCGAGTGGTTCCGAGGCGCGGCCGCCATCGGCGCGTCGATCGGCGCCATGGTGCTGACCGCGGAGGCGCGGGGAAAGTTTCGCTTGGTCGAGACCAGCGCCAACGGGCTCCCCGCGTTCATGGCTTATCAGCGGGACGCAGAGAGCGGCGTGTTTCGGCCCCTGGCGCTACATGTTTTGGAGCTGGCCGGAGATCGCATCTCTTCGATCACGGCCTTCATCGACCCACGATTGGCCGAGAAGTTCGGACTGCCCGCCTCGCTGTAGGGGGCCTCTTCAGCCTCTTCAGCGGATCCGGAGCTGGTCGATCTCGACGTCGGCGCGGCTCCAGGCGGCGCGCATCGCAATGGCCGCCGCCGACCGCTCGGCCGGACCTTGAACCGCCAGGACCGCCGGCGCGAGCACAGCCGCCTCCATTCGAGTCCGAGCGTGAGGGAGCGCGGCGAGCACCGCGGACCTCGCGTCGCTCAGCTGGACCGGGGCCAGCGCGATCGCCAGCGCTGCGGTCGCCACCGGAGAGCACAGCCCCGCCTCGCTCAGCCGTCGCTCGGTAGCCCAGGCCTGGCTGAGCTGCTCGTGCTGAAGGAGCGCCATGACCACCGAATCGCCCAAACCATCGTGGACGGGATCCCAGCGCTCGAGGACCAACGCCAAGAGCGCCCGACCGCGCGCCCCTCCCTCCGTCTTGGCCAACGCGATGGCCGCATCCAGGATCTTGTGGACCACGCGGCGCGCTCGGCGCTTCTCGAGCCAGCTCGACCCGGTCTCCTCCCACGTCTGCACGGCCTGATCGAGCTCCCCCGGGGCTGGCGCCGCTGGCAGCGGCAACGGCGGGACCGAAGACCGCGCGCCGTCGACCAACCAGCGACTCACCGAGGCCCCGGTTTCGAGCAGGCTGCCCGCGCGCTCATCCACCCAGGCGCGAAGGCCCAGGGCCGCGGCACTGCGATCTCCAGCTATCGCCTCGGCCCACAGCCCTTCGAGGACTATCCCATCGAGCTCCGCCTGAGTGATCAGGCCGTCCTCAAAGAGCGCCTGAGGATCTTCCCCGCTTCGCGCGCGGGCGAGCCACTCCGCGGAGCCGGTGAGCCGCGCCAGCTGGGCCCAGAGGCGACCCTGCTCGAAGACATAGGCCGATTCAATGGCGGTCACGGCTTCGCCCAGTCGACCGCTGGAGACGAGGTCGGTGACCACCCGGCTCCGGAGGCCAGGCAGGAGCTGGGCGGCAGGCAGCAGCCGCTCCGAGGCGCGATGCACGCGGGCAGCGGCCAGCACTGCGCTGATGACTGAGGGCGGCGTCAAGCTGGAGCCCGACTCGGCCAGCCAAGTGAGCGAACGGTCGCCGGCCGAGGAGTCACCGAGCAGCACCCAGATCGCCGCGCCCAAGGCCGCCCGGGCGGAGTCCTCTTCGTGGCGCTCGCTCCGCTGCTGCTGCGCGCTTTGCCATCGCTCCTGCACAAACGCGCGACGTTCCGGCTCGGAGATCGGCCGATAGTCGCCTTGGATCACCGCCAACCAAGCGTGGGCCATCTCCCGGGGTAGGCCGCGGTCGAGGCGCCCGACGCGTGCTTCGATCGCGCGCCTTGTCCGGGGATCGTCGAGCCCACCTCGGAGCATCAGCTCCAGCAGTTGAAAGGCGCTGGGCGAAGTGGTCGCGCCCGCCTCCGGTCGGTCCTTGCGCGGGATTTGTCGTAGCGCCAGCGCGTAGTGTTCGGGCCGGTGACGCGCCAGCGCGAGCAGCGCGGATTGGTCACCGCTGGCGCGAGCCCAGGCGCCGGCGGCGTCGACCGCTCCGAGCGAGTGCAATAGCTCCGCGAAGAACGGGGGCGCGCTTTGGGCCAGGCTCGCCGCGCTCACTCCTGGAAAATGGGCACACCAGCGCTCGAGCACCTCCGCCGCGCTGGGCGCGGGAACGACCGAGATCGGCGCGGGCCCCTGGGGTCGCCGCTTCCACTCGAGCTTCACGCCAATGCGCCGGCTGGCTTTCCCGTCCCAGACCATCTCGAGCCCCTGCTCCGAGAGCGCGGAGGAGATGGTTCGCCCGACCCGCTCGGCGTCATCGTCCTCATCGGAGTCGACCGCGCCAAAGGACAGATGCAGGAGGCCAGGGCCTTCGGCGCTCGACACTCCCTCTGCGTCCTGACGGTGATAGAACGCAAAGCCCTCGAGTTGCTGACCGCGCGCCTCGGCCTCGGCGATGGGATCCCAGATCTCCGCGTACCCACAGTTGTTGCAGCAGGTGAAGTTCTGACGGGTCAGGATGCCGGCTCGATCGAGGGCGGCGAAGGCGTTGTCGAGCCGATCACAGTCGGTCTGTCCCGCGCCGGCCAGGCGCTCGCGGCGACGGGCGACGGCGGCGCCGAGCGCTCGCTCGATGGTGATCCGTTCGGCCTCAGGGAAGATGTCCTCGGCGAGCTCCAGGATGTCGCGCTCCGCGTCAAAGCCGATGCGCACTCGCTGCTCGATCCACTGCTCCAGCTCAGCCGCCTCCGGTGCGTGGCTCATCACCGTTAGATACGCAGATAGTGTCGTTTTCTCCCTGGTGCTGCTGCTCTACGAACAGCAGGCCTAGCTTCAGCTGAAGCCTCGAGTCCGCTCCGGCCGGCGGCGTCACCAGCGGGCTTCCTTGGCACGGGGGCTGCTCATCAAACCATCAATGGATCCAATAGGTTTCGTGCGCCGCCTCACAGGGGCGGACCCCACCAACTCACCACGCGGGCCGAGCCCGGAGCTTCAGGCTTTTGCCCAGGAGAAGCTCCAGCTCTCGGACGCGATCAAGCCCGGCGTCGACGCTGGCCTCAAGTCCGGCGCGATCAAGTCTGAGGTCAGCGTGTACACAACCGGCACGCAGACCGGCACGCGCGTCGCCCTGGAGGTCGGCGGAAAGAAGTTTCCAACGATCGACGTGGGCGTCGTCCCCGGCACCATCAAGCAGATCACCGAGGCAGGGAAGTCCGAGGCCACCGCGCGCGCGCTGGCGATGCTCGATAAGGGGCCGAAGACCGCGCCCGAGATCGCCCGCTTCACCGAGGTCCCGCGGGCCAGGCTCGCCGTAGCCGGGGTTCGGCCCACGGTGGGCGGGGGACTGCGCGCGCTCAGCCCGATCACGATGGTCACCGGAGCGGTCGCCGACTATGTCGAGGCCGGTCGCTTCGCCAAAGACCCGGCGATCGTGAAGGAGTACGTGCAGGCCCTCAAAGACGGCCGCGGCGTTCCCATGATGGCCAAGATGAACCCCGAGCTCGACGCGGCGATCCGGGCTGAGCTGCAGCGCCAGAACATGCTCGGCAGCTAACGCAGGGTTTTTGAGTTGCGAGCCTGGACCTCGCACCAAGTCCCAGGCGGTGCAGGCGATCTCGCAGAAGAGCGCGGACTCAGAGCGCGCGCGACCGGCACAACTCCTGCGATTCGGGGCTCATGCTTCGACCTTCCCTCCTTATCCTGTGCTTGGGTTGCGTCGGGAGCGCCTGCGTCCCCTCCCCTCCGGCTGGCCCCGTGGACGCGGCGGAGTTGTCAGCGGACAGCAGCGGCGCGGTCGACGCCGGCCGGCCGGCCTCCGACGCAGCGGAGGTAGATGTCGGGAGCAGCAGCGACGCTGCCGCGCCGGACGCTGATCCCGTCGACGCCAGCGCCGGACCCGACCGCACGATGAGCCCACCGGACAGTGGCCCGGAGATCGACGCGGGACCGCAAGCCGACGCCGGCGCCGCGACGGGGCTCAGCGGCCTGACCGTGCGCCTCGAGGAAGCGACCCCCGAGCAGCTCGGGCTCTACGCTCCGACCGCGCGGGCCTTCAGCCCCGCGACGACGATCGCCGTGCGCTATCGTCCCTCGGGCAACGGGACGTGGCGAGAGGCCCACCCGCTGCTCCGCATCCATCCGGAGTGGAACGATCCTGGAGCGCCGGAGGCTCCGGTCGACGCCTTCGCGGGTACGATTTTCGACCTCGAGCCGGGTCGCGCCTACGAGCTCGAGCTGGTCTTGAGGGAGCCGGGCCAGGCCGATCAGCGCGGGGTCTATAGCGGTCAAACGCGAGCGCTGCCACCCACGGCAGGCGCGCCGACGCTGCGGGCGGCTCCCGGTGACGACCTCCAATCCAAGCTCAACCTCCTCGGCCCGGGCGCCGTGCTCGAGCTGGCCGCCGGCACCTATGAGGTCGACCATCTGGTGATCGATCGCGCCGGAGACGCGCAGCGCCCCATCACAGTCCGCGGGGCCGATCGGGCCCTGGTGGTGATCCATGACAGCGGCGGCGCGGTGATCCAGCTGCAGCACGCCTCCTATCTCGTGCTGGAGAACTTGACGCTCTCCGGCTCGGGGACGGACTCGGGGACGAACGCCGACTCGGTGGCGGTCTCCTTCTGGGACGGCGCCTTTCAAGAGGAGGTGACCTTCCGAAGCCTCGACGTGGTGGGGGTCGATATGGGAATCGTGGCCTACGGCGCGACGCGGGGGATCTTGGTCTATGACTCCGATCTCCGCGGGAACAACCAGTGGAACGCGACCTTCGTGGAGTCCAACCGCACCTGGAACGACGATGGCGTTCGCCTACCGGGCCGAGGAAACTGCGCGTTTGAGAACACCCTCGATGGGTTTGGCGATGCCTTCGCGGTCAACAACGGCGTGGCGAGCACCGCGGTCTACTACTATCGAAACCGCATCCGGATGAGCGGCGACGACGCCTTCGAAGCCGACTATGGCACGCGCAACCTAGGGTTCTACGACAACCACATCGCCAATACTTCGACCTTCCTCTCGCTGGATCCGCTATGGGGAGGCCCGCTGTATTGCTTTCGCAACATCGTCCTCAACACCGTGCGCGGCCCCTTCAAGCTCAACAACACCAACAGTGGTTTCATGATCTACAACAACACCATCGTGCGCACGGAAGGGACCACCGGCTGGGGCTGGGCTCAGTCCAACAACGGCGAGCTGCGCAACTATTCTTACCGCAACAACCTACTGATCTACCGGGGCGCCGGCACCCACCTCCTGGCGCTGGAGTCGGGCGGAAATGACCCCTTGGACTTCACCAACAACGCCTGGTACCCGGACGGCTCCGTGTGGTGGACGAACAGCGGCGGGTCCTTCGGCTCGCTGGCCGAGGCCCGGCAGGCGATGCCCGCGACGACGCCCCTGTTCGGGACCTCCAGGACGCGCCACGAGAACGACCTGCTGAGCCCCAGCGACCCCTTCGAAAGTCCCCTGGTGCTGGGGTCAGATCACCTGACCGAGGTCGGCCGCGGCGGGGCTCCCTACGTTCCGACGCTCCGCGCCGGGGAGGCGCTGCGGACCGGCGGCGCGCCGATCCCCAACGTGACGGACGGCTTTTCCGGCGCGAGCCCCGACATTGGCGCGGTGATCGAGGGTCGGACCCAGCCGCGGTGGGGCGCGTCCCGCCCCTAAAACTGGGGGGCGTTCGCGAGGCGAGTTGGCTCGATCTCCAAATCGAGTAAGCTGCCGCGCCATGGGACACCGAATCGAGAAAGACTTCCTCGGCGAACGAGAGATCCCCGACGACATCTACTACGGCGTACAGACGCTGCGCGGCATTGAGAACTTCCACATCACGGGGATCCCGATCTCCAACGAGCCCTACTTCATCCAGGCCTTCGGCTACGTGAAGAAGGCCGCCGCGCTGGCCAACCGCGATCTGGGCAAGCTCTCCGCGGAGAAGGCGACCGCCATCGCGGCGGCCTGCGACCGGCTGATCGCCGGGGAGTTTCGCTCGCAGTTTCCCACCGACATGATCCAAGGCGGGGCCGGCACCTCGACCAACATGAACGTGAATGAGGTGATCGCCAACGTCGCGCTGGAGGGCCTGGGCTTCCCCAAGGGTGACTATCACCGCATCAATCCCAACGACGACGTCAATTGCTCTCAGTCCACCAACGACGCTTACCCGACGGCCTTCCGCATCGCGCTCATCCAGCGCCTGGGGAGTTACTCCCGTTCGCTGGCGCTCCTCAGCCAGGCCTGCCGCGTCAAAGGGGACGAGTTGGCCGAGGTCCTCAAGATGGGCCGAACGCACTTGCAGGACGCGGTGCCGATGTCGATGGGGCAAGAGTTCCGCGGCTTCGCCACCACCCTGGACGAGGAGCTCGCGCGCATCGAGGACTCCAAGGGACTGCTGGCCGAGGTCAACATGGGCGCCACGGCCATCGGGACCTCGATCAACGCGCCGGAGGGCTATCCGGAGCTGGTCGTCTCCCATCTGCGGCGCTTGACCGGCATCGATCTGAAGTTGGCGGTGGACTTGGTCGAGGCGACCTCCGACACCGGGGCCTACGTCCAACTATCCGGGGTATTGAAGCGGACCGCGGTCAAACTATCCAAGATTTGTAACGACCTGCGGCTGCTCTCCTCCGGCCCTCGCACGGGCTTCAACGAGATCAACCTCCCGCAGCTCCAGCCGGGCTCCTCGATCATGCCGGGCAAGGTGAATCCGGTGATCCCGGAGGTGGTCAATCAAGCGGCCTTCTTCGTCATCGGCGCCGATTTGACCGTCACCTTGGCGGCCTCGGCCGGGCAGCTCCAGCTCAACGTGATGGAGCCGGTGATCTCCTACTCCCTGTTCAGCTCCATCTACACCATGGAGAACGCGGTCAACGCGCTCCGGGAGAAGTGCATCGTAGGGATCACGGCCAACGCCCAGCGCACCCACGAGATGGTGCTGAATAGTCTGGGTATCATCACGCTGATCAGCCCGATCCTGGGGTACAAGCAGTGCTCCGAGATCGCCCGCGAAGGCTATCAACAGAACAAGTCGATCCATCAGATCGTGGTGGTCGAGCGAGGGCTCCTCAGCCAGGAGAAGTGGGACGAGGTCTTCTCGGTGCAGAACCTGATGGACCCGCGCCTGGTCCGCTGACTCTATTGGCAACCCACAAAGTGGATCTGCTGCCCGGCCCGTTCTCCCACTGTATAGTATCCGCGGCCGTCCGGCGCCCAGGTGATGGCCTCCCCCTGAAGCTCATTGCTGGGCCCCAGGCCGATCGGCGGGAAGGGGACGCGGCTGACCGGGGCCAAAAAGACGGCGTCGAAGCTCGCGGCTCCGGTCGGCAATTCGAAGCGATAGATCGTGCTGTAGCTGCGCAGCAGCACCGCGGTACCGCAGGGACTGATATCGCCGCCGGTGATCGGGAGATCGAGCCCCGTCGGCACCGCGAGATCGGCCACCAGCACGAGCGGATTCACCATGCCTGTGATCAGCGGGGCAGCGGCCTTGTAGACCGAGCTTTGACCCCCAAACTGGGTCTTGGTCACGACATAGACGTCACCGCTCGTGGGATGGACCAGCAAGGTCTCGGCGTTGTGATGCGCCCCGAGCGGATAGGCGATCTCGAAGTACTCATAGCTCACGCTGCTGGTGGTCGCGGCCAGCATCATCGGCTCGGCGATGCGGTAGATCCCATAGGCCTCGGCGCGATTGCTGCCGTTGTCACCGATATCTCCGACGTAAAGGCAGCTCCCGCTCGGGCAAGGACCGAGGGCCATGTCCTCCCAGTCGATCGCGGTCGCGCCGGCCAGGGTCACTGAGCCGAGGTCCTGTCCCCCTGTGCCGAGGCCATAGATCACTGGCAGGCCTCCCGAGTCGTTGTGAGCGTAGAGGAGGCCGGAGTGGCTCCGGCTGGCGGCCAGGCCGGAGATCTCCACCAAGACCGGAGAGGCGACGGCACCCAAGTTCACCGGAGCGGCGTAGGAGACGCAGTCGGCGCAGGTCTCGCCGCCGGCGTCGGGGCTGAGCGCGGCGTCGGGGCTGGGCGCGGCGTCGGGGCTGAGCGCGGCGTCGGGGCTGAGCGCGGCGTCGGTATCCACACCGGCGTCGAGCGACCCGCCACCGTCGAGCGCCAGGCCACCGTCGGGCGCCAGGCCGGCGTCGGAGCCGGGCCCCGCCTCGGGCATTTCCCCCGCGTCGGCTGGGGTCGCCGCGTCATCTGGGGTCGCCGCGTCGTCCGGCGGCGCCGCGTCATCTGGGGCCGCGTCTGGGGAGCCCGCGTCAGCGGTGGCCGCGTCCGTCGAGCCCCCATCCTCCGCATTGCCGCTGTCCATGGCACTGCCCCCGTCCACGTTCGGTTGCCCGACGTCCGCGTCGAGACCAGGCTCCGGCGAGCAACCGAACAAGAGGAGGCTGAGCAAGATCCAAGGCCGCAAAGCGGTGCCAGCCTCGGTCACCCATCGCTGGGCTGACAAGCGCCGAATGCCTGTGTTTTCCCGCTACAGACGTCGCCTCAGGGCGACAGGAACAGGGTGACACTCCCCGGCGTCAGCTGGCGACGAAGCAGATCGAGTGCTGCCCCAGCCTGCCATGCGGCCCTGCAATTTCGTCTATGAGTTGCGGCATCTGGCGCTGGCCCGCGCCGTGCTCATCGGCTTGTGCGTGGCTGACGATGAAGCGATCCAACTCTTAGAGCGTCATCCGCTCTTCGCGGGCTCTCGTCCGCCGGCCGGCAGCGAAGAGCAGCTGCACGTGCTCAAGTTTCCCCCCGACATGCAGGTCGTGCGGGGCGGGATGGAGCAGCAGAGCGTGCTGGTGCTGGTCGAGGGCTCGGCCGCGCTGTTCGCACGATTGCGCGGGCGGACCCGGCAGTTCTTGGCGGGCCTCGTCGAGGCTCCGTCGGTGATCGGCGACGATGATCGCCACGCCGCGAGCACCTGGAGCTATTCGGTCTCCACCATCTTGGCCTCGACCTTCGTGCGGGTACCCAACGAGGTCTTCGATCGGTGGATCCAGACCGACGCCAAGCTCGCCGTGGGCCTCTACCGTTCAGCCAGTCGCCGCGGAATCCAGCTGCGCAAAGTCTTGGAGCGCATGCTCCTCGAGCCTACCGACAAGCTCCTGCTCACTTTGCTGTGGGATCTATCGCGCCCGACCTCGACCCCCGACAGCAGCCGGGTCGTGCCCCTCACACCCTCCCGCTTCGCGCGGGCGCTCGGCGTTGATCGCAAGACGATCACGCGCAGCGTCCAACGCCTTAGCGATGAAGGCCTGGTCCGCGTCGATGGTCGAGAGGCGGCGCTACTCCACGATCGGCGCAGCCCCCAGAGCCTCAGCTCGGGCGACCGTCAGCGGGGTTCGACCTGGAGGATCAGCGAGTTTCGGCGGCGGCGCGGGGACGAAGAGGCGGCGACCTTTCCTCGCTAGCGCTACTTCTTCGGTTTGAGCGGAGTGCCGTACTTGGTGAAGCCCGGCTTGGGCGCGTTGCTGGGCGCGTTGGGCGCAGAGCCCAGCACCTTCAGGAGCTGGTTTCCCTTGCCGAGTTCGTTCCCAGCGGCGTCGTAGGTGACGTTCTGCTGCTTATCGAAGCGGGCCTTGCGGCGGCCGCTCGCGTCCAGCGCCAGCACCTCCTTGCCCTTGTCCTCGATGACTCCCACGAGCTTCCCGCGCGCGTCCTTAATCTCCTCGCGTGACATGCCGGTCATATATCACCAAACCCCCAGAGACTGTAACCTACCCAGGTCATGGCCAAGAAACGCAGCGAGCGCACCGAGCGGCGCACGGCAGAGCGCGAGCTTCGAAAGCTGGTCCAAGATCGCGAGAAGCTCGCCCGCCGGTTGCCGGGGGGCTCTGAGGAGCTCCCCCTGGACGTCCCGGTCGCTTCGGTCATCGAGGTCCGCGCCCGCGCCACTCCCTGCCCGCTCTGCGAGGGGGAGCTCCAACTCGGGCAGCACCGCGCCACCGCCTCTGGGTTGCGGGCGGTCGAGGCGCGTTGTCAGCGCTGCGGGGTCGCGCGGACCCTGTGGTATCGCATCGCTCCCTCGGGTCCAAATTAGCGCCCTGCGAAATAGTCCGCCAGGCGTCGCTGCCCCAGCTTGGGCGCTACACACGAGTGGGTCGAGGCCAAGATGATGAAGCGCAGAAACTCCCCCACGCGGCGGTTGAGCAGACCATAGATTGCGGCGACAGCCCCCATGGGCCAACTCGGCAGGGATAGTATGCGCGGACGCCGTCCTTGTGCCGTGAAGGCCAGCTCAGCGATGGCCCGGCGCGAGAGCTCCTCTGGCCCGCCGATATCCACCTCGACATTTCCTGCCGCCAGCGCTGCCTCTACCACCGCGGCCGCGACGTCTGCCTCGTGCACTGGATTGGTCAGCGCGGCCCCGCCTCCTATGGCGGGCAGGGGACCCTTCTTGGCCAAGTCCAGCAGCTCGACGAAGGCCCCGAAGACTCCGGTGGGGCGTACGAAACCATACCCGAGGCCCGAGGCCTTGATCGCTGCCTCGACCTGAGTATGGGCGGCGACGTAGGCGGTTTGGGCGTAGCTCTCCGAAGTATAGACGCCAACATAAACAAAGCGCCGGACCCCCGCGCGCTTAGCCTCCGCCAGCAGCGCCAAGTTGGCGGCGGCGTCCACTTCAGCGAAGGAACGCGAGCCCCGGGCGGTGGGAGACACCGCGGCCCCGAGCGCCGATACGACCACGTCGATGTCTTGGGCCAACTCGGTCAAGGCGCCGGGCACCGTGGCGTCGGCAACTACCACCTCATCGACCTGTCCCGCCAGGGCCTTGGCCCGCTCAGGATCCCGCGACAGCGTGCGCACCCAGTGCCCTCGCTGCTTGAGGGCGAGGACGATCTCTTTGCCGATCAGGCCGGACGCGCCGGCGACGAGGAAGCGCACGGCGGAAGTCTACCCCGAAATCACCTCGGGCAAGGGGCTGGATCTGGACACTGGCCCATGTTTGGCCGGGGCGAAGTCTGAGTACAGTAGGCCACGCGAGTGAACGTATTCGTCGGCAGATAGTCCACCGGGTCTCCGGTCCAGCCGCGGTCAATACCATTGGAGGCGCTGTCCTCGATCCGACTATTGACCAAGATCTGCCGGGTGATCGGCCGGTTGCTGGCGAACATCAGCGCGCCCACGATCCCACCCTTGCTGGTGGCGGGCTCGGTCCCACAGGAGAAGCCGGAGGTCTCGGTGGCCAGGCTGCCGCAATAACGGAAGACGACGTGGTCGAGGATAGTGTCGGCGCTCGGGGGCGCGCCGAAGAGGATGCCCCGCCAATCGCCGGCCATGGGCGTCGCGGCGTCCGATCCGAGCTCGATCGGAGCGGCCTCGGTGCCTTGGGCGATGATCGCCGCGCTGGCCGCGTCACTCACCGAGGCCACGTAGATCGAGACGTCCTTGGCCATCAATAGGCGCACGCCCGGCTCGATCCGCAGAGTGGTGATCGCCGAACCAACGGGCGCGCCGAGGTACCAGACCGTGGTGTTTCCGAAGATCCCGAGCCGATAGGGCGTGCCGCGGTTATGCGCCACGATCTCCAAGGTCTGGTCGTTGCGACCGAGCCGAGTATTGTCGATCAGAATGCGATCGATCGTGTTCCCGCTGTAGTCGCCGTCGGGGAGGTTGGTAAGCGCGTAGCCATTCATCACCACCGGCGCGCCCGCTGAACCCTTGACCTTGAGGGAGGTGGAGCCCGGCGCGAAGATCGCCTCGTCAAAGAGCCCGATCCCGGAGGTCACCGAGCCGAGCACCTCGACGTGATCGACGAGGAGCATCGGACCGCCCGAGTCGCCGCGCACGTAGATCTGGTGCGCGACCTCCACGTCATTGGCCGATACCTTCCCGCCGCCCGTGAGCACGGTGTGATGGAGCTCGATCGGCGGGCGCACCAGAGTTCGGGTGGCCTGGATCTGGGCCCACGGCTGCGCCGGGTCGAGCGCCTCGAAGCGCACCTGGTGGCCAGCGGTGCCCATGGTCCGGAGCTTGCCGTTGACGTTGATCTGTACGTCCTTGGCGAGCTGTACAACCGCGCAGGCCTCGATGGTCAGGGTCAGGCCTTCGGAGATGGTCAGGTCGCTGGTGATCCGGTGCGGCCCTCTGGCCGCAGTCCAAGTCTCGTCCGCGGCTGGGAAGCCGGCGTGGTCCGTGCCGCCGCCGGTGGGAGCAGGGCATTGATCCACGACTACACCCCCGTCTTGCGGCGTCGTACCGGACGACGAACAGGCGCCTAGGCCGAGCAGGGCAGCGGTGAGGAACAGCCGTAGAGCGGGGCGACAACCGCGTTGGTACATAGGATATCGAGATAGCCCCGATCGGGCTTGGCCTCAAACCGTCCCAAACCCTGCCACCGGGCGCATTCCAGGAAACCGGAGGGCGAGGAGCGCGTGACTGGAGGTCATGACGGAGATCCAGGGGCTCACCGCCGCGCTCGTGACAGCGCTCTTCGTCTACGCTGGGCCCGCCAAGGCGCAGCTGGTGGACCCCTTGGGGGCGCGGCCCAAGCCCAACCTGATCGCGCTCTTCGACACCTCCGTGACGATGGGGATTACGTCGGATTGCCGGAATTGCCACCAGTCGAATCCCCGGGCCACCTCGCGCCTCCAGGAGGCCAAGGTCGAGATCCAGAACGTGCTGCCGATCTTCAAGGACCTCTTCAACTTCGGGGGCGTTCAATACCAAGGCTGCGGTTATGCGCAGGTGGCCAAGTGGGTCGTCCCCGAAGCCGACCATCCGCACGACAACCTCCGAAGACTCCAAGAGCTGATCGCCGACGCGAGTGCGTGCAACACCAAGGAACAGACCTGGAAGGGCGGCGCGCTCGGCAACTGTCTGACCCCCGATTGCCTCAATGACGGCGGAGTCCTGGTCGCGATCGCGGACAAGACCCTGATCGTACCCGGCCTGAGCTTCCCGACCCTCCCCACCACCACCGCGACGGTATGCGACCAGCCGGCCAAGCTCGGCGCTCCGCTCGACGTGGTCGCGGTGGCCGCGGCCAACCTCCTCGGGCTGAGCTGGCCGCGCTGGGACGCATCGACCCTGGACCCCGCGACTGCGGACTCGACCCTGTGCGAGGTCCTCGAGCATGGCCTCAAGGGCCTGCGCGACGATCTGGCCACGTGTCTGAAGCACCCGAACAAGATGTGGGACCTCGACGCCTTCCTCGCGCCGGGCCGGGCGAGCTGGTGCGACGCGGCCGCGTTGGCGGCGAGCGGCTGCGGCGCGGGCTCGGCCTTCGAACGTACCTGCGTCTGCGATGACTCCGATCCGGGCTGCTTCTCAGGCGCCCGCCCGAACTCCGAATGCGGCATCCCGCTCAGCTGGAAGGCCCGGCAGCAGGTGGGCGTCTGCGCGGCCTATGCCGATACTTGGGAAGGCAAGGACGTCCTCGGCAGCTTCTTCAGCGCGCAGCCCGACAACGTCAAGAACGGGAAGTGCCGCGAGAACGTCAGCGTCTTCTTCACGGACGGCGCCTTCGGAGACAACGCGGGCGTCGCCGCCGAAGCCTCTCAGGCCCGGGTGACGACCTACAGCTCCCCGGTCACCGGCGACAGCAATATGTTCCTCATGCACGTCTCGAACTATTTCGAGGCCTCCGCGGATCAGATGGCGACTGCCTTCGGAAATCCGAGATACTCCGCGACAAACGAGCTCCAAATCCTGGATTCCTTCTCCCGCATCGTCAATCGCGTCTACCACGGCGACTATTCGAGCGCGAACCTCACCGTGGACGCCTTCGAGACCCGCGCGGTCTTCCACCTCTTCAAGGTCCCCACCGGCCCCGGCGACGGCGGCGAACGATACTTGGGCCGACCCTCGCGGCTGGCCGTGTTCCCGATCGACGCGAGCGGAGCGATCGGCGGAGCCCCCATCTTCGAGACCGACTGGGCCTCGCGGGTGACTTGGCCGCCGCTCAACGGGTTGATCGATGGCCTCCTGTGCGCGCCCACCGCCCCCACGCCAGGCGCGCCCGTCACCGGCCCAGGGACCGGCTGCAGCCTGAGCGCCGACGAGCTCAAGACCTTCGGACCGCTGGGGACCTTCCGCAACGGCTTGGCGCGGGACCAGACCGTCGCGGTCGACGGACAGTCCCGAAGGTGGGGCTTCATGCTCGGCGGGACCATGACGCAGCCGGTGATCGTGGACGCGCCCCGAGAGGTGCCCGCTGGTTCGACCCTGGACCTGAGCTGGCAGATCTTTCTGAACTCCCCAGTGGTCAAAAACCGCCCCCGAGTCATCTACGTACTATCGGATGGATACTTGCACGCGATCCACGGAGGAGTGCGGATCGAGGGCGCCCCGACGATCGCGGTCGACGGCGTGCGGACCAAGCTCCGCTATACCTATGATGATGACCCCGCCACGACGCCGGCCGGGAAGGAGCTCTTCCGGTACTTCCTAAAGAGTTATGAGACGACCGCCGACTGGGAGCTCAACGACGTGATCCCGCGCCCCGTGACTACGGGTCAGATCGTGGTCAAGGAGATGCATCTATCCAAGGCGGGTCCGCCGCTCAGCCGTCACGGGACTATCTTGGCCCTCGCCCAAGGCAAGGATGGACGAGCCTTCGCGACCCTGAACGTGACCAACCCCGCGGCCCCGCGCCTGCTCGCCGAGTGGGTGTTGCCGGTCGGCTCGGCCGCCAGCAACGAACCGATGCTGTACCAATTCCCGCCCACTGCCGGGGAGCCACTTCCGGTGGTCGTCGTGACCGGCGGCCTCGACGGTGCCTCCACGCTCTACGCCTTCGACGTCCGCGATGGGTCCTTGCACAGCTCGATCGCGCTCCCGGCCGGGGGCAGCTATTGGGCCGAGCCGGTGTGCCTCGACGCGAGCGGCGCCGGCACAGTCACGCAGTGCTATGTCGTGTCGAGCAACGGGCTCTTGGTCCGGGTGATGGTCGACGCCGGGGGGAGCTTCGACAGCGCCAGCGTCATCTTCGACGCCTCGGGCTCGAGCCGAGTCTTTAGCACGCGGCCAGCCGTGTATTTCAGCGCCGAGGGCGCGGTGAGCGTGGTGTTTGCGTCGGGCCTGTCTACCGACTTGCTGGCCACCGACTCGGCCGAGAACGCCCTGTTCAAGGTCATCGACGATCAGCGCGGCGCCGGGCCTGCTGCGGCGAAGAATCGCGGGGTGTGCCGGGTGGGCGGGGCCCCGACCGATGGGAAGATCGACCTCGGATCGGAGCGCGTCCTGAGTCCGCCGATCATCAGCAAGGGTGTGCTCATGTTCACGACCTATCGCGGAGGCGGCGACGCCTGCACCTCGGGGAGCGCCAAGCTCTACGCTATGAACTACCAATCCTGCGCCGACGCCTTCGATCCCTCCGGCCTGAGCGCCCCGGCGCCGATCGCGCTCGGCGACGGCATCCCCGCGTCCCCGGTGCTCCTCCGTCAGAAGTCAGTGATCTTGGCCCACACCTCCGACATCAAGCCGGGCACGCAGGGCCGGCCCGCGCCGCTGGTGGTGGGCGGAGTCCAGTCGCGCGGAGGCAATCGCACGCCCTTTCGGCCCTTGTATTGGCGCCCAGCCATAGACGCCCGCTGATGGCCTTGGCCTGGGGGTCTACCCGGCGCGCCGTCGCCGCTGGGGCAGGCGGCTCATCGCCAGGAGCGCCGCGCGACCCTCGTTGATCCGAGCCGCGGTCATCTCATCCACGATCGCCTCATACTCTTCGGGCGTCATCGGCCGGCGCTCGTGCTCCTGGGCCTCGTCGGCCTCGTCCCAGATGTCCCGATATTTGCCCAAGGTGTGCTTCTGGTACTTCTGGGCGTACTTCCGGGGGATAAGCGAACCGTTCGCGAAGGTCGTCAGACCGGGGGCGAGGTTCAGGAGCACGCTGTCCCGACTCTTGCCGAGGAGCGCGGTCGTGGCCGTCGGCATCGAGAGCGTCGCGGCGGCCTGCGCCATCGCGGCGTCACCCTTGTTGAGGGAGCGCTGGACCGAGGTATCCCCATGCGCGCCAGCCCCGGGCCCTTGCCCCTGTCCCTGGCCTCCTCCCCGCTGCTGCTGCCCGGCGTCGTCGCGCGGGAGGTTCGGCGGGACCGCGACGTGGGCCGAGGTCCCCAGCGCGCTCTTGGTCTCCGCGCTCGACGAGGAGGACCCTCCGCCCTGCTTTTGGGGCTCGTTCCTCGTCTGTCGGCTCTCGCGTACCGGGGTATTCGCCTGATGAACCTGGTTCACCGCCTGCTGGATGGCGTTCGGGTTCACTCCTGGTTGGGCGATACGGCTCATCGACGCTGGCACTTCGCAACTTTGGCGCCAAGCTCACGGCGCCTCAGCTCTGTGGCCCTTCCTCCCCTTTGAATTCGATCCGTTGGATCGCTCAGACAGAATCGGCCCCGAGCACCAAGGAACTGTTCGAGCCGGCAAACAGCGACAATGTGCGTATGTCGTGCCTCTCATGCTTCGACGCGTCCGGGCTCGGTGGCATGCGCCGTGCTCAATGTTTGGGCAGGAGGCACGACAGGATATGTCACTAGAAGACGCAGAACCCTCACCGATTCCGATCCCCTTTACGAAGAGCGATCCGATCTTCATGGCGCTCAAGGGCGACGACAACAGCGACGACGCGAACGCCAAGATCCGAGCCCAGATCGACGCGCTCAAGAAGCAAGACGCCAAGTTGGACGAGCAGATGGCCAAGATGAAGAACGAGAAGATCTTCGATCAGGCCATGAACGGGATCAACCAGCAGCTCACCGCGCTCGGCAAAGACCCGGTCCAGCCGCAGAACCCGTTCGCCTCGAGCATGCCCAAGCCCGTCGCCGCAGGCGCATCGGTGGCCAGCGCGAGCCCGAATGTCGCCCGCAGCCCCGCGCCCACGACCAACCTGGCGTCGGTGGGCAAGAGCGGTGGCGTAGGCAAAGTCTGAGCTTTCAAACTAGGCAATAGAGGAGAGAACAATGTCCTTCGATAAGAAGAAAGAAGCCGACCCGATGCTGCAAGAGCAGCTCCGGATGGCGCAAGAAGACCACGAGCAGAAGAAGGCGCAGATGAAGCAGATGGAGCAGCAAGGCCAGATGGCTGAGGCCCTGGCTCCCGCGCTCCAGGCGCTCGCGCAGGCTCAGCAGGAGCAGCAAATGGGTCAGATCGGCGGCCAGCTCGGGGGTCAGAACCCCTACGCGCTGGCGTCGTCTCAGATGCCCGGCCAGGTCGCCTCGGGCGCCAACGTGTCGCTGAACACCAACGTCGGCTCGGCGGCTTTGAACAACACGACCGCCCGGCCCACCGCCCTCGCCAGCGTCGGTGGCGGCGTCGGGAAAGTCGCCTAGCGTTCGCCGGAGCAACCTGTGGACGGAGTCGTATACCAGGACTACCACCCGATGGCCGAGCGCCTCTGGGCCTCGGTGGTCGAGGACGAGCGAGGGCGGCCACACCTGCCCGAGGCGACGCAGCGGGCAGCAATTCTGCTGATCCGCGGCACCGTCGACTATGAAGAGCTCGCCTGGATCTACGGCTCCGTCTACAGCCTATATGCAGCCATGATGCAGAAGGGCGAGCAGCGGACAGCCAACGCGTTTCTGCTCGTCGCCCTCGAGGCCAAGAAGCAGGGCCTGAGCACCCGGGACTCCGTTCGCCGCGTCCGACGCGGGATGTATCAAAAGCCTCCCGAGCCCGCCCAGGACGCCAGGCACGCCGAGCCGAGCCAGCCGCTCTCCGCGCTGCTGTCGCTCCAGCTCCGGAGGGTCTGATGCTCGCCCCAGCGAGCGTGAGCCTGATCGTCCCTGACTCCCCGGAGGACTTCGAGCTCCGCGGTCTGCTGCGGCTCCCCGAAACGGAGGTCGTCCGCGCCGGCGACGGCGTCTTTGCCCTCAACGCCAAGCTCCGCGTCGCACTGCTTCGCGGCGTGCTCGACCCAGCGATCGCGCGCTCGGTCGCCGACGGCCTCAGCGACGACTGGATGCTGATCGCCGACGACCCGCCCCCCGATATCGGGCCCCGCTGGAGCTGGGACTCCGCTTCAGTGTTGGTGCTCGACGGAGCCGGTCGGGCCCTGGAGACCGCCGCGCGCGCCAAGGGCCTACGCCCAGTTGAGAAGGAGGAACTCCTCCGCATCTTCGTGCCCAGCACGATCGGTCAAATCCTGGACGCCTTCGATCATGGGCCGGTGATGGGAGCCTGGACCGAGTCCGGTGGTTTGACGGCGGTCGCCTATTCCATCCTGTCGACCGAGCGCCACTACCACCCGACGGTGCGCGCCCTCCCGCCCTTCAAGGGACGGGGCTTTGGGCGACGAGTCGTACAAGCTGCGGCCGGCCTCTTTGCGCTAGAGCGCCAACGCGGTCGCACTCCAGTGCCGACCATCCGTGACAGCAACCTGATGCTGAAGGGCGGAGCCAAGATCTTGGGCTTCCGTTCGATCCGCCGCCGCTGGTTCGCCTAAGCAAGCTGCTAGCGCCCTAATGCCGCCGCTTCTTCTTGGTCTTCTTCTTGGACACCGCGGCCACCTCGGTCTTCGCGGGGCTAGGCGTCGGCGAGGGTGAGGCGGCCGCAGCCTTGGCGGCCTCCGCCCGCGCCTGCTCCTCCGCCAGCTCCTTCTTCGCCATCTCGGCGGCCCGCGCCGTGGCGACCATCCGCTCGAAGGCGCTGCAGCGCCAGTCACCCTGGCCGGCCTTCTTGGAGGCATCGAGGAGGAAGGTGTAGCGCTCCGCCAGGGGCACGTCGGGGAGCTTCTTGAAGATGTCGCTGGTGCCGTCCTTGATCGCCTTGCTGTAGCTGTCCTTCCGAGAGAGCACGCGCTCGAACTGCTGCGGCGGAGCGACGTTGGGATCGTGGGCCACCTCGTTGACGACGCGGCAGAAGCCGTCGAGGTCCTCCTCGATCGCCGGCCTACAGCCAGCAAACGCCGACAACGAGAGCGCGAGCAGTACGATTCGGGACCGCATCCCCGAGACGTTAGGATGGCGCCAGAACCGGAGCAACCCGGCGAGACCCCTGAGGGGTGCTCGGCCCTCTCCGCCTCCCGTTCAGCGAACGGAACGACGAGCCGCGACCGCCGGGTCACAGCCCGTTGTCGGCGGGATGAACCCGCCTGCGGGCGCGATCGCTGCGCTCAACGCGTCGCAGGCCCGCGCCTGGGGCCCGGCGAGGGCGCGACGCTCGGGTCGCAGATCGGAGCGTTCGGCCGAGCCGAGAGGAGCGGCACATGACGTGCTCTTCAGCGCGGAATGAGCACCCAGCCCCAACCCACCCCCACCCTCCTCTTCGGCCTCCTGCTGAGCGGCCTCAGCGCCTGCGGCGGACCGAGCAGCGACGACACGGCCTCCGCCTCC
>Ga0268298_10001827_pt1 | contig 24112 bp, 18 predicted proteins | sample WWTPWeurt_MetaG_FD_194462 | JGI IMG/M metagenome (GOLD analysis project Ga0268298, IMG submission 194462) | Activated sludge microbial communities from WWTP in Nijmegen, Gelderland, Netherland - WWTP Weurt | ecosystem: Engineered > WWTP > Aerobic digester > Activated sludge | place...
CGGAGGTGAACAGGAGCGTCGGATCCGAGGACGGAATGAGGCTGTCCGACGGCACGCGGGCGTGCCGCCGGTCGCCCGACTCAAAGTAGCGGAGGAACTTCTCCCGAATCTCGTTGCCGGTGGGCATGAGGTTAGTGCTTGAAATGACGGACCGAGGTGAAGAGCATGGCGATGCCGTGCTCGTTGGCGGCGGCGATGCTTTCCTCGTCCCGAACGCTGCCGCCCGGCTGAATGATGGCCGCCACGCCCATCTTGGCCGCCTCGTCCACGGTGTCCCGGAAAGGGAAGAAACCGTCGGAGGCCATGACCAGGGGGAGGGGCTTTTTGACGTCGATGCCGGGGGCCGCCATTTTCATGTGGGCCACCTTCATGGAATCGATGCGGCTCATCTGGCCGGCGCCGATGCCGCAGGTCGTGCGGCCCCGCACCAACACGATGGCGTTGGACTTGACCTGTTTGACGACCTGCCAGGCGAAGGCCAGGGACATCTGCTCCTCGGGCGAGGGCGCCCGTCGGGTCACCGACTTGGTTTCCACGGGCCGGGGGAGGTCCTGCTCCTGCATGAGAAACCCGCCGGAAATTTTGCGGATGTCCCATTCGTAGGGGTCCGACAAAAGCGTGGATTGCTCCAGGAGGCGCAGGTTCGCCTTTTTCCCGAGGATTTCCCGGGCTTCCGGGTGGTATCCGGGGGCGATCACGCATTCCAAAAAGAGTTTCGAGAGTTCCTGGGCGGTGTCCGCGTCCACGGCGCGGTTGAAGCCCACGATGCCGCCGAAGGCGGACACGGAATCGGCCGCCAGGGCCCGACGGAAGGCGTCGACCTGGACCTCGGCTTCGGACACGCCGCAGGGGTTGTTGTGCTTGATCACGACGCTGGCGGGGTTGGCGAAGGAGCAGACCAGCCGCCAGGCGGCGTCGCAGTCCAAATAGTTGTTGTAGGAGACCTGTTTGCCCTGGAGCACCTTGGCCCCCACGACGCCCCAGGCTTTGTTTCCCGATTCCATGTAGAGGGCGGCTTTCTGGTGGGGGTTTTCGCCGTAGCGGAGGTCCTGTTTTTTCCGAAGACCGGCGGCGATTTCGGCCGGAAATTCCTTGGACTGGGTTTTGTGGCGGAAGTAGTTGGCGATGACGGCGTCGTAATGGGCCGTGTGGCTGAAGGCCTTGGCCGCCAGGCGCTGGCGCGTTTCCGGGGAGAGTTTGCCCCGTTCGTTCAACTCCTCCAGCACGAGCGCGTAATCGTCCGGATCGCAGAGGGGCGCCACGTGGCTGTAGTTCTTGGCCGCGGCGCGGATCAGGGCCGACCCGCCGATGTCGATGTATTCGAGCATCTCGTCCTGGGGAATGTTCGTGTCGTTGCAGACGGTTTCAAAGGGGTAAAGATTGACGACCACCAGGTCGATGGGCGGAATGCCGTGCTTTTCCATGTCCTGGCTGTGGGCGGCCTTGTCCCGCAGGGCCAACAACCCGCCGAAGACCTTCGGATGGAGGGTTTTGACGCGGCCGTCCAGAATTTCGGGAAAGCCCGTGAGGTCCGAGACTTCCCGGACCTTGATTTCGGCCTGGCGGAGGGACTTGGCCGTCCCCCCCGTGGACAGGATTTCCACCCCGAGGTTGGACAACCCGTGGGCCAGTTCCACGATCTGGTTTTTGCTCGATACGGAAATAAGCGCTCGCCGAATTTCGACGGTTTTCATTCGTCTTCTCCTTGGTTCGAAAAAAATCGCCGGAGGGCCGAGCGGACGTCGTCCGCGTCGAACCCCTGACGGAAAAGGTAGCCTTCCAGGCGCCGCCGCGCGACCCGGGGGTCGAGGGCTTTCATCCGGCCGGCCCGGCGCCGCAGGGCCTCCCAGGCCCGGTCCGCGTCGGATCCGGCGGGCGTTTCCGCCGCGGCCAGGGCGTCCTCCACCGCGTCGGACCCGAGCCCCCGCTTGCGTAAATCCCGTCGGATGCGGTGATCGCCCTGGTTCGCCCGGCGGCGGCTTTCGACGGTTTGACGGGCCAGCTCCGCGTCGTCCACCAATTTCAATTCGATCAGGCGGTCCACCACGCGGGGGACCAGGGCCGCCTCCACTTTTTTGCGTTTTAGGCGGTCGGCCAATTCCGCCCGGGTCCGGGCCCGGAACTTCAATAACCGGAGGGCCAAATCCATGGCGTGGCGAAAGTCGTCGTCGGCCGTCAAGGGAGATGGGGGGATCGGAACGGATTCATTTTAACAAATTCGTCAAAGTCCGGCCCGGCGGCGAAACTCGGCTTCGTCGATCACCTCGACCCCGAGCTTTTGGGCCTGGCGAAGCTTGGAACCGGCCTCGGCCCCCGCCACGACGAAGGAGGTCGCGGTGGAGACGGACCCCGTGGCCTTCCCCCCCTGGGACCGCACGATCCCTTCGGCCTCGGCCCGGGTGCACTTTGTGAGCGTTCCGGTGAAGACCACGGTTTTCCCCGCCAGGGGGCCGCCGGCCACCGGCGCTTCCTCTCCGGGCTCCAGGCCCAGACGCTTGAATTTGTCCAGAAGCCGCCGGACGGAAGTCTGGGCGAAAAAAGAAGTCACGGACTCCGCCATGACGGGCCCCACGTCCGGCAGGGCCAGCAGATCCTCCGATGTGGCGGCGCGCAGGCGGTCCAGGGTTCGAAAATGGCGGGCCAGGGTCAGAGCGCCCTTTTCGCCCACGTCCCGAATGCCCAACCCGTTTAAAAACCGCCCCAGGGAGCCGCGCCGGGATTTCTCGATGGCCCCCAACAGATTGTCGGCCTTTTTGTCCTTGAAACCCTCCAAGCCCAACAATTGGTCCTTGGTCAGGGTGTAGATGTCGGCCAGATCTTTCACCTCGCCCCGGGCCAAAAGCGCCTGGACCACCGCTTCTCCCATTCCCTGTATGTCCATGGCGTCCCGGCTGGCGAAATGGAGCAGGTTTTTCTCGACCTGGGCCGGGCAGGCCGGGTTCGCGCAACGGAAAATCACCTCGCCCTCCTTGGTCTTGACGACGGGCCCCCCGCAGGCCGGGCACGCCTTGGGAATCGGGATGGCTTTTTCCTCCCCCGTCCGGCGGCCCGGGATCACCGATAAAACCTTGGGAATCACTTCCCCCGCCCGCTCGACCAACACCCAGTCGCCGATCCGAAGGCCCAGGCGCTCGATCTCGTCGAAATTGTGAAGGGAAGCGTTGGAGAGGGTCACGCCGCCGCATTCCACCGGCTCCAGCTTGGCCACGGGCGTGACGGCCCCGGTCCGGCCCACGGAAAACTCCACGTCCCGCACCCGGGTCGTGGCCTGGGCGGCGGGAAACTTGTAGGCCACCGCCCACCGGGGCGATTTGAAGGTCATCCCGAGGCGGCGTTGAAAAGGGATGCGGTCCACTTTCACCACGGCGCCGTCGGCCTCAAAGGGTAGGTCGGCCCGGGAGTCCCGAAAGCGGGAACAGGCCGCGAGAACCTCTTCAAAGGTCCCGCATCGCGTCGTGTGCGCGTCCACGGGTAGGCCCCAGGCCCGGCAGTCTTTTAAGAAATCGTGGTGGAATTCGTGGTCCACCCCGTCCACCACGCCGTAGGAGTGGACGTAATACCGGAGGGGCCGATCGGCGGTGATTCGGGCGTCTTTCTGGCGGAGGCTGCCGGCGGCGAAATTCCGGGGATTGGCGAAACCGGCGGCGGGGTCCTCCGCGGCGATCCGGCGGTTGTAGGTTTCAAAATCCTTTTTGGTCACGAACACTTCGCCCCGCACTTCCAGTCGGGCCGGGGCGCGGCCTTCCAGGCGGAGCGGAATGGCCCGGATGGAGCGGGCGTTGGCGGTGACGTCCTCCCCCGTTTCCCCGTCGCCCCGGGTGGCGGCGCGCACCAAGCGGCCTTTCTCATACAGCAGGGCGAGGCCCAAGCCGTCCACCTTCAGTTCCACCACGTAGCCCGGTTTCTCCTCGGCGCCCAGCAATTTCGCGACCCGGTCCCGCCACTCGATCAACTCCTCCGGGTTGTAGGTGTTGTCCAGGGACAGCATGGGCACCGCGTGGCGCACGGGCTTGAAATCGGTCGTGGCGGCTCCGGACACCCGCTGGGTCGGGGAATCGGCGGTTCGAAGGGCGGGGTGGGCGTCCTCCAGGTCCCGGAGGCGGCGCATCAAACGGTCGTATTCCACGTCCGAAATCTCGGGACGGGCGTCCAGGTAGTAAAGGCGGTCGTGGCGCCGGAGGTCCCGGCGGAGGTCCTCGATTTCTTTTTTAACGGCGGCGGAGGTCATCGGCGCGCGGGGGCGGCGGAGGAATTAAAAAAGTTCGCGCTGTCCTTCGGGGGTTTCCGCTCCCGGGGGCGGGGCGGGGCGTTCGGTTTTGATCTTGTCCAAAATGCCGTTGACGAATTTCCCGGAATCCTGGGTGGAATAGGTTTTGGCGATCTCCACGGCTTCGTCGATCACGACGGACACCGGGGTTTCCAGGCTGTGCATCAGTTCGAAGGCCGCCAGGCGGAGGATGTTCCGGTCGATGGCGGCCATGCGGCTGATTTCCCAATTCTCGGCCACCTTGGCGATGACGGCGTCCAGGGCCGGACGGTGGGCCAGGGCGCCCCGGGCCAATTCGTCGGCGAAATTCTTGGATTTGGGCGGCGCTTCGGAGCCCGCCCAAATAATTTTGGCGGCCTTGTCGCCCGGCAGATTGGCGATGTCCGCCAGATACAAAATTTGAAGGGCGGCCTCCCGGGCCTGTCGGCGCAAACCCATCAGAGGGCTCCCCGGAGGGCCGCGAGGTCCAAGGCGGCGCGCGCCACTTCGGCGCCTTTGTTGCCGGGACCCCGGCCCGAACGGGCCCGGGCCTGCCGGAGGTTCAAAGGGGTCAGCACGCCGAAGAGCACGGGCACGCCGGTGTCCAGGGACACGCGCATCAACCCCTGGGCCGTGGCCTGGGCGATGTAACGGTCGTGGGGCGTTTCGCCCCGGATGACGCACCCCAGGGCGATCACGGCGTCGAATTTTTTGGTTCGGGCGAGGCGCTGGCAGGCCCAGGGAAGTTCAAAGGTCCCCGGGACGTAAAGCTCGACGATGTTCCCGCCCGTCACGCCGCCCGCCCGGAGCGTCGCCCCGCAGGCGGTCCGCAGGGATTCGGTGATGTCGGCGTTGAACCGGGCGGTGACCACGGCGAAACGGCGGCCTCGGCCCGAGGCGGTCGCTGAAGGGAAGGCGGCGCGTCGTCGACTCACGTCAAAGACCCTTCAGCCAATGGCCGAGTTTTTTCCGCTTGGCGGCCAAATAGCGGGCGTTGTGGCGGTTGGACGGAATTTCCAAGGGAACCCGCTGGGTCACCGTCAATCCGTAGCCCTCGATGCCGACGATTTTTTTGGGGTTGTTGGTGAGGAGCCGCACGCTGGAAAGTCCCAAGTCGGAAAGGATCTGGGCGCCGATGCCGTATTCCCGAAGGTCCGGCGCGAACCCCAATTTCTTGTTGGCCTGCACGGTGTCCAGGCCGGCTTCCTGAAGCGCGTAGGCGTGCAGTTTGTTCGCCAAACCGATGCCGCGCCCCTCCTGGTGCATGTACAGCAGAACGCCCCGGCCCTCTTTCTCGATCCGCTCCAGGGCGCGCTCCAACTGCTCGCCGCAATCGCACCGGTAGGAATGGAGGACGTCTCCGGTGAAACAGGAGGAATGCACGCGCACGAGGACTTTCTTGTGGCCCGACACGTCGCCTTTGACCATGGCCACGTGGTGCTCCCCGGTGGGAATGTCTTCGTAAAGGTGGAGTTTGAAATCCCCGTGCCGGGTGGGAAGCGCCACCGACGCCAGGCGGCGGATGAGCTTCTCGTGCCGCCGGCGGTAGGCGATCAAGTCTTCGATGGTCACCATGGCCAGGCGATGGCGGCGGGAAAATTTCTGGAGGGCGGGCAGGCGGCTCATGGTGCCGTCCTCGTTCATGATCTCGCAGATCACGGCCGCGGGGTACAGCCCGGCCAGCCGCGCCAAATCCACCGCCGCCTCGGTGTGGCCGGAGCGGACCAGGACGCCGCCTTCTTTGTAGCGGAGCGGGAAAATGTGGCCGGGGCGGGACAGGTCCTCGGGGCCGGTGGAGGGATGGATCAACGCCGCCACGGTCCGGGCCCGGTCGTGGGCGGAGATGCCCGTGGTCACGTTTTTCTTGGCGTCGACCGACACGGTGAAGGCGGCTTCCCGGGGAGCCCCGTGCTCCACCATGGCGTTCAGTTTCAGCGCGTCCAGCCGGTCCCCCAGCATGGGAACACAGATCAGGCCCCGGGCTTCCCGGGCCATGAAATTGATGACGGCCGGGGTGGCCTTGGAAGCGGCGACCACCACGTCGCCTTCGTTTTCCCGGCTGGGGTCGTCGACCACCACCAGGGGTTTTCCCCGGCGGTAATCCCGCAGGGCTTCGGCCACGGTCGCGAAGGTCACGGCCGCCGCCAGGCCGAGGTCAATTGGGCCATGTGTTTGGCCATCATGTCCGCCTCGATGTTCACGGGATCTCCGATTTTGAGGGAGCCCAAATTGGTGGCGCGTTCGGTGTGCGGGATCACCGCCACGTCGAAACGGCCCTTCCGCGGGCGGACGACCGTCAAGCTGATGCCGTCGACGGCCACCGACCCCTTTGAAACCAAGTAACGGGCCAAGGCCTTCGGCGCTTGGAATCCGTAGACCGCCCCTCCCTTGTTGGGGCGGCGGGACACCAGCGTTCCGACGCCGTCCACGTGGCCTTGAACGAAGTGCCCGCCCAGGGGATCCCCCGCCCGGAGGGCGGTTTCCAAATTCACGATTCGCCCCGCCTTCCAATCGCCGAGACTGGTGCGTTGAAGGGTTTCCGGCGATAAATCAAAAACCATTCGGCGTCGACGGGCGGAGCCCACGGATTGGACGACCGTGAGGCACACGCCGTTGACCGCCACGGAATCCCCCAGCCGGATTTTGGCCAGGGGGCCTTCGACTTCCAACTTCAACCCGCCCAAACGAAGCACCCGCCCCCGGGCCGCGATGATTCCGGTGAACATCAGAAATACCCGTGGATCAAAACGTCGTCGCCCAGCCGGGTGACCCCGACGTCTTTTAAACGGGGACCCGCGGAGGGACGGGGCCATCCCCGGCCGGCCACGCCCGTGGGCGAACCGCCGCCGCCCAAAAAGGACGGCGCCACAAACACGTAGGCCTCGTCGGCCAGTTTTTCTTCCAAAACGGCCGCCGCCGTGCGACCGCCGCCTTCCACCAGAATCCGGGAAACGCCCCGCCGGGCCAGGGCCCGAAAGGCGTCTTTGAGACGGATCCGGCCGCCGGGGGAACGGAAAGACAGAATCTGGGCGCCCCGCCGCTCCAGGGATTTTTTGGAAGCGGCCGGGGACGATTCTCCCGTCAACACCCAGGTGGGGGCGCCTTCGGAGAACACCGCGGCCCGGGGCGAAAGCTTAAGGGAGGACGACAACACCACGCGCAAAGGGTTGGGGCCCCGGCCGTGGCTCGAGAGACCGGGGTTGTCCCGCCGGACGGTCTCGCCGCCGACCAACACCGCGTCCGATTGGGCCCGCAGGCGGTGGCCCAGGGAACGGGCCCTGGGGCCCGAAATCCACCGGGAGGCCCCGGTGCGGGTGGCGGTTTTCCCATCCAGCGTCTGGGCCATTTTGACCACGACGTAGGGCAAGCCGGTCGTCGTCTTCTTAAAGAAAGCGGCGTTTTGTCGACGGACATCGCGTTGAAAAAGCCCGGCGTCCACCCGGATCCCGGCGCGTTTCAGAACGGCCACCCCGCCCCCCCGAAGGCTCGGGTCCCGGGCGCCGATCACGACCCGTCGAACTCCCGCGGCTTTCACGGCGTCCGTGCAGGGCGGGGTTTTGCCCCAGCGAGAGCAGGGTTCCAACGTGACATACAGGGTGGCTCCCCGGGCGCGGGGACCCGCCCGGCGGAGAGCGGCCACCTCGGCGTGGTCGCCGCCGAAGCGGTCGTGCCAGCCTTCGCCCAAAACGCGCGGGCCCCGGGCGACGACGCAACCGACCAGGGGGTTGGGGTGGGCGTTCAATCGGCCGCGTTCGGCCAAATTGAGCGCGCGAATCATGTGGGAGGAATCTTCGGGACGAAACACGGCCGGGGGTCTAACGGGAAAGCGAAAAAAGAAAGGATCGACGTCGCATAAAACACCCGGCCTCCGGCGAGGGAGGGGCCTTTATTGGAATCCGGGCATTTTAGCTTTTCCGAGGGAAGGAAATCAACGATTACCGAAAGAGGAAAATTCGAATTGCCCTCCCATCGAAACGGCTTCCGAAGGACATCGGCGAGAGGACGTCGAATGGGGGATCGCGTGGCGGGAGGCGATAGGGGCCTTCCGGGGCTTGAATAACGGAAATGACAAATCGGCAAATAAGTAAATTAGTATGCTACGTCCCCTTTGTTCGAGGGAAGGGAATCAACGACCGGCGAAAGGAAACTTCAGCGGGGCGCGGCGAGGACGGTTCGGAGGGTGGTCTGGAAGGAGGTCATGTCGATGGGCTTGTGGAGGATGTGCACGCCTTTTTTCTCCATTTCCTGGGCCAAGGAGGTGTTGACCACGTCGCCCGTCATGAAAACGAAGGCGGGGCGGGGTTTGCCCGACCACAAAGTCCAATTCTCGTAAAGCGACAAGCCGGTGCCTTCCCCCAGGCGTATGTCGGTCACCACCAAATCGAAGGGGCCCTGGGAGGCCCGGGCGATGGCGTCTTTGAGGGTGCCCGCGAATTCCACTTTATTGCCTTCGGATTGAACCACCTTGGCGAGGAACCCCAGGACGTCCGGCTCGTCGTCGACGATCAGCACCCGTTTGTTTTTCACGGGCGGCAGGCGCGGCGCGGTGGCCGGCGCCAGGGCGGCCTCCTCGGTCGCGGCGGGAATTTGGAAGTGAAAGACCGTCCCGTGGCCCAGTTCCGTGGTGAAATGAATCCGTCCGCCGTGGTCTTCCACGATCTGGCGGCAAACCGGGAGCCCCAGGCCCGTCCCGCGGCCTTCGGCTTTGGTGGTGAAAAACGGCTCGAACAGCCGGTCCCGCACGGCGTCGGGAACCCCGGGGCCGGTGTCGGCCACATCCACGCACACGGCGCCGCCCTCAGCCCGGGCGGTGATCCGAATGTGCTTTTCCCCCTCCGTGGTCGACATGGCGTCGCAGGCGTTGTTGATCAAATTGACGAAGACTTGTTGCAATTGCTGGAAGTTGCCTTTAACCCGGGGCAGGTCGGCCGGCAATTCGGCCTCGACCCGGACGTTGGCGGCCTTTTTTAGTTTGTACTGGAGAAGGTCCCGGGAGGCCTGGACCACGCGGGTGAGCTCCACCGGTTTCTTTTCGATTTCGCCCTGGCGGACGAAGAGCAGGAGGTTTTCGATGATTTTTTGACACCGCATGGCGTTTTCCGTGATGATCCGCAGGTCGTCCACGATTTCTTGGGGCTGGACGGCCACGGGCTTGCCGGAGGCTTCGTCGATTTTTTGGCGCATGTCGTCGGTCAAGATGTCGGAATACCCGACCACGGCCTGCAGGGGGTTGTTCAGTTCGTGGGCGATACCGGAAATGAGCTGGCCAACGGCGGACAATTTTTCGGAGCGGATCAACTGCTGCTGCAAACGGCGCGCTTCGGTGATGTCGCGGATCACGAGGGTCCATTCTTTGTTCATCCAGAAATCGGCGTGGGCACCGCCCCAGGACACGGAGAGGTCGAGCAGGCGTCCGTCTTTGGTTTGACCGGGCATGAGGAAGTCCTTCACCGCGCCCCGTTCCATGACCTGGTTGAGCAGGTTTTTGAATTCAGCGCCCCCGCCCTTGGGGAAGAGCACGGTCATGGGCTTGCCCAGCACCTCCGCCGAAGACAAGCCGAATATTTTTTCCGCGCCGCGGTTCCAGGTGTTGATCCAATGCTCCCGGGACAACCCGATGATGGCTTCGGGCGAGTTCTCGAGCACGGTGCGCAGGCGCGATTCCGACTCCGCCAGGTTCTGGAAGAGCATGGCGTTTTCGAGCGCCAGCCCCACGGCGTTCGCGTAGAGCATCAGGCCTTCCCGGTCGGCGTCGGTCAAGGGGCGGCCGGTGAAGAAATTGTCGGCGTTCAGAATGCCCAGCACGCGGTCCTTGCCGCAGATCGGCGCCAGGACGAATTCCCGGGTTTTGGCTTCGGAAACGAAGGAGGGGTTCGTGCGCGCGTCCCGGACCGGGTTTTTGACCACGATGGCTGAGCGGCTCCGGACCACTTCGTTCAAAATGTCCGCGCCGCCCAGGGGCACCCGGCGCTTCCGGAAGGCCGCTTCGGAAAAACCCGCGGCGTCGGAACCAAACAAATACCGGCCCACGATTTCCTTGTGGGCGTGGTCCACCCAGTACATGCCCGTCCGGTCGAAACCAAACCCCCGGGCCACGGCTTCCAGGCAGGTCCGCAAAACGGTTTCCTCGTCCTGACGTTGAATGACGGACTCTTCCATGTCCCGCAAGGCGGTCAATTGGCGGAGGCGGCTCTCCAATTCCTTGTTCCGGATTTCGAGGGTCTCGGCCATCTTGTTGAAGGAAGCGGCCAGGGTGGACAATTCCTCGCTGTTGAGGGGCGGAAACCGGAAGGTCAAATCGCCGGAGGCGAACCGGCGGGTGCCTTCGACCATGCTTTGAATGGGGTTCATGAGATCCGACACGCGGAAGACGATCATGGCCATGAGCAACAGGCAGATGCCGACGGAAAAGAGGATCGTCAAATAGGAAATCTGCTTCAAGGGCTGGTCCAAGAATTCGCTGGCGGGGGCGGTGACCGCGACTTTCCAGCGCCAGTTGGTTTCGGACTCCAAAATCGGAGCTTCGCCGCGCAGGGGGTGGGTGAAGCGGGCGTTGGGCACGTCCAACACCGCTTTGCCGTCCGCGTCCTCCAGAAACGCACTGCCCAATTTGCCCACGCGGATGACCCGCAGAATGTCCTCCACGGCCTTCATGTCGCAGTCCGTGACGATGGCGCCCAGGAAGGTGCCGTTGTCGTCAAAGATGGGTTTGGCGTAGCGCTTGACCAGGGGGCCGTATTCCACGATGCGCTGAAGGGGCGGGTCGTAGCGTTTCCCCCGGCGGAGAAAGTCCAGGAACCCAATGGGGAAAGACGCCTGGTAGGTATCGGCCGAAATACCCTGACGGAGGGAGCACACCCGCCGGCCTTCGGGGCTCACGTAGGAGATGTCGTAATAGACTTTGGAGCGTTCGGAAAAGTTCGCGAAGTATTTCTCCAGCTCCCGCCGGTAGACCTCGGCCTCTTGGACGAGGCCGAACCCCCGGTTTTTGTTGTAGTCGGCGATCAACGGCGTTTCGGAGAGGGATTCGAGGTCGCTCAGCCGTTGCTGGAAAAAGGCTTCCAAGGTTCGGGCGGCGTTCAAGGCGTCGCTGTTCATGGTCTGCCGGACGCTGTCGACGATCTGCCGCTTCACGAGGTGGTAGTTGAACACCCCCATGCAGCCGATCAAAAACAACACCGCCGGCAAAACGGGCAGCAAAATGCGGCGACTGAGGCTCCGCCCGCGAAATAATGCGACCCAGCGCCCCAGGGCGGGAAGCAGATTTTTTGGATTCAATCGAATTAAAACTTTCTTGGCCAAATATTTTCCTCTAAGAAAAACAGAATCGTTGCGACCTTTCAATTCAAATTCGCAAATCAAAGGTCGCGAAGGTTCAACACATCAAATATACTGCCGCAACGGATGGGGGGCAAGGATTGAAAGGAAGGAGTGTTGAAATTGTTACAATTCGTTGACTATAAGTTCAAACTTTAAATTTTTCGAATAAATACGACTTCTGATTCCCTAGGTCTCGTTTTTTGCCGGTGTTTTCTATCAAATCGAAAAGGCGACAATATTCAACAATAGGCTCGGTAATCGCAAACCCTAGTCTTCTAGTGGGAGGTGTTACTCCTCGATTCGGCGGATATTAATAATAAGGGCCCGATGGGATCGAACACTTAATTTGTTTTGATCTTGTCCCTTAAATTTGCCGACGGAGTTTGCTGGGCTCCACTCAATTCAACGGCATATTCCAAATTTCCCACCACCGCTTATGGAAGGGATTGAACTTTGACGCGACACGCAATTTGCGTAGGTCGTCGCGCAGCTTCTTAGCCCCCTTTGGATGTGTGTCAAAACCCAGTAAGGAGCGGGTTAGACAAAGCAAATAATTGTTGTTGCCGACCTGAAGCTCCGCCGTCGAATATTCCAGGGGAGGCACGACCAATTTACGATCACCCACTTTACCTGTATGCTCCATTTTTTCAACATATTCTTTGACGGCTGACGCCCCTTTCCCAACGGCGATATACACAAACGGTCGCCAACCGTAAGTCAACATCAAGGCCACTTCGAATCCATTCTTCGCAAGGCAATTCCTTATAAGGCCGGTCAATTTGGGTAGCAGCACATCGGTCGCTTCGCGTTTCTTTTCGACTCCAATCGCCTCATGGCAATGGTTAAAATGGGCCAATGCTTCAAGTAACCTCGAGTATGTGATCTCCTTGCTTACGCCCAAATTGAACGTCAGCTCCACCGGCAAATGACCTTCCACTTTTTCCTGAAAGGCCTCCCAATTTCCATTTTTCAATTTGCGTATTTCGAAAAAAGTCGGATCACATCCGAATGAATAACTTTCGATTTTGGATGTCGCCAATTGCTCTATTCCCTCTTTTGAGCCCAGTTCCAAACTGACATAGGCTTTTCCGACCCTTTTCGGAATATAAGCCTTTTTCTTGGTGTCATCGAAATTGATAACAAAAGTCATCTATCCCCCGACATGAAAGTTTCAATTATTTCCGCGTATTTCCCTTTACCAATGAAACCGCGATTTGAAAAAACGAACACTTCGTCGAAATTCTCTTTTGCGATTTGAACAGCCTTCGGAATTCCTTTTTTTGCCCCCCAATGGTTATCGCCGTGCGCCACAACATCCGTTCCGTAATTTTTGTTGATCCGATTTCCGATGCCGTTAACCTTGTTTTTTGGATCATACGACCAGGCCTCAGGCATCATTTTTCCATTCTTTGTGTAAAAGGCCAAATCGAGATCAGAGAGGACTTTTTCCCCGCCGACAAGAACCCGCACTCCATTCTTTCTCATTCCTCCCGCCGCGACCTGCGCCCCCATGGGCTTGGGCGGGTATTTGCCATCCAGAAAATTGGCTCCGTAGGCCCTTTTTCGAACGCCAACTATTTCGCCTTCTTCCAAAGAATGAATGATTGCGGACTGCAATTTTCGGGTCAAACCGCTTTCTTTAGCGGGAGCGAACCTCGTTTTTAGAAAAATTGTTTTTTCATTTTCTATTTCCCGATTCCCGTCTTTTTCTAAGTTGAGTTCGCCCCTTTCGCTTTGCCTAAAAGAATCCGGTTCATAATCTCGCGGCGGCGTTCCCGGCCCCACCCCGGCCAATCGCCCCTCAGGGGTTCTCTCCCCGATATCGTAGGTTCTTTGCCGCCCACCGCCAAACCATTCCCGGACCTGGCCGGCAAAGCCTTCAACTTTGGAAATGATCCCACGGGCAATGGCCCGCTCTTTCAGCTTTACCGCTTCGTTGTTGCCCACCTTCGAACCCACATACAGGCTGGCCACCATGGACCAGGCCCCGGCCGCCTCTTCCTTGACGCCCACCTGCTCCAAAACCTTTTGCGCCACCACCGCCGTTCCCAGGGCCGCCGCCGTCGTGATCGTCGCCGTCACCGCGAAGTAGGCAAGTCCGGCCGTTCCCACGACTTTATTTACGGTGTCGGCCCCTTGGGCCACCGCTCCGCCCACGGTTCCCACCGCTTGGCCAAGGGTCGGATGGCTCTCCGCCACCTTTCCCATCCATCCGAAGAAGGCCGCGTCCGCGCCTCGGTCCACCAGATTCTTGCCAACTTCGTAGGGCCGATTGAAAGCCGTCGCCACGGCCTCCCTTGCCGCCCCCGGTGCCGTCTGGGGCGGCACCGCCCCCAGCACCCGGTCCCGCAGGGCCATGATTTGCGCCCCCATCTGCGTTCCCTCACCCGGCGTTAAGACGCCCTCGTCCACCAGGCTCATAACGGCATCAAGGGTTTTACCTGCCGCCACATTGACCCGTGCCTTTTCCTCCGGAAAATAGGCCGTGGCGCGGCGGGCCAGCTCCTCGTCCGCCAATGGCCCTTCGGTTTTCAGTTTCTCCCCGTCGGCCTTTAGGAACACCCCTTTGGCCTCCTCCGCCATACTTCGGAAGCCTCTTTGAAGTCCCCTTAGCGCCTCCGCTTGGTTTGCCATGCGCCCGGTTGTTTGGGTCAGGGCTTCCTGCCGCAGGTAAACCTCCGCGGTCGCGGTGTCCAGCGCCGCGTAGTCCCCCGCGTTCACAGATTCGTTGATTCCGCGCGACCCGGCCCGAATAGCCCCGGCCTCTTTTTCCACGTCTTTGAACCGCTCCTTGAATTCAAAAGAAATCGAACCGCCCTGGCCCGTGGCCCCCGACAACACCTTGTAGAAGTGCCCCGCCGCCTCGCTCCGGTGGGTTAGGTCCCTCTTGATCGTCTCGATCTTGGCGAAGTTGGCTTCACTGGCCTTGGTTAGATCCCCGGCGGTTTTCTCCAATCGCCCGATTTCCATGGGGCTCTGGTCCTGGCTGATAAAATATTTTCGGCTGCCCTTCTCCACCACCGCGCCGTTTAGCCGCATCAGCCCCGCCTGCAGGGCAAAGGTGGCTTGGCGGAGCGCCACGGGGTTGTTCATGTCCATCCCGTGCGCCAGGTCTTTGTTCAGGTCCAAAAGCGTGTTTTCAAATTTGAATCGCCCCCCCGTGGTTTGCCCGTCCAGGGATTTCCATGCCCCCTGGTAGGTCATCTCCCCCGCCCGCAGATCCCCAAACCCCTCAATGGTCATGGGCGACTTGATCGTCAGGGCCGTGTTGGGGGCCAGCCGGTCAAAGTCCAGGCCCGCTGGTTGAATGACACCGTTCACTTCCGTCATCTTGAGCGGCATCAGCCCGCCGTCTTTCCGCTCCATCCCGCCAAAGGTTCTTTCAAAGCTGGTCCCCTGGATCAACCGCAGTTGATCCCCCTCCACCTTAAAGGTCGCCCCCTCTTCCCAGGTCCGCCCAAAGGCCACGGTTTGCCCCGTGGCCTTGAAAGTCCCATCGCCTGTGGGCTGAATGTTGCGGTAGGCGCTTAAGGTCGCCCGTTGGCTCTCGGTCAAGGTCGTCGCCCGGTTGCCAGATCCAAAGGCCCGCTGGATCAAGCCCGCAATCCCCTGCCCTATTTTTTGGAAAGGGTAGGCCATGGCGTGCCCCACCGCTTTTAAGGCATTGCCGATGGTGTTTAAGAGGCCCGGCTTGATAGGCGCCGTCAATGCCTCCGGCTGGGGCGTCGCCCGCAGGGCGTTGGGAACTTTGGGGGCGTTGTTGCCTAGGAAATCGAATTTGATCGTCGGAGTTTGAACCGGGGACTTTGGAACATCGACCCGCCCCAGGGACGTGGCCGTCGGCGCCTGGAACCGCAACGCCAGGGCCGTGTTCTGCATTCTGATTTGCCGGTCCAGTTGGGAGGAGGCGGAGTAGTTCTTCTCCGGCTTGTATTGGTTTTGGTAATCCTGGTAGCGGTTGTTGGCGCTGTAGGAATATCGGTCATCGTCCCGGGCAAAGGCTGGGGCCATGGGAAGAACCCCGAGCGCGACGCTCAGGAAAAGGGATGCTATTTTGTTAAGAAAGCTGCCCCTGCCAACATTGCAGGGACTATCCAGACATTGGTCACTAATCTGTACTGAATTGCCAAGCGGGGAGCGCTTTGGATTAACCCGGCGCATGGTATTGCCTTTGACCGCGGATTTCACATCTGGGGATACTGAAATTCTAACAGGTTTCCGTCTAAAGTCAACAGCGGGCGGTGGAAACCCACCGCCCGCTGTTCCAACATGGGAAACGACTTAGAATTTATTGATGATCTGTAAGGTGGTGCGGGAACCTTTGAACCGATTGCGTACGCCAAATTCAATCGGGTGGGACAACGCGAACATTGTGCCAGCTCGATTAAAGAGCACGAGTCCCGGACCGGCAGCCATCGCTCTTTCCTTTGTGTCCGATTGTTTCACCCCATCAACCTTATCTTCCGTCACCTGTTGCAAGTAATAACCCGCCAGGCCCAATCGAAGGAAGGGAAAGATTTCGCGCGAAAATGCGTAGTTCAGGTGAAACAATTGGCCCGGTTTCACTTTGGCTTGAAATGGCCCAACGGGTCCCAGCAGCGTCACTTTGTCGTTTTCGCTATGCACGGCGTAGTAAAAACGCCAGCTGGTTTCCCACTTGGGGGCAAACATCCACACCACCGAGTAATATGGGTCAAAGGTCGTCAGGTTCGACCCCGGGTTAATGGGTGATCCCTTATCGTATTTGCCCGTCGGGAGCGTGGTTTGAAGCTCGAACCGTTGGAAAACTGGCCCACCCAACAATTTCCCATCGTTCCAGATAATGGAGGGCCCAACGATGATATCCGACAATCCCGCGGTGTTGGCTCCCATCGGTGCCGGACCGAAGGGAGTGGCGATCGCCCCTTTGGCGGTGACCGCGCTGACGTTCAAAATGACGTCCAGGGACAGGTTTCCCCCCAGAAATTTAACGGGGCTGAAATAATAGAACTGATGCGAAAGAGCCAAGGCATTAACGCGGGCATCCCCGGAAATCGTCTTACCATCTTTATCAACAGCATTTCGACCTTGGGAAAAGATCGAATAATTCATGTAGTAAAAACCCAGGGGGGCGCCCCCGTCCAAGAAGGTCGTAATGGAATGATTGAGCGGCGGCTGATTGAAAGCGAAAAGCCCGGAAGCGCTAAAAACTAAAAACGAGCCACACAACAACTTCTTTTCTACTTTCCGACGAAACCCGATCAAGTAACTCATCCAAACCACCTCCGATGATTGATTTCCATGATGTTCAGTTTCAAATTCGAGAGAAGACATTTTAACGACCGAGCGTGACGTTGTGATAAAAACCCAGGAAATACAAAAGACAAAGGAGCCCGAACAAACCCGTCAGACCCCAATGGCTGAGTCGTCCCAGCAAACCCGATGGCCATATCTTGCTGTAAAGTTTCATTTGAATAAATCCGCGAAACGCCCAAAACAAAGAGAGGAATAACGTCAGGCCGATTCCCAAACGGGAACCGGTCACCAATTCGGCGGAGGACATTCCAACAATGAAACCCAAGCCCAAAACGGTGAACACAATGAAAAGCGTTATGACTCGGAAAATGGCGCGGTTGATGGGCGCCATTTTCCCCAAATCCTCTTCCCAGCCCAACATTTTCGGCGCCATCAACATGGCGGGGATTTGGCAGAAGTGAAGCCAACCCGCCCCCCCCACCAATAATCCGGCCGAAGTCAAATTCATTTCAACGCGGGGTTTCCAAAATCAAGGTTTTCAATTGCCAAACGTCGTTCTAAAAAAGTGCGGCATGCTGGAAACGGAAGGAATGAAATTCACATCGGTTCGAAGAGCGTACGTTTTAATTCTTTGATAGGTAAAAAGGCTTAACGCCTGATCGTAAATATAGGAATCCAATTGCTGGGCCGCGGTCTCGCGCTCCGATTCATTCACGGTCGTCACCACCCGTTGAAGACGGCCGTCGAATTCCGCGTCTTTCGTCAACGAAAACGGGGAACCGGAAAACAACAAAATGCTCTCCGCAAAAAAAGAATGGCACATCGGATCGGGCAACCCCGCGATGGCGATGTCCCAGGGCTCTGACTGCAAAGCGTGAATCACGTCCGCGTCGGTGTTGACGCTTTTGATATCCAGGCTGATCCCCACCTTGGCTAATTGCGTTTTTATAATGCGCGCCGTTCTTAGGCCATGGACCCGAACCAAGGTTTTCAATGTCACATTTTCATACCCCAAGTTCGACAAGATTTGTTTTGCCCGTTTGGGATCGTACGGGTATGGCGCCAGGCCGTCGTTGTGCCCCCCCTGCCCCGGCATCGAGAGAGTCGCCAAGGGCTGCCCATTGCCAAAACTGTCGTATCGAACAATTTCATTTCGGTCAATCGCCAAGTTGAGCGCCTTCCGAAATTCCAGGTCGGACAGGGGTTTTTTGGCCAAGTTCATTGTCGCCCCGACCGTCCAAAAAGTGTCCCCCTTTAAAATGCGGGTGCCGGAATGGGACATCACCTGGGTGGTCATGGTCCCCGGCAGTTCCGTTAGAAGATCCACCTCCCCCCTAAACAAAGCCTCCATCTGATGATCGGATGGAACAAATCGAAAGATGAGCGAATCGAACGAAGGAACCTTCGGCATCCAGTAATCTCGATTGGCCAGCAAGGAAATTTCGTTTCCTTTCTTCCACTCACCGAATTTGAAAGGACCGGTTCCATTCGGCGCGTTCGCCAAATCGCCCCCTCCTTTTACCGCCGTTGTGGAGGGAACAATTAAAACGAAGCCGGCCAGGCGGTTCAGCAGGAGACCGTCGGGGAAATGCGTGACGATATCCACCGTCAAGTCGTTGACGATTTCCACGTGGTCCAGTGAAATCAAAAAGCCAATGGCCGGAAACCCGGTGGAAGGATCCAGATAACGCTGAATGGAGTAGCGGACCGATTCTGCCGAGAAAGGCGTGCCGTCGTGAAAACGAACGCCGGGACGAAGTTTAAACCGGACGCGGAGAGGATCGACGCGCTCCCAGGAGGTGGCCAAAGCGGGTTCGATTTTCCCATCGGGGGCGAATCGAACCAGGCCCTCGTAAATCTGTTGAAGCAACGTGTGGTTCTTTTCGGAAAATTGTCGTTGGGGGTCCAGCGTCGCGGGATCGGAGACATCGTCGCAAACGACCAAAGGGCGCGCAGAAACTGAAACCGCCAAAGCGCCCACCCCAACCGTCGCCAAAAAAAACCAGGCGAAAAAACGCATTGTTCTACCCATTGAAACACCCCCGCGAATTGAAAAAATCATTTTTCCCCTTTCCGGCCCACAATGAGGCGGGATTCGTTCGCGTTACCGGAACCGATGGCGTGAACACCCTCAATTTCAAACCCGGCGTTTTTCAGCCAGTGGCCGTACTCTTCTTCGGAATAGGTTTTCCCCTTCTCGGTATAGGTCAGCATATGAACTGAAAAAAGAGCGCCAAAAAGTGGGGCCGTGTGATTGGGTTCGGTCACGAAATCGTGAATGGCGATCCTGCCGCCTTTTTCTAAAGCGACGTAGGCTTTGTGGAACAAACGCTCAATTTCGCGCTCGCTCTCATCGTGGGTGATGTGCGACATGAGAACCAGATCGTATTTCTCGAACCCGAAGTTCCCTTTCCGGTAATCCTGCGCGTGCATTCGGAGCCGATCGTTGCCCTGTTCGTCTTTGGGGGTCAACGATTTTGCAATCGTGATGGTCGTTGGAAGATCCATCAACGTGGCCATGGCCCCGGGAGCTTGATCCAACAAAGCCCGGGAGTAGGCCCCCGGACCCGCCCCGACATCCAAAATTGATCTCGGGGCGAACGGGGCCAAATAACTTGCCACTTCAACAGCCGATTTCCGTGCCAATTCCTGCATCCCCAGCGCATACTCTTTCGCGAATCGTCGGGATCTCACCTTGGCCAACAAAGCCCCTCGTCGCCCCCGACTTTTAAGACAATCCACCAGAGAGGCCCAGCGCGGAGCCAGCTGGTGCTGATAAAGTAAGTTGTGGACGAAACAATCCGGGGATGAGGGGAGCAAAAATCTTTGGGAGATCGGGGTCAAACCGTATCCCCGATTCGATTTCGTTAGAAATTGGAGGGCCACCAACGCGTCCAGGAAGATTTCCGCGCGGCGAGGGTCCAAATGAAGCCGGCGCGCCAAGGAACCGGCCGGTGTCACTTTATTCACTAAGTTTTCAAACACCCCCAATCGCACAGCCGCAAAAAGGATGTTTCCGGCACGGAAACCCATGATCGCGCTCGCGATCGGAGCGAGCGAGACCGTTGGGGTATGGCGTTGGGGGAGGCGTTGGAATGCCTTTGCTCGACGAACGGAATTTCCGCTGGGTGTCTTCCTATTGTCCGTCAAAAGACTCAACCTCCATTCCCGTTAACGATCTCCCTTAAAAAACTTTTCCAAGGTCGCCAATCTCATACCGGTCGGCGGAACGGCTTCGGGATCGGTGCGAACGTCAATGACCGTCGGCCGCCCGGACGCCAGAGCGGCTTGGATTGCTTTTTCCGTTTCTCCCGGTCGATCGACGCGGAAAGCCAGAGCCCCTACCGCCTCCGCGATCTGGGCGACATCCAACGGACGATGGAAAAGCGAAGTGGAGAACTTGCCTTTAAACTGCATCGTTTCGCCCAAGTGAACCATGCCGTGCCCACCATTGTTCATCACAACCCAGATGACCGGGATTTCATTTTCAACCGCCGTGTGAATTTCCATTCCATTCATCGCGAAGGCGGCGTCTCCGACCAGAGCCACCACGGGACGGTCTTTGGCGGCCAATTTTCCACCAATGACACCGGCCACGGCGTGCCCCATGGAGCCAAATCCCATGTTGATAAAAAAACCACCCGGTTCCCGTACCGCGTAGTAATGAAGGGCCCAGGCCATGACGTTCCCGATATCAACGAACAAAATCGTGTCGGCCGGCAGGGCCCGTTGCATTTCGGCGATGACCCGCTGGGGCCGCAGGGGCATGGACTCGTCGTCCAAACTTCGGGCGTCCAAAAACCTCGGGTGCATGGTTTTAAGCGCCCTTAAGTTGGCTAAGCGCTGACCAAAGTCCATTGTGGTATCGACCCAACGGGTGTCCCGCTCCAATTGGAAATTCAATTCCAGGAGAACCTGCTTCGCATCTCCGACGAGTCCCGTGTCGACCATGTAGTTCTTTCCGATTTCGCGGGGATCCACGTCAATTTGAAGAAGTTTTCTTTTGGTTCCCACACGCGGATCCCAAGCGTGGGTCGACAACTCCCCGAAACTCGTGCCGACCCCCAACAACAAATCTGTATTTTCCGAAAGGATGACCGCATCGGCTTGAGGGGAGCCCGCAAATCCAAACACGCCCAACGAGAGTATATGGTCCTCGGGGAAAACGCCTTTGCCTTTTTGGGTGGTTGCCACGGGGATGCGCAGGCGTTCCGCCAGGGCCCGAAGCTCCGGGTAAGCGCGGGACAAATGGACACCGTAACCCGCCAAAATGACGGGCTGACGGGAACGCATCAACAGATTGGCCGCTTCCTTGACCGATCGACGATCAAAAGTTTCCGAAGCGGACCGGTATTGGGAAGGGCGCCGAAGATCGAAAGGAACCTGTTGTTTCATCATATCGGCGGGCAGGCTCAAGTGAATTGGGCCTGACCGCCCGGTGAGGCCAATCCGCAAAAGATGACGGGTTAAATCGGCGATTTTCTCCGGGGCCATGAGCATCACGCTGGCCTTGGTCAGATCTTTGTACATGTCGACGATGTCGATGCCCAAAGGCGAGCTTTCCTGGGCCGCGCCCTTGCCGAAGGCGGCCAAGGCAATTTGGGCGGTCAATATCATGATCGGCACGGAATCCCGGTAGGCGCAGGCAATCCCCGTCATGGCGTTGGTGGCACCTGGGCCGGTGGTGGTGCAACAGACCCCCAGGCGCCCGGACACCCGGGCGTAACCGTCGGCCATGAAGGCGGCGCCTTCTTCGTGCTTGGTGATGATGGGGCGAATTTTCCCCCGGTCGAAGATTCCTTCGTAGAGCGGCATCAGGGGGCCACCGGGAATGCCGAAAATCGTGTCCACCCCCTCCTGTTCCAAGTAAGCCAATAGAAGTTGGATGGCGGATATCGTTTCGGGAACGACCGTAGGTAAAGGGTTTGTTTGGACGGGGATGGCGGGCAAGGTCGAAGCGGCGGAATCTAATTCTTTAATCGTCGAACGATGGGGTTGGGACTTGGGAACAGGGTTTTTGGATCGATCGCGGGTGGACATGTCAGTGCGCCCCCACCGTTTTAAGTTTGGCGGCCGGGAGGAGGCCCAGCAGGTCCATGGCCGACGTCAGCACATCGGCCATTTTAAAGGGTTTGAGGAAAAAAGCGTGGCTGTTCTTTTTAAAGGCTTCGAGCCGTTCGTTGGTCAGACGCTGGCCCGTCATGCCGATGACCTTGACGCCCTGGGTTTTGGGATCCGACCGGAGAGTGGCCAAAACGCGGGTTCCGTCCACCAAGGGCATGGCGACGTCCAACAAAACAAGATCGGGGGGGGTTTTGCCGATGTCCAAGAGGGCTTCGACGCCGTCGCGGGTCCAGCGGACGTCCAAATCCTTGGAGGCGCGTTGAAGGGAGCGGACCAGCAATTGGCCCAAATCCGTTTCGTCTTCCACCACCAACACCCGGCGGCGGCCCGCGCCCAGTTCCATGGGGATGGGAAGGTTGTATTTCTTGAGAAACTCGAGGAAGTCCGATTCCAGCACTCGCCGATGCCCCCCTGGGGTGGTGTAGGCTTTGATCCGTTGCTGATTGGCCCACTTAATGACCGTCGTGGGGCGGACGCTGCACATCTCGGCGATTTGAAAAGTGGTGAACACCCGCTCCCGCTTCTCCCGCATCGGAAGCCCCCAAAAATCCGTAGTGTAATTAGTGTAACTTGTACAACTTAAGCTTCCCCTCGAAAAATAAGTATAGTCCGGCCTCCCCCCCCTGTCAAGGCGGGTCGGCCAAAGTGTTGCAAGATCGTTTCAGTGGATTTTAAAGAACCGCGTTAGTGACCGGCGAGTCCCGCGGAACCCCGGCCCACGCTGTGGTAAAGGAAGCCCAAGGCCGCGGCGGCGGCGGGATCGAAGAGGTTTCGTCCGTCGACGAGAACCGGCGTGCGCAAAAGGGCTTTGACGCGGGAAAGTTCGATGGCCTTGTACTCTTTCCACTCGGTGGCGACCAGAAGGGCGTCGGCCTCCCGAACGGCGTCCAGAGGGGATTTGACGAAGCGGACCCCCGGCAGGAGCGGGCCGGCCTTTTCCATGGCCACGGGATCGTGGGCGTTCACCTTGCACCCTTCGGCCTGGAGGGCGTGGATGATGTCCAGGGCGGGGGCGTTTCGCAAATCGTCGGTGTCGGGCTTAAAGGCCAGCCCCCAGACGGCCACGGTTTTCCCCCGCAAATTCCAAAGGGCTTGCCGAAGGCGCTCCACCGCCCAATGGCGCTGGTGTTCGTTGATCTCCCGCACCGCCTTGAGAAGTTTAAAATCCACCCCCACCCCTTCGGCCATTTTAATGAAAGCGCTCACGTCCTTGGGAAAGCAGGACCCGCCGTAGCCCAACCCCGCCCGAAGGAAGGAGGCCCCGATCCGGGCGTCGTAGCCCATCCCCTTGGCCACCAGGGACACGTCGGCCCCGACCCGTTCGCAGAGGGCGGCCACGGCGTTGATGAAGGAAATTTTGGTCGCCAGGAAGGAATTGGAGGCGTGCTTGATTAGCTCCGCGCTTTTGATGTCGGTCACGACGAAGGGCGCCTTGATGGGGGCGTAGAGCTCCCGCATCACTTTTTCGGCCCGTTCGGATTCCACCCCGACCACGATGCGGTCGGGTTTTGAAAAGTCCTGGACGGCGGTGCCTTCCCGCAGAAATTCGGGGTTCGAAACCACGTCGAACTCCACGCCTTTTTTACCGTGCAGGCGGAGGGTCTGGCGGACCTTGGCGCCGGTGTTGACCGGCACCGTGGACTTCTCGACGATGACGGTGTAGCGGTGGAGGTTTTGCGCCACCTGGCGCGCGACGGTCTCCACGAAGGACAAATCGGCTTCGCCGTTGGGGAGCGGCGGGGTGTTCACGGCGATGAAGACCAATTCCGCCGACTTCATGGCCTCTTTCAAATCGCCCGTGAAGGAGAGCCGGCCTTTTTTGCGGTTGGCGGCCACCACCGCGTCCAAACCCGGTTCGTAGATGGGCAAGCCGCCCTTTTTCAAGGTCGCCACTTTGGCCTTGTCCGCGTCGACGCAGACGACCCGATGTCCGATGTCCGCCAGGCAGGCCCCGGTGACCAGGCCCACGTATCCCGTGCCGACGACCGCTACGTGTTTGGGTTTCATGACTTCTCCTTGTTCTTGGGGAGGCGGCCGCCGTATTGTTTTTGGTAATAGGCGCCGAAGGATCGATCCTTCACCCGCCGCCACCAGGGTTCCTGGGACCGGTACCATTCGATCAAACCGGGCAATTCCCGCTCAAAGGGCCGGCGCGCCCGCCAGCCCAGTTCCCGCCGAATCTTACCG
>Ga0268298_10001828_pt1 | contig 24112 bp, 23 predicted proteins | sample WWTPWeurt_MetaG_FD_194462 | JGI IMG/M metagenome (GOLD analysis project Ga0268298, IMG submission 194462) | Activated sludge microbial communities from WWTP in Nijmegen, Gelderland, Netherland - WWTP Weurt | ecosystem: Engineered > WWTP > Aerobic digester > Activated sludge | place...
CCGCTCGCTGCGGACCCACTTCGTCGCGAAGCTCACGATGCTGGCTCCGCCAGAGCACGAGGCCGACGCGCGCTCCGCGATCGAGGCCTCCGGCTTCCCCGCCGACGGCACGAGCGTCGTGATCGGAAGGCCGACAGATCCTGCGGCCCTCGCGCGCGCCTGCGCCGCGGACCCGACGCGGTTCTTGCTCCTCGCCGCCGATTCGGGCCCGGTCTCGCCCGCCGATCTCGACGCCGATCAGCTCGTGACGTTGCTGCACCTCCGCCGCCTCTCCGCAGCGCACGCGGAGACCCCCGCGGTGGCAGAGATCCACATGGCCGAGACAGAGCGCCTCATCGCGCCGAACCACGCGACCGATTTCATCTTGCTCCGCGAGATCACCGGGATGCTCCTCGCGCAGGAGCTCCACGCGCTCTGCCTCGACGCTTCGGCCGGCGCGTGGCTCGGCGAGGCGTTCCTTCGTCTCTTGCACGAGATCAGCACCCGGGTGTGGCTCCACCCCCTCGCGATCTACGTCCCCGAGTCTCCACGCCCGACCTTCGCGGACATCCTCATCGCGGCCCGCCGCAGGGGAGAAGTGGCGCTCGGCGTCCGGAGGACCCGGTCGCGCGCGCACCTCTTGCCCCCTCGCGAAGAGGGCTTCGATCCGAGCGACACCGACGTGGTGGTGATCGCCGCGCCGGAGCCCCGACACGTCCACCAGGAGACGGCTGTCACTTTGTGAGGTAGCCGATCACGAGCGCCGCGACGAAGATCGACGCGCTCCCGATCACCGCGAGGACGAAGCTGCGGCTCGGCCCCACCTTGAGCCCCACGAGGGCTCTGCGCGCTCGATCCGCGGCCGTCTCGCGGGCGCGACCGCGACGAGGCTCAGCGCCCGTCGCCGACGCCTCATCAGGCTCCGGGCATGCCGCACCGACGCGCTTCTTTTCAGCCTCGATCGTCACGGGGTGAGCCTAACATGCGCGGTCGCGGCTCCACGTTCTCGCCTCGAACGCGCGCGGATTGTGCGTGCCGGGGTCAGTGGGCATCGCGCTACGTTCAAGGAACGATGTCGTGTCTCCGGCCATCGGGGCACGACCGACCACATCGCCTCGCCAACGTTTGACAAGCTGGCCAAGCACCAATGGACGCAAGCCTTCTCGGGGGTGCCCAGGCCATTCTTCCCTCTCACACAAGTCGAATTTCCGAGGCCGAGGTGAACATCCGTTCGGCGGATGAGCGCGCCATGTTCTCGGCCTCGTCCTCCCGGGCGCAGCTCGCTCGCGGCGAGCCCCTCGAGCCGCTGATCGCGCGCGCTGCTTCAGCGGCCTTGCGAGCGGCCGGGATTCGAGCCATCGACGTCGACAGGCTCTACGGGGCCGCGGTGCTCGGCGCTCACGTCGAGCCGAGCCCTCTCTACGCGGTCCACCGTGCGCTCGGGCTGCGGCGTGACGCGGCGGTCGTCCCTCAAGGCACCAACTTCTCGGGGTTCATCACGGGCGTCGGCCTCGCGGCGGAGGCGGTGCGCAGCGGCGTCGCGCGGCATGTCCTCGTCGTCGCCGGAGCGGCGATGTCCGAGCACGTCCCGCGGGACAGCGGATATGCCGTCTCCATCGCCGACGGCGCGGGCGCCGTGGTGGTGGGACCAGGCAGCCGCGACGTCGTCCTCGACTTCGCGACAGACACAGACGGCTCCCTCTACGACGCCACGACGATGGATGCGAAGGACGGTCGAGTCGCTTTCTCCATCGCCGAGACCTCGCTGCGGGGGGTACATGACTACGGCGTCGAGCGACCGCCCGCGCTCGTCGCCGATCTGTTGCGCCGCCACGGGGTCGCGCCGTCCGACGTCACCCTCGTGGCCCACCAGGCGAGCCGCGTCCTCATCGAACATTGGCGGAGCGCCATCGCGCCGGGCGAATACGTCGAGACCTTCGACGAGCACGGCAACGCGACGGTCGCCTCCGTCCCCATCTCGCTCGCCACGCGGATCGCCGCGATCTCCAAACCTTATTTGCTGCTCATGTCACCCGGAATGGGCATGCACGCCGCAGCCGTGCTGGTGCGACGGTGAGTCGTTAGCGCCGGTCATGACAGCGAGGAGCATCAACCGAGGTGCATTCAGAACGAGGATGGGTGTGTCAAACAACGACAACAGTGTGACGAATTCGGGGGCTCAATACCTGAGTGGGAGCGGCGCGAGCCTGAGTCAGCCGACGTCCGTGGCGGATGCCATATTGCGATTGCTCGAACGAGAGGGGGTGGAGTACCTGTTCGGTGTGCCTGGCTCGGCGCTGACACCGATCTACGAGGCGCTTCGAGAGCATCCGAGGCTGACGCACATCCTGGCCAAGCACGAAGAAGGGGCGGCTTTCATGGCCTATGGCTACGCGGCCGTGAAACGTACACTAGGCGTATGCATTAGCACGACAGGCCCGGGGGCGACGAACGCTCTGACCGGCGTGGCGTGTGCGCTCGCCGATGGCATGCCTGTGGTCCTCATTAGCGGACAGACACCGACGCGCCAGTTCGGCAAGGGCGCCGTCCAGGACAGCACCCGTCTGGGGGTGGACTCCGTGGGGCTGTACGACGCGGTGGCCAAGCTCTCTGTCTCCATCCCCTCTGCGGAACGCGCACAAGATGTGCTCGACTCGGCGCTCCGGACGGCTGTCAGCGGACACCCCGGCCCGGTTCACATCGGCGTGCCTGTGGACATCCAGAAGCAACGACCGGTGTGGAACCCCAGGCGCTCCATCCTCGCGAGCGCGCGGGGGCGCCCGTTCGATCCGGCGTCGCTGGACAAGGCCGTGACGCTTCTGTCTTCGGCCAAGCGACCGGCGATCCTCGCGGGGCACGGGGTGAACATCTCCGGCGGGTGGGCGGCGCTCTTCGATCTGGCCACGCGGTTGGGCGTCCCGGTCGCGACGACGCCGAAGGCCAAAGGTGCCTTCCCCGAGACGCACCCTCTCTCGCTGGGCGTGTTCGGGTTTGGAGGTCACCTCCGGGCAGAGGCCTACTTGCTCGGCTCGGAGATCGATGTCTTGCTCGTCGTGGGGAGCAGCCTCGGCGAGTTCTCGACAAATGATTGGGACGAGAGGCTCCAGCCTGGAAGAGCGATGATCCAGATTGACATCGATCCGGAGGGCATCGGTCGCAGCTATGCGGTCGACGTGCCCATCGTCGGCGACGCCCGAGCGACGCTTGAAGCGATGCTCGCGCGATGCTCGGACCAGCTCGGCGCACCAAACGAGACGTTCCTGGAGGTGTGCGAGACGATCCCGAGGCTCATCGAAACAGCCTATCTCGACGCGGCCGAGCACCCCCTCAAGCCCCAGCGCCTGGTGCACGAAATGGGGGCGCTCATGCCCAACGACGCCCTGCTGTTCGTCGACACGGGCAACTGCATCCTCTGGGCAAATCACTATTTCCAATCCTCCAACCCGGGGACCTACTTCCTGAGCCTCGGGTTCGCTTCGATGGGCAACGGGCTGTGTGCGGCCATCGGCGGAAAGCTGGCGGCGCCCACGAAGGCAGTGGTCGCCCTCATCGGGGACGGCGCCTTCGCCATGAACGGCATGGAAGTGCACACAGCCGTGGAGCATCGGGTCGCAGTGGTTTGGGTCGTCCTCAACAACGGCGGACACGGGATGGTCTACCACGGAGAGCGGATGGTCCTCGGCCACGATCTCGGCGCGAACCGCTTTCGGGCTCCGCTGGACATCGCCGCGATGGCCAGGGCCATGGGGGCAGTCGGAATACGAGTAGACTCTCTCGGCGACTTCCGTCGCGTCTTCGCGGAGGCGTTGTCTTCGGGCCAGCCCACCGTGATCGACGCGATCATCGACCCTGAGGAGGTCCCTCAGCCGCTCACCCACCGCGCTCGAGCTGTCGCGCGCTCGATCCAGGACATGCCAGTCTCCGCCCGGTCGCCCTGGGCGTTCGTGAAGAGATAGGCTGACGCCCTCGCCACTTCCGCCTCCCACTCATCGGACGTGCGCGAGCCTCGCGCTGATTTTTCAGCCGTCGCCCGGACGCTGACGTTATCCTCACAAGGAGGAACGGTCACGATGCCCAGGCTCTCTGCACCTCCGGTCGAGCTCCCCAACAAGGTTCAGGACTTTGTGTCCACGAGCCGGGGCGAGATCATGGTCGTGATCCACACCTCCTATGCTCCCAGCGACGCGGAGTGGAGGGAGTATGTCGACGGCGTGGGGAGCTGCGACCTCGAGACGATGCGATCCATCGTGATCACGGACGGAGGAGCTCCGACCGCACAGCAGAGGAAGGCCGTCAACGATCTCCTGGGGGGCCGTCAGGTGCCAGGGGTCGTCATCTCGCCGAGCACCTTCGTGCGTGGGGTCGTGACGGCCCTTGCTTGGTTCAATCCGGGCCTCAAGGCATTTGCGCCGGAGGAGTTTGGCAAGGCCTGTCAGTATCTGGAGCTGAGCCCGGCCGAGATCGACGAAGTGTGGCTCACCATCGACCGCCTCGTCGAGCAGCTCGGAAACCCGGACCTGCGGGCAATTCCGAAGCGCTCCAAGTAGCAAGTGTCTAGACCGAGAGGTTGGCTGACGTCCAACCATCGGAAGCTCGTGCCGCGCGCCCCTCGCGCTCGAGCTTGAGCAGGTGTGCCTCCAAGCTGAGCTTCGCAAGGGGCCAGAGGAACACGGGCGTGTCGGCGTAGGCGACAGGCAGCAGCGCATCGAGCGCCACGCCCGGCCCCGCGGCCTCCAGAGCGGCCGCCACCTTCGCCTCTCGCCCCAGCCGGTGCGCGATGTAGTGACGAAAGAGCGCTGTCGGATGCTCGATCGGCGCTCCGTGCGCGGGGAGCGCGACGACCGCTCCGAGGCCCGCGAGTCGATCGAGCTGCGCGAGGTATTCGATCATGTCCCCGTCGCGCGGCTCGATGAGGATCGTCCCTTCGCTCGCGACCATGTCGCCGGCGATCAGCGTCCCGTGCGCTTCGTCGAAGAGGCACACGTGCCCCGGCGCGTGCCCCGGCGTGTGCAGCACCCGCCACCGTTGAGGCGCCGGCCCGGCGAGCTCGAGGACCTCACCCTCCTCGAGCCTGCGCCCGAACGACGCCCCCGCGGCCCCCGAAGGCGCTCCGGGCTCGTTCAGCCGATCGATCGTCCTCGCGTGCGCCCAGAGGGGCAGCCCGAGCTCGCGCGACAGGAGCACCGCGCCGCCGACGTGATCGGGGTGGTGATGTGTCGCCACGATCGCGATCGCTTGACGCCCCTGCGACGCGAGCCCCCGCGCCCACTCGATCCAGGCGTGCTGCTCGTCTTCGAAGGGCGTCGCCGGCTCGACGAGGAGCACCTCCGCCCCGCCGAGCGCGTAGCTGTTCGTGTGCGTCGCCGGCGGGAGCGTCGGGGTCCGCGCGGAGAACATCTCCACGCCGAGGGTCACGGTGCGAGGTCGTTGCATGGCCGATGATCCGGTGCCGCGGCGCACCCCGAAGGAGCGCGGCGCCCACCAGCTCAGCGCTCGACGACCACCGCGAGCGCCTCGCCTCCGCCGATGCAGAGGGTCGCGAGCCCGCGCTTCTTGTTCTGATCCTTCATCGTGTGGAGGAGCGTCGTCACGATGCGCGCCCCGGAGGCGCCGATCGGGTGACCGAGGGCCACGGCGCCGCCGCGCACGTTCACCTTCTGCGGGTCGATGCCGCAGATCTGGTTCACAGCCATCGCCACGACCGCGAACGCCTCGTTGATCTCCCACAGATCGATGTCGCCCACGCTCATCCCCAGCTTCGCGAGCGTGCTCTTGATCGCGGCCGCGGGGGCCGTGGTGAACCACTCGGGCTCCTGCGCCGCGCCGCCATAGCCCACGATCCGCCCGAGCGGCGTGAGCCCGTGCTCCTTCACGGCCTTCTCGCTCGCGAGGACCAGCGCGCTGGCCCCGTCGTTGATCGAGGAGGCGTTGGCCGCGGTGATCGTCCCGTCCTTCGCGAACGCGGGCTTCAGCGACGCGAACTTGTCGGGCTTGCCCGCGGGGGGGCCCTCGTCGTCCTTCACGACGAGCGCGTCGCCCTTCTTCTGCGCGACGCTCACAGGCGCGATCTCGGCGTTGAACAGCCCCTCTCTCTGCGCGGCCACCGCGCGGCGGAAGCTCTCCTTCGCGTACTCGTCCTGCGCCTCGCGCGAGAACTTGTACTCCCGCGCGCACTTGTCGCCCGCGTTGCCCATGTGGAAGTTGCCGTACGGATCCCACAGCCCGTCGTGGATCATCCCGTCGATGACCTCGCCGTTGCCCATGCGAAACCCGGTGCGAGCGCGCGTGAGGTAGTAGGGCGCGTTCGACATCGACTCCATGCCGCCGGACACCACGACGTCGGCGTCGCCGAGCGCGATCGTCTTGGCGCCCCAGAGGATCGCCTGCAGGCCCGAGCCGCACACCTTGCTCACCGTGGTGGCGGGCACGTTCGTCGGGATCTTCGAGTAGATGGCGGCTTGTCGCGCGGGCGCCTGGCCGATGCCCGCGGAGAGCACGTTGCCCATGAAGACCTCTTCGACCTTGTCAGCCGAGATCTTCGCGCGCTCGAGGGCGGCTTCGATCGCGATGGCTCCGAGGCGGGGAGCGGGGAGTGAAGAGAGGGCGCCGAGGAAGGCGCCGATGGGCGTGCGCGTGGCGCTGACGATGTAGACCGGTGCGGACAGGCTCTTCATGGCGAGAGCGCCCTACCGTGAGACGAAGCGAGGTGCAAGGCGCCGAGGAGCGTAGGATCTGCGCGCTCATCGGGGCGCGCGGGCTCTCGGAGGCGGCGTCGCAGCGGTGCAGATCAGGCAGCCATCGCGAGGTCCATCTCCTCGAGCATCTTCTCTTCGCCGCGCTCTTCGCCCTCGCGGATGATCTCCGCGAGCATCTTCCGGCCGCGGTGCAGCCTGCTCATGACCGTGCCCACGGGCACGCGGAGCTTCTTGGCCGCGTCTTTGTAGCCCATCTCCTGGAGGTCCACGAGGACGAGCGCGCGACGGAACACGGTCGGGAGCTTCTTGAGCGCGCGCTTCGTCGACTTCGTCAAGCCGGGCATCTCGCGCACCGAGTCGACCGCTGTCCACGCGTTCGGATCCGTGGCGAGCACGCCCATCGCGATCTTCTCGCGGCGGTGACGGCGGCAGCGCGTGATGAACACGCTGAAGAGGATCTGGTGCATCCACGCCTTGAGGTTCGTGCCGGCATGGAACGTCGCTTCGAAGCGGATCGCGCGCTCGACGGTGTCTTGCACGAGATCCTCGGCGAGCTGAGGGGAGCGCGTGAGGCGAAGGGCGCGGCCGAAGAGCTCCGGCGCCATCGTGGCGACACCGCGGCGCAGCTCGAGTCGAGCGGCAGGGATGGCGTTGCGGTTCGACGGCTTGCGGGTGAGGGCGGCGGCGCGGATCATCGTTCGAGAACCTCCGCCCGCCCTTTTTGCAGCCGGGGTGCCACTGCCTTCGGATCTCGATTCCTCAGTGATCCGGCTGCCTCACGAAAGGGAATGCGATCCGAGGTGCGGGCGTTCGAACCCACCCCCGTGGCTCCATGGACACAGGGCGTAGGGGGTGTGTCCATTCGCCCTCAGGTCCTCTCCGAAATGACCTCGAGTCCTCTCCGAACTAACCTCGAGTCCTCTCCGAACTAACCTCGAGTCCTCTCCGAACTAACCTCGAGTCCTCTCCGAACTAACCTCGAGTCCTCTCCGAACTAACCTCGGGTTCTCTCAACGAGCGAGCGGGTCCGCTCCGCGGGCGAGGGCCGCGACCACCTCAGGCACGAGGGCCGCGATCTCGCTGGCGAGCATCCCCCGATCGCTGCCTGTCCGCGCGCGCCACAGATCGCCGCAGAGCGCGTGCACGAGGACACCCGCGCAGGCGGCCTGCTCCGGCGCGAGGTGACACGCGAACGCCGAGATGATCCCTGTGAGCACGTCGCCGGATCCAGCGGTCGCGAGCACGGGGTTGCCCGCCATGCAGATGAACATCCGCTTGTCCGGCGTGGCCACGATCGTCCTCGCTCCTTTGAGCACCACCGTGGCGCGCGTGAGCGCCACGGCCTGAAGGACAGCGCCGAATCGATCCTGCTCGATCGCGCGACCGTCGCGACCGAGCAGCCGACCCAGCTCGCCCGGGTGCGGCGTGAGGATCAGGTGCCCTCGCGCCTTCGCCAGAGCGTCGGCGCGCCCCACGAACAGCGTGAGGGCGTCCGCGTCCACGACCTTCACGCCATCCCACCCGAGGACCACGTGATCGACAGCGATCCGCGCCTTGTCGTCGAGGCCGAGGCCCGGCCCGACGGCGACCGAACGCTTGCCCGCGAGCGCCTCGTCGAGCGATCCCGCGATGCGATCGGGATCGATCCGCGCGGTCATCAGCTCAACCACGCGCGCCTCGAGCGCGGCCTTTGACTCAGGCCAGGTGCACAGCGTCACGAGCCCTGCACCCGCTCGCATCGCCGCGTTGCCCGAGAGGAAAGCGGCGCCGAGCTTCCCGGACGAGCCAGCCACCACGAGCACGTTCCCTGCCTGGTGCTTGTGCACGCTCGCCTCGCGCGGCGAGAAGCTGGCGCCGACCGCCTCGCGCTCGATCACCTCGGCGACATGACCCACCATCGGCACGATCAGCCGATCCGGGACGCCGAGATCGACCACATGGATGTTGCCCGAGAGCCGCGCCCCCGCGGGCGTGAGGAGCCCCATCTTGAGGTGCCCGAACGTCACCGTGTCGTCGGCTTGCACGGCCGTCCCGAGCGGCGCGCCGCTGTCCGAGTCGAGACCCGAGGGCACGTCGAGCGCCACGATCCGCGGCTTGCTGCGCGCGCGCCCCGTCTTCGCGTCGTTGATGAGCGCGATCGCCTTCGCGAGGGACCCACGCACCGGCCGATCGAGCCCCGTCCCGAAGAGCGCGTCGATCGCGAAGTCCGCCGTGGAGAGCGCGAGGCGGAGGCGATCTAGCGACTCCTCGTCCGGACACTCGGTGAAGTTGCCTCCAAGATCGATGTACGCGTCGTGGTTGATGCGGCTCTCGCCCATCACCTTCTCGCTCGATCCCACGAGGAACACCTCCACGTCCGCGCCGCGCGCGAAGAGGTGCCGCGCGACGACGAAGCCGTCCCCGCCGTTGTTTCCTGCGCCGCAGACGATCACGACCCTCGCGTCGAGGAGGAGCGGCGCTCGCTTTCCGGGCGTGTGCGCGCGCACCCAGCCTGGATCGATGAGCGTGGAGATCACGTCCGCGGCTCCCCGCCCGGCGTTCTCCATCAGCACCATGCCCGGCACGTGGCAGGTCTCGATCGCGTAGCGGTCGTAGGCGCGCATCTGCGCGCGGGTGAGGACGGGTATCACGGGTTGCCCTCCTGAGCGTCGTCCGCAAAGGGTTGTCTGGCCACGAGCGCGTCAGCGCGCCCGGGAGCCTCGTCCGCGCCGATGGATCTCGTCGGTGCGGGGCCCGCGCCGCTCGCCTCCAGGATCACGACGGCCGCAGCGACACCGCCGTCGTGCGTGATCGAGACGAAGATCTTCTCCACGCCCATGCGCTCGGCGAGGGCGCGCGCCGGTCCGTGCACGTGCATCACGGGCAGCTCCCGCGGGGCGCCGAGCACCTCCAGATCGCGCCAGCCCACGCCGGGCGCGCCGGCCATCGCCTTCACGATCGCCTCCTTCGCCGCCCATCGCCCCGCGAGCGCCGTCGCCCGATCGACGCGATCGTGGAGCAGCGCCTGCTCCCGATCGGTGAGGATCCGCTTCCAGAAGCGGTCCCCGTGCTTCGCGAGCGCCTCCTCCATCCGCTCGATCGCGCACACGTCGAGGCCGATCCCGACGATCATCGCCGCGCACGCAGGACGGCCGCGCGCAGATCGCGCACCGCTCGATCGAGCCCGAAGAGCACGGCGTCCGCGATGACCGAGTGGCCGATGTTGACCTCCTCGATGGCCGAGATCGCGACGACGGGACCGACGTTGTGCCGCGTGAGCCCGTGCCCCGCCGCGACCTCGAGGCCGAGCGCCTTCGCCCTCTCCGCTGCGAACCGGAGCCGTCCGAGCTCGTGGGCCACCTGCGATCCGCGCGGATGCTCCGCCGAAGGCCCGAGCTGGCAAGCGTGGCAATACTCCCCTGTGTGCAGCTCGATCTGCTGCGCGCCGACCTCGTGCGAGGCGCTCACCGATGCCTCGTCCGCGGCGATGAACAGGCTCACCTTGATCCCAGCCCTCTTCGCCATGGCGACGGCCTCCTCGATCGCCGCGCGCTGCCGCACGACGTCGAGCCCCCCTTCGGTCGTGCGCTCCTCGCGCCGCTCCGGCACGAGCGTGATCACGTCCGGGCGCACCCGCTCGGCGATCGCGATCATCTCACGCGTGGCCGCCATCTCCAGGTTGAGCATCGTGGTCACCGCCCCTCGGAGGCGGACCACGTCGTCGTCGCGGATGTGGCGCCGATCTTCGCGCAGGTGGGCGGTGATGCCGTCCGCGCCGGAGGCCTCGCAGAGCTGCGCCGCGAGCACGGGATCAGGGTATTTCTCGCCGCGCGCGTTGCGGACCGTGGCCACGTGGTCGATGTTGATGTGCAGGCGAACGCTCACGGATCGCCCTTACCACAGCGGCCGAACGGCTCCGCCCCGATCATGATCGTCGTCCACTTCTCCGAGAGCTCCACGAGCCCGGCCCAGACCGTGGAGGCCGAGGAGCGCGTGCCCCTCGTGGATCTCTGCGACGAGGCGCGGGCCCCGGTCGGCTTCGGCTGCCGGACGGCCCGCTGCACCACTTGCCGCGTCGAGATCCTCGAGGGCTCCCGATGGATCGAGCCCCCCGAGGTGGAAGAGTCGGAGCTCCTCACCACCATTCTCGCCCCCCCCAATGTCCGCCTCGCGTGCCAGGCGATCGTGCGCGACGGATCGGGCGTCGTTCGCTTGCGATGGCTCGGTCCTACGAGATCTCACGCGTAGCCCGCTTCGCGCCGAATCCATCTCGATCACACCGAATCGCCGCGATCTCGGCCGGCACGACGCTCGCAATGGCCGTCGCGCCGCGGGCCGTGGTAACAGGCCCGTCCCCTTCCGCGAGGTAGCAGCACCGTGACCAAAGCAAGAAAACTCAGAGAGCTCATCGCTCGGCCCGGGCCGATCGTGATCGTCGGCGCACACAACGGCCTCTCCGCCAGGATCGGGGAGGAGGCGGGCTTCGACGGGCTCTGGGCCTCCGGGTTCGAGATCTCGGCGAGCTACGCTGTCCCCGACGCGAACATCCTGACGATGGCGGAGAACCTCACCGTCGCGAAGATGATGAGCGCGGCGAGCAGCCTGCCGATCGTGGCCGATTGCGACAACGGCTACGGCAACGCCATCAACGTCATCCGGTGCGTCGAGGAGTACGAGGCGGCCGGGATCGCGGCCATCTGCATCGAGGACAACATCTTCCCCAAGCGATGCAGCTTCTACGCGGGGGTGAAGCGCGAGCTCGCGGACGTGGAGGAGCACGCCGCCAAGGTCCGCGCGGCGAAGGCGACGCAGCGAGATCGCGATTTCGTCGTGATCGCCCGCACCGAGGCGCTCATCGCCGGTTGGGGCATGGAAGAGGCGCTGATCCGAGGCCGCGCGTACGCGGACGCCGGCGCCGACATGGTCCTCATCCACTCGAAGTCCAAGGATCCCGACGAGGTGCTCACCTTCGCGAAGCTCTGGGATCGCCCGAACGTCCCGCTCGTCTGCGTCCCCACGATCTACCGCACGACGAAGGTCGAGACGCTCCACGAGGCGGGCTTCAAGCTCATCATCATGGCGAACCACGCCATCCGATCCTCGATCAAGGCCATGACCGAGACGCTCACGACGCTCCGCAAGGAGGGCTACACCGGCAGCGTCGATGACAAAGTCGTCCCCCTCGAGCGGGTGTACGACCTCGTCGGCGTCGACAAGATGAAGCGTGAAGAGAAGGCGTTCCTGCCATCCGGCAGCCCCGGCGTCACCGCCGTGATCCTGGCCGCGGGCCAGAGCCAAGGCCTGCTGCCGCTCACCGAGAACGTCCCGAAGGCGGTCCTCGACATCAAGGGCAAGACGATCCTGGAGCGCCAGGTCGAGGTCCTCAACGCCTGCGGCGTGAAGGACATCGCCGTCGTCAGAGGCTACAAAAAAGAGGCGATCAAGCTTTCGAACATTCGCTACTACGACAACGACGAGTTCGCGACGACGAGCGAGCTCCACTCCCTCTTCCGAGCGGGCAAGGAGCTCAACGGGCCCTTCCTCTTCCTCTACGGCGACATCCTCTTCGAACGAGGCCACCTGGAGAAGCTCTTGAAGAGCCCCGCGGACGTGTCGATCCTCGTGGATCGCGCCTGGGGCGAGGGCTACGCGCAGCTCAAGGCGAGCGACCAGAAGGCGCCCTGGGAGGGCCGCGGCACCCCGGATCTCGTGCTCCTCCGCGACGCGCAGGAGACGGGCTATCGCTTCGTGGGAGCTGACCAGCCGCACCACGTCGCGCGCGTCGGACGGACCCTGGATCCGCAGAAGGCGCACGGGGAGTTCGTCGGCATGGCGATGTTCACGCAGAAGGGCGCGCGCGCGCTCACCGACCTCCACGGCCAGCTCCGCGAGACGAAGCCCAACGACAAGTTCCACGAGGCCGACACGCTCCGGAACGCGACGTTCACGGACATGCTCCAGGAGATGATCGACCGCGGCCACGACGTGCAAGCGGTGGACGTCTACAAGGGCTGGCTGGAGATCGACACGTTCGAGGACTACCGGCGCGCCTGGGCGCTGCTCAAGGAGTGATCGCCCATGTCCCACGGCAAAGGTGGACCGTCGCACGCGGCTGAGCTCGTTCAGTCGCTCAAGGCGGCGGGCTTCAATTTCTTCGCAGGCGTCCCCTGCTCGCTGCTGAAGGGGCTCGTCTCGATCCTCGATCGCGATCCGGACGCTCACTACGTCTCGGCCACGCGCGAGGACAGCGCGATCGGAATGGCGGTCGGCGCCTATCTCGGCGGCAAGCTGCCGATGGTGCTGATGCAGAACTCGGGGCTCGGCGTCTCGGTCAATGCGCTCGCATCGCTCACGACCATGTACGCGATCCCGACGCTCCTCGTGATCTCGTGGCGCGGCGAGGGCGGCAACGACGCCCCGGAGCACATCCTGATGGGCGAGATCATGCTGCCCATCCTCGATCTGCTGAAGATCCCGCACCGCGTCCTCTCCGCGAACGAGCCTATCGCCGCGCAGATCGCGTGGGCGAAGGAGACGATGCTCGCGAAGAAATACCCTGTCGCCCTCATCGCCCCCGGAGGCGTCCTCGAATGAACAAGATGGAAGCCATCGGCGCGCTGATGGAGCGCGTCTCGGACGACACGCTGGTCGTCTGCTGCAACGGGATGATCGGCCGCGAGCTCTTCACCGCGAAGAACCGACCGTCGAACTTCTACATGATCGGATCGATGGGCCTCGGCCTCTCGATCGGCCTGGGCCTCGCGCTCGCGCAGCCTTCGAAGAAGGTCGTCGTGCTCGACGGCGACGGCAACGTCCTCATGGGGATGAACGCCCTCGCCAGCGTGGGGAGCGAGCGCCCCGCGAACCTGTGGCACGTCGTGCTCGACAACCAGACGCACGCCTCCACCGGCGGACAGCGCACGATCTCGGGCCAGGTGAAGCTCGAGGACGTCGCGCGATCGGTCGGCTATCGCTCGGCCTCCCGCGCCGAGGACAAGGCCTCGTTCGCGTCCGCGCTCGATCGCGCCTTCGCCGAGGCGGGACCCTCGATGGTCCTGGGAACGGTCGAGGGCGGCACGCTCAAGGGCATCGCTCGCGTCGAGCCATCTCCCCCGGAGCTCGCAGCCCTCTTCGCGGCGGAGGCGCGCCGATGAAAGCCGTGCTCCTCGCCGCCGGACGCGGCAAGCGCCTCGGGAGCACCTCCCCCAAGGTGCTCGTGGAGATCGCCGGCAAGACGCTCCTCGAGCGTCACCTCACCAACATGCACGAGGCCGGCATCGACTCGCTCACGATCGTGGTCGGCTTCGAGCAGGACCAGATCCGCGGCGCCCTCGCCAAGATCGCGGCCCCCTTCCCCATCGATTTCATCGAGAACCCCGACTTCGTGCGCGGCAGCATCCTGTCGCTCCAGGTCGCCACGAAGGCCGGGAAGCTCGACGGAGGCGGCATCTGGATGGACGCCGATGTCCTCTATCCGCCGGAGCTCCTCCGCCGTCTCGTGACGTCACGGCACGACAACGCGCTCCTCATCGACGCCTCGTCGGAAGAGAGCGGCGAGGAGATGATGGTCGGCTTCCGTCACGATCGCGCGAACAAGATCGCTCGCCGCGTGGGACCGAACTGGGACGTCGCCGGCGAGACCGTCGGCTTCGCAAAGGCGGGCCCCGAGGCGATGCGCGTCCTCAAGCGGATCCTCGATGACGAGATCGCCGCCGGCCGCGTGGATCAAGAATACGAAGCCGCGATGGACAAGGCGTTCGCCGAGGTCGCGTTCGGCTTCGAGCGGGTCGACGATCTCCCCTGGACCGAGATCGACTTCCAGCACGACATCGAGAAAGCGCTCGGCCTCCTGCCTCGCATCGAGGCTCGCGCCCGCGCCGCCCACGAGCGCCCGATCTTCTCCGACGCCTGAGCTCTCCCGTCGTGAGCGACCTCGCTCGCGTCCGCTCCTCCACTGCTCTGTCCAGTCCCCGATCCGTCGAAATCTCGTCGTCTAGCGCGTCGCGCTACGCAGCGAAATGTCCGGCGTGAACGCCTTCTCGCGGCTCAATCAGCGTCGGAGGCGTCCCCCGCGTCCCCCGCGTCCACCCCCACAAAGGCCCCGCCGGTCGACTCGCGAAAGCAAGCGCCCGCTCGACAAGCGAAGCCCTCCCCGCACTCGGCGTCCTCGCTGCACCCGGGATCCTCGGGCCCACCGAGGACACACCCCGCCGCGGCCGAGGCCGCCGCGATCCCGAAGAACGCGCAGATCTGCATCCAACGCCGCACGCCCCCATCGTTCGCGAACGCGGGCCCGACCGCAAGCGGTGGTACCTTCTCGGCGTGCATCGCCCCTCTCGACTGGCGCCCGCGATCGTCCTCGCGTGCTCGCTCCTCGCGTGCGGAGGCTCAACCGTGGGCACCACCGGCGCGGCGATCGGCGTGGACAACGAGACAGGCGCCGTCCACGTGCGCGAGGTCCGCGAGGGCGCCGCCGCGGACAAAGCGGGCCTCTTGGTGGACGACGAGATCCTCATGATCGACGGCGTCTACGTGCGCGACCTCACCGTCCCGGCGATCAAGCAGAAGCTCGCGGGAGACGCCGGCACGAGCATCGATCTCACCGTCGTGCGCGGCGATCAGGTGCTCCGCGTGAAGCTCGTGCGCGAACCCGCAGGGGCGCCTTCTTCCTCACCGCCCCAGCGCGAAGAGCGAATCGGCCCCTGAGCCCGCGCACCGTCGGACCGCGTCCCCCAGCGGCAACCCGCTGCTTCGGCTATCGCGCAGCGTCGGGACTGCGTCACCCAGCGGCGCCCGCGAGCTTGCCGACGTCCTCGTAGTATTTGTCCGCGTAGAACGACACCATGTCCACCGCGTCGCGCACCTCGCTCGGATCCAGGTCAGCGAGCCGGTACTCCACGGAAAGCACCACGTCGTCGTCCTCATCGAGCGAGAACTTCGCGAGGTTCATCTGCCGGTTGTAACGGAGGAGCTGCGTCAAGAGCTCGTCCGCATCCTCGGCCTCCTCCGGCGCGCGCGCATAAGGCAGCACCGCGAAGGTCACGAACTTCTCATCCACGTGCACGAGCATCGGGAAGATGCGCGCCTTCCCACGGAAGCGGCTCTGGAGCGTGTTCGCCGAGATCGCGTCCACCGGCCACCCATCGGCGTGCAGGCACGTGCGGATTTCATCGAGCGTCATCCAGCGGAGCTTAGGCCACGAGGGCACTTGCGCCTCGCGTCATTTCGCCAGGATCCGAGGCGTTCGTGAATATCGGCTCGAAAACCGGCGTCCACAGCTCTCGGCGGCGCGCCTTTCGCGTCGCTCATGAGAGCAAGAGTCGAGAGCACAAGAGGCGCGGTCGGTTGGTTGCTTGCTGGGCCTATCCCCTCCCTGCTCGTTTGGGGTAATAGGCAGGTCGCGGGCCCACGAACCGAACGGGACTTCGGGTCGCATCGTCCAAACGGAGGCAATCGATGAAGTTGCAGAAGGTAATGGCGTTCCTCGGGGCCCTGGCGGTTGTTGCCGGGTTCGGGTTCGCGCGCGAGGCACGCGCAGCCGAGGTCGTGAAGGTCGGAACGCTGGCTCCCAAGTCCAGCCCGTGGGGGAAGGTCTTCGAGACCTGGATCAAGGCCGTCAACGAGAAGAGCGGGGGCAACATGGAGCTCCAGTTCTTCTACAACGGCTCGCAGGGCGACGAAGGCGGCATGGTCGGCAAGATCAAGAGCGGCCAGCTCGACGGCGCCGCCGTCACGGGCGTCGGCCTCAGCAAGGTCTACAAGCCGATCCTCGCGCTCCAGATGCCGCTCTTCACGAGCTGGACGAAGCTCGACAAAGCGCGCGACGCGATGAAGACGGACTTCGAGAAGGGCGCGAAAGACGCCGGCTTCATGATCGCGGGCTGGGGCGACGTCGGCCTCGTGCGCACGATGTCCAAGGGCTTCGCTGTGAAGGTCCCCGACGATCTCAAGGGCAAGAAGCCCTACTACATCCGCGAAGACTCCATCATGCCCGCCATCTACAGCGCGATCGGCGGCGTCTCCGGCGTCCCGCTCGGCGTGCCCGAGGTGCTCCCCAACCTCAACACCGGCGCGATCAACGTCATCAACGCGCCCTGCCTCGCGGCCGAGCAGCTCCAGTGGGCCGGCAAGCTCGACAACCTCAACGACTCGCCGTCCGCGACGGCCGTCGGCGCGCTCGTGTTCTCCCAGAAGCGCATCGACGCGCTCCCCGCGGATCTCAAGACGATCCTCACGGACACCGGCAAGGTCGCCGCGAGCGCCCTCACGACGAAGATCCGCTCCGAGGACGACGCCGCCTTCGGCCGCCTCAAGGCGAAGATGACGGTCACGACGCCCTCGGCGGACGACAAGACCAAGTGGGAAGCGATCTTCAAGGCCGCCCGGCAGAAGCTCGCCGCCGGCACCTTCTCCTCCGACCTCGTGACGAAGCTCGAGGGCTACGCGAAGTAGAAGCGACGAGACGGCGCTCGACAGTGCCTTCGAGTTGCTGCCGACGGTCGCCACGAGACCCCGGCTCCACACGAAGCTCCCTGAGCGACTCTCTGCGAAGCTGCGAAGCTGCGAAGCTGCGAAGCTGCAAAGCTGCAAAGCTCAACAAACGGCCGCGCTCAAATCGCGGCCGTTCGTTTTTTTGTCCTCCCCAATTGCGCGCGATCGTCACCCGTCGTTGACGGCCCTTGACGCTTTGGCGTAGAACGCTCGTTCCTTCGAAGAATCACAAGGAGCCGACGCCGCATGGGCCGCTACCAGTTCACCTCTGAATCCGTCACCGAAGGCCATCCCGACAAGGTCTGCGACCAGATCTCGGACGCGATCCTCGACGGGATCCTCGCCCTCGATCCCAAGGCCCGCGTCGCGTGCGAGACGCTCGTGAAGACCGGCATGGCCGTCGTCGCGGGCGAGATCACGACCACCGCGTGGATCGACATGCCGGTCGTCGTACGCCAAACGATCAAGGATATTGGCTACACCGACTCGCGCATGGGCTTCGACTACGAGACCTGCGCGGTCCTCACGGCGATCGAGAAGCAGTCGCCCGACATCTCCCAAGGCGTCACCGAGGGCGAGGGCCTCCACAAGGAGCAGGGCGCCGGCGATCAGGGCCTCATGTTCGGGTACGCGACGGACGAGACGCCCGAGCTCATGCCCGCGCCGATCAGCTACGCCCACCGCATGGCGCGCGAGCTCGCGAAGGTCAGGAAGAGCAAGAAGGTCGACTGGCTCCGCCCGGACGGCAAGACCCAGGTCACGATGGAGTACGAGGCGGACGTCCCCGTGCGCGCCAATGCGCTCGTCCTCTCGACGCAGCACTCCGAGGACGTGAAGTACAAGACGCTCGTCGAGGCCATGACCGAGCTCGTCATCAAGAAGTCGATCCCGGCCAAGATGATCGACAAGGCCACCAAGATCTTCGTGAACCCCACCGGCCGCTTCGTCGTCGGCGGGCCGTACGGCGACGCGGGCCTCACGGGCCGCAAGATCATCGTCGACACGTACGGCGGCATGGGCCGTCACGGCGGCGGCGCGTTCAGCGGCAAGGACCCGTCCAAGGTCGATCGCTCCGCCTGCTACTACGCCCGCTACGTCGCGAAGAACGTCGTCGCGGCGAAGCTCGCCAGGCGCTGCGAGGTCCAGATCGCTTATGCGATCGGCGTCGCGCAGCCCGTCGGCGTGCACGTGAACACCTTCGGCACCGGCGCGGTCGAGAACGAGGTGCTCGAGAAGTACATCATGGAGAACTTCGACATGCGCCCCAAGGCGCTCATCGAGGAGCTCGATCTCCTGAAGCCGATCTACCGCAAGACCGCCGCCTACGGTCACTTCGGCCGCGACGAGTTCTCGTGGGAGAAGACCCACCGCGCGGCCAAGATGGCCGACGATCTCGGCAAGCCCTCGGCGACCGCCGTCAAGGGCAAGAAGGCCCCCAAGAAGAGCGCGTAGCCGCTCCTCGCCTGCTCCCCGCGGGCGATCCTCCCATCGTTCACATCCAAGAAATCGTCAGCTCTGCGAGCCCTGGCCGCCGCACGAACCGCTCGCGTGACAGCCACGGAGCGGTCCGGTACGCTCGCGGATAGTCTCTTTATCCTTTGCGAGCTGCCATGACCTCTCGAAGTCTTCTCTTGGGCGCCTCCGTCGCGCTTTCGACACTCTTCTTCGGCTCCGCGGGCTGCGGAGCGGCGCGCAACGGCGGATCCACCGGGGGCGGCGGCGACGCCGGAGGAGCGGTCGGCGGTGACGGCGGGGGCATCGATTTCGGCGGCTCCGGCGGCGCTGGAGGCGGCCCCCTCCAGCACGAGCCAAAGTGCGAGGGCGTCGATCCCAACATCGACAACGACGGCGACGGGTGGAGCGGCGCACAGGGCGATTGCAACGACTGCACGGTCCAGATGAACCCGGGCGCGCAGGACTACCCGGGCAACAACATCGACGAAGACTGCAACGGCCAGAAGGACGACAACCCCACCAACTGCGACGGCGCGCTCGGGCTCGCGAGCCTCGATCCGATGGATGGTGCCCGCGCCCTCGGCCTCTGCAAGATCGCCCAGGGCGAGAGCTGGGGAGTCGTCTCCGCCCAGTACATCACGGCCGACGGACAGCCCCTCTCCAGCTACGACTTCGAGAACATCGGCTGGGGCCTCCTCCCCGCGTTCGGGCCCAACGTCAAGCCACAAGAGGGCGCCAAGATGCTCGTCCTCTCCTCGGGCACCGCGCGCCAGCCCAATGATCCCGGGTTCGATTACCCGAGCGGACACGACAAGTTCTACACGACCGGCTCTCCCCCCGGCTATCCCAAGGAGTCGCCCGCGTGCCCCGACGTGATGACCGGCGAGCCCCACGACTCCGCCGGTCTCCGCGTCGTGATCAAGACCCCCACCAACGCAAAGAGCCTGTCGTTCAACCTCGACTTTTATACCTACGAGTTCCCCGGCTACATCTGCACACAATGGAACGACTTCTTCGTCGCGATGCTGACGCCGAAGCCCGCCAATCAGGCGGACGGCAACATCTCGTATGACAGCAAGGGCAACACCATCAGCGTGAACGCCGGGTTCCTGCAGGTCTGTCACCCGCAAGTGGCCAACAACGGGGTGGCCTTCGACTGCCCCCTCGGGCCGGATCAGCTCCTCGGGACTGGCTTCGATCTCGACCTCCTGGGGGATCCCTTCGACGGCAGCGCGGCCACAGGCTGGCTCGCGACGACGAGCCCCCTCGGCAAGCCCGGGGAGCAGATCACCCTCGATTTCGCGGTCTGGGACTCCGGAGACGGCATCCTCGACTCGACCGTGCTCCTCGACAACTTCCAGTTCGGGCTCGACGACACTCCCACGGTGACCGAGCCAATCCCGGATCCCAAATAAGACATGACTTCTCTGATTCATCCGCCATTCTTCACCGACGGAGACTTCCCATGACGAGACCTCGACTGCGCGCCCTCGGTTACACTCAGATGATCCTCACCGCCGCCGCTCTCCTCACTGCGGGCGCGGGCGTCGCAGCCGGGTGCAGCGGGGCCAACTCGGGCTCCTCCAACGGCGGCGGGGGCTCCGGCACCACCACCGGGGGCGCCGGCGGCACGACGATGACCACCGGCGCCGGGGCCGTCGGCGGCGGGATCGGAGGGGGAATCGGAGGGGGAATCGGCGGCAACATCGGATGCGACCCCGGCACACCGGACGATGACGTGGACAAGGACGGTTATTCGGAGGCCCAGGGGGATTGCAATGACTGCGATCCCAATGCGAACCCCGCCGCCGCCGAGGTCATCGCGGAGAAGGACCCGAACAACCCGGACGCCCCGGATCCCGTCCCGGCGGACGAGGACTGCGACGGTGACATCGATCAGATGGATATCGATCTCATGCCCTGCGACGGCAGCCTCGCGCTCGACAGCACGGATCCCATGGACGCCGTCAAGGCCATCGGGATGTGCGACGTCGACATGAACGGCGCCCCCCGCTTCATCAACAAGGCCACTTGGGTCCTCGCGGACGGGCTGCCGCCGGGGCCGAGCGTCGACATGGCCAAATACCACCTCGGCCACGGCCTCCTCGACCACTTGGGGCTCAACGACACCCCGCGCGAAGGCAAGCGCATGCTGGCCCTCTCCTCGGGCACGGCGCGCAACAAGAACGAGCCCGGCTTCGTGGCCCGCAACTTTGACAAGGGGTATTCTTCCAATCCACCCCTCACCTTCAACGGCGAGAGCACGGACTGCCCCGGCATCGTCGTCCCCAAGAGCAGCGTGCAGGACGCCGCCGCGCTCGAGCTCGAGCTGCAGGTCCCCTCCAACGCCATCAGCCTGGAGTTCGCCTTCAACTTCAGGAGCTACGAGTTCCCGCAGTTCATCTGCACCCAGTTCAATGACTTCTTCTGGGCGAACCTCGTGCAGGGCAACACCAACAAGAACATCTCGTTCGACCAGAACATGAACCCGATCAGCGTCAACGCGGCCTTCCTCTCGCAATGCGACTGCCCCCCCGCGGGCCCCGGGATGTGCACCGTGCCGCCGTTCCCCATGGCCGGACAGCCGCAGAGGATGGTCGATTGCCAGGGGACAGACCTCCTCGACGGCTCCGACTTCGACGGCAACACCAACCCCAAGCCCACCTACAACGGCTGGACCAACGGCGGCACCGGCTGGCTCAAGACCACGGCGCCTGTCACGCCCAATCAGGTGCTCAAGCTGCGATTCGTGGTCTTCGACTCGGGCGTCGTGAACGGCGTGAAGGACCACAACGTCGACTCCACGGTCACTGTCGATCGCTTCCGGTGGCACGCCATCCCCGCCAAGTACGAGACAGTCCCTGAATGACCATCTGACGCGGCCGACCAGAGAGGCAGTCGCTTTTCGCGCCGCGTCAGCTCCCGACTCCCCCCTCCCGCCCCTCCCAGATAGCCATTCTCTGCTGCGGTATTTTTCCACCGCTGCTTTCCTCAACGATTTTCGTACAAACCGGCCCACTTCGCCGTTTCGCGGTGGCGCTCTTTCGGCTACACTCTCGCACGTCGGCCGACGCGGTGGACATGCCCGCTTGGCATATGGAGAGACTCTGATGAAGCGAACGCTCCCCCTATTCGGTATCCTCGCGCTCGCCCTCGCCGCCGGCTGCTCGGCGAAAGGTGGCTCCATCGATTACGGCAACGGAGGGGGCGGTTCGCCGGGAAACGGGGGTGGGAACGTCGGCGGCAATGCCAACGGCGGGAGCGAGAACATCGGGGGCGACATCAGCCTCGGCGGCGGCCAGACGGGGACCAGCACCGGCCCCACCTGCCAGTCCGCGCCCGACGAGGACAAGGACCAGGACGGGTTCAGCGTCAACCAGGGGGATTGCAACGACTGCGATCCCAACGTGAACCCCGGCGCGCTCGAGGTGCCGACCGAGATGGGCAAGGACGCCTCGGACGAGGACTGCGACGGCATGGTCGACAACCTCGCTCCGGCGTCCTGCGACGACGGCATCGCGCTCGGCGACACCGACCCGAAGAACGGGGCGCGCGCCGTCGATCTGTGCCAGTTCGTGAGCCCCGGCGACGCGAAGTGGGGCGTGCTCGAAGCGGGCTATGTCCGGGCCGACGGCAGCTCGGCGGCTCCGCCCCTGCCCCTGCAATATGGCATCATGGACAGCTTCGGCCCCAACGTTCACGTCCAGGGCGGCAAGCGCATGCTGGCGCTCTCTTCCGGCAACGCGCGCACGGAGGTTCAGCCCGGCGCGTGCGGCGGCCTCTCCTGTTACAACAACGCCCCGGGCACGGCGCCCGCGGGCTTCCCGCAGGACGTGCCCAACTGCCCAGGATCGATGTCGATCAACGACGACGTCGCCCTCCAGCTCAAGATCCGCTCCCCCAAGAACGCGACGGGCTACTCCTTCAACTTCAAGTTCTACTCCTTCGAATACCCCGAGTGGGTGTGCACGTCCTTCAACGACCAGTTCATCTCGCTCGTCAACCCTGCGCCGATGGGCTCGATCAGCGGCAACGTCTCGTTCGACAAGCAGAACAACCCTGTCAGCGTCAACGTGGCGTTCTTCGATGTCTGCGACGGCTGCCCGCTCGGGTCCTCCGAAATGCAAGGGACGGGCTTCAACGTGTGGGACGACGCCGGCGGGACAGGCTGGCTCCAGACGACGGCCCCGATCAAGGGCGGCGACGAGTTCACGATCCGCTACGCCATCTGGGACACGGGCGATCAAGCGTGGGACTCCACGGCCCTCGTCGACAACTTCCAGTGGATCGCCAACGGCGGCACGGTCGTCGTCGGCACGGACACGCTCCCGGATCCCAAGTAGCCCCCACGCGGCTCAGCACCGACGAGCGGGGGCTTTTCTTCACCACGGAGCCACCGAGATCACGGAGAGGGCACGGAGATTTTTTGTCCCAGATTCCAGCAGAGTCTGAGACCAAAGAACCCTCCGTGAACCTCTGAGATCTCCGCAGCTCCGTGGCGAAAAAAATCCCCACGAATCGCTACTGCGTCCTCCGCGGCGGCCCGCGCAGCGTCAGGACTACGTCCCCAGCGACGGCCCGCGCAGCGTCGGGGACTACGTCCCCAGCGGCGGCCCGCGCAGCGTCGGGACTACGTCCCCAGCGGCGGCCGCGCGCGCGACAGGCTGTTACCCGCGTCCACCCGTGATCACGGGACAGACATGCGGCGGGCGCGAGTGAGCGTCATGAGGAACATGCGAATCGGCGCGCGGTCCTCGTCGGCCAGAGCGTTGTAAGCGTCCCGCGACGACTGGGCCTCTCCACCGTGAAGGAGGATCGCGTCCTCCAGCGTGGGGGCGTGTCCGTCGTGCAGATACGGCCGGCTCCGGGCGATCCCCCACAGGGGCCTCGTCAGGAACAGCCGGCCCTCCACCCCTCGATCCGCGCGCGCCTCGGCGTTGGCCTGTCCGAGATCGTGGCGCTTCAGATCGCTGAACAGCCGCACATCGAGACTGCCAGTCTCCTTGGCCGCGGTGAGCCGGGGCATCGCGGCCTCTCGGGTCAAGTCGACGCGCACGCTCGCCCCCGAGTCCCGGCCCGAGAGCTCGTAGACAGGGCTCTTGGCCGGCAGCGACGGGACATGGCAGCTCGCACACCCGATGTCGCGGAACCGCTGAATGCCTGTCGCATAGACGAGCATGAAGTCCGTGTCGTCCGGCGGGACCTCCGCGGGCACCTCCTGCATCGCGAGGAAGAGCGTGAGCGCGCTCACCTGCCCTTCGGAGATCTCCGAGGTCACCCCGTCGCCGTCCGGATCGAGGCCCCCGAAGGCCCCCACCCTCTCGGGCCCGGCGCTGCCAACCAGGTAGTCCGACTCCATGCCATGGTGGACCAAGAGCGAGTCTTCGGCGACGTCCCGGAGGGTGGCGAAGGTGCCTTTCCAGCCGAAGGGACGCACGGTGAGATCCGCGTCAATGCCCTCGACCTTGGAGGCGTCGACAGCGCCGTCCGCGCCGATCCGGAGGACCCCGAAC
>Ga0268298_10001829_pt1 | contig 24108 bp, 21 predicted proteins | sample WWTPWeurt_MetaG_FD_194462 | JGI IMG/M metagenome (GOLD analysis project Ga0268298, IMG submission 194462) | Activated sludge microbial communities from WWTP in Nijmegen, Gelderland, Netherland - WWTP Weurt | ecosystem: Engineered > WWTP > Aerobic digester > Activated sludge | place...
TGTCATTTGTTTCGGCCGGAATTTTTGCCCAGCCTGATTCATTGCAAATATCTGCTTCCAATCCTGATTCACTTACCTATTTGAGGTTTATTGATGTGGTAGAGTCATCTATCTTTGAACATTACAAAGAAGTGTGGGGCCGCGAAAAAGCATATCACATAATAGATTCGTTGGGTTATGAAGAAGATTATAAACCCACTTTTCCTGACTCCGTCTACATTGCCCGGTTAAATGATCTCAAGAAAAAATGCATCATCGATATTGAAGCAAACACGGTTGTATTAAATACCATTAAATATTTTGTCAGTAAAAGAAGAACCTTCACTGCGGTTTGTCTTGGAAGATCAAAAATGTATTTTCCCATGTATGAAACGTATTTGTCTCATCATGGAATTCCGATGGAGTTAAAATATCTTTCAGTGATTGAAAGCGGATTAAGACCAACTGTAAAATCAAGAGTAGGTGCAACCGGTTTGTGGCAGTTTATGTATCCAACCGGAAGAAGTTATGGACTGGAAAGTGACTCGTATGTGGATGAGCGTATGGATCCTCAATTGGCGACAGACGCGGCTTGCAGATACCTCAAATATTTGTATGGGCTATACGGTGACTGGAGTCTGGCGCTAGCGGCTTACAATGCCGGACCAGGTAATGTGAACAAAGCAATTGCGCGTTCTGGCGGTAAAATGACGTATTGGGAAATCAGACCTTTCTTGCCTGAAGAAACTCAAATGTACGTGCCCAATTTTATTGCCATGGTGTATATGATGACGTATTATGCTGAGCACAATATTGTGCCGCAGGAAGTGAAAATGCACTTTTATGAGGTGGATACCGTTTGTCTGAAAAGTTCTGTAAGAATTTCTCACATTGATTCTGTTTTGGAAATCACAACCGAGGATTTTTTATACATGAATCCAATTTATAAAACTGATATTATTCCGCATACGGATCACAAACAATGTATTTCATTGCCAATTGAAAAAATAAGTTTGTTTCTTCAGTATGAAGACAGTTTATATGCACTGGACGCACATCTTGATTCTACAGGTTCACGATTTGTTACCATGGAGAAAAAGAAAACACACACCGTGGAGCCGGGTGAAACACTTATTTCTGTTGCTGAAAAGTACAAGGTCAATATGGTGGACATAAAGACCTGGAATAATTTAAAAACTAGTATTATTTATCCCGGTCAAAAACTGACCATCATGCTTACCGAGAAAAAATTTGTGAATAACACATCTACCGTTGGCTCAACCACTTCTACATCTTCCTCAAGCAACAGCAGCAGCAATTCTTCTACAACATCCAATACTACTACCTCTACAACTACCACCACCGACGGGAACTACAAATATTACGCGTTAAAATCCGGTGAAAGTTTGTGGACAGTGAGCCAAAAATTTGGCATTCCGTTTGACGATTTGCAAAACATGAACAAAGGGCTTGATCCTAAAAAATTACAGCCCGGACAAAAAATAATTATTGGAACAAATTAAAAAATGCTGAGATGAAATTTTTTGGATTTTTTGCTGCGCTTTTTCTTCTTTTATCATGTGGTTCTGAATTAAAAAGAGAAGATCTTTTGCCGGATGCCTTTGGTCCATATGGTCAGGTAATTGTTTTGATGGAAGATGATTTGTGGAACGGCCCTGTTGGTGAGGCGGTAATGTATCATCTGGATCAGAATGCAAAGGGCGTTTATCTGAGACCTGAACCGATGTTTGACATTGTGCGAATGAAACCAGACGCGCTTGATCACGTTGGGCAAATGAACCGATTGATTTTAAAAGTGATGGTTGATTTTGATTCAACATACAATGAAACAGCTGTTATTGAGAAGAAGGATTATTTTGCAAAAGGTCAGTTGTTTCTTATAATCAAAGATTCAGATGTTGATCGCTTGTATTCATTTGTGGTGAATGAGTTTGCGATGGTTGTGAATATGATGAATGATTTCACAATGAAGGAATTGATCACACAATACAAATCAAATTTTAATCCGGCGTTAAAATCAAAAGCAGAAAAAGATTTTGGAATCACCATCAGTGCGCCGGAAGATTTTAATATCAAAGTAGATTCAACAAATTTTATCTGGGCAAAACGAGATCGCTCCAAACACGTAATGCCGAATGAAACCAGCGAACCTGGCGCCGATACATATTGGATTCAACAAGGGTTATTAATCTGGTCAGAACCTTACGTCGATACGACTCAGTTGACGGAAGAAGGCGTTTTAAGAAGCAGAGATACCGTTTTGAAATATCACGTTCCCGGTAAATTGAAGGGTTCTTACATGGCAACCGAATATGATCCCTATTACAAACCAAAAAGTAAAATTATTAAAGTGGGAGATGCCTACACCGTTCAGGTTCATGGATTATGGAAACATGCCGGAAATCCTGCTGCGTTTGGTGGCGGACCCTTTGTAATGTATGCAATGCACAATGAAAAAAGAAATACAGTTGTCACGGTTTGTATTTATATCTACGGTCCAAAATATGACAAGCGGGAATACATCCGTGAAGCGGAGGCTATGTTAAAAACCATTGAGTTTGTTGACTGATGAAATTTTCTTTTCCGTTTTTAGTTCTATTATTTTGTTCTGTCGTTTTTCTTCAGTCATGCAATGGCGTTACTGAAACAACTGAACCGAAAAATGATTCTACTCTTACAATAATCAGAGACACAGTTATTGCAAGCTGGAATTTTATGCGTTGTGACAGTGCACAACCAAACACTGTGATTGTCTTGGAAGGTTTTGTTGGAAACCCGGGTGATAAAATTGTTCAAAACGGAAGTTATATTTCCATGCCGGTTTATGAACGCAGTAAACAACAATCTGGCTATGCCTGGCTGGTTCAGTTCAAGGTAGGGGATATGCCCAATCAAATGAGATCATTGCCGGAACAATTTACGCACAAGGACATTCAGATAAAATGTGAAAATGGCGGATTGGCAACCGTTGGCTCCAGATTAAAAATTACCGCCTTTGATGAAAGTGAAGATGGTAAAACAATCTGGAAAGCAAGAATTATTGAGTGTATTGATTTTAATTCCCAGGATGAAAAATTGGACAGTGCCCAAAAACTAACTTCTGAAATAATTTTTGATTCAACAAAAAAAGAAGTGTATGCATACGTGGAAGGAAAACTGGAACTTCCGCTTTTAATTCTTCCTTATACCAATGCCATTAAATTGGATTTGACCGGATCTTCTGTACCTGAAATAAAAAATATGGAAGTACCGCTTGGAACTGGTCCATCATCTATGAATGATCTGCCAGATAATTTTACTGATAAAGATCTTGTCATCAGAGATAAGCACGGAAACGCGATTCCTTATAAAAGTAAAGTGCGCATTTACGGTAACTGGGTAAGATTTGATTATTCTTCTTCGTTTCCCGGGGAGTTTGTGCTGGAGGAGATTGAAGTAATTCAATAATGCTTCAAGTTGCAGATTGATTTCAATTAATTACATTTGTCTCTATACAAAACCCCTTTTAAACCGCAATTAAAATGGCAAAAATTAAAGTAGCAAATCCCGTTGTTGAATTGGACGGAGATGAAATGACCAGAATCATCTGGAAATTTATTAAAGACAAATTGATCCTTCCATACCTGGATGTCGATATCAAATATTATGATTTAGGTGTTGAACACCGTGATGCAACAGAAGACAAAGTAACGGTTGAAGCTGCTGAAGCAATTAAAAAATATAAAGTTGGAATCAAATGCGCTACCATCACACCCGATGAAGGTCGCGTGAAAGAATTCAATTTAAAACAGATGTGGAAATCACCTAACGGAACTATCCGAAATATTCTGGATGGAACCGTTTTCCGTGAACCGATCGTTTGTAAAAACGTTCCGCGTTTGGTGACAAACTGGACCTCTCCAATCATTGTTGGTCGTCACGCATTTGGTGATCAGTATAAAGCAACTGATTTTGTGGTGCCTGGAAAAGGAAAACTCACCATGAAATTTGAAGGTGAAGACGGAAAAGTCATTGAACATGAAATTTTCAATTTTAAGACTGCAGGTGTTGCTATGGGAATGTATAACGTAGATGAATCAATCCGCGGATTTGCATTGTCTTGTTTCAATATTGCTCTGGCAAAAAAATGGCCTTTGTATCTTTCAACTAAAAATACCATCCTGAAAAAATACGACGGAAGATTCAAAGATATTTTCCAGGAAATTTACGATTCACAATTCAAGGATAAATTCAAAGAAGCAGGCATTGTTTACGAGCACCGCTTGATTGATGACATGGTTGCCTCTGCTTTGAAATGGAATGGATCATTTGTATGGGCCTGTAAAAATTATGACGGCGACGTGCAGTCAGATTCTGTTGCGCAAGGTTTTGGTTCGTTAGGTTTGATGACTTCTGTATTAATTACTCCTGACGGAGAAATCATGGAAGCGGAAGCAGCACACGGAACCGTAACACGTCACTACCGTGATCACATGGCCGGTAAAAAAACATCTACTAATCCAATTGCATCTATTTTTGCCTGGACCAGAGGTTTGGGTCACCGTGCTAAATTGGACAACAACGCTGAATTGAAAAAATTCTGCGACACCTTAGAAAAAGTATGTGTGGATGTTGTAGAAAGCGGAATCATGACAAAAGATTTGGCAGTTTGCGTTCACGGAAATAAATTGACAGATAAAGATTATGTCTATACAGAAGATTTCTTAGAAGCGTTGAATAAAGAATTGCAGAAGAGAATGGGGTAGGTTTGTAACGGACAAATTCCAAATCTCAAATTTTAGGAAACCGGTCACTGAGCGCTGAGCATGTCGAAGCGTCGAAGTGCCGGTTTTTTTTTGAATAATGTTTCTTGCGAAGGTCATTTCGAACGGAGTTTTTTGCAAAGCAAAAATGCGTAGGGAGAAATCGAGCTCCCGCGAATAGCGGAAAATGAAGCCGTGCAACGTATCCCGTTGGATGAATGTCCACGCGATTTCTCTCTGCGCTTTTTTCACCTTTGGTGAAAAGGCTCCGGTCGAAATGACTTTCGCACGACGGTTTTTTTTACTCAATCAAATACGAAACATCCAAAACAAATTCCGCTTTTGTCCAATCCTGATAAACGTTGAGCAGACTGTCAATTTTTGTATTCCACAGTTCCTGCTCAGGTTTCTTTTTGGAATGATCCGTTTCTTTGTCGTAAAGATCTTGCATTTTAGAACAGGCCGATGAACTTGCGTTGAATAGTTTCTGGATGTCAGCAGCGATGGTTTCGTATTTTTTAAATTTGGTTTCAGAAATTGTTTTGCGCAGCATGCGCGAGTGAATTTCAGTAATATCAAAGTGACGTTGTTCATGATTCAAAACATGATCCGTCACATTTTTCTTTTTCCAGGATTGTTTTGGATAAAAAACAGATTCAACGCTGCAAAAAATATTTTTATCCTGACCACTCATGTTGAGTGAAATGGCTGAATGTGTCAACGCAACGTAAGGACTGCTGCCCGGAGAGCCTCCTTTAAAATCATCCCAGGTTAATTTACGCTGATCCCAATAAATCAATTTGGAATCTCTTTCTGTGTAAATAAAAGATCCTAGTATAAATACCAGCAAAGCAAAAACAGGCAAAAAAATTTTCTTTTTCATAATAGAAATAGTTGATCAAATATTATTCCGAATTGGTCATGTGTTCTGCCATCATTGGAAAACAATTGTATAACGCCACTTTAAGTTTATCGTCACAATCCAGTGTCTCAATAGATTCTTTCATCAGCTTGAGCCATTCATCTCGATGTTTGGGAGTGATCACATGTTTGAGATGAGACTGACGCATGCGTGGAATTCCATATTTTTCATTGTATCTGAACGGACCACCCAGATATTGAGTCAGAAAACAATATTGTTTATCCATGATTGTCTCACGTGTTGATTCGTCAAACAGCGGACCAATAATGGGATTGACAAAAACTTTTGAGTAAAAAACCCGTATAAGTTGTTGAAGGCGTTCATCACCTAAATGATCGTAAATGGTTTTTGTATCGCTCATAACCTTGTATTTGGCATGAATTGTGAGGCATTTTTACAAAATTACGTATATTTACTAGACGTGACCCGTACTTGGATTCTAATACTGTTGATGCTGGTTTTGGGGGAATCTGCTTTCTCTCAGGGCTTTAAAATGCATTATTCCAGTTCGTTTGCTGATTGTTTCGGTGCGGTTGAGGTATATGACTATACCGTAGAATCACAAATTCAATTTCCGGGAAATTTTGGTCAGCGGGATGATTTCATGAATATGTATCCGGATTTTCATGAAGTGAATTCAGTGTGGTTAAGACTTGAGCCAAATGTAGAAGGCACATTCGAATTTGAAATTTTTACTGAGAACAATGTCGATTTCAGTTATTTCCTTTTCCGCGCAGCGGATAATACATTTTGTGAAAAACTGGAGTCAGATAAAGTGACGCCCGTGCTTTATGATATGTCTATGTATTATGAAAAGGGAATAGAAGAAAATCCGCGCGGAGAAAATTTTAAACCCTCGGTTGCATGTCAGATTGGTGATGTTTTTTATCTGCTAATTCATACCAATTCAACGTATACAGGCAATGTTCGTGTGCGGTATAACCGGGTAGGAACTATTGCTGTTACACGTTCGAAGGTGCAGGATTTCAGAAAAAACAAAGACGATCATTACGTACGATTAAAAATTCGTGATAAAGAAACCGGTGAACCGGTAGAAGCCAATCTGATCATTTCAGGTGTGAATCAGGACAATGCGCTTTTTATGGGAACCGATTTTATTTTCAGTTCAACTTCAGCAAAATCATTGCATGTTGAATCCAATACACAGGGGTATTTTATTTATGTCAGAGATATTATTATGGAAAAAGATCCGGATACGGATACAGAAATTGTGATTGAACTGGAAAAACTTGCGCCTGGTAAAAAATTGCTTTTGGAAGACATCAAATTCTCACAAGATGAAGCAGATTTTCTTCCGATTTCTATGCCCGCTTTGAAAAGGCTATTGGATTTTCTTGCGCTGAATGAAACAGTGCGAATAGAAATACAAGGTCATGTGAATGATCCGGGAAATAAAAACCCGAAACATTCGATGTCGCTATCTGAAGAACGGGCAAAGGCGGTTAAAAAATGGTTAAAGGAAAATGGAATTGATGAGTCAAGACTGGTTGCGGTGGGATATGGTGCGACACAAATGCTTTTTGAAAAACCTAAGAACGCAGAAGAGGAAGAGGCAAACAGAAGGGTAACAATCATGATTATCGAATAAAAAAATGGCACTCATTCTTAATCTGGAAACCGCAACAAAAACCTGTTCAGTTTCTCTCGCTCAAAACGGTAATGAAATTTTCACCAAAGAAATTACAGAAGAACATTTTTCACACGCTGAAAATCTGAATGTTTTTGTTCAGGATGTGTTGAAAGCTGCCGGTAAAAATCTGAAAGAATTGGATGCTATTGCGGTGAGTGAAGGCCCAGGTTCGTACACCGGTTTGCGCATCGGTGCTTCAACTGCAAAAGGTTTGTGCTATGCATTGGATATTCCATTGATTGCCGTGAATTCACTTCAGTCTTTAGCTGCACTGGCTCCAAAAAAAACAGATCTGATCTGCCCGCTCTTTGATGCGATGCGTATGGAAGTATATGCTGCTCTTTTTGATCAGTCACTCAATGAAATTCAAAAAACAGAGGCAAAAATCATTGATGAAAATTCGTTTGCTGATTTACTGAATGAAAAATCTATTTTGTTTCTTGGTCCCGGGGCATTGAAATGTCAAAATATTATTTCAAATACAAATGCTCATTTTGATTTGACTACACAAGTATCTGCCAAAGGAATGTGTGATTTGTCTGAACAAAAATTCAATGAAAAAGCGTTTGAAGATATTGCCTACTTCGAACCGTTTTATCTGAAAGATTTTGTGGCAGGGGAGAAGAAGAATTTGCTGTAGCGTTTTCTTGCGAAGGTCATTCCGAGCGAAGCGAGGAATCGAGTGCCCGCGCATAGCGGTAAAGTGGCCGTACAACGTATTGTGCTGGGATTAAGGTCTGCGCGATTCCTCGCTTTGCTCGGAATGACGCTCGCACTGCGGTTTACTAATACTCTGACTTCACCAAAACCCCTTCAACACTCAACGTACCAACCCACGGAATACCCGGCGCATTTGCATCCGGAAAAATTTCTCCGAAAATTTTGAGTGTGCCATCTTCTTGCAATTCCATTCCTTTGGTCATGTAAGTAGAATTTGGATTTGGCTGATGAACAAATTGTGTGTCATAAATGACTTTACCTGTTCCGTCAATTTTTGCAACACGTCCAATTCCCAAAGATTTTGGATGATGGTAATACATGAAATAAACAATACATCCGCCGTCCGGTGTTGGAATGTGCATGCCTGGTGAACTGAAAGCATCTTGCACGGTTGGTAAGGTAGTTTCCCAAATTTTTTCTCCGCTACGGGTGAGTTTGAGAATCACTTGTTCTGACGTTTCATCATCCAGATAACGACAACCTGTAACTAAAACTAAATTGTCTGAAGAAATTGTTACGGATGTAGTATTCCCCAAGTCATATTGAGCAGGATTTAATTCAATGTTATTTTTGGCCGCATACAATTTTCCGTTAGCAATGGTTTCCGCCAATTCAAGTCGCATGGCCGTTGAACTACCTGGTTCGTTGGCTTTAATGTTCTCAGGTAAACGATGAATCAATACCGCGGGCGCTCTGTCCAAGGTATCGGTTTTATCATACAAACTAGAAATAACTAAGCGGTTATCAAAAATGGAATACAGACTTTGAGACATTCCCGGTTGGCTATATAAATCTTCGAGCATAACGGATGTAATCAAACTCAAATCATGTGTGCTTCTCACATCATACACTTTGCGCGGACATTTTTCATAATCGTAATCGACTAGAAAATAATTGCCTGATGGTGCCGGAAAAAAATTGAAAATGGTGGTTGTTGATTTAATGGTTGCAACTTGTTTACCCGTTTCCAATTCTATTTTTACTACTGAACCGGTTTCATAACTGCCCAGCAACATGTATTTAGAATCCGGCGTAATGAAATGCCCGTAAGGAGTATCCGGAATGCGTGATGTGATGAATGTTTTAGTTTCGGTGTTGATGATGTAAGCAACCGGTTGTGCATCATTGGGGTGAGATTTTCTCCAGGCTTTGTCTCCGTATTCACTCAACACTAAATATTTTCCATCGGGTGAAAGCATGGTGTGATCTAAATGCAAGTAATGTCCACGTTTTGGCATGTCTAATGTAAAAAGCGAATCCACTTTCAATGCATTTAAATCAAGCCGGGCCAAATCATATTTGATTGGTTCGCCCAAACGTGGTCCGCTGTCATAGCGGTGTGCAATTGCGTAGTAATAATATTTTTCAGAACGGTCTACTTCCATCGGGTAGAAATAACGCATGTCATCTACATCACCGAGCTTGATTAATTCTGACCACGTACCCGTTTCATGATTGTACTGGCAAACAAATTCACCTGTGTTTTTGTAATTCACTCTGCGGTCAAATTTGATGGTAGACACTTTGCCGTTGAAGTAAAGTATGTCACCGTTAAAAACCTGTTTCATTTCCAGGGCCTGCATGTGCGTTGTTGGAAAATTGTCCATGGGAACATGCAGGTCAATTACTTTCATGGTTTTATACTCCAGCACTTTAAAAACCATTTTGCGTTTGCCATCTGCCTGTTCAACAAACACTCTTCCCAACTGATAATAGTTTGGACTATTTAGCGGTGAAGAACTATAAGAGAAACCTGGCTCCAAACCTATGGCCTCTGGTTTTATAATTTCAATTTCCCAGGGAATTTGACTGTACGAATTAATCGATGCTGAAACAAAAATCAGCCAGGTACAAAGGAGTCTACATGTTTTCATCAATCTGAAATGTATGGAATTTCAATGAGTTGACTGCAAAAAATCTGCCAGGGAGGGATTTCTGTTGGGTTGAGGTTTGCGGTAGGCGATGAATATCGCCGTTATTGTGGTTTGGCGCAGCAGGGGCACAAAATTTCTTTTATTACTAAAGTTTAATTGAAACACAAAGCTCCAAGTTTGCACTTCACTTGCCTTACGCAAAAATTGTGTTATGTTCAGTATTTCTATTTCCCGTCACGTTTATTGATGCCGTCTATTTTCGATTGTGGTAAGGAGCCGTATAAGTCGTCAATCTCGTTTGGCTCTGTGATTAATTTAGTTGCGATGAAGTTTACCAGTTTAAATAACTTATTGGCAATTTCTCTATTGTCGTTTAAGTTTAATTCTCCTGGATGGACAGATTCATTACCAATAACTCTTACACTGTCCAACGCCTCCTGCACTTTCGGTGGTAAACCTTTAGATACCAAATTCTTAATATCGTTATTTATGTCCTTGCCTGATTCGCCGAGAAACTTGCATAACTTTTGAATAGAAAGTCTTAATAATGCAGCTGAACTTCTTGGCGATAAATTTAAAACCATTGCAGCTTCGTTGTAGTCTTCGATAATGTCTTGCGGTAAGTCTGGATTTGCAGGTTCAACTATTGAGTTTTGAGGAAATATAATATTTTCTCCAAACCATATTGTATTGCCACCACAACGCTCGCAATATGAAACCTTAAATTTCTTGTCAACGTGCTGTCTACCATAACCATCCGGTGTCTCACCAGCCTTCAAATAATACCAGTCTTGATGAGAATATACATGACAATGAGCACAATTGAAGGCCTTAAGGTCAAGTTCAGGTGATATATATTGTCCTTTCATTTTTGTCGTGATTTAATATGGCGCATAAAGGTTACGGGTATGAAAGGTAGGACTTTTTCTCGGGCGTGGGTGTCGCCTTATCTTTCATGGGTGATGTTAGCGTTATTTTTTTGTGAATTAATCCTAATAATTGCTCTTATATCGAAATATTGTATTTTATTTGCATAAAAATCAATTAAAGGAAATGATAATAGATTATACTGTTAAGAACTTTAGATCATTTAAAGACGAGGTGACTTTTACTCTGATACCTGATTCTGGAAAAAGCAAACTTGACAATTTATTTCCAGTCGATTTACATGAAGGTGATGAACTTAAATTATTAAAAACATCAGTAGTTTATGGGGCGAATGGAAGTGGAAAATCCAATTTCATTAAAAGCATATTTGCAATGAAGTGGTTCGTCACTAATTCAATGGATTTTCAGGTAGATGAAAGAATTCTTTGTTATGAACCTAATGAATTAGATGTTGATACTCGAGAGGCACCTACAGCACTTAAAATGTCCTTTGTTTTTAATGAAGCAAGATACATATACGAAATCTCTTATTTAGAAAATGTTGTATTAAAGGAAGTGCTAACAATGTATTTGACTAATCAACCCTCAGTACTATTTGAAAGAAATGGCTCTGATGAGAAACATGAAGACTATGTCGAAGTTGAGTTAGGAAAGAATTTAAAAGACAAGCGCATTAGTAAACGAGTTTTTAGAAATCAGCTTTATCTATCAAAATTTGGTAAAGATATACCACATGACCATTTAACGGCGGTATATAAGTATTTTGCAGGGTTAGAGATTTGGAACGTGCTAGACAAAAGAGACGTAGTGAAATTAAGTAGCGAAATTTCAAAAAAAATTTCCAAACCGGAAAACATTGCTTTTACTAAGCGACTTAGTAAACTAGTAAGGATTGCAGATACTAAAATAGAATCAATATATGCTAAAGAATTAAGTGATGATGAGTTTAATTTACCAGATGAAATTCCAATTGATATACGAAAGAAATTCATTGAGGACAATAAGCTAAAAACTTACGCCAAGCATAATTTATATAAGGATGGGAAAGTAGTTGATCTAGTAGATTTTGATTTGAACAAGAAGGAGTCTCAAGGAACCAAAGTTCTATTTGCATTGGGAGGAATAGTTTTAGAAGCGCTTAACAAAGGAGGTGTAGTAATCTTTGATGAATTAGATAATAGTTTACATCCTAAACTTTGTAAATTCTTAATAAGGCTTTTTAATAATCCAATAAGCAACCCACATAATGCACAATTAATTTTCGCAACACATGAAGTAACTCTTCTGGATCATGAATTATTTAGAAAGGATCAAATTTGGTTTACAGAGAAGGATAAATTCGGATGTTCCGAATTATATTCAGCGAAAAATGTAGAAGGATTGAGAGATTCAACAAATTTTGAACTTTGGTATCGTGCAGGAAAGTTTGGAGGAAATCCAAAAATTAAAGAAGTCGAATTTATTTTTGGAGATGAGTAAAAAGAGAACCCCACCTTGGACTATATTTATTGCCTGCGAAGGTAAAAATACAGAACCTATTTATTTGGAAAGGATTAAAGAAGAAGTTGAGGATTTTAGGAATGTAGCAATTACTATTTATCCAGATAGACTTGATGATACGCATAAGTCAGATCCTTTGGGGCTAATTAAGGTTGCAAAGAAAAAGCTAAATGTTTACGATGAGGCGTGGGCTGTTTATGATAAAGATGGATACACAAAACATCAAGAAGCAATTGACTTGGCGAACACAGAAATTAAAGGAAAAAAGGTAAAAATCGCTTTTTCAAGCATTGCTTTTGAACAATGGGTTTTGCTACACTTTGAGAGATCAATGTTTCCATTTCAAAAATCTCAAGATATAATAGATAGTAAGTTTGAAAACAATGATTCCTATTTTAAAGGATACAGCAAAAGTGCTAACGTAGACATATATCCTGTTTTGAAAGATTTAACACTAAGTGCTATTATAAATGCTAGATGGTTGAGGTTTCAACAAAGAAATATTGTAGCTAGCAACCCAATCTACAATCTAAATCCTTATACAAATGTTGATGAACTAATACAATCTTTGTTAGATAAAGACAAGTTGCCAATATTTAGATCGTATAATGAAGTTATCACTATATCTGATTGCGAACTTGAGGTTTCTAGAAATGGCAATACAACCAATATCAAAATAACAAATATTAGAGATAGAGCTATGGTTACTAATGAAGTTTCTATTCATAGTGCAGTAGACGGCGAGGCCTTGGAACAGGTACAAATCCAGAATCAAGTCATTAATCCTGGCGACTCGACAATAATAGAGGTAGAGGTGAACGGTCAAATTGTAATTACTATAGACAATCAAGAAATTCACATACTTAATTAACGCTAAAAATGAAATAAATATAATAACCGCGTCACTACAAATGCAATTTTCATAGTGAATTTGTCTTTCGTTTTAAATTGACTAGAAATGAATAGGATTCTAAGAAAACCAATATATTTTGATCACCTCACCCCACCAATACATTCCCCGTCATTTCTTTCGGAGCTTCAATTCCCATCAAGTGCAAAATAGTAGGCGCAACATCAGCTAAAATGCCGCTTTGAACTTTATTGGTGTTGTCATCAATCACAATGATTGGGACGGGGTTTAAAGAGTGTGCGGTGTTGGGTGAACCGTCAGGGTTGATGCAGTAATCAGAATTTCCGTGATCAGCAATAATGACAAAAGAATAACCCAATGCCTTGCCTTTTTCTACTACTTGTTTTACGCAACCATCAACGGCGTTGGCGGCTTTTAAAATAGCGCTGTAAACGCCTGTGTGGCCAACCATATCTGTATTGGCAAAGTTGAGGCAAATAAATTCCGGTGCATTTTTTTCCATGTCATAGCAAATGGCATCGGCAATTTCGTGCGCGCTCATTTCGGGTTTTAAATCGTAGGTGGCTACTTTGGGTGATTGAATCATGATTCTTCTTTCACCTTCAAATTCTTTTTCACGCCCGCCTGAAAAGAAAAAACTCACGTGCGGGTATTTTTCTGTTTCTGCAATTCTGACTTGGGTCTTTTTATTTTTTGAAACTATTTCACCAATGGTATTCACCAGGTTGTCTTTGTCAAAAACAATTTTCACGTTTTGAAACGTGTCATCGTAATTGGTCATGGTCACGTAATGCAAATTCATTTTTTTCATGCCGTGATCCGGAAAATCCTGCTGCGTCAACGCCATGGTAATTTCACGGCAGCGGTCGGTTCTGAAATTAAAAGAAATCACCACATCACCTGTTTCAATTTTTGTGAGTGGTTTTCCATTTTCTGTAATCACAAATGGTTTGATGAATTCATCTGTAATTTCTTTAGCGTATGATTTTTCAATGGCTTCTCCGGCTGATTTAACTTCTTCACCCAGTCCGCTCACCATTAATTCATAAGCGAGTTTAATTCGTTCCCATCGTTTGTCACGGTCCATGGCATAATATCTTCCACAAACGGTTGCAATTTTTCCGGCTGATTTTTGCAGATGTTTTTCTAATTCTGCAATGTGACCTTTACCTGTGGTTGGATTGCAATCACGTCCATCTGTAAACGCGTGAATAAATAAATTTTGAATTCCTTTTTCTTTGGCTAAATCACACAAGGCGTAAATATGCTCTTGTGATGAGTGCACTCCGCCGGTTGAAACCAAACCAATCAGATGCACTTTTTTATTTTCTTTTTTAGCGTAGTCAAATGCTTCAGTCAAAATTTTATTGGTCTGAAATTCTCCTTCACGGATGGCTTTGTTGATGCGTGTCAATTCCTGATACACAATTCTGCCTGCTCCAATGTTGAGGTGACCTACTTCTGAATTTCCCATCTGTCCTTCAGGCAAACCCACGTGTTCACCATCTGTCAATAATTCAGCGTTAGGATAATTTTTTTCAAGCGAATCCACAAAGGGAGTATCTGCGTTAAAAATTCCGTCTGATTTGGAGTGGTCACCGTGACCCCATCCGTCGAGTATGAGAAGTGCGACTTTTTTTGACATGGTCTTGAAATTGCGTGGTACAAAGGTACAACATGTTTATAAAGTGCTTATGATTTTATTTTATTGAAAAAGATGACATTCGGTTCTGATTTAATTTTATGTTTCATCCTCTGACAAAAGGCATGAATTGGACTCTTCATTCTTTTGTCTTGATACAAAAGAATCAAAAAATCAAGGCCGGCAAAACGATCCGGCGCAAATACTCATAAATTGTAAGTGCAGACGGGTGATCTCCGGTAAAGTCATTTTAATTATGGAACATACTTTACGGAGCTTCCCGTCTTTACTAACAATTTATTTCGCATTCGCTTGTCACGTTTTGATGGCCAACAGACCTTTTCACCAACTTTTTAAGAAAGTTAAAAATTCTTCTATCAATTTCTCTGCGAACTCTGTGCCTACTTTGTGCAGCGCAGCGACTCTGCGGTTAAAAAAATAAAAATCTAAATTCTAAAGGTCTAAAATTTTCTCTGTGAACTCGTAGCCTTCCCTGCCACCTAACACCTGATCCCTAAAAAAACTTTCTTCAGATAGAAAAGCGCGAATGCCACCCAAACCAGTTAACTTTGAATCACAATCGCTTAACTATGAATCCAAAATCAGCCAGAGAATCTATTGCAGTAACTACCAAAGTGGTATTGCCTCATGAAACCAACACCCTTGGAAAATTATTTGGAGGCGCTTTACTGGCCTGGATGGATGAGATTGCTGCGGTATCAGCGCACCGGCATTGCAAACAAGTTGCAGTAACTGCTTCGGTCAATAATGTGTCTTTTAATAATCCCATTGAACTGGGTGATATTGTGACGCTGGAGGCAAAAGTTTCCCGCGCATTCAGAACATCTATGGAAGTAATCATTGACGTTTCCATTGAAGACCGCGTGACCGGAATTCGCCGTCAAAGCAATCAGGCTATCTACACGTTTGTTGCTATAAATAAAGAAGGTAAAACACTTGAAATTCCGGAACTGATTCCTGAGACCGACGAAGAAAAAAGAAGATTTGATTCTGCACTCAGAAGAAGACAATTGAGTTTGATTCTCGCCGGAAAAATGAAACCATCAGAAGCTACGGAGTTGAAATCGTTGTTTGATGTTTAGAGTTTGAAGTGTTGAGTTGATAAGTTGAAGAGTTTTTTGTTGATGACCAATTTTTAAGTGTTTGACTCCAGACTAAAGACTCCAGACTCCAGACTACAAACTCCAAGCCCCTTGTCCTTTTTCCTTATCCCTCACTAAATCCTAACTCCTAAATCCTTTATCCTAAGAATTAACCTCCCTCGCAATCTTATCCAGATTCTGTTGATTCATGCAATTGAAATGTTTTTTGGGACACTCTTTGTAACCAATTTTTGAGCAAGGTCTACACTTCAAATCTTTTACTTCGTGGATAGAATAAAGCGCAGGATTCATGGGCATGTACGGATACATTCCAAAATCAGGCGTGGTATTTCCCCAGATTGAAACAGTGGGTTTTCTGAAACAACTTGCAATGTGCATCAGGCCGGTATCGTGCGTAATAATTTTTAAAGATTGTCTGACAACGGATGCAGATTGATTCAGATTTAATCTTCCGCACAGGTTGATGATTTTATTTTCTTCACTGCGAGCAGAAATTTTTTGCATGATGATTTCACTGTTGTCAAAATCAGTTTCACCACCAAGTAAAACAACCGGCAATTTTATTTTATTAAGTAACTCAGCAATTTTTTCGTTGGGCAGTTTTTTAGTGGTCATTTGTGCGCCAATTGCAAACGCAACAAATTTGTCAGGTATTCCAAAATCATTGATGTTCACTTCATCTGCGGCAGGAATGATAAAATCTCCCACCAAAATATCTGAATGAACTTTGAGAGGTTTTACTGCTTCAAAATACCGATCCACCACATGCAATTCCGGCAATCGATTTATTTTAAACTGGGTGAGCAGAAATTTTTTAATGTTCAGTTTTGGAAATGCAGATGATGGTTTTTTTAATTTTCGTTTTAGTAAGGTTGATCTTAAATTGTGATGCAGATCTACGATAAAATCATAATCCTCTTTTTTTAACTGATCCGCTACTTCATCAATGTCTTTTTCAATGGTAAAAATCTGATCAATGTGCGGGTTGTTTTCTAAAATTCCTCTGAACGATTTTTTGGTCACATAATGCACCACCGCTCCCGGAATTTGTTTTTTAATACACCGAACTACCGGTGTTGTCAAAACAATATCTCCGATAGAACTAAAGCGGATGATGAGGATTTTGGGCATATCCCAAAAGTACGAAAAAATCTGCGCTACTCTTTATTTTTGGAATCAATGACAATAGTTACCGGTCCGTCATTGATTAGTGCAACTTGCATGTCAGCACCAAAAATTCCGGTTTGAATCGGTTTACCCAAATCTTTTTGAAGCTGTGTTTTGAAATTTTCATACAGCGGAATAGCCACATCGGGTTTGGCGGCATCAATGAATGAAGGACGATTTCCTTTTTTGGTTTTGGCGTGAAGCGTGAACTGACTGATGAGTAAAATATCACCTTTTGTTTCAAGTACCGATAAATTCATCAGTCCGTTTTCATCTGAAAATATGCGCAGGTTGACAATTTTTGAACTCATCCATTGAAGATCTTCTGCAGTGTCATCACTCTGAAATCCGGCCAGAATCATGAGTCCGTACCCAATAATACCATTTACATTTCCTTCAATAGTAACAGATGCTTCAGACACTCTTTGAATAACTACTTTCATTATTTGTAAATGTCTTTTCTGAACGTTTCTTCTTCATCTGAATTCATCATGCTGATGTAAGACGTGTATCTGCTTTCGTGAATTTTTCCTTCTTCCACTGCTTTTTTAACTGCGCAGCCGGGTTCATTGATGTGCTGACAGTTGTTGAATTTACAGTTGTGCAGCACTTCACGCATTTCCGGAAAATAATGGGAAAGATCTTCTTTATCAAAATCAATCAACCCAAATGCGCGAATGCCGGGTGTGTCAATCACAAATCCGCCGGAACTCAATTCAAACATTTCAGCAAAGGTGGTGGTATGTTGTCCGGATAAATGCTGGATAGAAATTTCTCCCGTTTTTAATTTAAGGGCCGGATCAAGCGCATTGATTAAAGTAGATTTTCCAACTCCGCTATGTCCGCCAAACATCACTTTGTTTCCTTTGATTTCTTCTTTTAAAAATTCAATTGTTTTTGGATCACTGGCAGAAATTTTGCGGCAGTCATAACCGGCATTTTCATAAATGGAAATAAAATCTTCTACCACGTTTACATCTTCTTCTTCATACAAATCCATTTTATTAAAAAGAATGGTTACCGGAATGTGATACGCTTCAGCGGAAACCAGAAAACGGTCAATGAATCCAGGTTGAGTTTGAGGTGCCACCAGCGTTACCATCAAATAAACTCGATCAATGTTTGCAGCTAAAATGTGTGATCTTTTTGAAAGATTGATCGATTTCCGGATGATGTAATTTTTTCTTGGAAGAATATTTTTGATGACTCCTTTATCATCCCCTTCCAATTCAAATTCAATTTCATCACCCACTGAAACGGGGTTGGTAGTATCAATTCCTGAAATGCGGAGTTTACCTTTTATCCGGCACTCAAAGATAGTATGGTCAGATGATAAAACCCGATACCAGCTTCCGGTTGATTTTATAACTACTCCTTTTTTCAGAATCTCTTTTTTGTAAAGGTAAAACCAATTCTGTTTCAACGGATAAAAATCATAAAAGCCTGAGTTCATTGATCATCAGACCAAAACAATTCTTAAAAAGCCTAAAATCGGAGGAAAAATGAAGCGATCAGAATACCCGGATCAATAAGCAGATACGCCACAAGTGAACCATTAATTTGCTAATTTTACACTTCCAAATTGATTAACATGTTAGAAATTGCAAGAATTCGCGAAGAAAAAGAGAACATCATTGAAGGATTAAAAAAGAGAAATGTTGATTTTTCAGAGAAAATAAATGGAATATACAATACTGATGCTGCTTGGCGTGAGGTGAAGAGAGAGCTGGATGAAATTGCCGCAGAATCAAATAAAATTGCCAAAGAAATTGGTCAGCTGTTTAAAGAGGGAAAACAACAGGAAGCGAACGCGGCAAAAGAAAAAACGAATGTGCTGAAAGAAAAAGAAAAAGCAGCACGTGAAAAAGAAACAGCCCTTGCTGAAGATTTGCAAAAGCGCCTGTATGAAATTCCAAATGTTCCTTCTTCAAAAGTACCAAATGGCAAAACGCCTGAAGACAATGAAGTTGCCCGTACCGGTGGAACGGTTCCTGCATTGTCTGATACAGCCATGCCACACTGGGATCTTGCAAAAAAATATAACCTGATTGATTTTGAAATGGGCGTGAAAGTTACCGGTGCTGGATTTCCTTTTTATTATGGAAAAGGCGCAAGACTCCAGCGTTCACTCATTAATTTTTTCCTGGATCAGGCAAGAGACAACGGGTATATGGAAGTATTGCCTCCGTTTGTTGTTAATCAGGATTCCGGTTACGGAACAGGTCAGCTGCCGGATAAAGAAGGACAGATGTATCATTGTGAAGTAGATGATTTTTATTTAATCCCTACTGCTGAAGTTCCGCTGACCAATATGTACCGTGATGTATTATTGAATGAAAATGATTTGCCTTTAAAAGTTACGGGATATACACCGTGTTTCAGAAGAGAAGCCGGTTCGTATGGAAAAGATGTGAGAGGATTAAACCGTTTGCATCAGTTTGACAAAGTGGAAGTGGTGCATATTGAACATCCTTCCAAATCGTATGAAACACTTGAAACGATGGTTGCCTATGTAGAAAGTCTTTTGCAAAAGCTGGAATTGCCTTATCGCGTCTTAAAACTGTGTGGTGGAGACATGGGTTTCACTTCTGCCTTGACCTATGACCTGGAAGTATATTCAGCTGCACAAAAAAAATGGCTGGAGGTAAGCTCAGTTTCCAACTTTGAAACTTTTCAGGCAAACCGATTAAAACTGAGATTCAGAGATAAAGAAGGTAAAAACAAATTGGCACATACGTTGAATGGAAGTGCGCTTGCATTACCAAGAATTATGGCAGCGCTTTTGGAAAATAATCAGGATGAAAACGGAATACGTATTCCAAAAGTGCTGGTACCTTACACAGGTTTTGAACGCATTTAATACTAAAGTGTAACAAATTAAGTTCATGGAATTATGAAACAGTGGTTAAAATCAGGCAAAGTTTTTGTTGTATTTGGTTTGTTGTTTTTTGCGTCATGTGATCCGGCTAAAGAATTTGAGGCAGAGCTGAAAACAATTGACTCATGTATGACGCGAATTGATGAGCTTGAAAAAATGTACATGGAAATTAATTTTGACAGTTTGCAGCTGATGGTGGATCACATCATGTACAACGAAGATATGATGAAAAAATATTACAAATCAGATACGGTTAACCGTGATTTGGGTATTTACATGAACAATTGTAAAGGCTTCAGAAAATCACTGAAAGATCTGCATGGAAAACAGGTAGGTTTTCAGGACGAAATTTTTGCTTTGCGCGTTCAGTTTAAAAACATGAAAACGGATATTATGAATGGTGCATTAACCAAAGAGCAGGTAGCGGATTATCTGCCGGCAGAAAAAGAAGCGGTAAACAATTTGGATTTGCGCCTGGTGGAATTTTATGAGTTGCAGAAATCACAGATTCCTATTTATCATGACGCTGTACCTGTGGTTGACATGTATGTCTCCACATTGGTAGTTCCTGATTCAAATGCTGTCAGTCTTGAACCTTAAATACGTATTCATATTATTTTGTTTGCTTTTTACGGCAAAAATTTCGTTTGGTCAACCCGGTGACAATGATATCAAATTGGCTGCCTATTACTATGACAAAGGTGAGTTTGCGAAAGCGGAACCGTATTATGAAAAACTCTTCAAGCAGTATAAATCCAAATCATATTTTGAACGGTATTTCATGTGTCTGTTTTATCAGCAGAAATATGAAACCTGCGAAGAGATTGCGCTGAAGCAGATTAAACGGGATCCGCTGGACATGGACAGCAAATTTTTACTGGCCATGGTGTATGAAGAAACCAACCGTGAAAATGATGCGGCAACTTTATATAAAGGAATGATAGAAAATCTTGATCCGGTTCAGTCACGCATTGATTATCTGGGAAATGCTTTTAAACAGCGGGGTAAATTTGATTACGCACTGGACACCTATCTGAAAGGTCGGGAGCTGATGAAAAATGGTTATACGTTTCAACTTGAACTGGCAGATATTTACGGTCAGTTGAATCAACCTGAAAAAATGATTGAAGAATATCTCAATCTGCTTGATTACAGTCCAAGTTATTTGAAAACTGTTCAGACATATTTGTCCCGCGTGATAGATTTTACTGAAGAACCAGCCAAGACAGATGCTTTGCGTGTTCAGTTGCTGGAGCGTATTCAGAAATATCCTGAAGCAGACCATTACAATGAAATGCTGATCTGGTTTTATCTTCAGAAAAAAGAATTCAGCGGAGCAGTTATTCAGGCTAAAGCATTTGATAAAAGAAAATCACTCAACGGAAAAAAAGTATTTGAAGTGGCTCAGGTTTGTCAACTCAATAAATCGTATGAAGCGGCTTCAAAAGCGTATCAGTATATTATTGAACTTGGCAAAACGTCACCGTATTATTCCATGGCGGTAGAATCCGGTTTGAAAATTGAATTTACTATTTTGACTGATCGCGCATCCTGGTCAAAAGAGGAGATGGCCTCATTGGCAAAAAAATATGAAGACGCGTTGCTGACACTTGGAAAATCACAGCAAACGGTTGGTCTTATCATGCAGCTTGCAAAAATTTATACGTTCTATCTGGATGAACCGGTCAAAGCAGAGTCATTAATAAAAGAAGCGATGAACATGCAGGTTTCGCTCAAACAAAAAGCTGAACTGAAAGTATTGCTGGGAGATATTTATGTGGTGTCAGACCGCATCTGGGACGCATCCATTTTATACATGCAGGTTGAAAAAGATTTTTCTGAAGATGTGATCGGTCATGAAGCAAAATTTAAAAATGCCTGCGTATTTTATTATGACGGAGAATTTGAATATGCCAAAGCACAGCTGGATGTTTTGAAAGCTTCTACTTCAAAATTAATTGCCAATGACGCTATGCAGCTTTCTCTTTTGCTGCAGGATAATCTGGGAATTGATACTACCAAAGCACCGGTGCAGATGTTTGCCAATGCTGATTTGCTGATTAAACAGAATAAATTTGAAGAAGCAAATAGTGTTCTTGATTCGCTGGCAAAAAGTTATCCTTTTCATTCACTGGCAGATGAAATTATTTTCAGAAAAGCGGACATATGTGAGCAACAGCATAACTGGGAAAAAGCCGTTGAATATTACACACAGATTTATGAAACTTACAGCCATGATATTTTAGCGGATGATGCAGTAATTCGTATTGCACGGATTTATGATTTTAAATTAAATGACAAAACAAAAGCGGCCGACTGGTATCGCAAAATATTGTTCGAATTTTCTGCCAGTCTTCACGGTGCTGAAGCAAGAGAGCGATTTACCGAATTAAAACAGGCACAATGATTTTATATAATGTAACGGTCAATATTGATCATGATGTGCATGACAACTGGCTCAAATGGATGCAGGAAGTTCACATTCCTGAAGTGATGCAAACCGGTATGTTTCTGGAAGCACGCATTTCAAAAATTTTAGCTGAAGAAGAGGGAGGAAAATCTTACGCTATTCAATATCTGGCAAAAGACATGGAAACGTATGAAACATACCGCGACCGTTTTGCGCCTGAATTGCAAAAGGCGCACACCGAAAAATTTGCTGGAAAATTTGTTGCATTCAGAACCTTACTCAGGGTAGAAAATAGTTTTTACCCATGAATGTAAAACCTAAAAAACATCTTGGTCAGCATTTTCTGAAAGATGAAACTATCTGCCAGCGCATTTCTGATGCAATCAAACCAGAAGGTAAATATTCAAAGCTGCTGGAAGTTGGTCCGGGAACCGGAGCACTCACAAAATTTTTACTGAAAAGAACGGACTTTGAAACGTCAGTTGTGGAGTTGGATGTTGAATCGGTTGCGTATCTGAACATGCATTATCCGGATCTTAAAAACAGAATTTATTCCAAAGATTTTCTGCATACTGATCTGAAAGAGATGATGGGATCTGAACCTTTTGCCGTAGCAGGTAATTTCCCCTACAATATTTCAACCCAGATTCTTTTTAAAGTACTTGATTACAAAGATCAGATTCCGGAAGTAGTTGGCATGTTTCAGAAAGAAGTTGCGGAGCGAATAGCCGAGGGACCAGGCAGCCGGGATTATGGAGTCATCAGTGTTTTTCTTCAGGCATGGTATAATATTGATTATTTATTTACCGTTGATGAACATGTTTTTAATCCGCCGCCTAAAGTAAAGTCAGGCGTTATTAGGCTGGTTCGGAATCAGGTTCAGTCACTGGGCTGCAATGAGCAATCATTTAAACGGGTGGTAAAAATGGCATTCAGCCAACGCAGAAAGACGTTACGAAATGCTTTGAAACCCTACGCCGAAGCCAGAAAGTCCTTTTTTGAAAACAATATAGAATTTTTAAATCGCCGCGCTGAAACCTTATCTGTTCAGGAATTTGTCTGGCTTACTCAACAACTAGAGGTTTAAAACGATCTATCAAAATTTTTGTATTCAACCTTTTTCTGCTTATTTTCGTATACCAATTATGCACATGCTGTAACTAAAGCGCAGTAATGACGTACAAACGCGAGATGAAAAGGCTGCTTTTTCTTATTGTTCTGCTTCAATTTGCATTGACCGGTAGCGGTCAGGCATGGCGTTACGTGCGCCATGAGGTGCAGTTTGGCGTGGGTGCATCTAATTTTTTAGGTGACCTTGGTGGATCTAAAGGAATTGGAACGCACGGTATTAAAGATTTAAGAATTAAACCAACCCGTCCAACATTAACGGCAGGGTATAAATTCATGATTACACCCGCCATGTCAGTTCGTGCGGTGGTAATCTGGGGTTATCTTTCAGGAGACGACGCACACACAAAAAATGTAATCCGTAACAATAGAAATCTGAGTTTCCGTTCCATGCTTGGTGAAGCCTCCGCACTTTATGAATATTATCCCTGGGGTGACCGCGTGGTTCCAAATTATAAAGTGACCGGAATTGCCGGTACGAAATCAATTACATTCATTCCTTACTTCTACACCGGAATAGGTATTTCATTTTTTAATCCAAAAGCTAAATACAACGGTGATTGGGTAGCGCTTCAACCACTTGCTACTGAG
>Ga0268298_10001831_pt1 | contig 24106 bp, 14 predicted proteins | sample WWTPWeurt_MetaG_FD_194462 | JGI IMG/M metagenome (GOLD analysis project Ga0268298, IMG submission 194462) | Activated sludge microbial communities from WWTP in Nijmegen, Gelderland, Netherland - WWTP Weurt | ecosystem: Engineered > WWTP > Aerobic digester > Activated sludge | place...
AGTGTCGGGCGTGATGCTCGAGCGCCTGCCCTTGAAGCGCCTCTTCGCCAAGTCGGATCTCGGGAAGCTCGTGACGCAGGTGCTCCCCGAGATGGAGAAGAAGATCCCCGTCGAGGTGAAGAGCCGGCGGCTGCCGCGCGCCAAGTCGGGCATGAAGCCGCGGATCGCCTTCGATCTCACCCAAAAGGAGCACACGCTCACCGTGACGGCGAGCCTCGTCTACGGCGAGCCGCCGGAGGCCGTCGTGCAGGACGGGCGGCTCGTGCAGCTCGCGAAGCACACGCCCATCCGCGATGAGCAGGCGGAGCGCGCGCTCGTCGCGAGGCTGCGTGAAGAGCTGCACTTGATCCCCGGGCGCAAGGTCGACTTCGACGGGACCGACGCGATCCGGTTCGCGCAGCGGCTGCTCGCGTGGGACGCGAAGGACGAGGACACGCGCGAGCGGCTGATCGGGCGAGGGCAGCTCGTCCCGCGGATCAAGGTCGAGGACGACGTGTTCGACATCACGTTCGATCTCGTCGCGGACGGGGACGTGCAGGAGTCGGAAGGCGTGCCTTCGTCGCGGCGCAACCAGAAGCGATGGGCCGACGCCGCGGCCGTGCTGCGCGCGTGGCAAGAGGGCTTGCCGCTGGTGCCGCTCGTCGGCGGCGGATGGGCGCCGCTGCCGGAGGACTGGCTCTCGCGCTTCGGATCGCGCGTCTCCGATTTGCTCGTGGCCCGGCGCGAAGACGGAAAAGTGGAGCGAGCCGCGCTGCCTGCGCTCGCCGAGCTGTGCGACGCGCTCGACTATCCGAGGCCCAAGAGCTTCGACAAGCTGGCGCCGATCATCGAGGGGTTCGATCGCATCCCGGAGGCGCCGCTCCCCGCGGATCTCAACGCGACGCTGCGGCCGTACCAGCACGTGGGCGTGTCGTGGCTCTCGTTCCTCCGCGACGCGGGCCTCGGCGCGGTGCTCGCGGACGACATGGGCCTCGGCAAGACGCTCCAGACCTTGTGCGCGCTCCAGGGGCGGACGCTCGTCGTTTGCCCGCGGAGCGTCGTGTTCAACTGGGCGGACGAGATCCAGAAGTTCCGACCCGGGCTGACGCTCGCGATCTATCACGGGCCTCGAAGGACCCTCGATCGTGCGGCCGACGTGGTGATCACGACGTACGCGGTGCTGCGCCTCGACGAAGAGATCCTCGCGAAGGAAGACTGGGCGTGCATCGTCGTCGACGAGGCGCAGGCCATCAAGAACCCGGACAGCCAGGTCGCGCGCTCGGCGTACGCGCTGCGCGGCGGCTTCCGCGTGGCTCTGTCCGGCACGCCCGTGGAGAACCGCTTGGAGGAGCTCTGGAGCTTGCTCCACTTCACGAACCGCGGGCTGCTCGGCGGGCGAAGGGACTTTGATGAGCGCTGGTCGCGGCCCATCTCCAACGGGACGACGGGCGCCGCGGAGGCGCTGCGCAAGAAGGTGCGGCCGTTCGTGCTGCGGCGAGTGAAGCGCGACGTCGCGCCGGAGCTGCCGCCGCGGACGGATCAGATCCTCTACTGCGAGCTCGAGGACTCGGAGCGCAACGTCTACGAGGCCGTGCACGCGGCGACCCGCAAGGAGGTCGTGGCGAAGCTGGCGGAGGGTCAGAGCGTGCTCGCCGCGCTCGAGGCGCTCCTCCGATTGCGTCAGGCCGCGTGTCATCCGTCGCTCGTGCCGGGTCAGTCTGCGGGCACGTCGTCGAAGGTCGATCGGCTCATCGAGTCGCTCGAGGAGGCGGTGCTCGACGGTCACAAATCGCTTGTTTTCTCGCAGTGGACGTCGCTCCTCGATCTCGTGGAGCCGCACTTGAATGAGGCGGGGATCGGCTTCGTGCGGCTCGACGGCTCGACGCGCGATCGAGCGGGCGTGGTGAACGAGTTCCAGAGCAGCGCGGGGCCTCCGGTGATGCTCATCTCGCTCAAGGCGGGCGGCACCGGGCTCAACCTGACGGCGGCGGATCACGTGTACCTGATGGATCCGTGGTGGAACCCTGCGGTCGAGGATCAGGCGGCGGATCGAGCGCACCGCATCGGCCAGGACAAGCCCGTGTTCGTGCACAAGCTGGTCGCGAAGGACACGGTCGAGGAGGGCATCCTCGCGCTCCAGGATCGCAAGCGATCGCTCGCGGACGCGGCCCTCGGCGAAGCGGATCGAGCGGCGTCGCTCACGCGAGACGATCTCCTGGCGCTGCTGGCGTGAAGAGGGCCGCCCTCAGACGATGCTGTTGCGCGCGATGCGAGCGTCGATGAGGAGCGCGTAGGCCGTGAGGGCGTCGCGGGCGGTGACGATCGTGCCGCTGCGCGCCGCGCGGACGAGGGCGCGGAACGAGAGGTAGCGGCGGCCGTCGAGCCCGAGGAGCACCGGCACGACGGCGGCGTCGCGGGGGGCGTCGGTGGTGCCGAAGAGGCTCGCGGCGCTGGCGAGGACGCGCGACACGAGGGTCTCGCAGAGCTCCAGCGCGAGCGTGTAGCGGCCGTTCGCGATCGCGCTCTCCAGCTCGCGGACCATGGCCTGATCCACCTCGCCCCACAGCTCCGCGAACGAGACGCCTGCGGATCGAACAGCGTCGGCGAAGGTCGGGGGAGCCGCGGATTTGCTGGGCGATCGCGCGGGGCTCGGGATCGCGCTCTCGGCCGTGATCGTGGCGCTCGCGGACGTGCCCGCGGCCACAGGCGCCGCGGTGGCGAGCTCTGTGGCGTCTTCGAGCGGGCCTTCGATCTCGGCGTCGCCGATGGTCGCGTCAGGGGGGATGGAGCCCCAGTCCTTGCGGTTCGTCGGGAGGCGCGCGACGACGACGTCATCGGCGGCGTTGGCCGAGGCTCCGCGGAGCGCGCTCGCGAGGCCCTCTTCAGCGAAGTCTTCGGCGACGCCCTGATCGTCGAGGCGCTGAGGCATGCGGGACTCGAACGCGCGCAGGACGCCCTCGGCGATGCGCGAGAGCGACTCGTAGACGCCCTCGCCTGTGCGAGCGCACGTGGCGACGCTCGGCGCGCCGCCCGTGTTGAGCATCTGGTCCATCTCGGCGATGGGCAGCAGATCGGGCAGATCGCGCTTGTTGTGCTGAAAGACGATGGGGATCTGCGACAGGTCGCGGCCCTGCTCGCGGAGGTTCTCGCGGAGGTTCTCGAGGCTCTCCAGGTTGGCGTCGGCGCGCAGGAGCTGGGAGTCGCTCACGAACACGATGCCGTCAGCGCCTGTGAGGACCAGCTTGCGGGTCGCGTTGAAGTAGACCTGACCGGGGACCGTGAAGAGCTGGAGCCGGATCGACATGCCGCGCACCGGCGGGAGGCGCACGGGGAGAAAATCGAAGTAGAGCGTGCGATCGACGGGCGTCGCGAGCGACACGAGCTTGCCGCGGTGCTCTGGCTTCGTGGACGTGTGCAGGTGCTCGAGCGTGGTGGTTTTCCCCCCGAGACCCGGGCCGTAGTAGACGATCTTGAAGACGAGCTCCCGCGAGAGCGGGTTCACGGACGCCATAGGGCCCGCCCAGGGTACACAAGGTTGTGCCGCAGCGCGCCTTGGTTGTGCGCGCTGGGTGCACGGGTTCGGGGCATCGATGTCACGACATCAAGCCATCTCGTTCAAGGCGCCGCGACGACGGGGACTTCCTTGCCAGCGAGGTTGACCGTGAGCTGGAGGGCGACGTTGCCCTTCTTTTCCTGGAAGTACTCGAGCCGGAGGGTGTGGGAGCCAGAGCCGAGCTCGACCTGACCGGTGACGCTCTTCGCGGCGTGGACGCCGTCGTTGTCGATGATCTTCTGGTTGTCGATGTAGAGCGCCGCGCCGTCGTCCGCGTTGAGCGAGAAGACCCATTTCCCCTCGGTCGGGATGAGGATCTTGCCGGTGTACTGGATGGCGAACCACTCGTCCTGCTGGAGCGCGCCGGGGAAGCCGCCGGAGAACGCCTGCGGGGCGACGTCGAACTTGTCCGTGTAGAGGCGCGCGAAGGGGACCAGATCGGAGAAGACGGGCAGCTTGGTGGTGCCCTCGGGGATGACGTACGCGTCGCCGACGAAGCCCTTGACCGTGGGTCCACCGAAGAGGGTCTGGCTGGTGACGGTGGGGGTCTCGAACGCAGGCTCGCCGGGCTTGGAGGTCCCCGCGCCTTTGGGCCAGCGGACGGCGCCTGTCTGCTTCGGCGTGGTGATGGGCGCGGGCTTGCCTTTTCCAGGCTTGTGCGGCTGCTGCGGCGCCGGGCGTGCGGGGTACGTGTAGATGGTGCAGCCGAGCAGACCGAAGCAGGCAGCGAGCGCGACGGGGAGCGTCAAGGCGAGCGTGCGTTTCATGAGATCTCCTGAAGTCGGTGGAAGCGTGGGTTAGACGGCGACCTCGTGGGAGCAGTCAACGGCGAGTGATCCCTTGGAAAGGATGCCAGACGACGAGGGAGCGGAGAGACCCGGGCGAAGCGTCGTCGGCGGAGGGCTTTTTGCCCCAGTGGGCCGCGCGCTGAGCCAGCAGCAGCGATGCGATCGAGAGGACCAGCGCGAGGACGGCGGCGATGTTCGGGACGAGGAGGCTCTTCGGGCGAGGGCGCGCCGCGTAGTAGAAGCCGAACGCGGCGCCGCAGAGCAGGCCCCCGATGTGCGCCCCGTTGTTGATCTTCATGCCGAGCATGTTCACGAGGATCGCGTAGAAGGCGGCCTGGATGGCGAACCCTCGCCAGCGCTTGTCCTTCATGCGGACGAGCCAGCCGAGGATGAGGCCCATCGCGCCGAAGACGGCGCCGCTCGCGCCGGCCGTGAGGACAGGGACCGTGCCGCCGTTGGGGAGGATCACGTCGAGCGCGATGTTGATCGCGAAGCCGACGACGCCGGAGGTGACGTACGCGACGACGAAGCGGGCGGTGCCGATGCCCGGCTCCGCGGCGCGGCCGACGTTGCCCAGGCCCATCATGTTCATCACGAAGTGCAGCGCGCCGAAATGCACGAACACCGCGGAGAAGAGGCGAAACGGCTCCGCGCTCACGTCCTCGAGCGACACCGGCATCGCGCCGAACCGGACGAGCTCCGCCGTGCTGCCTCCCTTGAGGAGGATCGCGGAGAAGTCCGAGCGTCGCATCGCGACGCACTGCCCGAAGAACACGAGCGAGGTGAGGGCGATGAGGATCTTCGTGCCCCAGAGCTTCCGCGGATCGAGGCTGGATCCAAGGAGATCCGCGCCGGCGGCGAGGGGCGCAAAAGGGGCGGCGCAACGGACGCATCGCTCGAACCCCGCGCCATTGAGGGCTCCGCAGCGTGGGCACGGCCTCGCTCGAGTCTCCACGGGGCGCACTCTGGACGGTCGCGGCGTAAGGTCCAAGCCTTTTTCCACGTTCAAGGCCCGTGCTGACCGTTCCGATCGCCCCCGAGCCCCGGACCCTCGCGTGGGCGCTTCGCGATTTCGACGCGCGACCCGAGCCGAGCGGCTCACCCCCGCGCGTTTTTTCGAGGCGTCCAGAGCGCGGCCGGCGCTCGATGAACGCCCCGCCGCCGCTCCCCCGTGCCGCATTCGTGCGTGCGCCGTTGGCGATGCGAAGGCCGCCCGTTCTGGGTATCGTGCGCGCTGTGGCCGTCGCCCGTCCTGACCTCGAAGCCGAGCGCCTGATCTGCGAGCGCGCGCGCTCCGGCGATCGCGCGGCGATGGGGGAGCTGCTCCGGAAATATGGGCCGATCCTCTACCGAGCGGTGCTCCTCCCGCGGCTCGGATCGGAGGCGGCCGCGCAGGACGCGCTCGCCGAGACCTACGCCCGCGTGGTGGAGCGGTTCGATCGCTTCACGTGGCAGCAGTGCGGGTTCTACCCCTGGCTGCGCGTCGTGGGGCTCCGGATCGCGCTCGATATCCTTCGATCCAAGCGGCGCGAGATGCTCTTCGAGCCGGACGATCTCCAGCGCGAGATCGACGCCAGCGCGACCGATCTGACGAGCCGCGGCGAGGTGGAGCTGTGTGAGAAGCGGGACCTCGCGGACGCGCGGGCCCGCGTCGACGAGGCGATGAAGACGCTGAATCCACGGTACGCGCAGGCCATCCGGCTCCGCGTGCTGGAGGAGCGATCGCGCGAAGAAGTGGCGGCGACGCTCGGCGTGACGGTGGCGACCTTCGATGTGGTGCTTCACCGTTCTCTCAACGCGCTCAAGAAGGCGCTGACGAAATCGATGGGAGATGCCTCGGGCGATCCCGACGCGAAGGTCCCGCAGGCGCGCGCGACGTCGGGCGCTGCCGCGTCCTCAGCGGCGGCCGCTCGCGAGACGCGGAAGGAGCATCTGTGATGAGTGGCGAGCGAAAGCTTTCGTTGGTGAAAGAGCCGCCGCCTGCGTCACTCGAGGACGGCGCTGACGCGGAGCTCGACGCGACGCCGGAGGAGCTGCGCGAGGCCGAGGCTCTGCGGCGGTCGATCGAGCGCGGCGACGAGCCGATGGTGCTCGCGCTCCAGGCGGCGTTCCGGCCGGGCGCGCTCGACGTCGGCGACCTCGACGCGATCCTCGCGCGGGCGATGGGCGACGAGGGCGCGCCCGCTACCTCGATCGAACAGCACGCGGCGGATCGGCTTCGAGCCGCGCTCGACGAGCACGACGCGCTCCGATCGGGCAAGGTGCTGGCGGGGCCGGGAGCTCGCTTGACTCTCCCCGAAGAGAGCTCGGAGAGCACCGCGGTGGCGCTCCGCGCGGCGTGGGCGCCGACGCCGATCAGCGCGGCTCGCAACGACGCGCTCGTGAGTCGGGCGCTCACGAACGCGGCGTCGAAGGGCGCGGAGAAGGGCGACGTCGCGAAGAAGGGCGGCTCCAGCGAAGGGCCGGCGCCGATCTCGCTGCGAAGGTTCCGCATGGGGCCGCGGACGTTCGCCACGATGACGGCCGTGGTGGCGATGGCCGCAGGCGTGCTGCTCATGGTCGGGAAGCTCGGGCGAGACAGCGCGCCGAGCCCTGCCGCGGCCGTGGCGCAAGCTCCTGCGGCTTCGGCCGTAGCAGCGGTGGCGGGCGAGCGGGCCCCGCGGATCGCGGCGCGCTCGACGGAGGACATGTTCGACGCGGCGACGCCGTTTCCTCGCACGGGCGGGGAGTCGGCGCGGGTCGATCGGATCGCGACGGCGCGGGCCGCGGATCTTCGGGCGAATCGGTTCGCGGCTTGGGGGGTGCGATGAGCCCCCGGAGGTTCGCTAGCGCGGAGCTCACGGCGATCGCGCGCAGCTTGGGGACCGCGTCCCTCAGCGTGGGCCGCAGCGTCGGGACCACGTCCCCCAGCGTGGGCCGCAGCGTCGGGACCGCGTCCCCCAGCGTCGGCTGCGCGCGCAGCTCGCTCCGGCGAACGATCGTCGCCGCGACCCTCGCGATCGTGGCCGGGGTCGCGATCGCAGGGTGCGCGCAGCAGAGCACTTCGGAAGACGAGCCTCGTCCCGCCCCGCGCGCGGCGGACGGCCCCGCAGCGCCGGCGTGCGCGTGCGAGGAGCAAGCGGTCGTCGATCCTCCGCTGCTCGCGTTCCTGTCGCTCGCTCGAGCGGCGCACCACGAGGCGGATCTCGCGATCGACGCGAAGGATCGCGGCAAGGCGATCACATCGTTGGAGCGCGTGACGAAGGCCGCGTGGCAAGGGAAGAAGCCGCCCGAGGTGATCGAGGTCACCGCCGACACGCTGGCTCGGCTCGCCGATCTGCGCAGCGAAGACGGGAAGTTCGACGAGGCGGCGCGCGACGTGGACGCGGGGATCGCGCTCGCGACGGAGCCCACGCACTACCGCGGGAGGCTCTTCGAGCTGCGCGGCGTGGTCGAGCAACGACGCGAGAAGGCCCTGAAAGACAAGGGGGACACGGCCGGCGCCGCGAAGGCGCGCGACGTCGCGATGGACGCGTTCGATCAGGCGATGAGCATCCAGGAAGACGTGATCGGTCGGATGCTGAAAGAGAAAGAGAAAGAGGACCAGAAGGGGCGGAAGTAGCTTCGATCCGAGCTCCCCGTGCAGCGTCGGGCTTCGCACCGGCTGCCGCGCGCGGGCTCCAGTCGAAGACGCGCGAGCAGCAGCGCGCGACCAGGGCGGAGGACGAAGACGTCGCGCCCCGTCGCGCCCCAAGAAAAAGGCTGCTGCTGCTCATGTCCACGTGGGTCTTGAGCTTCGCGCAGACGATCCGAACGTCCGCGTCGCGCGCCCGAGGGAGTCGAGGATCAGGAGGGATCGGCGACGCGGCCGACGAAGAGCACCGACTTCGTCGCGTTGTCCTGGATGAAGAACAGGAACGGGTGATCGAGGGTCATCACGGCAGGCTCGGGCGCCGCGGTGTCGCCGAGGAGCACGGCCGTCGCGGCGGCGGCCTCGGTGCCCGCTTCGTTCACCGACACGAAGGACTTGTGAATGACCTCCTGGATGAGCAGCGCGCTCTTCGTGCTGATGCCCGAGAAGTCCGCCGCGGGCGTGAACGCGACCTCCATCCCGAGCTGGCTCAAGGCCTTGCTGAGGCTGAAGCTGCCGTCGAACTTGAACTTGGGCATCGTCACGTCGACGCTGTATTCACCGAGCGAGCCGGTGATGTCGTCGATCTTGCCAGCGTCGAGCGAGGCTTCGAAATCCGAGAGCGTGCCCGCGTCCGGCATCACGAGGACCATCGAGAGCTCGTGCCCGTCGTACGGCAGCGACAGCGCCTGGTAGCCGTCGCCCTTGACGTAACCCGTGTCGCGGTACCCGTGCATCATCGGGACCGTGACGGTGCTGCCGTCGGCCTTCACGAAGCTGCCGTCCGCGGTGTCCTTCGCCTCGAAGGGCTCCTCCCACGCGGCGTTGAAGTAGATCGCGTTGGTGAGCACGAGCTCGGTCGACGGCGTGATGTCCTCGGGCGTGACGAGCTCGGGGATCTTGCCCTCGGTGAGCTTGTCGACCCACTGGTTGATGAGCGTCGCGGAGCCGTCGGGATCGTTGTGGAAGTCGACGACACGCATGCCGGCGCCGTAGTTTTCGCCGAGCGTGTCGAGGAACGGCTGCTCGAACGGGTAGCCCGTCTGGCCCCAGAGCGCGTTCGCGATGTTGAGCCGGAAGCCCTTGCCGTCGGAGGCCTTCGCGTTCTTGCCGCGGCTCATGAGCGCGTGATCGAGCGCGTTGAACGCGGGGTGGATCTGCGCCTGCGGGAGCGAGAAACCAAGGGTCGCGGCCATGTCGGCCTCCGTCTGGTTCTTCGCGCCGGCCCACGTCATCGCGAGGGCGAGAGAGATGGAGTAGGGCGAGTAGAAGAGGTTGCCCGGCTGCGCGCTGAGCTGGCCGTAGAGCTCGAACGCGAAGCTCGAGTTGCCCTTGACGAGGGCCTCGAGATCCGCCGCGGGGACGCTCGGGTTCTCGATGCGCTGCTTGCTCGACTCGACGACGCAGCCAGGGGTGTCGCCGTCGTGGCACTCGGTGTCCGCGGGCGGGTTCGTCGTTCCGCCGTCGCAGCCAGCCACGCACGCGAGGGTCAGCGCCAGGGAGCCCAAGAGGAAAGACGTTGTTCTCATGGGCGACCGAGAGAGCACGGCGCGTGCCGAGAGGGGATCGGAGGCCGCGAACGAGCTTGTTTTCTCGGGAAGCGCGGGATTTTTCGCAATTCCGAGGGCCGCTCGGGGCGCGGCGTCCCGCGGGCCTGACGCCCAGGGCGCAATCGCCGCCGGGCGTGCTCAACGTGGCACACGCCGCGCGGCTTGTATTAGGCTTCGCGGCTCGTTCGACGCCCCTCCATGGCGCCTCCCTCCTTCCTTCCCCCGCCCATGCACGACCCGGCCGAGCTCGCCGAAGAGGTGGATCTCGAGCCGGACAAGAAGCGACGGATCCTCGATCTGTTCGCAGTGCTCGACGAGCTGTCGTACTACGCGCTGCTCGGCGTCCCCGTCGAGGCGGACAAGAAGGCCGTGAAGGCCGCGTATTACAAGCTCGCGCCGGAGTTTCACCCGGACAGCTACTTCCGAAAGAACCTGGGCTCCTACAAGCCCAAGATCGAGGCGATCTTCACGCGCATCACGCTCGCGCACGACGTGCTCACGGTGCGACAGCGGCGCGCGGAGTACGACGCGTACCTCGATCAGTCGATGCGGAACCGCTCGATCGAGGACGCGCTCGCGCACGCGGAGCAAGAGGCGATCGCCGTGCAAGAGGCGATCGAACGGGCGGTCCTCGCGGCGCCCCCCGAGGCCGCCCCGCAGGCGGAGAGGCCGGCGCTCACGTCGGATCAACGGCGCGCGATCCTGGCTCGAAAGCTGACAGGGCAGAGCTTCGCGAGGCTGGCGCGGCCGAAGGTGGAGGCGGCGCCCGCGTCAGTGCCCCCGCCGGCGATGGACTCGCCCGAGGCGCGCCAAGCCGCAGCGCAGACGCTGAAGGCGCGGTACGAGGCGGCGAAGGTGGAGGCGCTCCGGCAACGGATCGCGACGTACACGCGGATGGCCGAGGAGGCGCTCGCGCAGAACGATCACGCGAAGGCGGCGAACTCGTACCGCATCGCCGCGCACCTCGCGCCGGAGGACTCGTCGTTGCAGCTCCGGTGCGCCGAGGTGCAGAAGCTCGCGTCGGCGGCGCTGGCGTCGGGCTACTTGAAGCAGGCGGCGTACGAAGAGAACGAGGGTCGCTGGGCCGACGCGTCGCTGAGCTACGCGCGCGCCGTCGAGGGACGACCGGAGGACGCGTTCGCGAACGAGCGAGCGGGGTTCACGACGATCAAGGCCGGCGGGAACGCGCGGCGGGCCGTGGAATACGCTCGTCGCGCTGTCGAGCTCCAGCCGAAGAACCCGGACAATCGGATCACGCTCGCGCGTGCGTACCTCGCCGCAGGGTTTGGCGTGAGCGCGCTGGCGGAGCTGGATCGCGCGCTCGGCGCGGGACCTCTGGACGCTCAGCACAAGCAGATCGTGACGGAGCTGCGCGACCAGGCCCACCGCCTGAGCAAACTCGGTTAGGATTCAAAAAGTCCCGAGCATACCAGGAGCACCGGCATCGATGGAGCGCGTGATTGGCATCGACCTCGGCACCACGAACTCGTGCGTCGCCATCGTCGAGGACGGTGTACCGACCGTCATCCCGAACCGAGGCGGCTACAAGACGACGCCGTCGATGGTGGCGATCACCGAGGCGGGGAAGCGCCTCGTGGGCCACATCGCGAAGCGACAGGCCATCACCAACGCGGAGAACACCGTCCACGCGGCGAAGCGCCTGATCGGCCGTAAATGGTCGTCCCCGCAGGTGAAGAACGCGATCCTCACGGCGGCGTACAAGATCGTGGAGGGGCCGCACGGCGACGTGCGCATCCACCTGCGCGACAAGACGTACAGCGTGCCCGAGATCAGCGCGATGGTGCTCCAAGAGATGAAGCTCTTCGCGGAGGACTACCTCTCGGAGCCCATCTCCAAGGCCGTCATCACGGTGCCGGCGTACTTCAACGACAACCAGCGGCAAGCCACCAAGGACGCGGGTCAAATCGCGGGCCTGGACGTCATCCGCATCATCAACGAGCCGACGGCCGCGGCCCTCGCGTACGGCTACGGGAAGACAGAAGAGAAGACGATCGCGGTGTTCGATCTCGGGGGCGGGACGTTCGACATCTCGGTCCTGGAGATCGGATCGGGCGGTGTTTTTCGAGTGATCGCGACGGCCGGCGACACGTTCCTCGGGGGCGAGGACTTCGACGCGCGGATCATCGACTGGCTCGTGCAGGGCTTCAAAGACCAGCACAACGTGGATCTTCGCCAGGATCGGATGGCGCTCCAGAGGCTCAAGGACGCGGCCGAGAAGGCCAAGTGCGAGCTCTCGAGCCAGATGGAGACGGAGATCAACCTGCCGTTCATCATCTCCAACACGCGCAACGAGGCGCTGCACCTCCAGCGGACCATCTCGCGCGCGACGCTGGAGGGGCTCTGCGAGGACCTCGTGGAGCGGTGCGTCGACATCTGCAAGCAGACGCTCGAGGACGCCCGGCTGGAGCGCGACGAGATCGACGACGTGGTGCTCGTGGGCGGCATGACGCGCATGCCGAAGGTGCAGGAGTCGGTGCAGGACTTCTTCGGGCGCTCGCCGAACAAGGGCGTTCACCCGGACGAGGTCGTCGCGCTCGGGGCCGCGATCCAGGGCGCCGCGCTCATCGACGACTCGAAGCAGATGATCCTGCTCGACGTGACGCCGCACGCGCTCGGGATCATGACGTTCGGATCGAACTTCGAAGAGCTCATCCCGCAGAACACGACGGTCCCGACGAGCCGGTCGAAGATCTTCACGACGAGCCGCGACAACCAGACGGCCGTGAAGATCCTCGTGATGCAGGGCGAGTCGCAGAAGGCCGCGGAGAACGAGCTGCTCGGCGAGTTCATCCTGACGGGCCTGCGGCGCGCGCCCAAGGGGCAGGTCGAGATCGAGGTCACCTTCGAGATCAACAGCGACGGCATCGTCTCCGTGAGCGCGCGCGATCTGGAGACGGGGCAGCAGCAGTCGATCCAGGTGACGGCGACGAGCGGCCTCACCAAGGAGGAGGTCGGCCAGATGATGGAGGCCGCGAAGGACTACCTCGTCGACCGCAAGGCCAGCGACGCCTTCGAGGGCGCGCGGCAAGAGGCGGAGAAGCTCATCGTCGAGATCGAGCGGATGTTCCCGCAGGTCGAGCACATCGTGGCCGCGAGCGACTTCGGGCGCGACGCGATCGGCAAGGCGAAGAGCATCGTGGAGCGCGCGCGACAGGCGATCGCGAAGAAGGACGTCGCCGCCGTCCGCGAGCAGATGGAGTCGCTCGCGCGCACCCACCGCATGTTCAAGGGGGTCGTCGCTCGACCCAACGGCTGAGGCTCCGCAGAGTTCGATGCCTCCTCCCTCCAAACGCCCCGGCCCGCCGGTCCCGGATCCGAACTGGGAGAGGGACTTCCATCCTCCGGCGGCGGGCGCGCAGGGGCCGGAGTCGAAGGACCCGCTGCTCGCCCACGCGGTGCTCCACCACGCCGAGCCGGATCCGCTCGATCTGGACCTGTTCGACGAGCTGAACGATCTCGAGCGCACGACCGTGCCCCCGCCCGAGGCGATGCACGATCACGTCGCGCGGATGATGGCCGAGGCCTCGCTCTTCGAGGCGTTCGACGACACAGGGGATCGACCCACGCCGCTCATCGAGGTGCCCGACGGCGTGAACCACCTCGGCGACGTGTTCTCCGACTCGATGCCGCCCGTGCTCTTCGGATCGAAGCCGCCGGCCGCGCCGAGCCCGCCGCGCGACGTGAAGCCTCCGCCTTTGCCGACGCCTCGGGAGACGAAGCCCGCGACGCCTCGGGAGACGAAGCCGCTCGCCGCCCGCGAGACGCACGGAGCCGCCGGAGCGCCGATCGCCGCCGTGCAGGTGAAGCAGGTGGCCCGCGCGGCAGGTCCTCACGAGGCGCGGAGCCCGTCGGTCACGATGTCGGCGCAGTCGGCGTCCCCCGTGGCCTCGCAGCGCAACGGCAAGGGCTCCGGTCAGTACTCGGCGATCTCCCCGCGCACGGTCCCCAAGGGGCGATCCGATCTGCCTCCGAAGAAGACCGAGCCCCTCGTCGAGCCCGCGACCGCGCACGCAGGACCCCCCTCGAAGCCCTCGCAGCCTCGCATCGATTCGCTTGATTTCTCGGATCTACCGGCCGTATTCGCGCTCGACGGGTGGGAGGTGGACGACCCCGCGCTGAGCGAGCCCGCGATCTCGCCGCCCGTGATCTCGCCTCCCTTCGACTCCGCGGATCTCCGCCGCGTCGCGGGAGGCCCGGATCCGATCGCCGAGCGCGTGGCCGCGATCGAGGCGCGCATCACGGCCGGAGAGTTTGGCCCCGCGCTCATGCTGGCCGAAGCGGCGCTCGAGGAGCACCCCGGCGCGACGGCGATCGCGAGCCGCGCCGAGACCTGCCGTGACGTCCTCTACAAGCGCTACCTCGATCGTCTCGGGGCCTCGGATCACGTGCCTCGGATCGTCGTGCAGCACAGCGCGATCACCGCCCTCGCGCTCGATCACCGCGCGGGCTTCCTCCTCTCGTGCGTCGACGGGGGCAGCACCATCGAAGAGATCATCGACGTGTCCGCGATGCCTCGGCTCGACGCGGTCCGCATCCTGTACGAGCTCGTGCAGGAGGGCGTGATCGAGATGGCCTCGCGCTGAAAAGGGGATGAACGAGTGCGGGGACGAAGCTCGATCCTTGTCACGATCGCCGTCGTCACGGGCGCGTCGCTCGCGTCCTTCTTCGGGGCGCACGCGTCGGCGATCCCTCCGGCCGCTCCATCGACCAGCGCCTCCGCATCGGCGCTCGCGAGCGGCTCACCTTCGGCTCCAGGTCCGTCGGCTTCGGCGACCGCCGCGCCCGCTCCTTCGACGGTGCCCGCGGCCCTCACCGACGACCAGATGCCCAAGCGATCCGATCGGGTCGTCGCTTACACGCTGGACGCCGAGCTCTTCCCCGCGACGCACGCTGTCCGCGGCTCCGGCACCATCGTGTGGCGCAACACCTCGCGCGTCCCCGCGGATCGCGTCTTCGTTCACCTCTACCTCAACGCCTTCAGGAACAGCCGAACGGTCTTCTGGCGCGCCCCGCTCGACGACTTCCGCGGCGACCCGCTCAACGGCCCCGGGCGCATCGACGTCGAGAAATTCTACGCGCGCGAGATGGGCCAGGACATCTGGCCTCCGAACCCCACCACGCCCGGCGATCCCGACGACGCGACCGACATCGAGGTGAAGCTCCCGCGCCCTGTCGCCCCCGGGGACAGCCTCACGATCGACATGAAGTGGACCTCCCACTTGCCGACGGTGACCATCCGCACCGGCTACTCGAAGAGCTTCCACATGGTCGCGCAGTGGTTCCCCAAGCTCGCGCGCCTCGAAGAAGACGGCACCTGGAGCCATTTCCCGTTCCAGCGCCTCTCCGAGTTCTACGCCGACTACGGCACCTACGACGTCACCGTCACCGCGCCGCAGACGTTCACGCTGGGCGCCGTGGGCGCGCTCGTGTCCGAGGGCCCGGCCCCTGACGCTTCGCCGCCTCCCGCCGAGGTCCCTTCGTCCGCGCCTTCGTCGAGCGGCTCGACGGCTCCCGAGAGCACCGCGACGACCACGGCGAGCGAGCCTCCGTCCGCCCCCGTGCCTCGCCAGCAGCATCGATACATCGCCGAGGACGTGCACGACTTCGCGTTCACCGCGTGGGACAAATACCGGACGATCGACGACGTCGCCGAGGGCGGCGTGAAGATCCGCTGCATGTTCCCCGAGGGCTACGACGACGTCGCGCGCGCCGAGATCGCGCAGGTGAAATTCGGGCTCGGCTACATGGGCGCGGCGTACGGTCGCTACCCCTACGGCACGCTCACGATCGTTCATCCGCCGTCGGGCGCGGGCGAGGCGGGCGGCATGGAGTACCCCACGCTCATCACGACCGGCGGGATGTGGTGGCGCGGCCCGCTCGACGGACGCGAGATCGAGATCGTCACGATCCATGAGCTCGCGCACCAGTGGTTCTACGGCATGGTCGGCACCAACGAGAACCGCTGGCCGTTCCTCGACGAGGGCCTCACCACCTACGCCGAGGCCGACGCGTGCGAGGCCCAGTGGCCCGACGCCTCCGCCGCCGAGGTCCTCGGCTTTCGCGTCGGAATGCCTTCGGTTTACCGGGTCGGAGCGCTCCAGGGCACGCGTCACATGGCCGTGCAGAGCTCCGCGGGCGACTACCTCTCCGGCGGTGACTACGGCGCCCTCGTGTACTCGCGCACGGGCACCGCGCTGCGCACGCTCGGCAATGTCTACGGCGAAGATCGCGTGCGCCGCGCCATCGGCACGTACGCGCGCCGCCATCGCTTCGGTCATCCCTCGCCGGACGATCTCTTCGCGGTGATCAAGGAAATGGTCGGCGAAGAGGCCGAGGTCGCGCTCCGCGCCGCGCTGACGCGTCCCACGAGCGTCGACTACATCGCCGAGCACGTGCAGTCCGAGCGCCGCGACGACGACAAGCCCGGCTACGAGGGCCACGTGCTCGTGCGCCGGCTCGGCGAGATCCGCTTCCCCGTCGACGTGCTGCTCCTCTCGGAGGACGGAGCCAGCCAGCGCGTCCGCTGGGATGCCGCGCGCGAGGTCGAGTGGCTCCCGTACCAGGGCGATTCTGCGCTCGCGGGCGCGGTGATCGATCCCGATCATCGCGTGCTGCTCGACGAGGATCTCTCCAACAACGCCGTCTCCGCCTCCGGTCGCGCGTCCGCGTGGCGCGTGCTCGAGTCCCTCTCCTTCGCGGGCGGCGTCTTCGCTCGGGGCGTGCTGCCGTGAGCGATCTTCCTTCGCGCCCGTTGCCTTCGGTGCACCAGCGCCCGTGGGCTGTCGGCGTTTACCTCGCGATCGCGTCGATCATGGGGCTCGCGTGGTCCGCGCCTGTCGCGTCGACGATCGCGTCTGTCACGGGCGCGTACCCTCGCGGCGACGCCGAGGTCTTCGATCCTGGGGGTCTGATGCTCCTCGAGGCCCTTCGCCGCGCGATCCCGGGGGCCGGAGCGATCCGCGCGTCGTGGCTCCTCACCTTGATCCTCGGATCGATCCTCGGCCTCGCGGCGCTGGCCTTCGCGATCGCGCAGCTCTCGGTGCCCGGAAAATCAAGGCCTTCGTGGGCCCTCGCGCGCGCCGTGCGATCGCTGCCCACGCTCGTGCTCGTGTCGCTCGCGGCGCTGCTCGCGGACGTCGTCGTCGTCCTGGTGCTCTTCCTCGCGGGGGGAGCTCTCGCGCGGGCCCTCTGGCCGACGCCGCCTCCGCGGGACGTCGCGCGCTTCGCGATCTTCGTCCTCGTGGTGCTCGCGCTGTTGTTCGTGGGCGTGCTGCACGATCTCGCTCGCGTGGCGGCGGTGATGGGGCCTTCGCGCACGTACCTCTCGTTGCGGGCTTCGGGGCGCACGTTCTGGCGCGCGCCGGGCCGATCCGTCGGCGCGTATGCGTGGCGCGCGGCGATCGGAGGCGCGGCGATCGTGGGCGCGGCGTGGCTCGGGGTGCGGCTCGGCGAGAGGAGCGCGGGCGCGGTGCTCGCGTCGGCGTTCGTGCATCAGATCGGGCTCGCGGCCGCGGGTTGGATGCGGCTCTCGTGGCTCGGCGCGGCGGCGCGCATGGTGCGTCCGGCGCTCGCTTCGCTGTCCGATCGCGAGGCTCGCAGCGCGTCGGAGAGCGCGAGCGCGGCGCCTGTCGTCGATGGCGAGAGCGCGGCGTCTGTCGTCGATGGCGAGAGCGCAGCGTCGGCCGGGAGCGCGGCGCCTGTCGTCGATGGCGAGAGCGCAGCGTCTGTCGTTGATGGCGAGAGCGCAGCGTCGGGACAGGGTCCCCCAGCGGAGGCCGCAGCGTCGGGACAGGGTCCCCCAGCGGAGGCCGCAGCGTCGGGACAGGGTCCCCCAGCGGAGGCCGCAGCGTCGGGACAGCGTCCCCCAGCGGAGGCCGCAGCGTCGGGACAGGGTCCCCCAGCGGAGGCCGCAGCGTCGGGACAGCGTCCCCCAGCGGAGGCCGCGAGCGCGGATCCTGTCCGTTCTGCGGATCCCAGCGGCAGCCTGGCAAACGTCGGCTCATCGGGCTCAAGCAGCAGCCCGCCGCCCGACGAAACGAATCGTGGCAACGACCCTCTTGCGCAGTGACCGGTGGCTGCGATAGTCTCCGCGCCCCTCGCACAAAAAAAGCGAGGGCCGGCTTCGAAGCGAGTCGGGCGCCCAGGTAGCTCAGTTGGTAGAGCAGGGGATTGAAAATCCCCGTGTCGGCGGTTCGATTCCGTCCCTGGGCACAAAGCTCAACAGCCTGTTTCAGCTCATCGTCGCGAGCGTCCGGATCACGCGCCAGAGCGAGCATCCGAAGCGTCGAATCTCTCCGGTTCGAGCGTCGGAAGCGCAGCGAGCGCGACGACGGCGACAGGGATGCGTTGACGACGGCCACGACGACAGGCGCCGCGACGGTGGCCGCTCCACTTGCTCATTCATCGCATCGGTCCCTCTTTTCGAAAGGACATGGACGGAAGCGGAGCGGGGCGAGGGAGGCTGCGAAGGTGGCGAAGCCCGCCGTGACCGTAGCTGCGCGTAGAGGGCTCCGGACACTTCCCCGCGAGCGCGGCAGCCCGCAGCGGGCGATACCGAGGGCGCTCTGCCTCTCCCCGCGAGCACCACAGCCCGCTGCGGGCGATGCCAGCGCTCGCCGTATTCGCGGCGGAGAGCTCCGAAAAAAACCGGACCGAGCTGGCCAAAGAGACGCGAGCTGGCCAAGGCGCGAGGGCGAAACGGGCTCTTGCCCGTTGAGTCCCGAGTAACGCCGGCCAGCGACGCGTATCTGCAGGCCAGCGACGGGAGGTTTTTTGAGGAGCTCGGAGGTCGTAGCGGGCGGAGCCGCCGCAGCAGCCTCCTTCGCCACGCGCCGCGTGCCCCCTTTGCCCTCCGGTTCTCCGCGACACGATTTCCGCGGAGGCCCGAGCTTGATGCGATGAATCGGATGTGGAATACTAATCGTATTCTTCCTGGCCTGTGGACACGCCGGGCCGGCGCGCGCCGAGCTGCGAGCCCTCGCTCCGAGCTGCGAGCCCGGCCGCCCCCGGCTCGCCCCGGGCCCCCCGCCGGGCCCGCCCGAGCTCGCCTTTCGCGCGCGCGATTGTGCGCCTCCGAAAAGCGTCTCTTGCGGCCGCCCCCGGGATTGGACTACGAGCCGCAACCTCCGAGTCATGATCGTCTACAGGAACTTCGATGGGGACGTTCGGCAGGCCATCGCGGGCGTCGCTGCCGCGCACGGCGTGACGTTCAAGGAAGCCACGACCGTCTTCTCCGCCGAAGATCTGGCGATCTCCGAGGACCCCGCGACGGGCGAGCTCCGCGCTGTCGGGACGTCCAACCGCGGCCGCAAGCTCGTGGTGCTGCACCAGCGCGGGCAGCGGATCCGGATCCTCCACATCGCGCTGGACGGCGTTCCCGAGAGCGAGAACGAAGCGTGGAACGTCGCCAACAACAGCGCGCGTGAAGCGCCGACGACCGCGCTCGACGCGCCGCCTCCGTCGAGCGTGACGGGCGCGACGCTCGGAGCTCTGCGCGTCGTCAGCGATGCAGCATCGAGCGATCGCGGCGCGGATTCGAACGCCGCAGCGACGCACAAGGCCGAGCCGAGCAGGACGGTCCGCGTGGAGCGAGCGACGGCGTCCGCAGCATCCGCTGCGAGCTCGACGTTCGGAGCGATGAGCTCGACGTTCGGGTCCGCGAGCTCGACGTTCGGAGCCGCGAGCCCCGTGCGCCGAGGACCTGGTCGGCCCCGTCGCGTGCCGTCGACGACGCCGACGTCGAGCGCGTCCGTGTCGAGCGCGAAGCCCGCGCCCGTCGCGTCCGTGTCGAGCGCGAAGCCCGCGCACGTCGCGTCCGTGTCGAGCGAGCCCGAGCCGCGCGCCTCTCTCGCAGCGTCGCGACATCGTGAGCCCGAAGCGATCGCGCCCGAGCCGCCCTCGAAGCGTCGCGAGCCCGAAGCGATCGCTGCGCCCGTGTCCGAAGCGAGGTCGAAGCGTCGCGAGCCCGAAGCGATCGCTGCGCCCGTGTCCGAAGCGAAGTCGAAGCGTCGCGAGCCCGAAGCGATCGCTGCGCCCGTGTCCGAAGCGAGGTCGAAGCGTCGCGAGCCCGAAGCGATCATCGCGCCCGAGCCCACGCCGAAACACCACGAGCCCGCGACGCGCGCAGCCCGCGCTGGGGGACGCAGCCCCGACGCCGCGCGCGCCGAGCCCGCCGTCACCACGAGCCCGGCCCCGACGAACGGATGGACAGCGGAGGCGTACGACATCTACTGGGCGGCGTACTCCGCGGCTCGTGACGAGGCGCGCCGACAAGGAAAGAGCACGCGCGAAGCGCAGCTCCTCGGTCGGGCCGCCGGAGATCGCGCCGCGGCGACGCGCTCGGAGCCGTCCACGCCGTCGGCGTCGAGCCCCACAGCGCCGGCCGCGCGCGGGGCGTCCGCCGGGGGACGGAGTCCCGACGCTGCGCTCGCATCTGCGGGGGGACGCCGCGCCGACGCCGCGCAGGCCAAGCCCTCCGAGCCAGCGCCGAAGCCTTCCGTGCGAGCGAAGCGCGGGGAGGCAGTGTCGGCCCCGGCGCAGGCGCTCGTGGCCCCGTCGGATGCCGCAGCGTCGAGATCGCGCCCCGCAGCGCCGGCCGCCGCCAAGCGGTCGTCGCGCGTCAGCTCGTGGCGTGCCGCGGCGCGAGCCGTGAAAATGGACGACTGAAAAAAGTCCCCTTCGTCGGTCGCTGAGCAGCATTGCGATTCGTCTCGCCCTCCCCCCTGTCATAGGCTGTCCGAGGGGGCGAAGGCTGCCATTGACAGGCACGCTGACTTGTGGGGTGCACCGGGCTCGCGGGGCTCGATCCGGCGGTGTCTGCCGGCGCGCACAGCGGCAGATCCTGCCGGGCGTTTTTGTCGGGGGAATCGCCCGCTTTTGTGGCCCTCCGCCGACCGCCTCCGACAGAGCAGGAAAGCCGCCAGTATCATTTTGACGCACCTCCCCGGGCGGGGTTAATCTGTCCTGACCCTGCCATCCGGGAACGCAGGTGTTCAGATTGTCAATCCGGTTGTTGTCGTGACCAGGAGGAGCCTTCTTGGGACCAGAGGTCGTTGGCGGCTTTCTGTGGCTTGCGCGCACGTCATTGCGTTGCGGTCGCATGCCAGTGCGTGCCGGACACGGCTACGCCGACGCCGCTTACCGGCCGCCGGAGCTCCCCTTCGTCAGCGTCCTTGGTCCAATGGCCATCGATGTAGAGCCGGACAGGGACGATAAGCCACGCCATGTCCTTGTCCAGATGCCTGGATACCTCCTGAGCGCACGACGTGAGTCCCTGTCGTCCATCGCCGCAGGGGGCGCGCTCAAGGTCCGGTTCGACGGGGACGCCACGACCACGTTGACGGCGTTGCCAGGGGTCTCTCTGGCCGACGACGTGGACTGCGAGGCTTTCGCCGCGGCCGTGGAGCAGGCGCTCGTGGCGGCGGCCCAAGGTGGCTTGTATACAGACCCGGACTCCAAGGTCGTCGTCGCGGACGCGAGGCTCGCGGAGCTCGCGGGGGCCAAGGTGCGGTGGGATCGCGAGATCCGGTGTTTCGCGATCTCCTCGGGGAGGCAGGGGCTCTTGGGTCGCAGCGTCGCGGCTCCGTCCTCGGTGGAGGTGCTGCCTGTCGCGGGGAGCCTCTCGGGGGCGCTCGGCCTCGATGACGGCACGCGCGTGCCCGGGCGGGTGCATCGGCACAAGCTGCATCCACCAAAGGCGATGACCCTGGACGTGCGGATCGATCTCTGGGCCTCGACGCAGCCGGAGATCGCGTCGCTCTCGGACTCCCTGTGTCGACTGGCACCCTCGCGGGGGGTCGCTCGCACGCTGTCGGCGCTCCTCGCGGTGGACGCGGCCGAGGGCTCGGACACCCTCGTGCTCCTCTCGCAGGGCGAGCCCACGCTGCCCATCTCGATTGTCCACGTGGAGGCCGAGGCGGGGGCCCGCGATCGCGTCACGGGGCGCGTCCTCTCCCCGACCCCGGCGGCTCCCGTGGGCGGCTTCCTGACGCTCGACGCCGCGACCCCGGCCATGGGCCTGCGGGTGCTGCCGGCGCCGCTCGTCCCGGGGCCGTTCGACGTCGCGGATCCGCTCCCGAGGGGCGTGGCGCTCACCCTGGGCCTTCGGGTGCAGTCGGGGGGCACGGCGGGGCAGGCGCTCTCGCTCTGCGCGCTCACCTTCGGCGGGACGCCCGTCCTCGCGCTCACAGCGGCCCTCGTGCAGACCAACGGGTCCGTCTCGGCGGATCTCACGGCCGTGGCCACGTTCGACCAGGGGAACGGCGCGACGGGCACGGCGAGCACCACGATGCGACTGCCGCTCTCCACGCTGGAGGCGGGGCTCGAACTGCACGCGGCCGTGGTGGCGGCGACAGGCACCATCGAGCTCTTCGTGGCCGGACAGCCCCAAGCGCTCGACGACCCCAAGGTCACGCCGGTGCCCCCTGTCGCGGTGCCCGGCACGCTGGTGGCCGGACGTGGGATGCAGTTTGTGATCGGAACCGCCGGGGGCAACCCTCTGGACCTCTCGATCTCCCACGTTCATTTGCAGAGCGAGCCTGTGGGGCCCTTCGATCCCGAGCTGCGGATGTCCGTGGCGCGGGCGTCCCGCTTCTCTCCCGGGCGGCGGATCGAGATCACCCGTCGCGGAGAGAAGATCTCGCCCGAGTCCCGCGTGAGCCTGAATATCCTGTCTGTCTCCGGCAACACGCTGAAGGTCTCCCCCCCGCTGCCGGCCACGTTCGCGGCGGGGACGGCCCAGGTCTTCGCGAACGAGCTCTTTTTTCAGCAGGTCGCGCTCCGCCGCAAGGATGATCTGGCCAATCACCTCTACCGGCTCACCGGTGATTACCGCGTGTCGGCGACGCTGGAGCAGGACATCGTCGAGCCTCCGGTGCCCGCCGTCGAGACCCCGATGGTGGAGATCACCTCCCTCGGATCCGGCGCGGACGGGGCCTCGAGCGGCCCTGGCACCTTCCCTTCGGTGGTTTGAGGCGCGCCCTCGCGGCGCGCACGGTTTTCCCATTTCGATTCGTGGTCTGATTCAATGAGTCCTTGTTTGTGAGAGCGTGAGGAGGAGCGATGGCGGAGCGACTGCACCCGGGTGTATACGTCGAAGAGGTCTCGAGCGGCATCCGCCCGATCGAGGCTGTGGGGACCTCGACAGCGGCGTTCGTGGGCGAGGCAGCGCGCGGCATGCCGGGCGCGCAGTTCGTCACGTCGTTCGACGAGTACGTGCGTCTTTTCGGCGGGCACGCGCCCGGTGACAAGGGCCTCCTCGCGCTCGCCGTGCAGGCCTTCTTCGCGGCGGGGGGGCAGCGCGCGTTCGTCGTGCGGGTCCTGCCTTCCGACGCCGTCGCGGGGGCCTCTTCGGACCTCCTGTCGCGCTTCGCGCCGGGGGTCAATGACGCGGGCGCCCAGCCAAAGGCGCTGGCCTTCAGCGCGCGGGGCAACGGCGCCTGGTCGGACGCGATCCGCATCGAGATCGGGGCGTCCACGCACTTCGCTTCGGACGCGTTCAAGGTCGTCGTGAGCTGGGTCGAGAACGGCGCGAGCCGCGTCGTCGAGACGTTCGACGACGTGCGGATGGACCCTCGGACCGAGGACTACATCGGAGAGGCCCTCAAGGCGTCCAAGTACATCGCTGTCACAGACCGTTTCCAGGAGGACAAGGACAGCGCGACTCCGGTGTTCGCGTCCATCCCGGAGGAGGCGCCGCACGTGGCGCTCAAGCTCTCCGGGGCCGCGCAATACGATGTCCCGGAGGGCGGTGAGCTGCTCTTCCAGTGGTGGGACGGGGCCTCCAACGCGCCCGCGCGCAAGACGACGGTGAAGGTCGCCTCCGCGAACGCGGGCAAGAAGGACGCGCAGACGGTCGCCACCTTCCTTCAGACAGCCTTCAACGCCGACGGTCCGGGCAACGTGCACTTCGTGGTCTCGCCGGATCCGACGGTCCTGGCCAACACTGGCCCCTTCACCATCTCGGCCAACGTCGCGACGCGCTCGCGCATGGTGCTCAAGGCCACGGCTGCGCCGATCGATCTCACGCACTGGACGGTCAAGGTCAGTGAGAGCGGAGTGGATCACACGCTGTCTTTCCCGGCCTCCGTGACGATCGCCAACGTGTCGATCGCCGAGCTCGGCGCGGCGATCCAGGCCGCTTTCCCCAAGGCGAAGGTGCTCGTGAGGGGCAGTCGGGTGCTCGTCCTCGGGGAGCGGACGGCCGCCGGAGCGACGCTGTCGATCACGCAGACATGGAACGACCCGGCCCCGGCGCCTCCGAACCCGATCTCCGTCTCGGGCTCCATCCAGGCGGGCCTCGGAGGAGAGGTCATCGACAACTTCGAGGGCCTCACGATGACTGTCTCGGAGACCCGCAAGCCAGGGGTGAAGTCGCTCCTGACAGCCCTCGACTTCGCCGCCAAGACACAGGGGTACGAGGAGGGCTCGGCGGCCAACCCGGCGGCGCGCCCAGCGGCGATCTCCGGTGTTCGCCTGCTCAACGGGAGCGACGGCGCCGCGAGCTCGGTGCTCGGCGTGAACGACTACAAGGGCACCGCGACGGCGCTCACAGGGCTCCACGCGCTCGACCCGATGGAGGTCAATCTGGTGAGCCTGCCGGGCAAGA
>Ga0268298_10001832_pt1 | contig 24100 bp, 17 predicted proteins | sample WWTPWeurt_MetaG_FD_194462 | JGI IMG/M metagenome (GOLD analysis project Ga0268298, IMG submission 194462) | Activated sludge microbial communities from WWTP in Nijmegen, Gelderland, Netherland - WWTP Weurt | ecosystem: Engineered > WWTP > Aerobic digester > Activated sludge | place...
TGGTGGCGGCACTGGAAATGCACCCCCGAACTTCGCTGGGCTCGCGAGCGTCACCGCGACCAACGCGACCACCGCGAAGCTTTGTTGGAGTGCGGCCACGGACGATACGACTCCCGCCTCCGCAATCGTCTACGACGTGTATCAGGCGGACAGTCCTGGAGGCGAGACCTACGCCTTTCCGACCTTCAGCAGCGCACCCGGGGTCTTGTGTGTGGACGTGAATGCGCTCGCACCTCAGACCCAATATTGCTGGGTGGTGCGCGCCCGGGACGCCAACGACGACCGCGACGGCAACACGGTCGAGAAATGCCTCACGTTGCCCGCGCCTCCGCCCGGCTGCGTCGATTACGCGACCATGGTGCAGCCGCTATTCGACAAGCATTGCATCAGTTGCCACTCCGATCCGATGCCACCCCAGTGGCTCCGCCTGGGAAGCTACGAAGGAGTGCTCGCCGGCGGCGCTCGTCGCAACGAGGTCGTTGCGTGCAGCCCGGGCACCAGCCTCTTGATCAACAAGATTTCGCCGAACCCCTCGGTGGGCAAACGCATGCCCGCGGACGGTCCACCCTACCTCGCGGCCAGCCAAATCGCGCTCCTCTCGCAGTGGATCACCAACGGCGCGCAACGCAATTGCAACGTGCCGGCTGCGTGCAGCGACACCACCGCGCCCGCTTTCGGAGGCGCCACCACCGCGACCGCCGTCGACAGCACCACGATCAAGGTGTGCTGGAACGCCGCCACGGATGCCGGCACACCAGCCTCCGACATCAAGTACGACGTCTACGAGGGGGCCACGAGCGGAGGGCAAGCCTTCAACGACCCGCCGCAAACCACCGTCGTGGGAAAGACTTGCGTCGACATCAAGGTCGGGCCGGGCACCAACATGTGTTTCGTGGTGCGCGCCCGCGACCTCAGAGGCAACCGCAGCAACAACACCACGCAAGTGTGTGCGACGACACCGGCCGCTGCGTGCGCGCTGGACTTCGACAGCGCGATCTTGCCCATCTTCTACGCGCGCTGCACGTTCTGTCACAGCTCTCCCGACTCCGGGCACTTCCTGAACCTCACCGGCTACGCCGACGTGTTGGCGGCCGGGTCGCTACGCAACGAGGTCAAGGCATGCGACTGGCCGAACAGCCTGATCAACAACAAGACTGCGGGCAACGTGTGCGGCCGGCGCATGCCCCGCGATGGACCGCCGTGGTTGGCTCCGTCGGAGCGCTCGATGTTGCAGGCCTGGGTCACCTCCGGCGCGCGCCAGTCGTGTTCGGATCCCGCGACCTGCGGCGACACCGTCGCGCCGACCTTCGCCGGTGCAACGAGCGCAAAGGCAGTCGACGCCGACACGGTCCAGGTTTGCTGGAATCCAGCCAGCGACGACAAGACCAAGGCCGACGCCATCACCTACCTCGTCTACGAGTCGGCAACTCCCGGTAACCAGAACTTCAACGCGCCCGCGTCCTACGCAATCTCGGGCGGTGCGACCTGCATCGACATCCAAACGCCGGTGTCGACCCAGAGCTGCTACGTCGTCCGAGCCCGAGACTTGGTCTGGAACAAGGACGCGAACACAGTTCAGGTCTGCGCGACGACTCCCGCGGGCTGCTTCAACTATGCGGACCAGGTCCAGGTCATCTTCAACGCCCGCTGCATTCATTGTCATGGCGGGAACAACCCCTCGGGCGGCATCAGCTGGGAGAGCTATCAGCAGACGATGAAAGAAGTGAATGCCTGCAGCGGCGGCGGCAAGCTCACACAGATGATCGAAGGCTGCGAAATGCCACGAGACACGACTTCCCAGTGCAGTACGAAGACCTGTCTCACGCCCTCGCAAACCCGGATGATCCGTCAATGGATCCAGAGCGGCGCGGATCTCACTTGCCCGTGGGGGTGTCCGTAGACGGCTCACTCGTCCACGGAGTTCCCTGCTCTGGGCGTCGCGCCCGCTGCCTCGATGTCCGCGCGCAGCTGCGCGGCGAGGCGACCCCAAATGGCGGCGCTCAGTCCGGGCGAGATCCGTTCGACGTACCAGAGCGCCTTCCACCATCGCGGCACGATGATGATTGCCTCGTTCGCGGCGATGGCCTTCAAGGTCTGCTTCGCGAACGCGTCGGCATCCATCGGCCGAGCCCGTGACCACATCGCGAGCATCGCCTCCTCACGAAGACCCGAGTAGTTCAGTCGGCCGAACTTGCCTCCGGTGAGGATCGGCGTGCGGATCACGCCCGGGCAAAGCACCGACACTCGTACGCCGTGGCGCCGGGCTTCGAGGCGCAGCGTCTTCGAGAGCCCGACCACGGCATGTTTGGTCGCCCCGTAGCTGCCTTCGCCTGGAGCGCCGACCAGGCCGGCCATGGATGCGGTGTTGACGATGTGACCCGAGCCCTGCCGAATCATCACCTTGTAGGCGGCCTGGATGCCGTGGGTCACTCCGCGCAGGTTCACGTCGATGACGTCGTCCCAGTCCTTCTGCGAGTAGCCATCGATTTCGCCCGCTACGCCGATGCCCGCGTTGTTGAACATGAAGTCCAGCGAGCCCAGCTCTCGAACGGTCTGGTCCACCGCTCGGGTCACCTCCGCCAGACTGCGCACGTCGAGCTCGATCGCCGTCGCGCTGCCGCCGGCGCTCCGGATCTCCGAGGCCACGCGTTCTGCGAGCTCGCGCTGTCGATCCGCCAACACGACTTTGGCGCCGGCGCGCGCCAGCGCTCTGCCGAGAGCGGCACCGATGCCTGATGCGCCACCCGTGATGAGAGCGACCTTGTCTGTGAAGCCCGCCTTGACCACCGACACGGAGACTACACGCCGGCACTCGGCAGGTCGATGCTCGGGGTGAACGAGCCTCGGGCGCGCGACGTTCCCCGAACCGTCCCTTCTGCCGCCCGACGAGACCGCATAGAGTGCGCCGCTGAAGCGGAGGTCCGCCCCGATGTATCAGCTGCATGTCGCCAACAAAAACTACTCCTCGTGGTCGCTCCGGCCGTGGGTGCTGATGCGCGGGCTCCAGATCCCGTTCGAGGAGAAGCTCCATGACTTCGTGGCAGGCGGGAGCGCGGCGACGTTTCGATCGTTCTCGCCCTCGGGACGGGTGCCGGCGCTACGCGACGGCGACACCGTGATTTGGGATTCCCTGGCGATCGTCGAGTACCTCGCCGAGCGCCACGAGGGCGTGTGGCCGACGGATGCATCGGCTCGCGCCTGGGCGCGGTGTGCTTCGGCGGAGATGCACTCGAGCTTCGGAGCACTGCGCCAGCGCTGCTCGATGAACTGCGGCATTCGCGTGAAGCTGCACGAGATGCCGGACGCGCTCGCGGCGGACATCGCTCGCGTGAGCGAGCTCTGGAACGACGGCTTGTCGCGCTTCGGCGGGCCGTTCCTCGCCGGCGAGGGCTTCACGGCCGTCGACGCGTTCTTCGCCCCGGTGGCGTTTCGGGTGCAGACCTATGGCCTCGCCATCGACGGGACGGCAGCGACCTATCTCCGACGAATGCTCGAGCTGCCGGCGATGCACGAGTGGTACACCGCGGCGCTCGCCGAGACCTTCCGTGACGAACACGATTCGCTGGCGCTGGAGTTCGGCACCCTCACTCGGGATCTGCGCGCCACAGCGCGCTGACTGGCTCAGAACGCGCTCTCGAGCTTCTCGATGTCCTTCCGGACGTCGTAGGCCTTCCGCGGCGACGGCAGCGCGGCGCCAGCGGGGAACGGGGCGGCCGGGCTGGCTTCGGCTGCTGCTCTGCGCTTTGCCTCGAGTACCAAGCTGGGCGGGTACTCGATCTGATACTGGATCTCGAGCCTGCGTTTTTCCTTCGGCGGCAGGGTCAGCGGAAAGTAGAGGATGCCCTTGGAGTCCGGCTTGACCTCCGGACTGATTTTCACGCCGCTGATCACGATGTCTTTGTCTTCGGACACCGGGATGCGGTCGGCGAGTTTCAACGAGATGGGCTTCGACGAGAGGTTCTCGACGGTGACGATGAACGCGAGCTGCATCTGTGTGCGCTGCTTCCGCACCAGCGCGCTTCGCTTCTTGTCCAACACCCGCGAGAGCTTGAGCTGATCGGCCACGCTCAGGAACACGGCGAACTCTTCTCCGTCAGCGACGAAGTCCAGGTTGGTCATGCCGAGGAACGCACCCGCCTGATACAGCGCCACGTTGCCCGGCAACAGCGATTGCCCACTGTCGTTGACCATCTCGAGGGTCTGGGCCGCGTTGAGCGACTGCTCGGGGGCCGCGACGATGGCCCGCTTGGCCTTGAGGTTCGCGCGGCCCAGCGGAACCCGCACCGAGCGGCCGTCCGCGCGCACCTTGGTGGTGGCCATTGCCTTGAACTGCGCCGTCGTCCCGCGTTGCTGGAGGCTCTGGAAGATCTGAACCGTTTTGCTCTGCGTGATCTGGAGCGACTCGAAGTTCGCCTGGTAGCTCTCCTCGAAGTTGACGCTGCGCTCACTGCTCTGGACGCGCTTGTTCCACAGGCGGTTCTGGCCCTTGAACGCGGCCTCGGCGCGCCGGAACGACGCCGACTGCCGCTCGATGGTTTGTGTCGCTGCCCTGCCGTCGCCGAGGGTGAGCGCCTCGAGCTCCGGAATGCGCACCGCTGCCGTGGACGACTGGGTCGAGAACATGAGCTCGGCGTCGTCCCAATCCTCGCCGCTCGCCTGGGTGACGATGGCGAAGGAGGTGACCTCGACCGGCGTCGAATCCCCGCCCGTGGCGCGGAGCTCGTGAGACGCCTCCCAGGTGGCCCCGGGGAGCATGTAGCTCAGCTGGAGCTGAGCCTCCGCCGCCGCGTTCCCCTGCACGGAGACGAACACGTTGGTCTCCTCGAGCTGGGTCAGTCCGCGGAGATCCTCGAGGCGGCGCTTGCTCGCGTCGACCTCGGGCGTCAGCTTCTCGCGCTCGGCTTGGACGCCGCGACGCGCCTTGGCGATCTCGCGCATCTTCTTGGCGATGTAGTCGACTACGGCGGCGTAGGTGCTGACGCCGACGCTGCCGGGAACCACGACTTGGCCCGGGGACGGTGCGCCGGCCGTCACGTCCTTGTGCAGCTTCTCCAACGAGAAGGCCTTGATGTCGTCGATTTGCTTGGTCTGGGCGTCGAGGACCTTGAGCTCGTCGTCGAGGGCGAGCAAACGCTCGGCCAACGCGCGAGCGTCGGCTTCGGCCTTGCGAAAGCTCTGTTCGGTGGACCGGGCGAGGTAGCTCCGGCCGACGCGCACGTCCAGGATGCGGCCTGCGGTGGTGGCCGCACGCACGGAACCTTCGTCCACCCATCCGGGGAGGTGTTTGAAGGCGTATACCGTGGGTGACGTAGTGACCTTGACCGCGCCTTCGCGCGACACGAGCGCGCGGTCCGAGTAGACCGTCACCTTTCGGATCGCGGAAGAGACAGCGACCGCGTTGGGATCGTCCGCGACGAGCCGCGCCTGAGGGCTGGACGGGTCGACGCCGCTCGCCGCGCTAGCGCCGTGCGCCGCGGTGGTGGGTTTCGCCGTCGCGCCGGTCCCGGCGCAGCCTACGCCCAGCGCGAGCCACCCGCCGACGCAGAGCCAAGCCAATTGCCGAATGGTCTTCGTTGCCGACATCGCCATTCCCTGTGGATTTGGCTCGAGCTCCGCCTGACGGGCACCCGAGCGTGGGTTCGACCCGTATACGTTCAGGGAGGCGTTGCGATCTGGGAGCACGCGGAGATTTCGTCGAAGGGCCGCTTCATCGACCTGGCCCGGGCGGGTCTGGGCTAGAAAGGGCAGACATGAAGCGCGCAATCCTCGCGGTGGGTCTGACCCTCGCCCTCTACCCCGCATGTCATCCGCGGAAGCCGAAGCAGCAGCACGACTCAGTGGCCGATTTCACGGCTCCGGCTGCCCCAGGCAAGGAGGAGAAGTGGGTCGAGCCCGAACCGGAGTCCCCGAAGCCCGCGCCGAAGCCTGCCCCGCCGCCCGAGCCGACCTCGCCGGCACCAGAAGAGGCTTTGGGATTCAAGTTCGGAAAGAACAAGAGCGATGCCTCGCGCCGCTGCTCGAAGCTGGGCACGTGGAGCAAGCGGGGTCAGAGCTACACCTGCAGCAAGGCCATCGAAGGGGCCAGCATCCCCGGCAAGCCTCTGGTGAGCTTCTGTGACGACCAACTGTGCGCGGTGGGCGTGGCCATCGAAGTCGAGGGCGAGTACGACGCTTGGAGCGCGCGCTTCGAAGAGCTCAAGCAGGCCCTGGTCGCACTGCACGGTCCACCGACGGTCGACACGCTGACGGTCCCCGACACCTGCAAGAAAGAGGGCTTCGTGAAGTGCCTGGAAGACGGCACCGCCAGCGCGGAGGCGACTTGGAAGTGGAAGGACGGTCACCGCGTGACGCTGACGATGAGCAAGAAGAAGAGCGCCGAAGGTCCACCGGCGATCCGGTTCGTATCCGTCGTGAACGGCTGAACGGCTGAACGGCTGCGCGCGCTAGCCGCCTCACCGAGCGCGCTACCGCTTTCGACGACGGGAGCGCCGCAGGCTCATCGCCAACCCAAGAGCCGCGAGCCACGCGGCGTACGCTCGTTGACGCGTCCCCCTGTCGCGAGCGTGCGACCATCGGCGAGGGCACGAGCGCCGCATCGACCAAGGCATCCCCCCGCACGCCGGGACCCATTGACCGGTCGCGGGCACATAGCGTTCGGAGATCGACGCGCCGAAACCACGGTGCCACACGTTGTGGCACTGGGCGACGCTGCGAGGGTTGCCGTAGCGGGACACCCGCTGGCGCACTGCGGCGATGCACACCCGCGGCGACGCAGCGAGAAGCGCGAAGCGGAGCCGAGCGCGGCGCGCGCGGGCAGCGTCCAAGTCTCCCGCTGCTCGTCTCGTCGTGACGACGGCGCTCATCATCCACCGTGACTCCCCGCATCCGACACGGCGACGTCGAGGCTCGCGATCTGTACGTCTGGATCCGCGTCATGGCGCAGCGTTCGCAGGCGATCGGTCCACTCGCGGCCCCAACCCCAGCGCGACCCGAACGCGCCCACGAGCGCCGGCGCCGCGAGCCGCGCGCTCGGGGGTCCGCCCATGACGATGTCGACGACGCCGAGCGCTTGCTCGGCGGTCCACCCGCGCCGACCATCTCGGGCTGCGGACTCGGCGGCGGTGCGAACCGCCAACGCCCCGAGCGGACTGGCCGTTCGGCACAGCTCGCAGATCGCCTCACCGACTTGCGCATTGGTTGCAGCAGCGATGCGCGCCAGCGCGGCTTCGCGGGCAAACGCGCGCTCCGCGCCGAGGCGCTCGGCCAAAGCCGAGAGCAACTCGCTCACGCTCGGGTTTCGCACCCGAGCCAAAGCAGCGACCCAAGCGCACAGCCTGCGTCGAGCGAGCTGATCGCCCTCTTTGCGCGGCTCGCGATCCGCCTGCGCCGTCGCGAGCAATCGATCCACGAGCGCGAGGAGTGACTCGTGGGTCGAGCGCGATCGCGCAGCGTCCGCCGCGCGATCCAACGCGAGCTCCCAGGGATCGAGAGGGTCGAGTCGTTCCAAAACGCGCGCGGCAATCGCCGCGACTTCCATCGGCGCCGCGGCCGCCCAGCTGTTCAGCGCGGAGAGCAGCGCGCGTCGCGTGTCGGGGTCGGGGTGGTCCGCGACGACAGCCATGGTCTCTAGGTACCGAGCTTGGAACGCGCTGGCGATGTTGGGAGCGTGGACGTCGACGACGCTGCGGGCGACGTCCGGGTTCGGGTCGCGAGCGGCGTCCCCCAGGATCGCCCAGGCCGCGTCGTTCTCCAACACCGAGCGTGCGGCGTGCAGCGCAGCGATGCGAACGTCGCGATGCAGCTCACCCGCCCACTCCTTGCGCAAGAGCTCCAGCGCTCGAGGCGTCGAATATTGCCCGAGCAAACGCACGATCTCTTTGTGCGCGGTGAGCTTCAAACGCGGACGTGCGAGCAGCTGGGCGAGCGCGTCGACGACCTGTTCGCGCTCGAGCAGCCGCGCGAGACGTGGGAACGCGTACATGGCCACGCGCGCCCGGTCCGACTCGAGGTGCTCGGCCAGAATCGTCAGCGCGGCCGCAGGGCGATCCGTCCAGACCAGCGCGCCGAGCGCGGCCTCCAGCTCCACGACGTCATCGGCGCGGATGGAGTCCATCACGTCTCGAACGCTCGTGGTCGGGACACGAGCGAGCGTACCGATGATCAGCGCACGGAGCGTGCTGAAGCGTTTCGGATCCGCCAGCGCGGCGCGCAAGAGCTTCACGTAGGACTGCATCAGCCCGGGGCTCCAACGCGCGAAGCCCCCGGAGAACCAGGGAATGCTGACGATCTTCTGGTCCCAGAACCGACCCCGATGGGCGCTGAGATCGAAGCGCGGGCCGAGCAGACTCTGTCGCCGGCGGTGGCAGTGCGCGACCACCGGGGCGAGGTAGATCGCCGATGAGTCTCTGCGCAGGAGATCGCGGACGCGCGCGTCACGCGTCTCGGGGTCCTCGAGCCAGAGATGGGCCGCATGGCCAGCCGACCCTTTGGGACCCTTCCAGATCGCGCGCTCGATTCGTTGACTGAGCTCCGGAACGTTCCACGCGCGCTTGCCGAGCGCTCGCCAGAGCGCGAACAGCACCCCGACTTCGTTGCGCTTCTGCGTCGCGTCGACCCAAGGCAGCAGCGTCTCGGCGATGGCGTGCTCGGCGCCGCGGGGCAAATGGTGCGCGAGCAGCGGCAGGTCCATCGTGCCCGCGTGACCAGCGAGCCGCTCGAGCAGACTAAGTCCGAGCCGGAGCATGGGCGAGGCGGGCCGGGCGGCGTTCTCCACGAGCAGCCGATGTGCGATGCGTGACGCATGTGCACGCGTCATGTACGACGTGTCGCGAGCGTCGAAGATCGGCGACAAGACGGCGTCCAGGGCCGCAGCGTCGGTGAAGAGCCTCGCCGGAACGCGAGCCAGCGCGCCGAGCGCGGCAGCGCGCACGGGATCTTGCTCGTTCTTGATGCGCGCGAGGGTCGCCAGCGTCTCGGCCATTCCCCGGCGCGAGCGGCCCGTGGACGAGACGAGGGCATCGTACGCCTCCGCCCGATCCGTGGCCTCCGCGCGACGACACTCTTGTTCGAGAGGCTCGCGCGCTACGCCGATGTCGCGAAACCCGAGCAGCATGCGCCGGAACGCAGCGCTCTTGCGGGCGTCGGGCAGCTCGAGCATGCGCCGAGCTTCGCGGTCGCGATGTCCTTCAGGGAGCACGGCGAGCAACTCGAGAGGCCAAGCGCGGGTCGAAGTGTCGACGCCGGTCACGGCATGCTCGAACAGCCGTGCGCGCCGGGCGTGGGGCAGTCGCGAGAGCGCGCGAGCGAACAGACTCGCGTCGTGCTCCAGAAGCCCCCGGCACAGGGGGGCCAGCGTGTCGTCGCCCACCTTGCGCAAGCGTCTGAGCAGCGCGGTCGGCAAGTGCCACGAGGTGATGGTGGCCGTACGCGACGCGAGCCATTGAACGACCCGCCCAGGGACGTGGCGGGCGAGCGGCGTCAGCGCAGCGGTCAGCGGCGCCGGCAGCGACTCGGCGTCCGCGTAGGCATCGACGAGACGCGCCACGCGCTCCGGTCGCGACAAGGCGAGCGCGAGCCAGAAATCCGAGGGGTAGCGCGACCATTCGAGATCCGGCCGATCGGTCTCGGCGAGCGCGGCTTCGACTCGCTCGACCACGATATCCGGCGCGTGCTTGGCAAGACGCGGCCAAATGGTCGACGGCCACGGCACGGCGTCGAGGTACTTCTGCAGCACGTCGGGCGGGCACGCGCTGAGCACTCGTGCTGCCTCGTGGATGCGTCCGCGCGCGAGCAACGCTTGGAGCAGCTCCGGAGCGAGCCGCCTCCCCCGGCGAATCACCTCTCCGATCAGCACGCGCATGCTGACGGCGTCGAGATCGGCAACCTCGTCTGGCAGATGCTCGGCGAGGCGCCCGGCCGCGCTCGCAGCGACCCGCCGCACACTGACGGACTCGTCCCGAAGCCCGCGCGTGATTCGGGCGATGTCGCGGAGCGTTGCCGCCCCCATCAGCGCGAGGTGGCGCTCGTGTACGTCCCCGGACCAAAGCTCGTCCAAGTGCTCGGCCGCCACCCGAGCGTCGAGCCCGAGCAGGTGTCGCGCGAGGGAACTGACGCGCTCGGAGTGATCGAGCTCGTCGAGCTTCTTCACGAGCTTGCTTGGCTTGCTGAACCCCTTCTGCGCCATGGCGGCTAACCGACTATGTCGAGGCGCACCGGTCAATCTCGCAAATCGGACACCAGCCTCCGAGGGTACGGGACCTTCGGTTCTTCACTGCTCGAAGCAGTAGATGCGGTCTTCGTTGGCGCAACCGTTCCCGCTAGCAAAGGTCCAAGTGCCGTCCGTCGCCCCCGCCGTGCCATACACACCGCCCGCCGAACCGGCCCAGTCGAGGCAGTTGCCTCCCGCGAAGCTGCCGTCCGCTTTCGTTCCAGTCCAAACTTTGGTCTCACCGGTGATCGGCTGGCCCAACTCATCGTGGTCGATGGGGAGTGCGAGGGTGCCGTCGACCAGGTCGGCCCAGTCTTTGGCGATCTCACCGCCACCCACCAACACGTACGGCACCGTGGAGTGCGAGAGGCGCGTCGAGGCAGGTTCGGCCGACGTGCTTGCCCACGCGATCCACGCTCCTCCGATGTTCGCGGCGTCGGCAAGCGACTGGCAGGCGACGTCGAGCTTGGCGATGCCGCCGAAGTTGCCCGGGTAGGTCTTCGAGCTCACGAACACACGACGGCTGGTGAGGCCGGCGTCGCTTCCGGCATCGCCACCGATACCCGCCGCGCCGTCGCTTCCGCCGCCCGCCGCGCCTCCCGAGCTCGTGGTGCCGCCCGTGCTCGCGTCCGCGCTGCCACCACTGCCACCGCTGCCGCTACCGCCAGTCACGCCCGCGCTGCCACCGGTCCCACCCGTGCCGGCGCCGCCTCCGCCCGGACTCGAGCCGCCGTCGTCGTCACCTCCGCACGCTGCCAACGAGGCCGCGGACACGAGCGTCCACCCCAAGACGTACCGCCACATGTCGAAAGCGATATCACGACGACGGGCGCCCAATCGTCGCGATCTTTCGCTCAATCGCTCGCCGACCGTCCCGTCGGCGGCGTCGTCGCCCCCGTCGACCCCGCGGTCCGTCCCGTGCGTAGACTCTCGTGGGCCTCCGACTTGGACGGGCATGAGCGGGTCGAGTTCTCAGTGCGACTGGCGTGGTCCATTCTCCGCCTCCAGGCGCGACTTCAGCAGGCCGACGAGCTCGGCGAGGACCGACGGCAGCTGGCGATCATCGAAGAAGCGGGTCTCGACCGCGTTGGCGTGGAACGTGCTCGCGCCCATCACTTTGGCGGAAGGTTCGAACTCTCGGGCGCGTGCTGGCGGCAAGCGCGAGATGGATGCGACCATCTCCGTCGCGCGCACGAGGTCGGCGGCGCTCAGCTTGACGAAGAACGGTTGCTCGGCTCCTGCCGAAGTTTGGGTCCATGTGGCCACGTCGCCATTGGCGAACAACGCAAGCGGGTAGATGGTTGCGGGGGCGGCGGCGGATGCATGAAGCGTCACGAAGCAGATGGGCCGCTCGTCCGGGAGCTCCGACTTCCGAAACGCGTTCTGATGAAGCCGCGTGACGGTGTCGGGAACGGGCAGCAGTTTCGTCGGAGCGACGGACGCCTCGGTGGGCGCTTTCGGCTCCTGCTCGGGGGCGGCGATGCCGGGTCCGGCTTCCACGGGCTCGGCGGCCTTCGCGCAGCTCGCAGCGAGTGCGACCAAGGCACCGAGGGTCACGAGCGCTGTCGAGGTCACGGGCGGGATGATTCACAGTCGTGCCCCGGCGCGCAAGGCATCGCGAATCACGGCACGTACGCGATGGCGTCGATCTCCACCCGCAGCCCCGGCGCGGGCAGCGCCGCGGCCTGGATCGTCGTTCGCGCGGGGCGATGGTCGCCGAACGCCTCGAGGTACGCAGCGTTCATCTCGGAGAACTCGGCCATGTCTACCAGGAAGACGCCGCAGCGGAGCACGTGCGCGAGGCTCGAACCGGCCGCTTCGAGGATCGCACCGACGTTGGCCAGGCACTGGGCGGTCTGTGTCGCTACGTCGGCGCCGGCGAGCTCACCGGTGCGCGGGTCGGTCGCTCCCTGCCCGGAGACGAAGATCAGGCGATCGAACCGCATGGCAGGCGAATAGGGTCCGACGGGAGCCGGCAAGGATGGGTCGACGACGGCGCGATGTGACATGAGGCCTCCTCGCGCGGGGACTGCCGCGCTCCGCGGACAATAGCGTGTCGTCCGCCTTCGAGTGAACGACGAGAGCCGCTCGACTCGCGCTGGCCAGACGACTCGCCTATGCTTCGCGCGTGCGTCTCTGGTGGCTCTGGGTTGCGTCGGTGCCGGCTGCATGTGGACACGCTACCGAGCCCGTGTCCCCGATGCCGACGTCCGAGCCAGCCACCGAGCCCGCGTCGGTGCCGAGCCCACCACCCACCAGCGTCCCACCGAGCGACGACGCTTCGGCCCCGCCCGCTCCGCCGAGCGCGACCCCGAGCGCGCCTGCAGCGCCCGTCGCGATGGCGCCCGGCGTCTCGCGGGAGAGGCTCGCGCGCTGTCAGCGTGACGACCAGTGCACACTGGAGCTCGACTTCGGCTGTTGCGGGCATTGCCTGAGCTTGCCGCTCACCGCGATCGGCGCCGCGGCCAACGAGAAGGCGCGGAAGGAGAGCAACCGGCGCTGTGCCGTGATGGACGTCGACTGCGGCGCCTGGCACTGCACCGCGCTTCCGAGTGGGTGCGAGGCTCGCGCGGTCTGCCGCAAAGGCTGGTGCGAGGTCACGACGTCCAAGGCCTGCGAAGGCTGAGCCCCGGGCAGCCCCCGCCTCCCTCGATGCGAGAGCGCCTCGCTCTCCGCGGGTTCGCTTCGCTCGCGTAGTTGCCCGGGAGACGTTCACCCGTGCGGGGACGGCATTTCCAATGGTGGGGGGCCTTGCCTCTTGCCGATGGGCAGCTACTGGGGAACGAGGTTCCACGACGAGGCGAGCCCCGGGAGCGAGCTCGAACCGACGATGGGATCACCGGGGACCACGGGCGCCCCGGTGGCGAGAATCCAGATGCCGCCGATGGGACTCGAAGCAGGCGGCGAGGTCCCACACTTCACATCGACGGTCCAATTGGTCGAAAAATCGGCGACCAATGTGCTCGGGGAAAGGCCGATCACCATCTTGCCCTTCGTGTTGGCCCCGCCCATCGTCACGGTGAGCGGAGTGTAGGTACACTTGTCCACCGAGCTCGGAGTGAACGTGACCGCCCCGCTCGGTTCGTAGGCCACACTGCAGCCCTCGAACCCCTTCGCCGTGAGCGTGACGTTGGCGCTGAACTTGTGGCCGGTCACGTCCGTGACACTGCTCGTACCCACGTACTTGCAGGGCAAGCCCGCCACCTTTCCATCGATGCACTCGAAGACTCCGGATCCGGTCCCGCAGCCCACCGTGTAGGTCGCACTGGTGGTGCCAATCCCGCGGCGAGAAGTGGACTTGAACGTGACGGTTCCGGCGTCCCCCTTCTGACCTGCAACGTAGTCGAAGGCAGCGTCCGGTCCCGGGACGGGCTGGTTCTGTGGAGAGAGGCTCGCCGGCCCCGCCAGCGTCGCTACGATCGGTTCCGGAAGATCTTTGTCCTCGATCTTGTGGTGCGCGGTGGCGTTGACGTGAACCTGCTCGTGCTCCGAAACGTTGGCCGAGGGGCGGTCGATCAAGACTTCGATGCAGGTGCCGCCCCGCCATTTCGCTTTGGCGTCAGGCTCGACCGAATCGGCCATCACCTTCCCGAACGTGAGGTAGTAGTTGGCGAGGAGGTTGATGTTGTCGGCAGAACCGTTGGTCGCGTGCCATTCGCCGTTGCTGTAGCTCGGATTGTACGACCCCACGGTGAAGCCCATGTCGGCGACGAGCGTGAGCTCGTTGGGGCTCGGCCCGGTCGTCACGTACGACATGGATCCGGCGAAATCGATCCCGATCGACTCGGCGGCGTCACTGACGACGATGCTGAATTTCTGGTCCGCAGAGACGTGGTACGTCGACCCGCTGGAGGCGCTGCCGTCGGCGGTCATCTTGAACGTGCCCACGGCGAGACCGCCCACGTCGGGACACACGTCGATGCTGGCTTCCGTCGAAGCGGACTCCGAGGTCGTTCCGGCAGCACTCGTGATGGTCGTCGAGATCTGCGCGAGGGCCGTCACGCGGCTGCCTTGGCCGGAGAGGGTCAAGTTCACCGTCGTGGTGTAGTGCGAGGAACTCCCGTCGGACGCGGTGCGGTCCTCCTCTTTGGTGAACGGGGCCTTCCCCAGCGTGCCCTCGAACGGCGCCAGTTTGACGGCTTCGGTCAAGGTTGCGTACGCGACGCCGAACGTGAACCAGCTCGACGCGCTCGCCGCCTGATTCGCGGTCCCCAGACCCTTGAAGGTCTTCGCGGTGCACGAGCCAGGCCCGAGCGGCGAGCCATCGTTGGTGGGAAGAGTGAAGCCACCGTCCGCCGCGGCGGCTTCGACGAGCTCGGAGCGGATTTGATCGGCTGTCGCGAGCAACTCCGGCGACAGGGCGCCATGAAACGACTCGAGCCCGGCATCTCGTCGGCCGGCCTGGATCAAGGCTCGTTCGAGTGCGAGCGCCTGGCTGATGGAATAGCTCGGCGGAGCATTGGGATCTTCGACGCAAGCAGGAGCAGGCGACCCGCTTTCCTCCTTGGAGCTGCTCGAGCAGGCGACTGCGAAGAGCACCACGAGCACCGCCAGGCGTCCGAGCTCGTAGGACCGCGTCGACGCGCGCCCGTTGATTCCCCGTCGTTTCGACACAAGCTGGCGAGCCCCTCGATTCTCCATGCGTCTCCCACTCTGTCTCGACGCACGCGCCTGGTCGAGACTGAATCGCATCCAAACGACGCTTCCCGCAAACCACCTGTTGTGGGGGTGGGCAGTTTTGTCCAGGACTCGGGGCTCCCGGCCCGCGGGAACGCGCGCAGGTGCCGGCTCAGGCGCTCAGTCCCAGCAATGCGCGCCTCAACTCGTTGGGTTCATCGGTGTCGAAGTCGCGGGCCAAAGCCTCGGCGAGCGTCGAAGGGAAGATGGCGGCTCGCAAGCGCGAGGTGGCTTCCATCTCGAGGAGTGCGCGGGCTTCGGGGTAGAGCCCCGAGAGGCGCAGGGCATCCAAGAGACAGTCCAGCCCTTCCTCACTCCCCGAAGCACCGAGCGCTGCGGCCTGCGCGCCGGTGGCGATGGCATGCCAGCGAAAGCGTGCCAAGAGAAGCGCGCCGAGCTCTTGGCGGTCGAGGCGATGCACCTCCATCCAGCGCGAGACGTCAGCCGGCTCGTGGAGCGCGAGCTCGCCACGCACGCTCTGGAACACCGTCTGGAGCGGCGCCGCAGCGGCGAGCAGCCCGGCCTCGCGCCCCATCGAGTCCAAGAGCCGCCACGCACGGGCGAGCAAGCGCCTTACGCGGGGCACGGACGCGAGTTCCGAACGCTCGCGGGTCGCGCCGGTGCCGTCCAGCGCGTCGAGCCAGCGCAAGTAGCGCGACTCGCTGGTAGCGGCGCGAAACGCCAGCAGCGCCGTCGGGTCGCTGGGCGCGCCCAACTTGCGCCGTTCGAGCGCGGCGAGCGCGGCCCCTCGTGCGTGAAGAGCCAGCTGCGCGGACTCGTCACAGTCATTGAGCTCGGCCCAGCGCGCCGAGCCCATTTCTTCGAGCCACCACGGCTCGGCGCCGGCCTCGGTCGTCGAAGGCGCGAATTGAGACAACGTGCCCGACAGCTCCGCGAGGCGCCGCGCGTCACGGAAGGAATCGCCCAAGAAGCGCGCCGCCTGGAGCACGCGCTCGGTCTTGGGGAGCCGCGGATCGTCGCCGCGCACCACGCTGCCGGCTGCGTGACGAAACAAGACCCGCAGCGCGACCGTGCGCGGCACGCGCGGTCCGACGCGGGGAGCTTCGGGCGGTCCACCACTGGCCAGCAGGGAGAGCGCCTCGCGGGCATCCGCGCGCTTGCGCTCGACCAGACCTTCGCGCGAAAGCCAAGCGGCGAAGTGCTCGAGTGCCGAGTCGCTGGGGAGGCGCGACAAGAGCGCCGGCAGCGAGCGCTCCGGATAGAACGTGCGCTTCGCCAGGGCCACGAGCGACGCGGCCCGCTCCGGCTCGAGCACCCCATGGTCGACGGCCCGCTCCAGCGTCGCTCGGATGTCCACCAGCGCCGTCGACAGCGGCTCGTGAGTGGCAGAGTGGATGACCGTGACCTCGTCGTCGTCCACCAGTCGCCCATCGCGATAGTCTTCGAAGATGCCGCCGATGCCGCGCATGCCCAGGTCGCACATTTCGGCGGCGCGGAGCGCACCCATGCTCGAAGCTCCATGGACCGCGACGCCGCGCTCGAGCGCCACCGCGATTTCCTTGTGCCATACGGCGGGCGTGCGCTCGAAGCTGCCGTCGATGATGAGCAGGGCCGAGGGACCGAGGCGCAGGGCTCGCAGCACGTCTCCGCAACGCACCGGCGGCAGGTAGATCGCGTCGGGAGCCAGCGCGCGCGCTTCCAGAACTGGCAGCGTCGGGCCCAGAAACACCAACAAACCGCACGCCATCAGTCGAGCACCATCCGAGCGCCCGGAACGAAGACGATGACGACGGGCACTCCAAGCTCTGGCCGCGTGAGATCGACGCGCAGCACCTCAGTGAACCCCGCCGTCGTGAGCCGCTCAATCAACCACCGCACATCACCGGCGAAACTGCCCGTGTGCGCCGCCGTGGGCTCGAACCTTCGCGTTGCTTCCGAGGCTGGAAGCGCGTCGGCCGTCGACAGTTGCATGGCTGCGTAGGTCGTGGGCGGCAGATCGTCGCGAGCACCAGCGATGATCGTGAGCCGCGATTGAACCGCTTCACTGACGGCGCGGCTCACGGCGATCTCGGCGTCCAGGTGCGCACCATAGCCGGCGAAGCGCCCCAGACCACGCAGCTCTCCGTTGCTCTGGATCGTGCAACCGAAAGCCGGAACACCCACAGCGGACGTCTGATCCCAGAGCCGCACGCCGATGCCCGCCTCGGCCAGTCGTTCCAAGAGCTTCGCCGCGGGTCCGGTGACGCTCTCGAGCAGGATCTCGCGCGCTGCCTGCTCGCTCGCGTCGAGCGCGTCGAAGCGGGCGGTCGCGTCGCGCTCGATGACTTCGCAGAGCGCATGGCAAGTGGCTTCGTCGAGGGTGTTTCCCCCGGCCAAACCCGTCGTATTCGTCAAAATCGCCAGGTGTTCGAGCAGCACCTCGTCCGTGGCGATGGCGGAGAGGTAGCGCGGCACGAGGTGCCGCCGCGAACTGACGAGACTCTCGGCGTCGAGCCAGCCGGTCGAGCGCCGCCGCAAGTCGAGCGCGCCAGGAAAGACCCCCGCGGGTCGCAGGCCAACGGGATCGACCACCGGGTGACCTTGCTCCGCGAGCTCCGTGAAGCTCCCGACGACGACGGCGGCGGGCGCGTTCTCGGAGTGCCAGAGCTCGACGGACTCCATGGCCGCGGAGGCGTCTGCCAGCTCGACGCTGATCCCTTTGCCCTGCGAAACCGACAGCGTCCGTGCCAGGGGCCGCACCGCCATGCTCACCGAAATGCCGACGTGATCGAGCCCGGTCACGCGTGCGATTCGCGTCACGCCGCAGCGCTTCAGCACAGGCTCGAGCCAGCGGAGCGTCTGGGCGGCATCCCGGGCGCGTAGGGTTCCGCCCAAGTCGTAGTAACCCGACGCCCGTTCCGTCAGGGCTAGGTTCCCTTGGCCGTCAGCGCGGAGATCTTGAGGCTCGAAATCCCCCCTTTGATCTTGGCGGCGTTGATGTCCTTCGCGTCAGCGGGGCCGGCGCCGCCGGTCACCTGATCCAGATCGCTTTCGCCGATTTCACTGGCGAGCTCCATGCCCAGCGCATCCAGATCGTCCACGCTGCACTCGAAGCCGGACTCTTTGGCGAAGCGCACCATGTCGTCATCGGTCAGCTTGGAGCCGAGCTCCGTGATCTTTCGGGCCAGGCTGGCGTCGGACTTGATTCGCTCGTGAAACGCGCGGGCTGCTTGCATGCTCATCGAGACACCCCTTCGTGGAGACGACTCGGCATGGGGCCGAATCGACCTCATTCGCATAGTGAGGCGTCGTCGTGGGTGCAAGCGGCATGAGCTTGGACCGCGCATTCCAGCGGTCCAGCGCGAGCGCGCCGCGTCATGAAAAGCACGAGGCCCGCAACGAGAGTCGAGCTATGGTCCGCGCTCCGCCACTTGGGCGGGCTCAGGAGCCCCGATGGCCGCGACGCTCAAGAAAGTGCTGAAGTGGATCGACGAGTCCGAGCTCGACGAGCATGACCTGTCCGGCGCCGACTTGAGTGGCGCGAGCCTGAGCGCAGACTTCAGCGACTGCCAAGGGATGCGCGCAGTCAATCTCCAGAACGCCAGGGTCACGCAGAGCGAGCTCAACGGCCTCGATCTCAGCGGCTCGCGCTTCGATGGCGCGGTCTTCTCACAGTGCAACTTCGAGGATGCGAACCTGAGCGGGGTGTCGACTCAGGGAACGCGCTTCGAGCAATGCGACTTCAGCGCGGGGGTGCGGCGCACGCTCACCGGCGCGACCTTCAAGCAGTGCAGCTTCGGCGGTGACGACGAATCCGACGGCGGCGCGCTCACCGCCGCCGACGCCGGAGCCGCGCCCGGCGCCCCGGAGAGCGAATGGAAAAAGTACCTCCGGGGCTTCGAGGAGTGGCCCGAAGAACGTCGCTACCAAGCCATCGAGGCGCTCCTGAACCAGCTCGGACGAGGCGCGCAGCCCGCCCAAGTTTTCCGCAGGCCGAACGATCAGAAGGTCGAGCTCCGCGGCGTGTTCCAAGGCGCACCGGTTCGGGTCGAAATCGACAACGGCGGCACGGTGAGCGTGGCGATGCAGGTCCCGCAGAGCGTACACGTCAGTGCGTCGTTCTCGTACGAGCCCACCTTCGTGCCCGAACCCCAGGTGGCCGCCTGGAATCACGGGGACACCGTACGGGTCTTCATCGGCAAAGGCGTGTTCATCGAGGGGCACGCGGGCACGACTTACGTCGCGCAGGGCATCGAGTCGACGGGCAACATCGATCGGATGACGGCGTTGGTCTCGCGTCTCGGCACAGCCATGGTCGAAGAAGTCGCAGCTGGAATGATCCGCGAAAACCTCATGTGGATGCAGGTCGAGCCGCAGCTCACCAACGCATGCGTGCGGTCCGAAGTGCATCAGATGTACGACCCGCTCACGTCGATCTGGAACATCTTGGGCTTTTTCGCGCGCGTTGCGCAGGCCTTCCAGGCCGTGACGGCCAACGACGCGGTCGCCCTTCATCAAACACCGCTCGCCAGCTTGTCGCTCGCGTGCCGCTACTGTCGCGCCCTCCACGTGGTCAGCCAGAGCGGCCGCTGCCCGAACTGCGGAGCGCCGAGCGGAACGTAGCTGCTGCGCGGCGAGCAGCGAATACATCGAGGACAACGGAGGTCTCAACGACGTGCTCACGTCCGACGAGATGCTGGGCTGATCGCGGCGTGCGGCGCGGACGAGCGTCTGCTGAGACCAGTCGAAGCGATGACCGCCGTCTCGCTGCCATCCAGCTCGGTCGCGACGACAGAATACCGGGAGGGGGCGAACGGCCACGGCGCCGCCCGGCGGACGATCACGTGCTCGATGCGTTCGACCGCACGCCCCTGGCTCGCGGTCACTCTCCGCACCATATCGCCTGCCAGGCGGATCGCCGGAGGTGGCGGGTCGTTGCCAAAGGTCTAGCACGGCGCGCAAGGGTTGCCGCGGCGGCGGGAATACACGCACCGGGCGCAGGCCGCGCCGCGCGCAGTGCCAGTGTTCTAGCGCATTCGACTCCTCGCTCGAAGGCACGCCCAATGCATGCGCTCGGCGGCGCCACGCGACGTCCCGAAAATCAGGACGGAGAACGACATGCGAAACAAGATTGGATTCTGCATCGCCCTCTCGCCAATGCTCCTCTTGGGGTCATGCCAGGAGTCGAGCTCGCCCTCCAAGACGGCGACCGCGCCGACCACGCTGACCGGCCACGTCATGCTCAGCCATCTCGACGGCACGAGAGTCGTGGCGGGTGCCGCCGTCGTACAGGCGACGGGCGACTTCGATGGCGATGGCTCGATCACCGCCGACGAGTCCGTGAGCAGCACGGCCGACCCCTCGGGTCACTACCAACTCGAAGTCAAAGCCCGCGATCGGACCCACCTGGTCGTCTCCTTCTCCATGGCGGGTGCCTTGCCCAACATGAAAGTGGTTCAGGCAGGAGATGGAGCCTCGTTCCGCGTCGACGCCGATGTCTTCGAATCGGAGCCGCTGACCCATGACGGCGTCGGCTTCACTCTGCCCGGCGGCGCGTTGCGTGTGGATGGACTACCGAAGACGCTGAAGGGCACGGCGCGCGTCTACAATCCGGTGCACGAAGCGGACGCCTTTCCGGGAGATTTCCGCTCGTCATCCGGGAAGCGGCTGATCTCCGCCGTATTTTCGGCCTACGAGTTTCGGGATGCCGGTGACAACCCGATCACCGACTTCTCGAATGCGACCGTCAGGCTGGCCGTACCCAAGGACACCTGGCGGGTGATCCGCGACGTCACGCCTGGCAATGGTCAAATCGACGTGCCTTGGTGGTACTTCGATCAGACGCGCGGGGTTTGGGTAGCCGACGGCTCGGCTCATCTCGTCGACGAGTCCGGAAACAAGCTCGCTGAGCCGGATGTGACGAGCATCGCCCAAGGCTCCTTCGTGGGAAAGGTGTTCGTCGTCGCCAAAGCGACGCAATCGCCGTCTCCGAGCTCGTCCTCCCTCGGCGGGTTGTCAGCCCTCTTGCGCACCCAGGCGGACGGCAACGGCGCCTCCAGTCTCAAGCCGGTCACGCTGAACAACGTCGATTTCGAACAGCCCGGTGGATTCGCCTTCGGCGCCAAGGCCAAGAAACAGCGCAACATCCAGCCCTACAACCCAAACAAGAAGAAGCAGCCGCAGGATCCGCCGCCCAAGTGCGACGGCTGGCTCGCTTGCAAGATGTGCTCGGTCGGTCTCGACGTGTTCTGCAGCGACGCTGGGGGCCTGGTTCGGCTCGAGGCCTCGACGGATGGAGCGCTCGAGCCGTTGGCGAACACTCCCTATACCGCCAACCTCTTCCTTGCCTCCGACGGGACCTTCCTTGGCCACGTCACCGGCTACACCGGCGCCAGCGGCGAGTTCGAGCTGCCGCTTCCCCTGAGTGAGCCAGCCGGCGTCGATGTCGACGGCAATGGCCTCACGGGCGAAGTGTACGAGGCTTACATCACGCTCGATTGGGAAGGCATCGAGCTCGGTCTCTTCAAGGGAGAGATGCCGACCCAGATCGCCCCCGTGGTCGACTGGGGAGCTCTCGATCTGACGGCGTCCGCGCTGACGCCCGACCCCTGCGCCATTCAAGGCACCGTGACCGACACGAGCGGCAACCCGCTTGCCAATGTCCCTGTCACGCTCCGCGTCGACGTGTTCAACGCGCATGCGGAAGATCCGTCCGTCTGTGGACAAGATGGTGCACTGTGTCCGACGGAGACCACCAGCGCCGCCGACGGAACCTTCTCGCTGAGCTACCCCATCAGCGTCGGCTTCCAGCTGCACGGCAGTCTCGAGCCGGGCGCCGGTGTCGGCACGAGCTACGAGGGCGCGACCCACTGGTTCGGGTGTCCCAGCGCGCCCACCAACTTGGTCCTCGAAGCAGGCGAGACCAACATCACCGCGAAGTATTCCATGTCCGGCCAGACCATCACCTGGACGCCGGCCACACAGCCCGTCACCCGGCTGGACGTCATCAGCGCCGCGGGCGAAACCAAGTGGCGCTTGGCCAGCGAGGGCCCCGCCGGCTTCGTCGGTCCGGTGACTTTCGGCGTTCCGCTAGCGGGCACTCTCGTCGAGCACGAAGTGCTACCCGGCGTGACTCTCGAGGCCGCCACCGACACGATCATCCTGAGCGGCTACTTCATCGACAGCTACGGCAACGAAATCTACGTGACCAGCGCGCCAGCCAGTCCCTGACGAGCTCAACGCTTCGGTGGTGGAGCTGGCTCCGGCGTGGGAGGAGGCGGCCCCACGTCGTCGTCGGCTGGGTGGCTCGCACGCCCGCACTACTTCCGGTTTTGGCTGCTCGTTCAGCGTGCGCTCGAACAGGCCATCGCTCCGGAACACCGCGCGGTCGCTTTCTCCGAAAAGTAACCCATGAATGCGACCGCTGCGCAGCGCGCCGACGGTGTCGTTGCTGGCCTGCAGGCTGCCCATCAGCCAACCTGGCAATCGCTGCGAGCGGCGACCGGAGCGCACTGCGAGATCCACCACGCGATAGCCCGTGGAGCCGACCATGGCGGTGATGCGCACAGCGCCGTCTTGTGCGGGCGGCGGCGGCCCGGGCGAGCCCGCGACCACGTTGGGATCGGGACCTTCGTCGAAGATGGCGTACATCTGGATGCCGAACAGGAAAATTCGAGGTCGGAGCCGCGCGGGAGCTGCACTTCCGAGCGCACGAGCTTCTTTTCGTCGCGCATGCGTTCGATGGCGATCGGACCAGCTGGCGGTGGCTCACCGTCGAGCACCGTCACCGCGAGCGTCGTCAACGCCCTGGCCAGGTCGCTGAGCGGCGAGGGCGCAAAGGTCACCCTCGGTCCGGTGGCGCAAAGGTCACCCTTGGCGCAAAGGTCACCCTCGGTCCGGTCGCCGCCGCGTTCGTCGCGGTCGCCCGGCGCAGTTCGGTCGGGCGTTCCGTCGGCATTCCTGCGGTCGCGAGGGGGGTCGAATCCTTCGTTGGCTTGGCCTGGGTCGTCGGGCCGGCGGCGGCACATGCCGCCAGCCCGAACGGAGCGAGAAGAAGAACCACGCGCCGCATCGGTGACGAGCCTAGCTCGGGACGACTCGGATTGCGCAGTGGGTCCACGACGGAGCAGCGCACACGGGGCGGGCAGCGGCGGTAGCGGCGGCATCCCTGGCTCGGAAAGACCAAGACTCCACGGAATCCTGGCGCGCTACGACGAGACCAACGATGTTCAGCCTTGCCAACTCATCTCGAAGTGACACGCCTCGGCGCCGCGGGCCCGGCACAGTGGGTGGGTCATGGTCACGTCCCGGCCACCCGCGAACTCCATCACGCGCGGGATGTACCCCACGAGCTCGGCACACATCGCCTCGTCGACCACACCCACGCCTTCGAGCACGCCGTGGAGCAGGTGATCGCCCTCACGACGGACGGTCCAGCTCCCCGAGTCGTGGAAGTGCGACCAATACTCGGCCACGAGCTTCACCGCCCAGGCCGGGCTCGCCATGCGCAGAAACAGCCCCTGCACGAAGCCGCGATCTCGCTCCGCCTCGTAACGGCCAAGCACAGGCAACAGCCGTAGATCTCCTGCACCGAGGACGGTGTCGATGGCTCGGATCACGCGCACGTACGCCCCAAGGTCGTACCAGTCTTTGGCGCGCACGTCGTCTCCGAGGAGCGCGCGATCAACGGGCTCGAGCTGCGCGAGCACACGCCCCATGCCTTCACCCGGAAAGCGGTCCTGGATGAACGCCCGCGCGTTCTGGAAATTCACTCCAGTGGTGTGCGCCACTCCGAGCGCGTGACTAGCACGGAAGGGACCAAAAGAAGATCCGACCGGACAAAGGGGCGAAGATCCGGCGGAAGAAGGAGCGAAGACGGCAGATCAAGACGGGAAGGAGAAAAGACGAAAAGATCGACCGAAAAGATCCGACCGAGGGTGACGGAACGACGTCCGACCGAGGAAGAAGGCGAAGACGGCAGATCAAGACGGGAGATAAGACGGCAAAAGATCCGACGAGGGGGCAAAAGATCCGACGACGTCCGACCGAGGAAGAAGGCGAAAAAAAAAGATCCGACCGAGGGTGAGGAGAAAAGATCCGAAAAGATCAGAAAGGAAGATCAGGAAGATCCGAAGATCCGACCGAGGGTGACCGACCGACGGGGGCAGATCCGACCCAGGGTGACGGGACGACGACGTCCGACCGCGACGACGTCCGACCGAGGGTGACGGGACGACAAAAGATCCGACCGAGGGTGAAAGATCCGAAGATCCGACC
>Ga0268298_10001833_pt1 | contig 24097 bp, 20 predicted proteins | sample WWTPWeurt_MetaG_FD_194462 | JGI IMG/M metagenome (GOLD analysis project Ga0268298, IMG submission 194462) | Activated sludge microbial communities from WWTP in Nijmegen, Gelderland, Netherland - WWTP Weurt | ecosystem: Engineered > WWTP > Aerobic digester > Activated sludge | place...
GAAAGCACGAGTAGGCGAAGAGCAAATTCACCACGCAACAGATGCAATGGCGCGAATCCAGGACACCGCCGGAAAAATCACAGAATTTGTTGGAATCATCACTGAAATCTCAGACAGAACAAACTTGCTCTCTCTCAATGCTGCCATTGAAGCTGCACGGGCGGGCGATGCCGGACGAGGATTCGCAGTCGTTGCACAAGAAATTACCAAACTCGCAGACAGAACTCTGGAAAGCGCAAAAGAGGTAACTACTCTCATTCACGCGGCCCTTGATTCAATTAAGAAGGGAACCGTTCAGGTAGATTCTGTTGCCGGCAACCTGGGTGGAATTGTGGGCGATGTTCAAAAAATTGATCGTTTCGCAGAAGCGGTCATGGAGCGCATCAGCCTGCAGGTAATCGATACACAAAACATTTCTGACAACGCGAGCGGACTTACAGCCACAAGCACCGACATGCTGACCAGCCTGACAGAACAAAAAAGAGCAACACGCGAAATCGAAAGCACAATTGGAAACGTGGCAACTACGGCACAAACAGTCAGCTCAGGCACTCATGAACTTCGCACTCTCGCCACGCAACTTCGTGAAAAATCAGAAGAACTCCTGGGTACTGCTTCGCGCTTCCAGATCTAACGCGAACTCACAGCGCGAGGATCCAGTGCGTCGCGAAGCGCATCCCCGAGCACGTTTAGAGACAGGACCAGAGGAAGGATTCCGCAAAAAGCGCTCCCGGCAAAAACCCACCAGATGGCCGGAGATCGCATAAGCTCCTTTTCCGATTCGATGAGCATAGCGCCCCAGGAGGCCGTGCCCTGCTCCACTCCAATCCCGATGAAAGTCAGGATGCTCTCTGCAAGAATCACGGACGAACAGAACAGAGTCAGATCAATGATGATCAGATATCGCACGTTCGGGAGCAAATGGCGAAAGAGGATTCTGGGAACGGAAAGACCGGTTGCTCTGGCTGCTGTGATGTAGTCCAGACTCTTCTGCTTGAGAGTTTCCCCGCGAATCAATCGGGCCGTTCCCACCCACGAAGTCAGGCCAATCGCAAGACAAATCCAAAAAAGTCCGCGACCAAACACCATGAGAAATGCAATCACAAAGAGAAGCCAGGGAATAGACGCCACCGTAGACATGAGCCATTGAATCAGATCGTCTAACTTTCCGCCTGACCAACCAGCAAGAATTCCCAGAAGCACACCGAGCGGCATGGCAACAAGAGCTGTCCCAAAAGACAGAATCAGCGCCGTGCTTGCACCGCGAAGAACGTTGTGCATTACGTCCACACCGTTGATGTCCGTTCCTAGAATGTGAATGCCTTTGACTCGATTGAGCTCCCTGTCTGCCTCGAGCATGCGAATGCCGGTCACCTCGGATGCGAAAGGCGCGCTGTATGTGCGCTCTTTCTGAATCCACTGCAAACTTAAATCCAGCAGGCTGCGATCCGCGATTCTCTCTTTCTCTGGAACTTTGATTTGCCCAATCAAGCCAACACCAAGGTAAGCGCATACTACGTAGAAGGCGATGCGCACTCGCAAGCGGCTAGCGAGCATGTCACGCGCATCCTTCAAAGAAGGATTTCGCAAGAAACTCCTCAATGCCACGATGCCTGCCGCTGCCGCGAGAATCCAGGCAATGTCGATCAGAATCGTGATCATTCGAGCACCACCCTGGGGTCTGCCAGAATATAGGAAATGTCCGTGAGGAGTGCGCCAATCATGTAGAGGAACGCACCCAGATAGACCATCACTTTGATGACCTGGAAATCCTGACTGTAGATGGCAGTATACATCATGTCACCCATTCCAGGAATGCCAAAGAAATGTTCGAGAATCAGTGAGCCAGTGATCAAGAAAGGCAAAGACATGACCACAGAAGTCAGAATGGGAATCAAAGAATTTGGTAATACATGCTTGAACAGGATGCCGCTCTCGCTTACGCCCTTTGCTCTGGCGGTTCGAATGTAGTCCTGCTCGATTTGCTCCAGAAAGACGGTGCGATAAAAGCGCACCTGGCCACCCAGTCCTGCAAGCACCGAGACTAAGATTGGAAGCAACACGTGATTGTACACGGGAACCAGTTTTAAGTACTTACCAAAGCCCCAATTGCAGAGAAGCAGATAGACGGGCACAGGAATGCTCATCATCGCAACAGTAATGAGAACGGCGCCTACATCCAGACCTGTCTCTCTGAAGTACGCAAGAAACAGGGACATCACTACGCTGAGTGTGACTGTAATCAAGAATGCGGGCAACATCACTGACAGAGAATAAGGAGCGCGCTCTGCAATCGACTCACTGATTGGCTGGCGATTCTTATCCACTCCAAAATCAAACGTGATGATCTCACGAAAGCCAAGAAAGAACTGCGAATAAAAAATGCTCTTAGAAGCGAGCTCTGGATGTTTTTTGCCGTCCACCAGCACTGTGTCCGCATCTGCAGGAAGATTCACAAACCTTGGTAAATGCAGATTGTTGTTGCGAACCCAGGCTTTGAGAGCGGCGTCCGGCGCCTGCGGCATGTGGACTCTCGCAATCGCAATGGGATCACGCATATGAAACAACGCGAAGGTGATTCCGTATACTCCAATCCAGATGGGAAGGGTATAGATGATGCGGCGAATGATATACGTGAGCATCAGCGAAGTCTCCTCGAATACTTTCGCACGGCGATCACAACGGGCAACACAAGAACCAGAATGAGAAATGCGAACAGCAAATATCCGGCCAGCGGCATCCGGTTCCACTGCGCTACAAGAGTCTTGCGCTTCTCTGGATCAAGATCGCGAAATTTCAATTGATTTGAATTCGTAGGATGCGTTTTGAACGGAGAAAACCACGGATGAGACAACCCATAAGTGATGGGATGAAATTGCATGATTACAGGCGTGTCGTCTGCGACAATCTCCTTCATTTTACGAATGATGGCCAGGCGAGCCGGTCCAGGTGGCATGTTCTTCATTTGCAAATAGAGAGAATCATAAGTCGGATTTCTGTAGCTTCCCTCATTGTATGAACTCGCTGTGTTCGGGCCATAGAGCAATTGTAGAAAATTCTGCGGATCAGGATAGTCCGCGTGCCAGCCACCGACTATGATCTGGAATTCCTTCTTGTACTTTTTTTGCAAAACAGTGGGCCAATCCGCTTCCTCCAATTTCAGATCCACGTTGAATTTCTCAAAACTCGATCTGTAGAAAGCATAGAGACTCGTTGAGCCTGGCGAATTCGTAAGAGTAAACGAAACGCGAAGAGCGCGACCGGTGGCCGGATCGATACCACCCGGGTATCCTGCCTCCGCCAGAAGCACTCTCGCTCTGTCCGGATCGTAAGCCGCATACGGATTCTTGTATTCGTCTTCGTATCCCTCCATTCCTGGGGGAATGATGCTCATGGCCGGAACTCCTCTGCCGTTGAAAAATCTCTCCAGCATTTCGCGCCGATCGAGCATGAGGCTGAGCGCCTGACGTAGTTTTTTATTCTTCATCACGGGATCTGTAAGATTGAAAACCCAGTAGTAAGTAGCCTGATCAATCTCCGTATCCAGACGAGTTCCCCTTTCCTTGAACTCAGGAGTGAGTTCCTGATTGAGAACAACCTGATTGAACACTTCAAGCGGAATCCCGGCCCGATCCAGGTAACCTTGATCGAATAACGTCCAGACTGGAGGACCGGCTTTGATAATCTGAATCCAGATCTCATCTACAATCGGAAGCTGACGCCCGGCCGCAAGCAAAAGGCCGTTCGCCTTATCCTCTTCTGTTCCCTCACGTGGATAAAAATCGTCAGAGCGGTAGTTGGGGTTTCGTGCCAGCACAATGCGATAATTGGAATGCCATTCCTTCAAACGAAAAGCGCCTGACGTTGCCGGATGACGGTCATACGCGGGTCTTCCGTTTCTTCCGTTGTAATACTCAACGCATTCGCGAGGCTGAGGGCTGCCTGTCGTAAGAGTAAAAAAGAAAATGATCTGCGGATAGTCTTCTGTCAACAAGAGCTGGAGAGTATAATCGTCCAGCTTTCGCACGCCTGGAATTTCTGAATCAAAAACTTTTGAAACGATCGAGCTATCTCTCTTTTCTGCTTCTTCTGCGTGCGCCTTTTCGAGACGCGTGGTGTACTCATCGAATCCAAGTACTTTGCCGGAAAGAAGCGGAAGACCAAATGGATCAATCGAATTGTCGGCCGCTCTTTTGACAGCAAAGATGATATCGTCTATTTTGATTTCGCGCCCCTTTCCTCCCGCAAAGCAAGAGTCATCCGCGTACCTCATCCCTTTCTTGATCGAAAATTCAAACGTGCGATACTGCGTTCCTCCAGAAACTGCCGCCCCGGTCCTGGGCATCGATACTGCCATCGCAGGCTTGATTTCAAGAGGTCGCTTCAGGTAGTAGTATTCGAAAGGAGTGTCGTGTAGATTCGAAGCGATTGCATTGGATTGTGTATCGCCTACGCGCGCTGGATCCAGCGTTCGCGGATCATCCGGCAAATTGCTCATGATCACTTTACCGGGAGGAAACTGGCCGTACGGGTTGTTGTTGCATGCGGCCAAAAAAAGTGCGAAAAAAATTACGCCTGCGCGCATTACCCGATATCAGGCCACAGAAAATGCTGGCAACTGCTTATGCAGGATTGCGTTTCTAAAGGGGGTTCGAACTGGATTCGATCCCATTTCGTCCGATACTAAGAATATGAAGCGAGCGATTCTGATCTTCCTTCTCGTGTCTGCCCTCAAGGCCCAGACCACGGACGTGGCCGATCGCAAGGTCACTCTGTACGACGGCCAGGGAATCACAGAACTTGCGCAAAAGTATCTGGGTGTACCATATCGCTTTGGGGGACAATCGCCGGATGGCTTTGATTGTTCCGGTCTGACCGGATACGTTTATAAAAAGGCGGGCTACCAGCTCCCCAGGGATGCAGGAGATCAATTCAAAGCGCTTCGCCCCATCAAAACTCCTCGTCCGGGAGACCTCGTGTTCTTCAAGATAGACGGCAAGTCGATCGGGCACGTTGGAATCTATCTGGGCAATCTACGATTCATCCATGCACCCTCCACTGGAAAGACCGTGAGCATCGCAGACATGAGGATCTCATACTGGAAAACCAGGTACGCAGGTGCTCGCACGATCTTTGGTCAGGCGGAAGCTGCGAGATAAATTACTTTTCGCGAGGCTGTGTCTGCGCATTCTTGCTCTGTGATCACAAAGCGCATCCAGGAAGCAGGGCTGATCCTTCCGCAGGTGAACCCACCCATCGCATCGTATGTCCCGGCCGTCAGATCCGGGTCCACTATCTTTACCAGCGGCCAGCTCCCTATGAAAGAGGGACAGCTTTTGATGACTGGCATCATGACTGCATCGCGCAGTCTAGAAGAAGCACAAAGTGCAATGAAGCAATGCTTTCTCAATGCAATCGCGGCCGCACTTCTAGTCGCCAGGGAAGATGAAATCAAAGGTGTGCTCAAGCTGGGCGCTTTTGTGGCAAGCGCGCCAGATTTTACAGATCAGCACAAAGTAGCAAACGGTGCGTCGGATCTTGCAAAGCTCATCTTTGGAGATGCAGGCGTTCATGCCCGATTCGCAGTGGGAGTTGCTTCCCTCCCGGTAAACGCCACCGTGGAACTGGAAGTGATCTTTTCCGTCTGAGCGGGGAGCTGATGATTCAGACAAGAAACATCGTCACAGTCCTCAAACAGGCTGCGGAGTTTGAAAAAGACTTCGCTCGCGCTTCCTTCGTAGGGGCGTTACAAATGGCGCGGCATGTTGCTTTAGAAATCAAACACACAGTGACAAATCTGAGCGTGTTTCATCTGAGCTACTACCTTGCGTCCTGCGTTCTGATTCTAGTGGCTCTGGCACCGTGGATCGAGTATCAGATCGATTTTGGGACGCCAGAATCTGTAGACGTTGGTTCATCTGCAAAACTCATATTTCTCTTGCCTGGTCTGGTTGGATTGTTGGTGGCCACCTTTGAGCTGCCATTCCGGGTGCAGGCCTACAGAATCAGTGCGGGGCTCGCAGTTCTGGTCTGGATTGGCGGGCTCATTTTCCCGAATCCAGTCCACACAAGCATTCATGCAGGCGAATTTCACTTGAGATGGTGGTTGTATTTGTACGGGCCGCTTCTCCTGGCCCAGGGAACTCTCTCACTGCAAGGGCTGACAGAGGCCTCCATCCATCTTGATCGATTTCAAGACAGGTTGTTCCCGCCGCCCGCCGCGCCGGAGGGGAAGGCCCCCTCCCGCCGCAAAGGCGCTAAACCCGGCCGAGCTTGATCAGGTTCTCCCTCTGGAGAGGACTGATCCCGGAAGAAAACCTTTTGCCTTCCTGGACCACTTCCCCCTGAAACGCTTCTAGCAGGTACTGATCGAAACTCTTCCTGTTTGCTGCAACAGGAGCCTCATAGCCACGTCCGGGAAGCCCTTCCCGCTTTTGACGATGGTAGAGGGGACTCTCGAGCTTGCTTACGATCATACTGGCCTCCACACACATCCTTTGACGGCCTTTTCCCGACAAAGTTTATGTCTCATACAAAATTTACTACCCACGAGCCTAAAATACAAGAGTTTTTTGCCCGACAACACTATACAAAGAATACCTAAACAAAAGTCAAGCATTCTTGTGTTGGGCGCCTCTTTTTTTCTTCTCGCTTGTGTATCTTTTTACCCGCCCCCTGGGACAAAAACCTCCCCCCTTTGCAAAAAACCCAAAAAATTGGAACTGGCGGGCCGATTCTAAGAAAATGAAGCGAATCGTCATTCTGTGCCTGTTTGGTCCCGCCTGGATCCTGGCCCGAGACCTGGAAAAGCGCCCCGGGCGATTCGTACCCAGAGCAGAAGTGGTTTCCGTGCAGCCTGAGAAAAACAGACTCTGTGCGGAGACCGTGGAGATCCCATCTCTCAAGGGCAAAGACGCCTCTTCTGTCAGGTCCTTCTTTTTTGAAAAAGAAAAGAACATGATTCTGCTCACAGAAGATGGATCCGAATTCGGCACCCTCACCATTGACCGCGTGGAACCAGGGAAGCCTCACCTCATCTGCGGCGAATTCGCATTAAACGCGGAACAATCGCCCAGACCGGGAGACCTCGCCGGTGTAACACTGCAACCTGCTAACTACAGAACTCAAAATTTGCGCGGTCCCTTGCCCGTTTCGCCTCCCGAGAGAATCAGAAACCAGGCGGACAAGAAGATGATGGTTCGAGTGGAATGGGACTACGTTGTGTTTGGCCAGGGCGAAGATCCTGCCATGGACAATTTCAACCCACACTTCTTTGATCGCGATCCTTCCGTGACGCCAAAAGTGGAAACCTTCTATATGGATGAATATGAAGTAACGAATCGCGAGTATCTTTTCTTCACACGTCAAACAGGACACAGATTGCCGGAGTCCTGGGAAAAAACGGGATCGTATCCTGAAGGAATGGAGGACCATCCTTTCATACTGGCGAGTTACGAAGATGCAGCTGCTTACGCGCGATGGAGTGGAAAGAGATTGCCCACAGAAATTGAATGGGAAATGGCAGCGCGCGGTGGACTAAAACTGCTTCGAAACGGCACTGGAGTAAATGGAATCACGCGGAGCCCGCGCGTATTCCCCATGGGAGAATGGAAAAGCGAAGTCTGCAATACAAGAGAGATGTGGCAGGATGAACCGCGCACTGTATCGGTGTATACACTGAAAGACAGAAGTCCCTACGGAATCGTGGGAATGTGTGGCAGTGCTGCTGAGTGGACAGAGACGTGGTACAATCCATATCCAGGTGCTAGCAAATTTCCAATGAATCTAGCGGGTAAGCAATTCAGAGTCATTCGCGGTGGTTCGTTTCATCAAGACAGAGATGCAGCCCGCGCGGATTCTCGCGACTACGGCGGATTCGAATCTCCTGAAAACCAAAAGAGAGCGGGGATTCGGCTCGTTATCTCTGCAAAATAGTCGAGTATCATTCAATAAGGAATTGTGCGCGCCGGCATTCGCAGCGGATCGCCTCATCCATGTTTGGCCCGGCAAATCTTTCGCTCGCCTATGCAAGGGGCAGTATAATCGCTTGCGCGGCGAATAGTTGTTTGAAAAGAGTTCTCATGAAAACAATTGCAATTGCTCTTTTCGCAGTCTTCGCCGCAAGCTGCGGCCTCATTGACCGCAAGATCGCCGGATATACTGGATACTCAAAAATCTGTATTGACGGAGTTCGTTACATTCAATTCACTTCAGGTGCTTCCGTGAAATATACGAAAGACGGCCGCGTAGAAACGTGTGATTGATTGAGGCGAATGCCTAGAAAATGGATCTGTAGATCCAGCAATCGGGTCCTTCATCGAAGTAACGGCGCGCTGCTGGACTGAGCTGCGCCCAGATTGACTGGGAAATTCTAAGGCGGCCACGTCCGTCTTCTTTTGCAAGATGAGCGCTCTTATTGAGCGCCGCACTCTGCAGGATAGAGGGATCTGCTCTGTAAACAGTGTCTCCTAGATCCAGCCCGATGTTGATTCCAAAATCGCGGCTGCGATCCTGCAAAGCGCCATGCAGTACGTTCAATGTCATCAGCTCTATAGCACACATGACTACAGAAACTGCATCCTGCTTGTGAAACACAAAGAAGCCAGCGTCGTCTTTGCGAAGCCAGAGCTGCCCATTGTAGCGCTGAGCGGTTCTCGAATACATATCGAAGAGCACGCCAAGACTTGACTGAATCTCAGAACCCTGCCTGGAAACGGAAAACTTCTGATCCACAACCACCTGGCAATAGAGAAATGCGAGCGGATAAGTCTGACCTTCCACGAACGTAGAGGAGGGCTGAGACGGAGTGGGACTCCTTGAGCCAGGAAGAGAAAGATGAACCTTCATTCTGGCAATGAGGACAGGAAGATCGACAGGCTTGCCGACGAAGTCGTTTGCACCCGCTTCAAGCACAGACACGACTTGCGCGGATTCCGAATCTGATGAAATAAAGATCACAGGAAGCTCTGTGCGCGAATAACGGGCGCGAATGCGAGCAAGCACTTCCAGGCCTGAGATACCTGGCAACCCGGCGTCGAGCAGCAGCAAATCAGGCTTGGTGGAGGCGAAGAACTCAAGATAGCTTTCCCCGTTAGGAAAAATCAAAACCGACATGTCTGGTTGCGAAGCAAGGCCTCGCTGAAGAACTTCCAGGATCAGAGGATCATCGTCCACGATCACAATGGTAGAGCGTTCGTGGGTCAAAGTGGGATCTCCGTCAGGCGATACGTTTCAAGATGATCAAAGCGTGGCCCCGCTACAAAACACGGATACATTTCCGGCTTCAAAAAAGTGTACACAGATCCCGAAATCGCCATGCGATTTGGTTCGCTGACCTCGGATTCCAGCTTTTGAGCCACACGCATGTCACTGGAGAAGATCTCGTTGACTGGTTGTTTGTACGTTGCTGTTCCGTAGTGAATGCCAACGCGAATCCGAAGTTCCGGGCCCTGCGCGAGGTATTTGATATTGAAGACTGGTAGATTCATGAGAACAGCCAGCATGGAAATCACACATCGATTCACTGAATCCGCACCGTGAAAAGCGGCCATGCCTCCGTCTCCCATCCAGTTCCAGAGACGACCGTTCCACACCTCCGCATAGTTTCGCACGTACTCTCTCATCTGTGCAAATACCTGCGCGTTCTCATGACCGAACTGCGAACTGCCCACTACATCTACCGAAGCAAAAGTCAGATGGTACTCACGGCCCTCTGCCATGTGTCCCCAGTCCGCAGTGCGCTCCATTGCCTGGTCTCGCACGAACTGGCGCATCTCTCTGTCGTAGTGCCAGCTCTCTGCTTCGAGCAATTCGAGGAGAGCTGCTTTTCCTTTTAGTAATACTTGAGAACCTGCAACAAATTTCCCTTCGCGTGCGAGTACATGAGCAAGGAATGCGAGCAAATCCTTGTCCTGCGCAAAGAAATCCCCGATACAACGCACGGCGACCTGAAGGGGTACACGAATGCTCGATCCAAAACCGGAAACCACTCCCAGGTTGAACGATTCATTCACCTCATGGGCGAGTATGTCCATCTGATCTGTAGTAAGAGAATGACCTATGGCCTGTAATACGCTGGAACGAAACACGAGAGACAGAATAAAAAAGCGCCCGCAATTGCAGTCAACTTTTTTGAACAGAAGAAGGCCGAATTACAGCAAGAACTGCATCTACAATGTCTTCTGGCGAATAGGGCTTGCTAATGTATGCCTTGAAACCGGCAGTGAGCAGCTTCTCTCGAACCCCGGCCATTGCATTGGCTGTGACCGCCACAATTGGCGGGGCAGATTCTCCCAGTTTTTCCTGGATTTTTTTCAATGCACCAACACCATCGAGACCAGGCATCTCAATATCCATGAAGATGATATCGTAGCGCTTCAAGAGGCTCATATCCACTGCAGTCAAGCCGTCCTCTGCTGTATCCACAGTCATGCGCAGACGCTCTCCAATCTTCTGAAACACAATCCGATTGATTTCGTTGTCCTCCGCAGCCAGCACCTGAAGACCTTCCGGAAGCAGATCGGAAGGAGCAGCGGGAGTGTCCACTCTAGTAGTGTCCACGGTCGTTGGTCTTTCAGGCAGAATCAGTATGAATGAGCTACCCCCGCCTGGAATGGATTCTGCTGTGATTTCTCCTCCCATGAGGTGAGCCAGTTGAAGGCTGATCGCAAGGCCAAGCCCCGTTCCACCTACTCGGCGCGCAGGCGAAGAGTCGAGTTGCGTAAATGATTGGAAAAGCAAACCGAATTTGTCCGGCGGTATTCCAATGCCAGTGTCTTTCACCTGAAAGCGAATCATCCCGTTGTCGCGGTCTACCTTCAGAGTGATTGTGCCGGAATCGGTGAATTTGACAGCATTGGAAAGAAGGTTCAATAGTATTTGATACACGCGGGTGCGATCGGTCAAAATCGCCTGCGGCATGTTTAACGGAAAAATCACAAGCAACTGCAAACCTTTCCTCTGCGCTGCAGGCTCCGTCATGGCAGTGAGGCTCGTGATCAAATCCTTTATCACAACCGGCTCGTCCGTAAGAGTCATCGCACCACTTTCAATTTTGGAAATGTCCAGAATGTCATTGAGAATAGTCAGAAGCGTTTCAGAAGAAGCGCGAATAGTAGAAAGGTATCTCTGTTCGTCTTCCCCGAGCTTCGCATCATCCAACAGCCGAAGCATACCCATAATTCCATTCATAGGAGTGCGAATCTCGTGACTCATGTGAGCCAGGAACTCGGCTTTCGCCTGCGAAGAATTTTCCGCAATGGAACGAGCTGTCTCAATCTCTCTGGTTCTTTCAGCCACTCTCTCTTCGAGCCTGTTTTTCCAGCTCACAAGTTCTGCATTGGTTCGCGTCAAATTCTCTGAAAGGGATTCAGACAACGCGAAAGCGCGCGAGAATCTCTTGCTGAGCCCCACCGCCTGCACAAACATGAATACAATGATTCCATAGGGAGAAAGAAGAGCTGTGTTGATGATGTTTTTGTTATAAAGAACATCATTTGCGTATGCTGCCACCATAAGCAGCAGACCCAGACCTACGGGGCCCACACCCTGCACTTTCTTAAACAGTCCGCGCGCAATTCCAAACAATAAAAAAACAGAAGCAAGCCCGACCACAATGTAGTAATAGTCAATGAACCTGGTGAAATGAAGCGGAGTAAGAAACAAAACAGAGAACGCAAATAAGAGTGCAATGGCGACGGTCGCTCTCTGACTCCAGATCAGAATTGTATCTGAATAGATGGCGGCAATGTATGCGGCAAACGCGGGAGCTGCCAGGTAGAAAGAAAGATAAACGATCCTTGCATGAACGTTATACGGAATTGAATCCAGTCCAAGCAGAATGGGAGTTGACCCGGTAAAAGCTGCACGCGCGGCCAGATTCAAACACAGAAGGGCAAAGTAAGCGGGCGCAGGATCCTTTCGGCGAAGAAAAAAAATGATTCCGTGATACAAGGCAAGAACAAGCAAAATACCCACAAGAAATGCATCACGACCCAGCTCGCGCTCTCGCATGAGGGTGATATGTTCCATGGAGCCTATGTAGGCCCCGTAGCCAATTCCTCCGCGCGCGTGATGGAAGTTCGCAAGATGGATCACAAGAACCACCTCCGAAGAATCGGAAGGGATCTCGAAAACGCGCGGCCGCCACTCCGGTGTTGTAGTTGCTTCTGTTTCTCCAGGAGTTCCCGCCGATCCGAGCAATCTACCATCCGCGTAAATCGAGTAAGCCGTTTCAGTGTGAGCAAAAAAGAGAGCGGGCCTGCGCAGCCCGGGCGGGAGAAGGACTTTCAAACGATACGTGGCAAAGCCTGTCCCCGGTTCTCCGTGAGAGGGCCACACTCCGGGAACTGTCATGGTCCGATCTGCAGCAGCATCCTCCGTTGGAGGAAGAAAACGATTTCGAAAAAATCCCCATTCGCCCTCTAGCTCTATGGGCTCCGAGTAAGTCATTTTGCTCAGGTCCAGGACGCCGCCCGCAGCAACAGGCAAACCCGTTCGAGGAGAACAGGCGGCAGCAATGAAAACGAACAAAATCGCACACCGCATAACCGATCGTGCAGGTCCTCCGGTGGAACGCAAGAAGGATGTTGCTTGAATGGATGAGGGGGAATTCAAGAATCGCATGTGCGCATCCATAAAATCTGCCTCCTCTCTTGCTTCTTCCTACTGTGTTCCGTCATCCAGAGTCTCCACTGCGAAACCAGAGATTCATTCCTGGTCGTACAGACAGGGTGGACCACTGCGGCGGACACTATTTCGCAGGAAGAACTTCGACGCAGTTTTTGCGCTGGATCCGTCCGCTCTTCTGCATCCGCATGGCCGGCAGCGAGCGCACTGTTCGGCTGCAAAGGAGCAGAACCCGCGAAAGTAGAGGCGTTCTATCCTGCTTCGCGCGAAAAACTCATCCTCCTCGATCTTTCAGAAACAACTCCCCGTATGAAAGCACTGAAAGTGGACGGTCTTTCGCCGTTCGCTGACGGTGAAAAATATCCTCTTCGCGGTAAGTCCCTACCGCGGTTCACCCATTTTATTCTAACAGGCGTAAGCGCGCTCACTCGATACACTGGTAAGAGCGCGGATGCAAACGGAGTGTCGGTTCTCTCCGAACAGGTCAGACCATTCTTTCAAAGCGCAGATTTTGTTCACGTGAGCAACGAAGTAAGTTTTACATCTCCCTGCGTGTTTGAAAAAGGAACCAGGTTTTGCTCAAAGGAAGCTCACTTCCAGGTATACAGAGACCTGAAAGTAAACGTGGTTGAGCTTACGGGTAACCACAACCGCGACTACGGAAACGAACCATTCTTTCGCACATACGACTGGTTTCACGCTCACGGCATGAACACTTTCGGCGGCGGAAAAACAGAAGCATCCGCAAACGAACCACTGGTGTTGAACGCGAACGGAACGAGAATTGTATTGATTGGTTTTAACGAACTCTGTCCGCTGAATGAATGCGCCCAGGGATCCACTCCGGGCGCCAATCGATTCGAGGCGGAAAAAGCCCATCGCACAGTAACTGATATTCGAAAGAAGTATCCGGATGCGTTTGTCATTGCAACCGTACAGTACGGAGAAGTCAGCGCATACAAACCAACGGAATCACAAAAACGCATCAGCTACGCGCTGCTGGACTCTGGCGCAGATCTGGCATACGGTTCCCAGGCACATCAGGTCCAACAAATGGAGTTTCGAAAAGGTAAAGTCATTCTTCACGGACTCGGAAATTTCCTGTTTGACCAGACACACACGTTTGGCCTCAGACAGGGATACTTTATGAATTTATACTTTCAAGGGAACCGCCTCGCAGGAATGGAACCAGTGTTTACCTGGATTGACGAAAAATTCAGGCCTGTTCCAGCCACTCCGGCTCAAGCACGCGAAATCAAATCCGCCATCTACTCCGACGATTTACTGTACAAATAGGCTCGGTGTTTTGTGAACGGCTCTCAAGAAATCACCTGGACTCTCCATAAAGAAAATCCGCTCATTGCACCGCCCTGGCCTTCGCCTATCATCGCAGATCCTTCTCTTCTTCTTCCGGAGACATCACCCGACGGAAAGTGGCATCTGATCGCCCATTCCATTCTGGGCCTCCATTCATTCACATCCGAAGACGGAATCCATTGGAGTCGGCCCTCTTTTCTATTCGCAAATGCAATGCGGCCGTATCTGTATCAGGAGGGGGAAACGTACTATCTATTCTACGAAAGATATCGATCTTTCCAGCTTCCTTTCTCCTGGGTTCCTTTTCCAAAATGGAAATCACGCATTGAAGTGAGAAGGTCGAAAGACCTGAAGCACTGGAGCAAACCGCACACGGTCTTGCTACCCCATCTTTCATGGCATGAGTCGAAATATGGAAAATCTATCTCTAACCCATGTCTTATAAAAGTTGAAAAAATTTATAGATTGTACTACAGTGCATCCCTGGAAAGAATCGAAGACTGTGGGTTCTGCGAACCGCGATACATTGGATATGCAGAAAGCGAACAGATCACAGGACCATACACCTCCGCCACAGAGCCAATGATCACTCCGGAAGTATCCGATCCACATTGCAATCTCGCGGCTGGAGCCATGAAAGTAGTGGAGCACAACGGGCAGTATCTGGGTTTTCAAAACGGCATTTATGTGGATGAGCGCAGTGTCTCTGGATCCGCCATTCTACTCCTGAAATCGGCAGACGGAATCACATGGTCCAGGCCCACCGAGCCGATCCTCAAACCAACCAGTGGCTGGATGCGAAGCCACGTGTATGCCCTGGACGTAAAGCGTCGCAGCAAGACATGGTACCTCTACTTCAACGCACGAGACGACTGGCACTGGACCAGGGGCAAAGAAAAAATAGGCCTCCTGCTGGGCGAAGAGGCGGTCCCGTAACCCGCCAGAAGCCATTTCTCCTCATATAAATGCCGTTCCTGCCGACCTTTATAAGAGACCCGGAGGACCATTTCATGGCAAGAAACCTCATCATCATTGGCGGTGGCACGCTTCAAATGCCTCTCATCGAAACCGCAAAGGCTATGGGGCTTTTTACAATTGTCTTTGATATGACCCTGGAAGCCCCTGGAATGAAAGCGGCGCATCTCCCGGTGACTATGAGCACACGCGACATAGATGGATGCGTGCGCGAAGCCAAACGCCTCCGCGAAACCATGCAAATTCACGGCGTGGTGACAGCCGGGACAGACGCAAGCCGGGCTGTTGCCGCGATCGCAGGTGCCCTGGAACTTCCAGGCATTCGCTACGCAGATGCAGAAGCAGCATCAAACAAAGTACTCATGCGAAAAAGATTGAAGCAACAGGGAGTTCCTGGTCCTGATTTTAGATCCGTATGGTCCATCAAAGAAGCGCGCGAAGCCATGGACGAGCTCACCTTCCCACTCGTACTCAAGCCTGCAGACAACATGGGCGCGCGCGGCGTTATCAAAATCAAAACTCGCGATGAAATCTACTCAGCATTTCGTCATGCAAAGAAGTACAGTCCTACCGGAGAAATGATCCTCGAAGAATTCATGGAAGGGCCAGAGCTTTCTATAGACGCACTCGCCTGGAAAGGTCACATTCGCCTCACCGGAGTAGCTGACCGGATCATCGCTCGTGAGCCATACTTCGTGGAACTCGGACACAACATGCCTTCGTCTTTGCCCGCAAGCGTACTTGAAGAGGCGGAGGAAGTAATGAAAGCCGGGATGCGGGCGCTCGGCATTCATACTGGCGCAGGAAAAGGCGACATCAAGGTGGCGAGACTTCCAGCCGGACAAAAGAATTCACGTCACGCGACACCTTACGATGATTATGCGGTAAAAGTCGGCGAGATCGCCGCACGTTTGTCAGGCGGTTTCATGTCTTCGCACACTTTCCCGCTTCATTCAGGCATAAATCTACACAAAGCGGCCATCCAGATTGCGCTTGGAGATGAACCTTCTTCTCTGGAACCAACTCGCAACCTCGTTGCGATTGAAAGAGGCATTCTATCTTCTCCAGGAAAGATTCTTGAGCTCAACGGCGTAGCGGAAATGAGCCAGGTGAAAGGAATCGAACATATCTTCTTCACAAAGAAGACAGGCGAAATCATCCAAGAGGCAACCAGCAATCTGGACAAAGTCGGCCATGTGATTGCCGTCGCTCCGTCTCTGGAAGAAGCAGAGGCCGCAGCCCAGGAATGTTTGCGCAGAGTTCAGATCACAGTCGACGACACATTCAGCGTGGACTGGAAAGCCGTAGAGGAAAAAGCACGAACCAGATTCACAGACCAGGTCTGCTGGGTTTGCAAATCATGCGTGGGAAATTGCGCGAGCGCTGTTCCTGGAATGGGCGGTGTAGGCAACATGACTACATTCAGAGACAACTCGAACGCACTTGGAGAAATTCGCGTCATTCCCAGGTACATTCGCGGTCAAATACAGCCGGACACAACGTTTGAGTTCCTTGGAAGAAAGTTTGAGCTCCCCATTATGTCCGCACCCATGACTGGCACTGCTACAAACATGAATGCTGCGATCTCTGAATATGACCTGGCTCGCATTTTGATTCACGGCGCACGCGAAAGCGGAAGCATCGCCTGGGTGGGCGATGGTGCCACTCCTGATCGATACAAAACAATCTTTCGAGCACTATCAGAAGCAGATTCATTCGGAATTGCGATTTGTAAGCCAAGGGCAGACGAAGCTGCTCTTCGCGAACGATTCAAAGCAGCAGAAGAACTGGGGCTGATAGCCGTTGGAATGGACATTGACGCGATTTCGTTTCGCACAATGGAATTGAAGAAGCTGGGTGCCACTGCGCGAAACTACGAAGCACTTCGAATGCTGAGAGACTCAGTCAAACTGCCCTTTATATTGAAGGGAATCATGTCACCGGAAGACGCAGAAGAGGCACTGCGTGCTGGAGTTTCTGCAATTGTAGTGAGCAACCATGGAGGTCGCGTTCTGGATGATATGCCAGGCACAGCGCGTGTGTTGCCTGAAATTGTAAGAGCAGTTGGTGGTAGAATTCCTGTACTCGTGGATGGTGGAGTGCGAAGCGGTCAGGATACCTTTAAGATGCTGGCCCTGGGTGCCAGCGCTGTCCTGGTGGGACGCCCGCTTGGAATTGCGGCTGTAGGCGGAGACATTGCTGCTGTGAAATATGTCTTCTCTCGCTATCGAGAAGAGCTGGCCCGAACCATGAACCTGTGTGGAACAGAAAAGCTAACTGAAATCGACTCTGGCTTCATCCGAACCTACACTACAGAACGCGAAGAAGCAGATCGATCTTCGCATACGGAAGGGTGACCAGGCGATCAGCCGTGAGCGAGAGACTCTAGATCCCTGGCGAGTTCTTTGCGAAAGGAAGCAGTCACTCCGCGAAATGCAATGCCTGCGCCGTCTTCGTCCACTCGGACTACACCTGCCCTGCATTTGTACTCATGGCCTTCAATGCGAAACGTCAGGTGAACTTCTTCGCCTGGCGATCGATAACAATCTTCCCAGTCGACGTAGATCCCTGTATCGCTGACATCGAGAGTAGTCCTGCGAATTCCATCCACAATGACTTCCACAACGATTGGCTTTCTTTTCTGGAGACGCCATCCGCGCGGATACATGCGAAGATAAGGCGCAGAAATATCGCGCCGCAGAAAATAGAAAACCGCTGAAACAAAGATCGCAGTCTGCACGAGAGCATTCACGTTGTAAAGCTGACGCGAAAGTGCGAGGATGGCAGCATTGTAAGCAAGGAGCGTGGTCGCGTAGGCAAGAAACAACCACCAGGCCCAGCGCTTCACCATCAGTAGTCCAACGCCAATTACAATCGGAAGCAAGAGAAGTACGATCTCAAACGGATTTAAAGCTCCAAGCAACGTGCGAGGATACTTCCATGGAATGCTCAGTCGCTGGCCCAGTGCGATGTAATTCATCACTGGCAGCGACAGAAAGATCACTCCAAAGATCAAGATTGTCCATGGCAGACGAATCCTGCGACGGCGTTCGAAGAAAGGTATCTTTAGTCTAAATTCTGAATCCATCAGTTTGCCGGCACATTAAAGAATGTATTCACTTCGCATCCGGGCTGTCCCAGATCAATCAATCCCTGAGCACTGCTGAAACAGAACATCTGCCACCAATCGCTGACCTGAGAAGGTCCAGCTGCCACTGAGCGCACAAGTCCCTGCGATTTAAAGACTTTCACGGTCGCGCCTGATTGCCCGATGGTGAGCACAGTATCACGGTTCTTGCCACGGCTCCAGTTGTAGACACTGTACCCTCTTCGCGGCTGTGTCCACACAGTTCCTTTCATAGTCACTGTTTCCGGACCATATCCTGTGACAACATCCCAGTCCAGAAGCAGATCGCCGCTCAACTTCGTACGATCATTCCAGACAACTTGATTGGGCCAGCCTGATCCATACTCCAGGTGGGAGTCTAGATCTTTGGGCGTTGCGTTCCATGATAAAACAATTCTCACTTCATTGGCACCTAACACTGGAGATACGAGAATATCCTGCGCTGCAGGTGTGTCTGTTCCAGCAGAGATCACGGTACGATACGTAGTGGAATAGCCTGAACCTGATACTTCCAGAGTATAGTTGCCCGCCGGAACATTCGCAACTACGAAAGCTCCGTTGGAACCTGTCACCACGGCTGGAAGAGTAGCACCGTTCGCATCGATTGCGTAAGCACCCGTTGTAACTCCAACTCCTGGGCGAAGACGCACAGTCAGAGAAGAGATCGGCTGATTGTTCAGTGCGTTCAGTGCTCTGCCACCAATGGAAGCCGGAGGATGCGATCCTGGAACCATGGTAATGATGTCAAAGTTCGTAGTTGCATTTCCCTGAATCGTGACGATTCCTTCTACTGTTTTGTATCCGGCAGAAACGAACTTCAATTTCCAGACTCCCGCAGGTAGTGCGAAGATGGAATACTGTGGCGCGTTTGCAAACTGGCTGGGCCCGGATGCCAGGCTTGCCGGAATCACTCCGGCTGGCGGATGAATTCCAGACGCCGGGTGAGTGACTTCAAGTGAATACGGATCGGTGAAATTAAATCCGCCCGGAAGCTTCACATAGCCGGTCAAATTTCCTTTGGGTCCATCCACGACGATCGGTGGATTCACGGACACAGAACCACCGTTAGACGGCACTGTGACTGGTATTGTACCCGTAACATATCCATTTTTTGAAATCTGCAGCACGTAATCGCCTGGATCAATATTGTCAAAACTATAAGATCCGTTCGAAGGAGTGGTTACGTCAGCAACCTGAACGTCCGCTGAATTGCTGAGTCTGCTCACGTTCGCGATTGGATTTGAATCCTTTCTAGCAGGCGAAAAAGAAATCAGAGACGGATCCGGATTTGTATCGCGTCCGAGCTGAACGAGGGCTCCGGAAATAGCCTCTGTCGAGAATGCATCCGTTACAACTCCGGAAATTTTGCCACGGGGCAGGTGCGCGGCGATTGCGCCCACGCTCAGGGTAGTGGCAGCAGTAGGAGTGTTGCTTGCGACAGAACCGTTGGTGGCAGTCGTCAGAGATCCGCTCATATGACCGCGCGGGTCTATGATGTAGATGGAATAGCTGTTAGACTTGAACCAGTAGTTCGTTCCATCTGTTGTGATGGAGTCCGAAACAGAGTCAGTTCCCGAAATATTCGCCGTCGTAACATTGCCGCCCGCGAATTGAGAAGCAGCATAGGCCACCCGGGCAGAATCATCTGTCAAACCTGCAGGCAGAACTACGTGCTGAGCCGTGAATGTAAACGTGCCGGCCGCTGAAGTAGTGGTGACGTGTGCCACTGCATCCCCCGCATTGTTGCGATTGTTTAGCATGACTACAATCAAACCGGAAAGGGCATACCCTTGATTCGTGTAGCCGGCCACAGTAGCACCGTAAGATTGCTTTGATCCATCGATCAGAGTGTCCACCACAACCGCCTGACCAGATATACGGGATCTCTTGGGGTCCGATGTAAGGGAAATGTTCGCCGTCTCGTCCGCACCATTGAGGGTGATTTCTCCGGCTGTAGAAGACTGATATCCGGCCGCGCTTACATAGTAAGCCCACTTTCCGGCCACCGCAGTCATGTATAGATTTCCACCCGCATCAGGCCCGTTATACGACTTTGTGAGGTAAGTCGAATAGCTTCCCGTGCCGTTTTTTTCTGCAATCCATCTTGCGGCTGCCGCACCGAGCACCGGGTCTGTAAGAAGATAGGTGAGCTTAGAAACAGGCTGAGATGCGGCCGGTCTAAAGCTAATGACGGCACCTGCAATGCCCGCGCTTGTAGCCGCATCCCGAATGGTTCCGGCAATGTTAGAAGCCTTAGGAATCACAGATATGGATCCAGCATTCACACTCGTAGATGCTCCGGTTGCGAGAGGAACAAAGAGCAAAGAAGCATTCTGAGTATTGTAGGCGGAGCCGGAGATCTCAATTCGATAAATGCCGCCGGCAACAGAAGATGCAGACAGAGTGAAAGCCCCGCTTCCGTCTGTAGTAGTTTGCGCCACCACAGAACCGCCAGAAGAAATGAGCTTCACAGTCAGACCGGATGCAGCCGCCACGTTAGCCGCATTGTCTACCTGCCCACTGATGGATGCTGGTGCCTGCGTTGCAGGAGTCCACGCGCACTGGGCGGGAGAAAGATTCACCTGCGTGGCTGTTCCAATGTTGTAACCTTCGAAGGCAAAATGAAACCCGACAGATCCATCAGTAAATGGACGACCGCTGGCGGATTGTGCCGATCCGATTACTTTGACAGAATAGTTTCCGTTGTGTAAATTTGCAATGTTGAACGAATAGTCCCCGGATGCATTCGTGGTTGTGCTTGCGATGACAGCATCATCTGCGTCCAGAAGTTGCACTGTAGTCCCGGCAGGAAGCGGACCCGCGCTCACAGTTGTCACTCCGTCGCTGTACCCCGGAGTGAGCGCCTTCCCTGAAATTTTCGCAGGCCCTGCCGCAAACTGCTGCACTTGTGTGATGATTGGCTGAAGAGCGACTAACGTTGCTCCTGACTGAGAAGGGTTGAATACAAAATTAAAATCCACGTAACCCTGGTTTAGTCCACCGCCATCAGGAATCAGTACGCGATAATTATTATTGGAAAGATCAGGCACATCGAAGGTGTAAACCCCAAAACTATCTGGAGTGGCCGTAGCGATCACATTCCCCAGAGGATCCACCAGAGAAACTTCAATTCCTGAGAAATCAAACCCCGTCTGTGCAGATGAACCATTCATGGGAGAAATGGAACCAGAAATCTGAGCCGGACCGGCTGTGGGAGCCTCTTGCTGCGAGGTTCCAGAGTTTTCTGGAAGAGCATTCCCATTTGCGTCGAGCACTGCCATTCCCGCCCCGAATGGAAAAAGCAAGAACCCCTTCTTACTCTTCTTCCCACCACAGGCAGTGAGCGCCACTAGTATAGAAACTATAACAATTGAGAATTTGAAAGTACGCATGTCCCCCCCGAACAGTGTTTTGCGAACACTGCCCGGAGTTTAGGGTTCAAGGGTTGTCTGGCAACCCAAAAACGGGTTCTATTGAAAGCCTTCGGCGACGATTCCTCTAGCGATATAATCTTTGATTTGTTCTAAATCGTGCGCCACTACCACGTGGACCTTGTTTTCGGGATCCGCGGTCAGATTATGAAGAAATCGGATTTGCGCGGCCACTTTCGCACGATCTTCTTTTAAGAAACCGGCTGCATTCATCAAGTATGGCTTCCCCTTGAGCTTTTCCAGATTCTCCATGGACCATACAATATCGCCCACGAATAGATACTCTTCCCCGTTCTTGAGAGCGACATAAATCATCTGGCTACCCGCGCTGTGTCCTGCGGCGCGAATGAGCACGATGCCAGGTGCAGGAGAAAAATAAGGATCATACTCAAGAGGCTTCACGGAAGAAATCGCACGAATGTTATCCTCTGTGAAATAACTCTTATCTCTGTATGGATCGTCAATTTGCTCTTTGGTAAGAAGTAGACGATCTTTGATCTTGTCTATTGCCTCAGTCTTGCCAATGCCACCCATATGATCCGGATGCTCATGCGTTAGAATGATCCGCTCAGCTTTTGTCATAGCTGTTTGCATTGCCGCATAACGGTCCGCAAAAAAAGGCATCCCTTTGGACATCTTCTCAACTCCAGCCGCGTCCATGGCAGTATCAATGATCACCGTTTTCTTATCCGCGAATACAGCCTGAAAAGAATCGAAGACCATTGGTTTCTTTTTGAAGAGTCCTTCTCCAGCGATGACTGCAGATTTTGGAAACGCGCCTTCCGCGATGATGAGTACGTGGAGGCTCTGAGGCAATTCTCCTCTCGAAGCCCTTGCCAGAGCTCGAACCAGTTTCAAATTCACGGCCTCGGGCGATGTCTCTGGAACAGGTGAGCGATCCAGTAAGATGAACTTTAGAATGAGTAAAGCCGCAATTGCAATGGCTGCAATCGTGCCGTATTTCTTTGCGCGAATCATAGGGCAAATACGCGGGCGTGCCATTTACTTTCCAGCATTTCTCCGGAGTCCGTGTAAATCATTCACAGCAAACGCATCGTTCGGCGAAAGAATCCACTGTCTTCGAGAGGTCAGGCGTGAAAATGATAGTCTGCAAATAAGGTTCTTTACCCTTGCATTGCATGGGAGCGCGACTGGTCATACGAGGGGAAAGCCAGGCATTTGCTTTGACCGTCAGTCCTTTTGAGTTCAGATCCATTTCCAGGACTTCGACTGAGTTGCTATTCCCATCTTCCTTAACAGAAGTCAAATAGGCCGCAGATTCCACGTCGCCTGACTGTGCTTTGATTTTCAGAATGATGGCTGCCCTGGGAGATCCTTTTCCTGAATCCCGCATCCATCCTTTCCTGGCAAACCGGCGAAAGTCTTGATCTGCTTTCCCTGGAGGTCCTACAAGAGATGCGACAGCGTACAAATCCTCACCGGCCAGAAGCAAGCCGTAGATCCGCCCTTCTGCTTGAGTCGTTTCGTAATCAGTTCTACAATAGGTACGTTTGCCGGAATCAAACCGAATCAAGACTGGATCCTGATTGAGTCCTGCAACCTGACGATAGCCGAATGCAAAAACGGTGTTTGCGTTTTCGAGCAGAGGCACCTTACGTTTTCTGAGCTCTGCCAGAGAATCGCTGCAAGCCAGGCGGGCCGTTCCGCGCACAGACTGCGAATACAGATCTGCAGCCGTGGGTAAAACGCATAAACAGAATATGAGAATTCGCATAGTATCCATTCGTCATCCGATCTAAACTGAGAGCACGAACGGTCAAGCCCTCCATGAATGCAAGGCCACTAGCATCTGTTCTTATGTGCCACGCGCCCGTCGCCATCCCTGAAATCGCCGGGAAAAATCGCGACGCAGCGCAGAAGACTACATCCGCCATGAAAGCGGCAGCGTCCTTCATCACAACAAGATCGCCTGACGTAGTTGTGATCGCTTCCCCTCACACACCCAGACTGAAAGAGGAATTTGTAATCCTGAAAGGGGACAGACTTACCGGCGACTTTGCAGATTTCGAATTTTCAGACATCTCGGTTTCTGTGCCTTCCGATCAGGATGCAGTTTCCCGGCTGATCGCGGAAGCAAACAAGAGTGGAATCCCGGTGAGCGTACGTTATGCGGCATCTCTCGATCAGGGAGCGCTGGTTCCTCTTTATTTCATGAAGAAGGCAGGCTGGACGGGAAAGACGATTGTCATTGGTTTTCCGGGAAGGATGCCTCTGCGCCAATTTGAATCCCTGGGTCGAGTGATTCGCACCGTTGCACAGACGCGGCAAGAAACGTGGGCCTTCATTGCATCCGGTGATATGAGCCACAGACTTGCGCCAGGATCCCCCGCAGGCTATGACCAGAAGGCACACAACTTCGATGATTCCATTGTTCTAGCGTTAAGAGAAGGAAGGCTGGCAGACGCACTGGACGTAGATCCGGAGTTGCGCAAACTTGCATCAGAAGATGTGGTCGAGTCATTGGCGATTGCTTACGGAACATCAGGCGGAATGCGAGGAGGAAGAGTGTTGTCCTACGAAAGTCCTTTTGGCGTAGGCTACCTCGTTGCTATTTTGTGTGACCCTGATTCGGAATGACGATTTTGCGCAAAGACGCATT
>Ga0268298_10001834_pt1 | contig 24093 bp, 18 predicted proteins | sample WWTPWeurt_MetaG_FD_194462 | JGI IMG/M metagenome (GOLD analysis project Ga0268298, IMG submission 194462) | Activated sludge microbial communities from WWTP in Nijmegen, Gelderland, Netherland - WWTP Weurt | ecosystem: Engineered > WWTP > Aerobic digester > Activated sludge | place...
TGGAAGAAGCCTACAACATCACCAGCAAGCAGGATCGCAGCCAGCGGGTCAAGGAACTGCGCGCCGAGGTCGTTGCCGGCCTTTGCGAAGGCGAAGGCGCCCCCGATGAGAATACCGTCGGCAACCTCTTCTTCGAACTGGAAGCTGCCATCGTCCGCGGCCGCATCCTTTCCGGCGCCCCCCGTATCGACGGTCGCGATACCCGCACCGTGCGCCCCATTTCCATTCGCCACGGCGTGCTGCCCCGCACCCACGGTTCCGCCCTGTTCACCCGCGGCGAAACCCAGGCCCTGGTGATCGCCACCCTGGGCACGGGCCGCGACGAGCAAATCATCGATGCCCTGGCTGGCGAGTACAAGGACCGCTTCATGCTCCACTACAACATGCCCCCCTTCGCCACCGGCGAAACCGGGCGTGTCGGTTCCCCCAAGCGTCGCGAAATCGGCCACGGCCGTCTAGCCAAGCGCGCCCTGCTGGCCGTGCTGCCGAAGCCGGAAGACTTCAGCTACTCCATGCGCGTCGTTTCCGAAATCACCGAATCCAACGGTTCCTCCTCCATGGCCTCCGTCTGTGGCGGCTCCCTGGCGCTGATGGATGCCGGCGTGCCCCTCAAGGCCCACGTGGCCGGCATCGCCATGGGTCTGATCAAGGAAGGCAACCGCTTCGCGGTGCTCACCGACATCCTGGGCGACGAAGATCACCTCGGCGACATGGACTTCAAGGTCGCCGGCACCACCGCCGGCGTCACGGCGCTGCAGATGGACATCAAGATCCAGGGCATCACCAAGGAAATCATGCAGGTGGCCCTGGCCCAAGCCCAGGAAGCCCGGATGCACATCCTCGGCCTCATGCAGTCCGCCCAGGGTGGCCACCGCGAGGAAATGTCCGCCTACGCCCCGCGCCTCTACACCTTCAAGATCAATCCCGAGAAGATTCGCGACGTGATCGGCAAGGGCGGCGCCGTCATTCGCGCCCTGACGGAAGAGACCGGAACGACCATCGACATCCAGGACGACGGCACCATCACCATCGCCGCCACCACCGGCGAAGCGGCCGCCCTGGCCCGCTCGCGCATCGACGCCATCACCGCGGAAGTGGAGATCGGCAAGATCTACGAGGGCACCGTGCTGAAGATTCTCGATTTCGGCGCCATCGTCCAGGTCCTGCCCGGCAAGGACGGCCTCCTGCACATCTCCCAGATCGCCAAGGAGCGCGTCAACAAGGTCGAGGACTACGTCAAGGAGGGCCAGGTCGTGCGCGTCAAGGTGCTGGAGACCGACGACCGCGGTCGCGTCAAATTGTCCATGAAGGCGGCCATGGAGGAAGTCGTTGTTTCCGCCGCCGACGGGGGCGCGCAGCAGCAACAGCAGTAAGACCTTCCCTCGGAAGATACGAAAAGGGCACCTGCGGGTGCCCTTTTCCGTGGCGGCGCCGAAAACTGAAATGGCGAAGGAGGGCTTCGCCATTCATGACGTCGTCCGAACAGCGGCGCGAGGCGCTGCTCGGATCGGCAGGATCAGTGTGTCACGGGTTTGCGGTTCCTACCCGTCCAAGGCTGGATCTTCCTTGGCAACAGCTGACGATTACTTCGCCATCTGTTTTTCCTTCATTTCCTCCAAAGTCTTGCAGTCGATGCACAAGGTCGCGGTAGGGCGCGCCTCGAGGCGCTTGATACCGATTTCCACCCCGCACTTGTCGCAATAGCCATAATCGTCCGCGTCGATACGTCCCAGGGTCTCGTCGATTTTCTTGATGAGCTTGCGCTCCCGATCCCGATTGCGCAATTCGATGGCGATGTCGGTTTCCTGGCTTGCTCGATCATTGGGGTCGGCGAAGACAGTGGCCTCGTCCTGCATGGTGTGCACCGTGCGGTCGATGTCCTCGCTCAACTCCTTCTTGAGCGTCTCCAGAATCTTACGGAAATGCGCGAGCTGTTTCGCGTTCATGTACTCCTCACCCTTCTTGGGCTCGTAAGGGGGGAAGTGTTTGTGAAGCAGATCTTCAGCCATGTCGGAGGCGCGTCCAGTGGAGAAAAAGGCGATTAAATATCAGAAAGCCGAAAAGCCCGCAACCAGTCGTGGTTTTTATTTCAAGAATCCTCTGCTGGCGTGGGTTTCGGCACGATGGTAAACTGCGCCGCGTTCGGGGCGTAGCGCAGTCTGGTAGCGCATCTGCTTTGGGAGCAGAGGGTCGCGAGTTCGAATCCCGCCGCCCCGACCATTGTACTCTTTTGCGGCCACGGCCGTTTCCGTGTTCCCCTGGGTGCCCGTAGCTCAACTGGATAGAGCAGCTGCCTTCTAAGCAGCAGGTCGGGGGTTCGAGTCCCTCCGGGCACGCCAACAATGCCAAGTGTTTCCGCTGTTACGCTGGCCTTCCGCTACACCGCGTTTTCGGTCCTGGAGGCGCCATGTAGGTTTTTCGGGGGAATGTGGTCGGCGTGGGGTAGCGCGTCCGCGTACGACTCCGGTTCAGCTCATATCAGTTCAACAGCTGGTGCAGCGAGCATTTGTCTCACGGCCTCGACGCTCCCCAGAAAGCGCCGCTCGATGTCAGCCGGCGCGATTGCGACGATGCTGCGATTGCCCTGCCGATCCGGTGGCAGCATCGGATCGGGCTTTTGCATCCTCGCCATCATCGGCGGATGCCCGCCATTGACGGTGAGCCTGGTGTCTCTCTCGACGGCTTCGCCGAGGGTCTGAACCACCCAGGTAGTCCAGAGCGCGGCCAATCCCGGCGGATGACCATTGGCATGCCGGAAACGCCACTCGACTCTCTTGCCGGACTCCCTCCACGATTCGTCGAACTGGACCGCAGGAACGATGCGCCGCTGACCAAAGCGCCGGGCCTCGCGCAACGTGGGTTTGGCTGCGGCATCCTCTGAGCGGCAGTTCAGCGTTGCGCACGCTTGCCGCGGCGTTTTCGACCAGACAGGGAGCAGCTTTCAGGTACCCACGATCAGTTCAAGATTGCCAGCAGGGTTCGGGCGGAGGGAGGGTCCTCGCGCCCGGGGATTGAGTTTATAAACCCACCTCGCTCGGCTGTGGCGGCCGATTTTCCGGGCCGCTCGTAGGCCCCTTGGACCGGGGGGATGTCCCGGGGATGCATCTTGAAACGCTATCGGGATTCGGGTCAATGCGGTAGACTGTATTTAAGAACAGTATTCGGTGGAGTTTGCATGCCTCTCGTCATCTGCCCCTATTGCCGCGCCCACCTGGGCACCGTGGATCTTGAGGAAGCGGCTGATCAGCGCGAGAACTACTACGTCTGCCCCGACTGCGATTCGCTCTTCCCTCAGGCAACATGCGAGTCAGGGCAAGCGGCAAGGGAAATCCTCAAGGAGCCTGCCCATGCTTGAGGTCAGACTGATAGCCAGGATGGCATCAAACTCCCTGGAGACGTGGTCAAGTTCCCGTTGCCAATTCGTGACGAGCTTGTCCTGGACATCGCCCATGGGGCGTGGCGGTTGCGCCGGGTGCCCCCATTCTTCGGACGCCCAGCGGGTCCGGCGCTATACGAACCGGTTCTGGTCGGCGCGCGAAACGGCAATCAAGTTTGGCGAGACTTTGGACGGGCCAGGGCATGCGGAACCGTCCAAGACAGGTCGCTCTGTGTCGCCCGGTGACAGGTTGCCGGCAACTTGGGATTGAAGACTTGTGAGGCTTACCGTGCCACAACCGGCAGCGGCTTGATGTCGGAAGGGCAGAGCCCAGCCAGTTCGCCGACGACACGATTGATGTTCTGGCCGATGAGCCACCAGGCCCCCGCGTAGGGTCTCACGGTGATGCCATGCTCGGCACAGAGTTGGCGGGCTTTGTCTCTCATCTGTTCGATCATGGCTCTTGTCCTTGCGATTGGTCACCGGATTATTACCCGCGGTCATTACGACATTGTTTCATCGTCAAAGACTACAGCGCCCCAGCCAAGGTAAGCTACGCGGAGGTCCTGTCAGGCTCAAAGGTAGCGGGAACACGTTTGTCTCTGCTGGCGCCGATGGACTTCGAGTGAACTGGATTGGTTTTTTTGGAAAACCGGGCACGATGGCGCACGTTACCACCTGGCAAGCCGACCGAATCTACGTCCGTTATTCCGGCTATAGCTCTGACCGGGAGGTCGCCGCTGCAGTTCGAGAATTCCAGGCGGATGAGCGGTACGATACGGTTCGGCACATCATTCACGACTTTACGGATTGTCTCGGCCTGGTATTTTCGGAAGATCTTGTCCTGGAGCTGGCAGCGACCGACGCTGCGGCAGCGCTCAGCAAGCCACCCCACACCGTGGCCGTCGTCACCACTCGAAGCGATGTCCTCAGGATGACGGAGGCTTACCTGTCGTCTGGCCTGATCCCGCGCAGCAAGCTAACAATCTTTCCCGATCTTGGTGCGGCGCTGGCCTTTGCGGAAAAGTAACAACGCACTGCTGCGGCAAACTTGCTCCCGCGTCGCGCAGAAAGGAAGAAACGGCGTCTTCACACCGGCGTAGCCGGTCGAACCCAGAATGCGGTGTATAGGACCGCCTGGTGAGCGCACCATGCCTCGTTTTCCTGCCTAAGGAGCAGATCAGGGGTTCGCGTCCCTCCGGGAACGCCCATTCCTGTGCGGGGCATTCCAGGCGGCTTCAGGACTTCCCGTGAGCGCTCAGCACAAGCTCTCCGGAGCGAGCTCCCGGACGAACCCAATCCGGGAAGAGCCGGATCAACGGGGTGAGCGACTCCGGGTCGCCGATGACTTCGGCGTTCATAGTCCACCGGCCTGCGCCGAACTCGCCCTGCCCCCGAATCTCGGGTCTGCCGGCGATGGTCGACCACGACATTTGCAGGGTGCCTGCCTTGGCATCCAGGGCAAATTGGTAATCGGCCAAGGTGTTCGCTGTCAGGGCGTCATGGCCGGCGTGCTCCCAGCGGGCCATCGCCTGCAAATCACAGACTTCCGCTGGCCGGGGCCAAGGGCAGTCGAGCTTGCCGATGGTAATGGCGAGATCGCCGTGCAGTCCGGGGGCAAGACCGTGGGGGCCGGCGGCGGCGAGTGCCACCGCGGCGGGCAGGGAGAGATGGAGTTCGCGAAAGCCGAAGCGCCGGGGACCGATCCACGCGGACTCTGCTCCGATGTGCTTCCCCTCGATGCGCCAGCTTGCCTCGAGGGCGGTCAGTCCGGCCAACGAAAATGACCAGGTGATAGCGCCAAGTGCATGGATAGTCCCGTTGGCCGTTACCAGGAAGAGGCGGCCCTTGCCTTTCCAGAGACAGCCTTCCGGGTCAGCCAGGCGCAGTCGCCCATCGCTCAGGGCGGGAAGTGAGGCGGCCAGCCAGGCAGAGGGAGCGCGCACCGCCACCAGTGCGCCGAGGAGCGCGAAGCCCGCCAGCCATAAAAGAATGCGCTTCGGCAACGGCTTCACCGGCCACCGTAGACCAGGCTTGCCTCGACCCTGACGCCGCCCTCTGCCGCGACGACTACGACCTGTGCGGGCCGCAACTGGTGTTCCGTCTGGACCTGGGCGAGCCACTCGACCCAGCGCCCGAAATTGCCGTGCCCGCGGACGTTGAAACCGTCTTGACCGTTGGGTTGCACCTCCAGCGCGAGGGCATGGGTTGCTGCTGTCGCACGCAAGGCGGCCAGAGTCTCGGGGCGGGCCGCGGGGGTTGGAGGAATTTGCCTTAGGCGCCGGATCTCCTCCGCCTGCAGGCGCATCGCAGCGAGTTCGGAACTGAGCGTCGACACGCTTCTTTCCAGGCGCTTTTGCCGCGATGCAGCCCAGTCGAGGCTTGCCCAGACGAGGAGGGCGACCAGGCAGGCGGCGCCTACGGAAAGCGTGATGCGCTCCTGGGGAGAGCGCTGCTCAAGCCAGTCGAGAAATATTTTCTTCATGGGGCCGCCCGGCGCAGTGTCAGTTCCAAGGTTCCGCCTCCGCCGCCGTTTTTCGCCTGGACCGTTGCGCCGATCCCCCGGGCGGCGAGTTCGTCCACCAGTTGGGGAAGTGCCCCATCGCCGACCGCCAGCGTGACGCGCAGAACGCTGTCCGCGTAGGCAAGCTGCCGCAACAGACCACTGCCTTTGGGACCCAAAGCTTCGCTCAGGTCGTAGGCGAGCATCAGAAAATCGTCGCGGCGAGGCAAACCGCGGGCGCTCCGGACATCGTCTAGTAACCGCCCGGTCTGCAGCGGCGGTGCGACCAAGGCTGCTCCGGGAAAAAGCTGACTGAAGAGCGCCGCCTGATCTTCCCGCAGTTTCGCCACTTCCCTTTCCAGCAGGAGTATGCGGGCTGCGCCCAGGGCGAGGTGGACGGCCAGCGCCACGCCGACCAGGGCGAGGACCGGTTTCCAGGGGACGAGCGGATGTTTCCGGTCGGAGCGAGGCTTGAACTCGCCGTGCAGCAGGTTATCTTTCGTCGATCCGGCGGTCGGCGGGGCCTCGGGTTCTGCGCGCTCCACCGAGACCTCGATGCCGAGGGGCGAGGCCCAAGCCCGGACGCTTTCGGGGGCCAGGGCGGGGGCCAGGCGCAGGGTCACGCCCGCCGGGGTGCGACCGGCGGCGACGGCTTCCTTGATCGCCTGGCGCACGATCCAGGGCGGCTGCTCGTCTTCTGAGGGGTCCCAGGCATAGCAGCGGCCGTCATCAGCACGCAGAATCCCACCTCCGGCATCGCTGCTTCCTTGCCAGACTTGCGCGATAGGGAGCTGGGCACCGGCGGGCCACAGACTCGCCAGTCGTCGCCCACAATCGGCGAACCGGGTCAGGATGGCTTGCAGGCGGCTCTTCGCCACCACCGCGACCAAGACATCGCCGCCCGCTGACCCTTCGAGAACGGTGAAATGCTGGGACTCGGGTTCCTGGCAGAGGGCCTCCTCCAGGGCATAGGCCAGGACGCGGGGACGGTCGCGCTGAGATCCGGGCGGCACCTGCAGGCGATGAAAGGTGCATTGCGGACCTGTCAGGATCGCTTCGCAGAGTTCAGCGTCGGGCAGGGCAGAAAGATCGCTGCGGCCGCTCTGCAGCGGGATTTCTTCCCGCATATCGCGATCCAGAAGCCACCAATCCAGCTCCGAGACTTCGGGCCAGTTTTCAGAGATGAGCAGACGCAGGATTCTCATCGGAGACGCTGCCAGATGACGGTAGGCCAGGGCGCCCCCAGGGCATCCGAACGCTGGAGCAGTGCCCGCAGTGCGACGGTGGATCTCCCTTGACGGATTTGGCCCGAGACGAGGAAGTATTGGCTCCGAACGTCCAGGGGGATTCCCTCGATCGGTCGGGTGCCCGCGGGCAGGCGTGCGCGGAAGTCGGCGAGACGGTCTCCACCGCGCATTACGAACCAGTTGGTAGCGCGTCCGCTGGTGAGGCGGCGGGCCGCTTCCAAGGGCAGGCCATCGATCACCGCACTGAGCACCTCAGGAGGGGCCGTATTGACGTTGATGGCGGTCGCCAGCTGGCCCCGGGGCACCGGCAGGGCCGATACCCAGGGCCGTAGCCGGGCGACGATTGCGGGAGTGAATCCGCGCACCCGCAAGAGGTCGTCCACATCGTCCAAGAGTCTGTTGGCTGCGCGATAGGATGGAGTCAGGGTTGTGTAATAGGCAGACTCAGCCGAATCCGGGGCTGCAGGAAGGTCGTCGGCGTCCAGCCAGTCACCCAGTGCATTGGCGAGGCGCTGCGGACCCTCAATGCCGAGCGAGGTCATCAGGCGAATCAGAGCCCGCTCCTGAAGGGGGTTTATGGTTCCCTCGGCCGCCAGATTGTTGAGGTTAAAGCGACCGCTGAGATCGTCGATGGCGCCGCTGATCTCTCCGCCGGGGAAATCGCCTTCCGCGGGGAGTGGGATGGCGGGAATCCGGGCGGCCCAAGGCTCACCCAGGTGGTCTTCACGTGTCGTCGCCGCGTCTTCGGCGAGTATGTTCCGAGCCCAATCGACGGCAGCGCGGGCAAGCCAGCGGCCCTGTCCCTGATCCTGTCTGCCCTGGAGTAACTGCAGGGCGGAAGCCTGCTGGGCGGCTAGGCCGGAGGAGACGACCACCACCAGGGCGACCACCGCCAAGGCGCTGAGCAGGGCGACACCGCGAACTCTCTTGATGGGCGCAGGAGCGTGCGTCATGGGTCAGCGGGGAGTGAATATGCGGACCAGTGAGCCGATGCCGTCCACCTCGAGGGTGACCCGCAGGGCTCGCGGAAGAAGAACCATCCCGCCGGAGTTCGGCCAACGGTCGCTCCAGTCATCGGACAGGCCGAGGAATTCCCAACGCACCGAGCGGACACCCGAAAGCACGGGATCGGCATTTCGCGGGGAGTCCGCTGCCAGGGGATCCCCCTCCCGGAGGACCAGGGTGGCGTTCTCCAGCGCGTAGCGGACAGTTTCCACCCCGCCAGCCTCGCCCCGAAACCGGGTCAGCATGAGCACCCCGGGAGCAGGTGTCCACACGCCACCCGGATTCTCCTGGCGCTCAGCGCGTACAGTCGCCTGGAGAAGGTCGCCTTCGAGGCGGCCGAAAAACAGGGCAATGTCCCGCCAGCGGCGGGAGCTTTCGGCCACCCGGTCGTGACTCGCGACCAGGAGGGCGACGGCGCGGTAGGATGTTGCCGCCAGCAATGCCGCCAGAGTCAGGGCAATCAGCAGCTCGATCAGGGTGAACCCTGCCATTCGGCGTCGGGGGCGACGGACGTTGGGGGGAGTCGCGGCGCTCGTCACGGCGTATGCACCAGAAATCCCGTCTGCCGCGCGATGACGTGCCCGCTGTCGCCGGCGGATACGCTGACTTCAATTCGGCGGAATCGCGGATTTGGCGTCGGAACGACTTCCTCGCGCCAGACAAAACTGTGACCGGCTTCGTCGGAATTTCCCTGCCGCTGCCCAGGTGCGGGCCATTCGCCGCGTGCCCGGTGCAGGGCGAGGCGGTCCTGTGCCACCCAATTGGCCATGAGACGCAGGCGAAACTCCTCATCGCCGGCCGTCGCGGCGCCAATCGCGCGGAACGCCGCACCGAGAACGACGGCCAGGATGGCCAGTGCCACCGCGGCTTCGAGAAGGGTGAAACCTCGGCACTTCACGGGGTTTCCTCGCCGGGAAGGACACGGGTGACCGCGCCCAGGGTGTTTCCCCGGAAGATTGCCAGGCCGGTCGCCGTGCGGACGGTCAGGTGGAATTGCGGCGGGTAGGCGGAGAAGATGAGGCGATCCGGTGTCGCCTGCGTGCTGCGCCCGATCGTCAGGGCTTCCCAGGCCATGTGGGGGGACCATCGGTGTTCCGCCAGGAGCGGATCGCCGACCGCGGGTCGCCATTCTTCGGAGCCGGCAAGTTCTACGAAACGATAACCCTCGGGCTGCCGCTCCAGGGCAACCGCAGTCCCGGTGACTTGCGCGCGCTCGGCCGCGTTGGCAAGCGCAAGTCCCAGGCGTTCCAGCTCCCGATCGGATCCCGCGAGCGCTGTGCGGCCCAGGCCGAGGGTGAGCAGGCTGGCCGCAATCGCCACGACGACCACGGTCACCAGCAGCTCGACCAGCGTGAAACCGTGGGCCGGCACTCGATTCATAGCATCCAGGAGCCGATGTCGGCGTCGGTACCCTCTCCTCCGGCAAGGCCATCGGCGCCGTAGGTCATGACCTCGACTTCGGGACCGTGCAGGCCCGGATTGAGATAAAGATAGGGACGGTCCCAGGGGTCGTGGGGAACTTTGTCGAGATAACCCTTCCAGTTGGCGGGGGCGGGCCCTTGGCCCGGGCGCTGGACCAGCGCCGAAAGGCCTTGTTCGGTGGTCGGATATTGCCGGTTGTCAAGGCGATACAGCTTGAGGGCTTGCATGATGGTCGCGATGTCCTGGCGCGCGGCGGCGGCGCGGGCTTCGTCCGGGCGGCCCAACAGGCGTGGGACGAGCATGGCGGCCAGAACGCCCAGGATGGCGATCACCACCATCACCTCGATGAGGGTGAAGGCGCGGACTTGTCGACGGGATAGAAGCTTCATGAAGCTATCCGAAAAGGCTGTTGATTTCGATCAGCGGTTGCATGACCGCCAGGACGAGGAGAAGGACGAAGCTCCCCATGGCGAGCAGCAAGGCGGGTTCGAGGAGGGTGGTGAGCAGGGCACTGCGGGATTCCAGTTCTGCCTGTTGAAGGCGGGCCGCCCGTTCGAGCATCGGCGCGAGCTGGCCGGTAGCTTCCCCACTTGAGATCAGATGGACCAGCACTGGCGGAAAGCTGCGGCTGCGGCCAAGAGCGCGGGAAAGCGGGAGTCCTTCGCGAACCCGATCGGTAGCATCGGCAACCGCGTCCCGCAGCGGAAGGAGGGTCAATACCTGGCGACCCGCTTCGAGGGCTGCGAGCAAGGGGACGCCACTGCCGACCAGAATGGCCAAGGTGCTCGCGAAGCGGGTGGTATCGACGGTTCGCCACTGCCGGCCGATCAAAGGGAAGCGCAGGAGCCATGACTGAAAGCGGCGCCGAAAGGATTCACGCCGCAGGGCAAGGCCGAGGGCCGCCCCAGCCAGCGTCAGGGCCAGCACGGCGGCAGGCCCGAACTGGCTGGCCACGCGGCTCACCGCCAGGAGCCCCAGAGTCAGCCAGGGCAGTTCCTGGCGACCGTGCTCGAAAACCGAAAGCACCTGGGGGACGACGTAAACCATCAAGCCGCTGACGACCAGCAGGGCAACGGTGGCCACCAGAAGAGGATAGGCGACGGCCTGGACGATCTTCTGGCGCAGGGCTGCGCCGCGTTCGAGGTAATCGGCGAGCTGCAACATCACGTCGGGCAATCGGCCGGCCTTCTCGCCGGCTGCCACCGAGGCGCGGTAGAGGGCGGGAAAAGCCTCGGGAAATCGGTCGAGCGCGGAGTGGAGACTGAAGCCTGCAACGATTTCGCTGCGGACACCGGTCAGCAGGGCGACCACGCCCTCGCTCTCGGCCTGGTCGATGAGGGCGGAGATCGCTTGCTCGGTGGTCAGGCCGGCGAGCAAGAGGGTGGCCCATTGGCGGGTCAGCAGGGAGAGCGACGCGGTGCCCAGAGCTTTGCGGCGACCTGCCCGGCCCGAGGCGAATGGGCCGACTTCGACGGGGTGCAATCCTTTTTCCCGCAGGGCTTGGCGGGCAGCCTTTGCGGTGTCCGCCTCCAACATCCCGCGAGTCTCGCGGCCCATTGCGTCCACGGCCCGGTAGGCAAAGGCGGTCATCGATAGGCCTCAGTCACGGGTGACCCGCAACAACTCCTCCGGCGTCGTGTCTCCGCTCGCGAGGTAGCGCAGACCATCGCTGCGCAGATCGACGAATCCGGCCCGCCGGGCGGCGTCGCGTAGGGCGTGTTCGGCGGCACCCGAGTGGATCAGGCGGGTCAACTCGTCATCGATGGTCAACAGTTCGTAGATTCCGGTACGCCCTCGATAGCCGTTCTTTGTGCACGCCGGGCATGCGGCAGCCTGCCAGAGGGTCGGCGGGCAGTCGGCACCGAGGATTTCCCTGTCCGCCGCGTCGGCGGCGCGGCCAATGCGGCATTCCGGGCACAGGCGGCGAACCAGACGCTGGGCCAGGACTCCGCGCAGGGTCGAAGCCAGGAGGAACGGCTCGACGCCCATGTCCACCAGACGCGTGACCGCGGAGACGGCATCGTTGGTATGGACCGTAGCCAGGACCAGGTGGCCGGTGAGACTGGCTTGAACCGCGATGCGGGCGGTTTCGACGTCGCGGATTTCGCCGATCATGATGACGTCCGGGTCTTGCCGCAGGATCGCGCGCAGGGCTCGGGCGAAATCGAGGGCGATGCGGGGATTGACCTGGGTCTGGCCGATTCCCGGCAAGTCGAATTCGACCGGATCCTCGACGGTGACGATATTGCGCTGGCGGACGTCCATCCCCGAGAGGGCAGCGTAGAGCGTCGTCGTCTTTCCGGATCCGGTGGGGCCGCAGACCAGGACGATGCCATGGGGTTCGGCGAGCAGTCGGGCGAAGCGGCGTTCGATTAGCGGACTCATCCCGAGCGCGTCGAGGCGCAGTCGGGTCTGGTCCTTGTCCAGCAGGCGCAGGACCGCGCGCTCGCCATGGGCGGTGGGCAGGGTGGAAACCCGCACGTCTATCGTCCGCCCGCCCAGGCGAAGCGAGATACGGCCGTCCTGGGGGAGGCGCCTCTCGGCGATGTCCAGGTTGGCCATGATCTTGATCCGCGAGACCAGGGCCGCATGAAGCGCCCGATGCGGCTCGGCCACGTCGCGCATCATGCCGTCCCGGCGGAACCGCACCACCGACGATTTTTCGAAGGCCTCGACATGGACATCCGAGGCTCCCTCGCGCACTGCCTGGGTGAGGAGGGCATTGACCATGCGGATGATGGGCGCCTCGTCTTGAGCGTCGAGCAGATCCTCCACCGCCGGCAGGTCGTGCATCAGTTGCGAGAGGTCGAGCTCCTGGCCGGCGTCGTCGACTATCGCGGCAGCGGGACCATAGCCTTCGGCGTAGGCTTCGCCCAGGGCGGCATCGAAATCGGCGTCAGCCACGGTGCGCACCCGCAAGGGTCGGCCCAGGGTACGCCGTACTTCGGCCATGGCACTTGCGGTGGTGGAAACCCGGGACAGCACTTCCAACCCGGCTCCGCTCTCCCCGACCACCAGAATGCCCTGGCTGCGGGCGAAGACATAGGGGATGACGGGCGAGGCAAGCACGGATCTACTGGCCGCCGGTCGGGAGCGCGGGAGTCTCCCGCGGAAGGAGTCCTTGACCGCCGAGGGCCTGGTCGATGGACAGCAGCACCGGCGCTTCCGGCTCGTTGCGCAGAAGGCGGGCGTCCGCATTCTGCTTCTTCTGTTCGCCGATCAGATAGTCGTAGCGGTCGGCGGAGAGGTTCCGGGAAGCATCGCGGTCGCGCAGGATCACGGGCCGCAGGAAGATCACCAGATTGGTCTTGCTGCGCTTGCGGCTGTTGTAGCTGAACAGGCCGCCTACCACGGGGATATCGCCGAGGAGGGGAACCTTTTCGTCGCCGCCCTCGAAGGCGTCCTGGACCAGTCCCCCCAGGGCGATGATGGCGCCGTCGTCGGCCAGGACCGTCGAATCCAGGGAACGCTTGTTGGTCACCGGGCCGGTGGCATTGGCCGCGGTGGTCTGCACGACCGACGACGTCTCCTGGGCGATGGTGAGCTTGATCGTTCCTCCTTCGGAAATCTGCGGGCGTATCTTGAGGGTGAGGCCCACATCCTTGCGTTCTATGGTCTGGAACGGGTTGGCCGGCGTGGTGCCGCCGCCGGTATTGGTGTACTGGCCGGTGACGAAGGGCAGGTTCTGGCCGATCACGATCTTGGCTTCCTCATTGTCGAGGGTGACCAGATTGGGGGTTGAGAGGATGTTGGTGCGGGTATCGTTCTCGAGGAAGCGGGCCAGCATGGAGAGATTCAGGATCTTGACCCCGAGTACGTCCAGGGTGCCCTTGCTGACCATGATGTTGAGGCCATGGCCGACCCCGGTGGGATTGGTCATGGCATTCAGAAGATTCTGGCCGCCGGTCCCGAAATTGGTGCCGCCGATCACCGATGCACGGCTGGAATTGACCGCGCCGCCGCTCAAGGCATTCCACTGGATGCCGAATTCCGCCGCCCGTTCGGCGGTGACTTCGGCAATCAGGGCTTCCACATAGACCTGAGCGCGGCGCCGGTCGAGTTGGTCGATGATGCCGCGCAGATTGTTGAACACGGGTTCCGGCGCCGTGATGATGAGCGCATTACTGGCGGTGTCGGCCTGGATCGTGGCGACAGGGTTGCCGGAGAGCGAGGCGGCGGGCGCCGATGTCGGCGCGGCTGGCGCAGGGGGCGGTACCGATCCCGGGGCATTTCCCGATTCGCCCGCCAGCAGGGCGCGAAGCGTGTGGGCCACCCGGGCCGCTTCGGCGTTCTTCAGATAGACCACGTGAAAGTTGCCGCCGGCCCCGGGAACGTCCAGGTTGGCGACCAATTGACGCACCGCAGCGATCTTGGAGGGGTTGTCCGAGCGTACGAGGAGTGAATTGGTTCGCGCATCGGGGACGATCTGGACACGCTGGCTGCCGTCTCCCGGGACTGCGGTAGGTGCCCCCGCGGTACCGTTGCCGGGGATGGTCGCAGCCGTGTCGCCCAGAAGGCGTACGATGGTGGCTCCGAGATCGATGGCCGAGGCATGGTGGATGGGCAGGACCTGGACGTCTCCCTGGGGGACGTCGATGGACTCGATGATCCGTCCGAGTCGCTGAATGTTCTCGGCGTAGTCGGTAATGACCAGGGTGTTGTTGGCGGGGTACGCGGCGATCGTGTTGTTCGGCGAAATCATCGGCCGCAGGACGCCGACGATCTGGGCGGCCGACTCGTTGCGGATGTGGAACACCTGGGTGACCAGACGGTCCCCTGCTCCGGCGTTCTTGCCGCGGACGGTCGGTACGGCATGGAGTTTGGCGTCGGCCTCGGGGACGATCTTGAGCACGCGGTCGTTCTCGATGGCGGTATAACCCTGGAGACGCAGCGAGGACAGCAGGATCTGGTAGGAAAGGTCCCGTGGAACGGGTTGAGCCGAGACGATGTTGATCGTTCCCTTCACTCGCGGGTCGAGGAGAAAGTTCTTGCCGGTGATCTTGCCCATCGCCTGGACGACGGCAGCGATGTCGGCGTTGACGAAACTCAGGGTGACCAGGTCGGAAGTGTCCTCCGCGCAAGCCGGGCGGGCAGCCGCGAGTGCCAGGGCAAGGGCCGGAACGATGAAAAGGCGGCAGACAGTCGGATTCATCTCGGACTCGATTCGGGAAGGACAGCCGGTGACCGCGCGGATGCGGCAGAGAGCGGGGGGTCGAAGCGAATTTCGCGACGGGAACCCGCCTGGTCGAGGATCACGGCGTCGGGCCGGACGCTGGCGAGGGTGACTCCCGGGACCAGTTCGCTTCCCTCCAGGGCGGAGACCGCCGTGCCGCTGCCGTCGCGCAGGACTGCAAAGTTGTTGCGCGGCCCTTTCCTACCACTGCCTACCGATACGCCGAGGAGTTTCCAGGAATGGTCGGAGGGTAGAGCGGTTGCGGCCCCTGCGTCGGATCCGAACCACTGGCGGGCAGCGATGGCCCGCGCCGCCTCCCGGGCTTGGGGCAGAGAAGCGGGAGGAAGCGGCTCCAGAGGCGGCGTCAGGGCGATGACGACCCAGCCGGAGAGCAGCCAGAGGGCAATTCCCGCGGCCACCGCCCAAGCCAGGACTCCGGGCCATCGCGCGGACGAAGGCGAGGGGGAAAAGCGGACGGAAGGGGCCATCGGGGCGGGATTACGGACATTTGCGCAGGGGCGAATCATACCGTCTACCGGATCGGGCAAGGGACAAAAAAGGGGGCGGCGAGTCCATGGGATTTATTGAATTGCCATAGGCGGGCGCGGGCCGCGAATTGCGCTAAACTAGGGCGTCGCCAGGGCGATGGTGATTTGTCTGGGTGTAGCGTCCGCCCAGGGAGTTCCAGTTTTCAACCCCAACCAAGAAGGATAACAAACATGGATGGTTTCGAGGCAGCCGACGATCCGCGTCGCCGGCAACTGATCGCGGCGCTGACCGCTGGCGTCTTCGCTTCCGGATTTGTCGCGCGGGAGTCCCTTGCGGCGACCTTCTTCGGGACGCCTCCCCGAAAACTGCCTCCGGAGCAGTCGATCTATCGCCTAGAAGGCGACGTCCGGGTCAACGGCGCTGGTGCCCGGCTCGATACCGCCATTGGCCCCAAGGACACCATCGAGACCGGGGACAAGAGCGAGATCGTCTTCGTCGTTGGCGGCAACTCGATGATCGTCCGCAGCAACAGTGTGCTCAAACTCGACGGCGGCAAGGAAGAGTCCGGGTTTTTCATTTCCGCCCTGCGACTCTTGTCCGGTAAATTGCTTTCGGTCTCGCGCAATCAGAAGCACGCCGTGACCACTGCCACCGCCACCATCGGTATCCGGGGAACCGGTTTCTACGTCGAGGCCGACCCGGAATTGACCTATTTCTGCACCTGCTACGGCCAGACCGACATTGCCTCCGTCGCCGATCCCACCAGCAGCGAAACGGTCACCGCCACCCACCACGACAAACCCCTCTACATCACCAACAACGCGCAATCCGGCAAGAATGTGCGGCGCGCCGGTTTCATCAATCATACTGACCAGGAACTGATGTTGATCGAGACCCTGGTGGGTCGTACACCGCCCTTCGTCTTTGCCGGAGGCGAGTACAGCGCCCCGCGCAAGGAGTACTGAGCGTAACGGGCGGACCGCTTTGGTCCGCCGGACTCCCCTGTTGCGGGGTGGCGGATTGGGTCGAGGAACGCGACCTCGGTTTCGTCGGTTGGGAGTTCACGGCACTTTTGGCTCCCGTGGTTTTCCAGATCCAGGTTCAGGTTCGCGGTGCGCCGTTCAGTATCCAGTTCAGGAATAGGTCGTAGGTGGCGCGGGCCGGAGCCCCCGGCGCCGCCGTACTGGTGAACCCGCCAAGCGCGCCACCGCCGTGGTGGAATCCGGCGGGCTTGCGTAGCAGGGGACTGGCGACGATGTCGGTGAAGTTGATGCGGCTGCGCACGGCGGCGTAGAAAGCCGTGTCCCCCCCCGCGTAGTCGGCGGCGACGTAGGACAGCGGGGGTTTTCCTGCGGCGGTCAGCGGCGCGACATGGCAGGCTGCGGTGCAGCCTGCGCTGACGAAGGCGGCCTTGATGTCGGTGAAGGTGATCGCCGCCGGTGCCGGCGCGAGGGTATTGTCCACGACCAGGGTCAGATCGGCCGGTGCGCTCGCAGTCCCCGTGGCGTTGGTGGCCACCAGCCGGACGACATAGGTCGCATCCGCCGTGGCGTTGAACACCGGGGCGGAGGTGGTGGCATTGGTCAGGGTTGCGTTGGTGACGGCGCCGCCGTCCTGGGACACCAGGGTCCAGGCGAAACTCGTCGCGTAGAGGCTCATACCGGCCGAGAGCGTCGTTGCGCCCTGGCGCACCACCCGGTTCGGTCCGGGGTCGGCGATGGGTCTGCCCGGCTGCAGGACCACACCGGCGCTGCGCACGGTATAGGGGCCGGGTGGCGGCTGGGCGGCGTCCTCCAGGAAACTGGCCAACGTCGCGGGTGCATTGGAGCCGGTCTGCCAGAAGTCGTTGTAGACGATCTTGGCCAAGGGCATGTTGCCACGGTCGATCACATGCGCCTTGATGCGGTCGGAATAGCCGAGGAACTTGGCGTACGTCTGGAAGTCCAGGTCGGAATTGTTGGCTGTCCCGCGCAGGATATGGCATGTTGCGCAACCCGGAATGACGACGTTTTGATACAGGCTCGACTGGCCAGCCGTCACCCAGGCGCTGGGCACTCCCGGCGCCGTGTAGCTCGCATTGGGCAATCCATCTCCGCCGTAGGCGTCCTTGATGAACGCTGCCGCGGTGCCTTGCCATTCGTTTGCTCCCGCGGCAGGACGGGCGGCGTCTTCCGGAAATGCGGAGGCGGCGGCCAGAGGGTAGGATTCCAGCACCCAGCCATTGATAGTCTTTAGATTCGCTTCCTGGTTGGCGCGGGTAAAGGTGGCGCTCTGCGTCGAGTAGTCGAAGGTATCGACCTTGAGTGCCTGCAGACGGCCCTGGACATCGCCGGCGGCCTGGGAGACAGAATTGCCGACGGTGGGGAAGGCGCCGGTGTCGGTGAGTGCATCCGCCCGGCCGCCGTGGCAGTTGGTGCAGATGCCGGGCATGGCCTTGGCCCCTTTTCCGTCGAGGTCGGCAGCCAGATTCCGGCTTCCGTCGGGGGCAAAATTGTAGAACTTGACGAAATTGGGGCCGCCCCCCGGTCCGGGGCTGAACTCGATGGCATTGGTGCCGATGAAGCGCTGGTTAGACTGGACGACCGCAGCATCGACGTTGAGACGTGAATAACCGTAGCTACCGCCGGTATCCACCAGATAGTTATCCACAACGAAAGCCATGGTGCCGTCGGCGTTGTGGCGGGCGGTCATTCGGCGGCCGTAGCCCAGATCGAGGGTGTCGCCGAAGACGACGGTGACCTCGGTACCGGTGCCGGGGTTGCCGAATCCGTTGCGGGCCATGAATGCGGCCTTGGTCGTGCGCTCGTTGAGGGGATCGATCGCCTGATAGTAGGCAGTCGCGTACGCCGGGGTGTTGGTCTGGATGGTGTCATCGGCCTGCTTCTGGGGATTGGGGAAGAGCAGGAAGATGTTGGGGATTTCCAGAAAGCCGGGAAGCAGCGAGCTGGAGGAGCCGCTTCCGCTGCTCCCGCTCCCGCCGCCGCCTCCGCCACCGCCACCGCAGGCGCCGAGGGTGGCCGCCGCGGCGGCTACGAGCAAAGTCTTCTTGAGTCGGGAGATTTTGGGGCTCATGGATCAGAACCGGGTGAGATAACTGAAGGAGATTTGATCGACGTAGTAGCGGGTTGCCGACGTGACGTAAGGCGGCTCGTGCAGCGGCTGGGATTGAACCCGACGCCAGGAAAGATCGATGGCATCGGTGGGGCCGAGCGGCAAACTGTAGCCCAGGGTCGTGAGGAAGGTCCGTCCGCGGAACCGGTAGTCGTACAACTGGCGCGAGGCGAAGACGTCGTCGGGAGCGAAGGCTGTCGCCATGTCCAGATTCTTGAGCGAAGCCTGCCCGGAGGACACCACGTCACCCCGTCTCACTTCGCCGGTGAGGTAGAGGGAACTGGTCGCGGTGACTGCGTAATCGAGATTGACCCGGGCTGAGACATCGCGGGTATCGAAGACCTTCGCATGGGCGTTGCGGGTGTTGTAGGCAAGGGCGCCGAACAGGTTGATGCGGTCGGTCACCGGCTGACGGATGCTGACGCCGGTGGAGGTCCGGTACCCATCACGCATGGACGACTGGTAATCCTCGCCGCTCAGGCGGGTGAAGAGGCCCAGAGTGGGCGCCAGGAAGTCGCCGGAACTGCGATACTGGATTTCCGCTTGCCCGCCCAGGGTCAGATGACCAAGACCCGAGTAGCGGTGGAATTTCTCGCCGCCGAAGAAGGCATTCACCACAGCCCGGGTCTGGCTTCCCAGCGTGATATTCCAGCGTTTGCCGAGATTGACGTTGTAGGACTCGTCGGAGATCTTGTCCTGGCCGTCCTCGGCGCGACTGACGTTGTCGTCGAAGGTGACGCCCGCGTCCATGCTGATGCCTAGGCGCGGCATGGTCAGGGTATCCCAGGAACCGGCGCGCAAGCCAGGACCGTCGAGTTCCTTGGTGATCCGCAGGGCGACGGCCTGGCTGTTTTCACCGCCGGGAGAACGCAGAGTCTGGTAGTCGATGCTCAGCTTCAGGCCGTTCCAGAAGACGAGGTCGCTACCCAGCCCGAAAACCACGCCATGACGGTTGGTCGTCGTCGCGCCCAGGCTGTAACCGGTTCCGTTCAATTGATCTGCGTAGTGGAGGACGGTCGAGCCGTCGCGATCGACGCCGTACTGGGCCTCCACTCGTGCGTGGGGGAGGAGAAGACCGAAGTCGGTCTGATGAGTGGCTTCGGCACGCAGGCCGAAGGCGATCTGGCGACTGGTCGCGGATTGCTCGCCCAGATTGAGGGCAAAGGCGCCGACTCCCCGCTCGGTGACCGAATCGAGGCGGGTATGGGCAAAGGCGACGCGGCCATAGGGAGAGAAGAGGAATCCCTCGGCACGGAATTCGTAGGCTGCGGTCAGCGAGCCGAAGAACTGATCGCCGCGACGATGGCTGCTGGCCAATTCCCCGATGGCAGAAACGAATCGCTGATTGTCGTAGCTCAGCACCCCATAGCCCAGGACGGCGTCCAGGAAGGTTCCGGGGAGAGGCTGATAGCTGCCGTAGGCCGCGATCGACGATCCCTCGGCCTTGGCTGAACTGTCGTCGTCCAGGGACTGGGAGCGGTCCCGGGCGTAGCTGACGCCGGCGCCCACGCTCAGGCGGTCGCTGAGCTTCAGGTCGGCGCCTACCGTGATGCCGTCGGTGGTGAATCGCGACGAATTGGCGTCTTGTGTGCCAAAGCGGACATTACCGGCAAACCAGAACGAAAGTCCTCCGGCTTCCCAGGAGCGGGGCGAAAGGGCGCCCAAATTGAGGGAGTTGGGCCCGACACCCTGGAGACCGAGGGCGGCGAGTCCCTGGGCAAGACTCTGGGCAGAGTTTGGCTGCAGAGTCGTTGGAGGGCCAAAGGCGTCCGCCGGACCGGCAGGCGTTCCCACCGGTTGGGACGGCGGAAAACCGACCTGTCCCGGTGGAGGCATCGCCATCAACCCGCCGACCGGGAGGGTCGCCGCCTGAGTCCGTCCGCCGCCCAGGGACAAATTGACGATGGGCGCGGAGCGCGGTACGGGCTGGACTTCCCCGAAGGCCTGAGGCTCGTTCGGACGAACCGACGGCACGGGGGCGGCAGAGGTTCCGTTTCCAGGCGTTGGGCTAGTGCGTCCGTGCAGGCTTTCGAGCCGCTGCTGGAAATTGGTCAGCGGCGCGGCGACGAAGCGCTTGGCTGCATCGAGCTGGGCCTTGAGCATCCGGGTGAGCGAAGCGTCCTGCCGCGGGTCCGGACGTCCGACCACGGTGATCGACACGGTCGCAGCGGCTGAGGCGCCACCGGCACCGTGGGCGATGTAGGTGAAGGAATCGGCACCGAAGTAATCATGGTTCGGCGTGTAGGTGACCTGCTTTCCATTGAGGGTGAGCGATCCGTGGCCCGGTTGCTGGCCGATGCTGACCCCGGTGATGAGGGTGCCGGTGATGTAGGGCGTCAGGTCGACGGTGGTCGCCGTGTTCAGGGGAACGGTCAGCGACACCGGTCCGGCGGTGGTTCCCTGAGCGGCGACGGTAATGGTCACCGTGGCGGCGGCAGAGGTCAGGGCGCCGGGGGCGGGCGAGGTCGCGGTGTAGGTGAAGCTGTCGGCACCGACATAGGCGCCCGCCGACGTGTAAGTCACCACGGCACCGCTGACCGAGACGCTGCCGTGGGCAGGCCCAGAAGCGACGGCAATGCTTGCGAAAGACCCGGTGATCGATGCGGTCAGATCGATCGCCAGGGCCTGGCCGCTGACCGCCGCCACCGCCTTGTCGGCCACAGTGGGGGCGGAAAAGCCGATGGTGAGAGTGACCGTTTTCGTGCCGGTGCCAGCCGTATTGGTCGCGCTGACGGTGACCGTGAAGAGGCCACCGGCCGCTGCGGCCGGGGTCCCGGAAATCAATCCGGTCGCGGGATTGAGCGTGAGTCCGCTCGGCAGGGTTCCGGTGACGCCGTAGGAGGACGGCAGGTTCGTGGCGGTGATCTGGTAGCTAAAGGCCTGGCCGGTGCTGCCGCTGGCCGTCGCGGCGCTGGTGACGACCGGTGTCACCAGGCTGACCGTGATGGTCAGGGCCTGGGTTCCCGTGCCGACACCGTTGGTGGCGCCGACGGTGACCGGGAAGCTTCCGCCGGCGGTAGGAGTTCCGGAAATCAGTCCGGTGGCCGTGTTTAGAGTAAGGCCAGGAGGCAGGGAGCCGCTGACCAGACTAAAGCTTGTCGGGAAATAAGCTGCGGTCAGCTGGAAACTGCACGCCTGACCCCCGGTGCAGGAGGCCGTTGAGGCGCTCGTGAAAACCGGTAGCGAAGGTGCGATGGTGATGAACAGCGCCTGGCTGCCGGTGCCGGCGGCGTTCGTCGCGGTAACGGTGACATTGAAGGTTCCGGACTGGGTTGGCGTTCCGGAAATGAGGCCGGTGGCGGGATTGACGCTGACACCGGGGGGCAGGGTTCCGGTGACTCCGTAGGACGAAGGCAGATTGGTGGCGGTGATCTGGTAGGTGAAGGCCGCGCCGCCGGTTCCGCTGGCCGAGGCGGAACTGGTGATGACCGGAATGGCGAGGCCGATGGTGATGGTGAGGCCTTGGCTTCCGGTTCCTGCAGCGTTTGTGGCGGTGACGGTGACGTTGAAGGTTCCCGACTGGGTGGGCGTCCCCGAAATGAGGCCAGTGGTCGGGTTGACCGTGACTCCGGTAGGCAAGGTGCCGGTGACCCCGAAGGAGGACGGGAGATTGCTGGCGGTGATTTGGTACGAGAAGGCCTGGCCACCAGTCCCGCTGGCCGTTGCCGCGCTGGTGATGACTGGCGTCACGAGGCCGATGGTGATGGTCAGCGATTGAGTTCCGGTTCCCGCGCCGTTGGTGGCCGAAATCGTCACCACGAAGGAGCCCGATTGCGTGGGTGTTCCCGAGATGAGGCCCGTCGAGGGATTGACCGAGAGCCCACTGGGCAGGGAGCCGGTGACCCCGAAGGACGAAGGCAGGTTGCTGGCGGTGATCTGATACGAGAAGGCCTGGCCGCCCGTGCCGGTCGCGGTGGCAGGGCTGGTGATGACCGGCGCGGCGAGGGCGACGTTGATGGTCAAGGCCTGGGTTCCGGTACCGACCCCGTTGGTGGCGCCTACGGTGACCGGGAAACTTCCCCCCACGGTGGGGGTGCCGGAAATCAGGCCGGTGGCAGTGCTAAGGGAAAGTCCGGCGGGCAGGGAACCGCTGACCAGGCTGAAGCTGGTGGGAAAATACGACGCCGTGAGCTGGAAGCTGCACGCCTGACCGCCGGTGCAGGATGCAGTCGTCGCACTGGTAAAGACCGGAATCGACGCCGCAATGGTAATGGCGAGCGCCTGGCTGCCGGTTCCGGCGGTATTGGTGGCGGTCACAGTGACATTGAAAGTGCCGGACTGGGTCGGCGTACCGGAGATAAGCCCGGTGGTGGGATTGACGCTGACCCCGGGCGGCAGGGTTCCGGTCACCCCGAACGACGAAGGCAGGTTGTTGGCGGTGATCTGGTAGGAAAAGGCCGTGCCGCCGGTACCGCTAGCCGTAACGGAACTGGTGATCACCGGGGTCAGGAGGCTGATGGTGATCGCGAGTGCCTGACTGCCGGTGCCAGCGGTATTGGTGGCGGTGACGGTGACGTTGAAGGTGCCCGATTCGGTGGGGGTGCCTGAAATCAGGCCGGTGGTCGGATTGACCGTGACTCCGTTGGGCAACGTGCCGATCACGCCGAAGGAGGAGGGCAAATTGCTGGCAGTGATCAGATAGGCGAAGGCCTGGCCGCCAAGGCCGCTGGCGGAAGCGGAACTGGTGATGACCGGAGTGACGAGCCCGATGGTGATGGTGAGGGCCTGGGTTCCCGTGCCGATGCCATTGGTGGCGCCGACGGTGACGTTGAACGTTCCGCTCTGGGTCGGTGTTCCCGAGATCAGGCCGGTAGACGTATCCAGGGAGACGCCGCTGGGAAGCGTCCCGCTCACCAGCGAGAAACTCGTCGGGAAGTAAGTGGCTGCGAGCTGGAAGCTGAAGGCCTGGCCCCCCGTGCCGCTGGCCGAGTTGGCACTCGTGAACACAGGGACCGTCGGGGCGATGGTGATCGCCAGGGCCTTGGTCCCGGTTCCACCGGGGTTGGTCGCGCGGACGGTAACGTTGAAGGTACCGCTTTGGGTCAGGGTTCCCGAGATGAGTCCGGTGGACGTATCGACGGATACGCCAGGAGGAAGTGTGCCGAGGACGCTGTAACCGGTCGGCCCGTCGCCGGCTTGGGTGGTGATCTGGTAGGAAAATGCGCTACCGCCCGTTCCGCTGGCTGTACCAGCGCTCGTGATGGTCGGAATCGGGGCTGCCCCGATATTGACGGTGACCGGCCAATCGGTCGATACGCGCCCGCCGGGGCCGACGGCCTGATAGGTGAAGGTGTCAGACTTGCTAGCCTGACCAACGTTTGGCGTGTAGGTGATGCTGTTGCCCGAGTAGCTGACCGTACCATACTGGGGGGCCGTGGCGCCGGTTTGCAGACCGGTGAAGGTGCCCGCGGTGGTATTGAGCTGCGGATAGGAGACCGAGAAGGTCGTTGCCGTCACGTAGGCCGTGTTCTGGGTGGCGACCTGGAAACTGGGGATCAGGCCGCCGAGAAAGGCCGCGATGGTCGCCTGGTTGGTCGTTGACATGCCGATCATCGCCGGCACGTTGGCAATGGCGTAATCGATCAGGGTCGCCTTGTTGGCCGCATTCATGATCCGGTCGTAGGGCGAGGCGTTGAACGGTGGGGGAGCGACCCCATGGCAGCCCGAGCACTCGGTCGCATAATCGGCGTGGGCCGGAAGGCAGACGAGGGTTGCCGCGACGACCAGCAGAAAACGGTATAGCCAGTCCCGGAGAACGCTAACGAGG